>OCAK01000857.1_pt1 | contig 21619 bp, 20 predicted proteins | sample 1538301 | NCBI WGS metagenome assembly OCAK01 (sample SAMEA2580285, study PRJEB22360) | human gut metagenome | biome: human gut; feature: human-associated habitat; material: faeces | place: Denmark | collected 2008/2010 | reverse complement strand
ATAAAAATTCGATCCAGCCGCTTTACAAGCAGCTTATGGATATCATCACCCAGCAGATCAAAAACGGTACTTATAAGCCCGGAGAAAAAATCCCTCCTGAGCCGGAGCTTGCCGATCTTTACCATGTCAGCCGGATCACTGTCCGACGTACCGTGGAGGAGCTTTGCACGCAGGGCTATCTTATCAAGCATCAGGGAAAAGGAACCTTTGTAAAATCCCCCATGATCTTCCGGAAATTTGAATCCCAGAAAAATATGAGCTTTTCCGAATCCTGCCGTCAGAATAACCGTATTCCGGAATCTCACGTACTGTCCTTCTGCAAAAAACCTGCGAACAGCGTAACCTCTGATTTTCTGCAGCTTACTTCGGATGAGGAAGTTTTTTTCCTGGAACGTCTTCTTCTGGCTGACAGTATTCCGGTTATTGATGTTCACACCTGGCTCCCCACACGGCTTTTCCCGGATTTTGATCCGAACGCTGTAGAAAACGGTTCTTTTTTTGAATATATCAAAAACACCTACCGCTGTACGATCGCAGAATCCAGCCGCAGCACTATTTCTGTTACTGCAGCCTCCCCGGATATGGCAAAAACTTTGCGTCTGTCTTCCGGCGATCCCGTGCTGATCCTGGATTCCTATATGGAAGCTCCTGATGGAAAACCGCTTTACATCAGCCGTGAATACATTGCAGGTTCCCGCTATACGATTTCATTTTGAAGAATCAAAAAACGGCACAGAAGCGTTATGCTGCCAATACAGCAGCATACACCTCTGTGCCAGTGTTTATTTATCCAAAAATATTACTGTTCACTCCGTTCTCTGCAACACACTTCGCGATACACAAAATTTATCCTTTATCTTTTCAAGACTCCGATCCATCACTGCCTGTCATCTGTGCCTCAATAGCTTTTCCAAGGCGGTTATAGATCGTCACCGCATCCTCCACATGGAGTGGGCTTCCAGTATTTCCCGATGCGCCTGCCGTTACCAGTATGTATTCCCTGTCGTAGATCTCTGCAAAGCTTGCAAGACATAGACCCGCCTCGCTGGTATATCCTGTCTTGCCGCCCAGGATCTTGCCACCGGTAACGGAAGGGTCAGAAAGATTTTTGAACATGGTGCTGTAATATGTGATCCCGCTAGGATGGATATTCGTCACTCCTGTGGAATGCCGCGGACTCTCAATGATCTCTCTGAACGTATCGTTCCGAAGTGCATACCTGAGCAGCACCGCAATATCTCTCACTGTACTGTAATGATCCGGATCATGAAGCCCTGTCGTATCACAGAAATGTGTACCATTCATTCCAATCCTCTGTGCCTTCTTATTCATCAGCTCCACAAATCCATCCCTGGAACCGCCTACGGTATCCGCCAGTGCGATACAGCACTCCGCACCGGATGGCAGCATGGCACCATAAAGAAGGTCGATGGCCCGCACGGTCTCACCGGGCTGAAAGCCTGCCTGGGTGGCATCCTGCTCATAAAGCCCCTGGAACATTTCCTGGGTCAGAGTGATCTCCTGATCCAGATCATCCAGGTTCTCAATAGCCACGATCACCGTCATGATCTTCGTCATGGAAGCCGGATAGATCTTCTCATCGCCCTTCATATTTCCGATGATCTTTCCGCCTTTTACCTGCATCAGCACTGCGTAGGGACTGTTGATACCGCTCATCTCAAGCTTACGGACAACCGGTCTCTGCAGAGACTCCATCCAGTCACCTACCCCTTTATTCCAGCCGATGATCACTATAAGTGTCAGGATCACGATAGCCTCTACCACCAGGCAGAGTATCATTTTTATTTTGTTTACCTGTTTTTTTATTTTCTTCGCTTTACGCTTTTTTGATCTCAATTTATACTCCCTGTTCCGACAAATTCATCTGTAAGTTTTACTTACAGAAACGTTTTCCCCATCTTTTTTATATTAACATGATTATTATTGTCTTCTGTAAAATCTATATGAAAAAGCTCTGATGAGCTTTCGGTCTGTTACAACTCTGTTTGTGCCTTATTGTAGGATTTTTGCCCCAAAAAATCAAGGTGTATAAATGTATAAAAAAATACCCCATACAAAGTTTCCTCTGTACAGGGTATTTAAAATTTATTACTGAGCTAATTTAATCGGGTTAAGCTTAACACCAGGTCCCATTGTCGGAGCGATTGTAACGCTCTTCAGATACTGACCTTTCAGTGTGCTAGGTCTAGCCTTTGTGATAGCTCCCATAAGCGTCTGGAAGTTGTCGCTTAACTGCTCCTCGGTAAAGGAAGCCTTTCCGATCGGAACATGGATGATGTTGGATTTGTCAAGACGATACTCGATCTTACCTGCTTTAATGTCGTTAACAGCTTTTGTTACGTCCATTGTTACAGTACCAGCTTTCGGGTTTGGCATTAAACCTTTCGGTCCAAGTACACGACCAAGACGACCTACAACACCCATCATATCTGGAGTTGCAACAACAACGTCAAAGTCTAACCATCCTTCGTTCTGGATCTTCGGAATAAGATCCTCAGCTCCTACGAATTCAGCACCTGCTGCTTTTGCTTCTTCAGCTTTAGCATCTTTAGCAAATACTAAAACACGAACTTTTTTACCAGTACCATGTGGCAGAACTACTGCACCACGGATCTGCTGGTCTGCATGACGTCCATCGCAGCCTGTACGGATATGAACTTCGATAGTTTCGTCAAATTTAGCAACTGCAGCTTTTTTAACTAAGCTGATAGCTTCTGCGGTATCATATAATGTAGCGCGGTCTACTGCTTTAGCAGCTTCCACGTATTTCTTTCCTCGTTTCATTTCTATAACCTCCTGTGGTATTTGCGGGGAACGCCCTCCCACTTACTATTTAATATTAAAATTAATCAACTACTTCGATTCCCATACTTCTTGCAGTACCAGCGATCATGCTCATAGCTGCTTCAAGGGATGCTGCATTTAAGTCTTTCATCTTAAGTTCAGCGATTTCCTGAACCTGAGCTTTAGTAACCTTAGCAACTTTTGTTTTGTTCGGTACGCCGGAACCGGATTTGATCTTAGCAGCTTTCTTAAGAAGAACTGCAGCCGGCGGAGTTTTGGTTATGAAGCTGAAACTTCTGTCTGCATAAACAGTGATAACTACAGGAATGATTAAGTCTCCCTGATCTGCTGTTCTTGCATTGAACTCTTTTGTGAACTGAACGATATTTACACCGTGCTGTCCAAGAGCTGGACCTACAGGTGATGCTGGAGTTGCTTTACCAGCCGGAATCTGTAATTTGATATATCCTGTTACTTTCTTTGCCATTTTTCGGCACCTCCTATGTGGTATTGGCGGGGGTTTATGGTCCCTCCCACGATATTGTTACCTTTGCTTGTTACATCTGTTTGATTTCTGCGAAACTAATTTCTACCGGCGTTTCGCGGCCGAAAAGTTCAACATTGATCGTTGCTGTCTGTTTCTGCACATTAAGGGCAGTGATAACACCAACGGTATCTTTCCAGGCACCGCCTGTGACAACAACTGTATCACCCTCTGCGAAATCGACCTGAATTTCCTCTTTCTTGATACCAAGAGGAAGCATCTCTTCCTCGGTCAACGGTACCGGCTTGGACCCTGGTCCAACGAAGCCTGTCACACCTCTGGTGTTACGGACAACATACCATGTATCGTCATTCATAACCATGTTGAGAAGTACATAGCCAGGAAACATTTTCTTCTGAACCTGTTTCAGAGCCCCGTTTTTCAGCTCAGCCACTTCCTGCAGCGGAACACGAACTTCAAGGATCTGGTCTTCCAGGTGTCTGTTTTCGATGGTTTTTTCAATATCGACTTTTACTTTGTTCTCATACCCGGAATAAGTATGAACAACATACCATTTCGCTTCTGACATACAATCACCTTATCCTTATTTCATTAAAAGATTAATGCCTTCGAGAATAAATGAATCCATGACGCTGATCAGTACGCAAAGCACGATCGACACGCAAACTACCACGATAGTCTGCTTAATCAGTTCATTGCGGTCTGTCCAGACAATCTTCCTGAATTCTGACTGAAGTCCCTGAAACCAACTCTTCTTCTGGCTCTTGCCAGCAGATTTTTCATTTCCTTGCATAGCCTGACCTCACAATTCTCTGTGAGTAACTGTTTCGTCCAGTTACCTTGGATTACTTTGTTTCCTTATGCAGAGTGTGTTTGCGGCAGAACTTACAATATTTCTGAGTTTCCATTCTCTCAGGATGGTTCTTTTTCTCCTTAGTCATATTGTAGTTACGCTGCTTGCACTCGGTACATGCTAATGTAATCTTAACGCGCACAACTTCCACCTCCAGTGTTTTCATTTGCATGGTCTTCTATGCCGCCCGGAACGTATATCCGTCGTCATTTTCGGGCATAAAAAAAAGACCTAACTTCCATGTCGCTCGTCAATTTTATCACAGAGCAGGTGTGCAAGTCAAGCCTTTTTCGCTTAAATATAAAGAATTTCACAGATTCCGTACGGACGTCTCAAGTGCGCAAACCCGATTCTGCTTCGCTGCATTTCGTTTTCGGGACGTCGCCCCTGTACAGAAAGTAATAAGAAGACCCTTATGTGCAGGCACAACATGTCTTCTTCTGTCTTCCTGCACACTTTCAACTTCTATTAAAAATAGTCATATCCTCCATGGATATCCACCACACTGCCGTTCATATATCCGTTAGACAGCACTGCATAAGCCATATCCGCCACTTCCTCCACAGTTCCAAACCTGTGGAGTGCGATCTTCCGGTTGATACGGTCGTAGCTCTCCTGGGTGCGGGCGCTGTGCCACGGAGTTTCGATGAAGCCAGGTGCAATAGCGTTGACTGTGATGCCCTTTGGCTCAAATTCCTTTACCAGGGATCTTGTCAGAAAATGGATGGCTGCCTTGGTGACTCCATATACAAGGGAGGAAGAATACGCCTGCTGTCCTGCATAGGAACCGGTAAAGAGCACACTGCCGCCCTCCACCATCATGGATCTCAGCTCTTTTACCATAAATACAGGTACGGAAAGATTGGTGTTTACGATCCGTGTCCACTCCTCAAAGCTGTAGTCTTCATATTTTGCGTAGGTACTGATGCCGGCATTGCTTACAAGCCAGTCAATATGGTCTGTCTGCTTTTTCAGCTCCTCCACAAAAACCATCATCTCTTCATAGGAAGACATATCTGCCTTTATCAAAGTCACCTGAGATCTTTTTTCCTCAGGAAGGCTCTCCTGAAACGACAGTGCCTTCTTCTCATCATGTCCATATGTTACGAAGATCCTGTCAGCTTTTGCTGACTCTGCCAGGATCTTTTCGGCGATCCCTCTTCCGATTCCGGAGGTACCGCCTGTGATCACAGTTATTTTTCCCATTTTACAGCTCCATCAGTTCATCAAATATCGGTTTCGGTATATAAGGCTGCTGATTGTGGATCGGCTCACCCAGACAGGTCTTCGGGTATGCGTAGGTTCCATGCTCCAGCATGATCTCCAAAAGCTCCGGCCCGTTCTGCTCCAGGAATCCACCGGCATATTTTTCCACGTCTTCTCCCTGGATGCGCTTTGCAGGAATTCCGTAAGCCTGCGCCACATCTGTAAAATCGCAGGATGAGAATCCGCTGCCATCGGAGGTATCCGCATATACACAGTCAAAATAATCTCTCTGAAGATGACGGATCATTCCCAGCGCCTCATTATTCATTACGATCATCTTCACCGGGATATTCTCGCGCTTCACCCACTGCAGCTCCTGGATATTCATCTGGAAGGCTCCGTCTCCACAGATACATGCCACCGGCTTGCCGGTAGCATAATAAGCTCCGATAGCCGCCGGAAGTGCATATCCCATAGCACCATGTCCGCCGGAAAAAAGTGTCTTCTGCCCCTGCTGATTGTGGAAGGACTGATAGCTCCATACCATATGCTGTCCCACATCCACAGCAACCGCTCCGGTATCGGAAAGCTGATCACTCAAGTATGCGATCATGCGGTTCGGATAACGCTGCGGTGTCTCATCGTCCACTTTCCAGAGTTCCTTACGGATCTTCTGGCAGACAGCAAGCCATTCCTCATAGGAACCGATCTGTGCCTGCTGCTCTGTCAGCTTACGCACCACAGTCTCTGCGCTGACGCAAAAGCATTTCTCACCTTCTCTTCCCGCATGGATCTCTCTTTGAAGATTATAAGGATCAATATCCACACGGATGATTTCGGCATTCTTCGCAAACTCATGAACCTTAGTACCAATCTGACGGGTACACAGGGAAATTCCAAAGCAGAGCAGAAGGTCGCTTTTTACATTGGCGATCATATTTGCATACCGGTGTCCGTAGGCACCTCCGATGCACCCGAAGTTCAAAGGATCATCAAAGCTCAGTGCGGACCGGGCAAGTACGCTTGTGATCACCGGAATGTGATGGGCACGCGCTAGATCTGTGAGCATTTTTTCTGCTTCTCCGGAAGCTCCGTGACCGATCATAAATACCGGCCGTTTTGCAGTCCTGATCTTATTCAGAATATATTCTGCCGCCTCTGCTCCATCAGAAGAATCCGCCTTTGCAACTGCATCCTTGTAAAAGGCTGCCCCGTTTTCCGGATCATTTTTTCCATATACAGCTGTCTCGATCTCTTCCTCGGAAAATTCCATATCATAAGCCGGATCTTCCACCTCGCCTCTCTGCACGTTCATGGGAAGATCGATAAGAACCGGTCCCTTTCGACCTGTATTGGCGATCTGCCATGCAAGATTCAGTTCACGAACGATATTTTTCGGATCACGGACCTGCACCGCGTACTTAGTTACCGGCTTTGCCATGGAAACCATATCGATCTCCTGAAAGCCCTGCTGACGAAGGCCTGTAATACCGGAATATTCATAGGTATTCAGCTGTCCGGTGATAAAGATCACCGGAAGAGAATCGAAATACGCATCTGCCACACCGGAAAGCAGATTGGCAGCTCCCGGACCACTGGTGGCATAGGCACAGCCGCAGGCATTCTTTGCCTGAGCATAACCACAGGCGGCAAAAGCAGCTCCCTGCTCATGATAGCTGGAATGACTTCTTGCATGGGGATTCTTCTCAATGGAATCTACCAAATGTGCGATCATGGTTCCCTGGTATCCAAAGAAATCATGGATCCCTTTTTTCTGCAAAAATTCCACAACATAATCTGTAAGCTTGACCTTAGACATATTTTTTTACCTTCTCCATATACGAGATCCTTCCTGTTTTTTCCAGATACTTAAGATACAGGTCAAAAACCTCCGGATCTGTTTCAAATGCTTCTTCATATTTCAGACAGCGATCGTTCATCCTGGTATATCCCGCAAATGCTTTTTCCAGTTCCACATAATCTTCATTTTTGAAGAGATTCCGGATATAGCTGAGCTTTTTGCGATAAGCCAGTGCACAGGTATATTTTTCCCCGCAGAATTTTGCATAATCCCAGCACTGTGCAAGATATTCCCGGTAATTCATTCCAAACTGCCTGCGCTTTTCCCTTTTCTTCCTGACAGAAGCAAATTTCTTCAGTTCCTTTGACTGCTGCAGAAATTCCTCGCATGGGATCAGTGTGCTGCACACCACCAGCGAGCCGGGAACATAGTTTTCCATTGACTTATTTCGATAATTTTTGCCGTAGGCCCGGGTGAGATAGCTGTCTGTGTTTCCCGGGACCATAAAGGATTCTCCTCCAAGCATTGCCTCCCCGGGATTTTCAAAAATATGCGCAGGAAAATAAAGATTCTGGTCAAAATATCGGAGTACATAGGTTTTTGCGCCATCCTGCGGCTGCCGGAGCAGATCCCGGAATATGCTCTTTGCCAGCCAGCCTCGTCCGCAAAGAGAAAGGACTCGCACCATCCAGATACATCCCAGCTCACGCCGGTTCCGCCACTCGCCTTTTTTTCCGTAGATTCTTTTCCATCCCTCTTCGCGCATACGGTTCCAGAGATATTTTCCCTTTGGGCCATATTCACACTGCAGCGGAAGGATATTGATCCCCAGTCCCGGATGTTTGTATTTTCCATACTCGTCCAGCTTATAAAACAATGTATCTTTATCTGTATAACGCAGAAAAAATCCGGGGAAACGGCTGTTATTCTCCATAGATTCCAGAGTTCTACGCAACTCTGGTTCTTCATCAAAGATATTTTTAAACCGGGCCATATCACCGGTCTTCATATAAATATCATTGCTTGCCGGATTCATGGGAAAAGGGCGCTCCGTTACCGCACAGAGGGTAAGATACGGAGAAAGATAATATGTGATCTTATTTTTTCTGCATATGGTATCTATTTCTTTTAGAAGTTCCAGTACTTTCTGCTGTTCTCTGTTCAATACACTCTGCCTCGTTTCTGTTGATCTGTCATTACAGGATCCGCTTCAGAAGCTCCTGAAGCTCCTCCTGACTTTTATACTTATCCAGCCAGCTGTTCAGAAATTCTGTCACGTCTGCCTTCTTTGCGAAAAATCCGGTACGCCGGCTTCCATCGTAAAGATCCTCCAGGAAGATCCTAGAAAGCTCATTTTTTATATAGGGATGCGGCTCATGATCCAATGCTAGGAAATAATTTTCGAAGGCTTCCCGGGTACGCCCCTGTTTCTTCCGGATATCTCCCAGAAGCTTGTATACCTCTCCCTGCCATTCCTTATGGACCAGAAAGCTGCGGATCTCCTCTGCCAGATATTCCATCTCGCCCTCTTCATCACTGCACAGGATCCTGGTACGACCCTCTGCCAGTGCTTTGGGATAGCCGAATCTCTGCCATGCACAGGTAAGTGCCTCTTTGTACACTGGCTCCTCAAGGGTTCCCTCCCTTGGAGAATTACCGGTGATCCCCAGTTCTTTGCAAAGCTCTCTCACCAGCTCTTCCAGCTCCCCTTTTGTACGGACGGAATATACCTTCGCAAGATAAAGAGCGCCTCTGATCTCCTCATCCTCCGGCATCAGTCTGCTCCAAAATTCCATCAGAGAGAGTGCTTCTGATCTTCTCTGGCTTACAAGCAGATCCCGACAGTCTCGGATCGCCTGGGACTTCTGTTTTTTCAGGAATTTATCCAGTTCCAGCTGCACAATGCCGTTATTGGTGCATTCTCTGGCTTTCAGATACTCTGCCATTGCTTCGTTCCGGAGGCCCTTTTTCCAGAGAAGATCCCCCTTATATTTCATAAAATATCCATCCTGGGGAAATACTCTCAGGCAGTAAGACAGAAATTTCTCCGCTTCCGAAGCATTCTGCGGTCCTTCCAGGCGCTCCATCACAAACCGACATTTAAATTTCAGGAATCCCGGAGCATCCGGATATTTTCTGAGAAGATCATCCACGATCGCCTCTGCTTCCTGCATTTCTTTAAATTCATAGTGGCTGGCTGCTTTTCGGAAACGGCGGATATCCTCCACTGTCTGCTCCATTTCCGGAGTAAGATGATCCATTTTCTTGCGTACCTCGTACATACGGTATGCCTTGGAAACACGCTCCTGATAGATCAGTGTCAGCATAGCCGCCTGAAAAGCCTTATCCTCCAGCGGGATCAGGATCGGATGATAGAACGGACGGATCCCGTTAAAATCCTCACGCCCGATAAACTCCATGCTGAGCTGTACACGGTAATACTCCTCAAAGATCTCACCAAGCACATCATATCTTCTCTCTTTCAGCAGGGTCTCCGCTGTTTTTTCGGATCTCATCAGCCGGGCAGACACATCCCGGGCTACAACACCGGCTTTGATCCTTCTTCGTCTGTCATCCTGTTTATGGTCTCCCTTTGCCATAAGAAGGCAGTAGAATTTGCGGAAAAGCATCTGTCTGCGGATACGTTTTTTGTCGATCCTTGGCATATATTCATCCCGCACCTCCTGATAGCTGGCGCCCGGAACATCAACAGACTCATGAGATTCTCTTTCCCCATGAGGCGGTATATAGGACCATTCGTCCCCGTAATGCCAGATCAGATAATCGCTGGTCCTGTGAGGGATCATAACCTTTTCGCCCTCGAAGTCCATATATTTTACAGGGAACATCATATCCTTGTCAAAAAGAAACGGGCAGCCTCCCCATCGCATGGCATAGCGGCTGCACTCCTCTTCTTTATAAGAAAACATGATCTTCTCCAATTTCTTTAAGGTTCTGTCCTTTCCGCAGAAGGTATAGCGGAAAAGCCAGTACAGATACCGCCAGGGAGAAATTTCCCATCTGACTCCCACGACCATGCTGATATTCAGAAGTTCCGTATAGATCATCATATGGTCCCGGTATTTCTCATACTCACGGTCATCATCCGGAATGGGATCCAGAGTCAGTACGTCAATGATCTCACCAGCCTTGTCGTCCCCTATGATCTGATGCTTGTGGATCGCACAGGTATCCGTACTTCCGTAGCGCGGAAAACCGTTGGTATAATTACGATCCACTTCTGCACAATAAACCGCCCGGTTCGGCGGCATCTCGTTCTGACATATTTCTACAAATTTATCCCAGTCACTTTTGGGCATGTAAATGTCCACATCATCGTCCCATGGGATAAAGCCTTCATTTCGAAGAACACCGATCAGAGTACCTCCGGCCATTACATATCTAAGATCATGCTTTTTGCAGATCGCATCAACCTCCCGGAAGAGCTGCAAAAGAAGCTTCTGTTTTTCTGTCATCTGTCAACCTCTTTGATTAATTATTTTCAAAAGCTCAGCCAGAGTTTCTGATTCTTCATAAAAAAATCTCGTACATTCTGTCCGTCTGTCACGAATCATGATGACCAGCTCCTGAAGCAGATAGCGAAGACCATTTCCCTCAAAATTAAAGCTGTAGCGTTTCAGGAATTCCTGACCTTCTATTTTGGCTTCAAAATATCCGGTATTCCACCAGTCACCGGGTACGGTGATACGCCCCCTGGTTCCGATGATCGCAAGCTCGTTTTCCACATCCACCGTTGTTCCAATCTCAATGGTCGCCAGTGCCCGGAGATACTTCATCGTGATCATATCATAAATAAAGCAGCCGTCACTGCTTTTCACCGCATTGCTCTTCACCTCCAGGTAATCCTTACCGAGAAGCTTGATGCATGCACACAGCGCCTGGCTGACTGTTTCGCTGAAATTTTTTCCGCCCTCAAAATCATCCTGAGAAATCGCGCATTTTACAGCTACCACATCTCCCACAAGCGCTCCATGTGTCAGCCAGACAAGCTGTGTAAACGCGCGCAGATAGACCATGGTAAGCTTCTCTACCAGAACAACCTGATGTGCCTTTGCCAGTGCAAACAGCTCTCTTATCTCTTCCGGTTCCAGAGCCATAGGCGTGTCACTGATCACATATTTATCACATTCCAGTGCCTTTCGGATATAATCTGCCCTGTTTTTCAGACCGGATCGGATATAAATGATATCCAATCCTTCCAGAAACTGCCCGTAATCTGTACCATAAGAGTCAAGTTCGTATCTGTCACAGAATTCTCTCGCAACAAAAACATCCTCGGAATACACACTTTCTACATGCAGTCCGCTGACATACTTGGACTCCATCACCATTTCGTTGTCCTCTGTATCATCCGTAACAATGCCCATGCTGTAGATCATACCCTCACTTCTGAGCTTGGTACTGGAAATATTTTTGGTACGTTCCAGATAAACGACCTCACAGTAATTCTTCAGATAATCAAATTTGCCACGCCAGTCCGAACCGACTACCAGAAGGTCGATATTGTATTTTGTAATGTCATTTAGCTTCTGCCCCTGATATTCCTCTACAATGATCTCATCCGCAAAACCAGTCTTGCGGACATTTTCGATACGCTTCAGAAGGCTGTCCTGTACATTCAGCTTGCCGCGTTCGATATCATAGCTTTCACTGGTGACACCCACAACAAGATAATCCCCCAGCTCCCTGGCTCTTTTCAGAATATTGTAATGTCCCTGGTGGAACAGATCAAAGGTACCGTAAGTAATGACTTTTTTCATTATTAATTTAATCCTGCGCTTTCTCTTCTTTATTTTTCAAAAGCACTTCCATTTCCCCCTGCGGTTCTGTGATCTTTAATATATCATCCAGGTCCTGGAGCTGCTCAAATTCCTGTGGAGCTCCGGCATCATCCATGCCTTCCTCCATCTCAAGATCCTCATCTACAAAGAAATCCTCGCCACGGATTTCTTCCGTCTCTTCTGTCTCATGTTCCAGTACAGCCGCCACATCGTCCTTCACCTTACGTGCATCCTCCTCGTCCAGAGTTGCCGCAAGCTCCTCAATGGCTTTCTTTCTTTTCAGTATGATCTCATAACGGTCATCTTCATCATATTCATCCTCAAGTCCTTCATCCTGCACCTGCCTCTCACGTTTGAACAGAATAAATGTAAGCAGGTTTAGTACCCCTCCGTAGAGGAAAGATACCGGCTTGCTTCCAAGGATCAGCACAAGCACCCAGGATACTCCGAAAAGCACCCAGACATTCAGCATCTGCGGGATGCTGAGAAGAAGCAGGCCGTTGAGTACGATCATGATCGGATAATGGAAAAAATAAATCCCCATGGTATTTCTTCCAACAAAGGTAACCGGCAGCTTCACATCCGGGATCAATGCCAGAAACGTCAGCACCAGCACAAAAGATACCAGATACATCAGAAGGCGGATCAGCATTCCTGTGATATCATCCATTCCCGATAACTGATACGTATGATTCCCACGGAAAATATCTACCGGGATCTCATTGGCGATCATAAAATTCGGAACTGCATACAAAAGCAGGGCTGAAACCAGGAGCAGGATCCATTTACCCTTGAATTTACGGACCACGTCTGTGTAATCACTCTTCCACAGATAGCCTGCCACAAAAAACGGAAAAAATACAACAATCCTGGAGCTTGAAAGATAAGTCGTAAATTCCGGTCTTGTTCCTGCCCACAATGCAAAAATAATGCTCAGAGGCACGATAAAACGTATCTTGCCAAGTGCTTCGATAGTCAGCCTGTAGATAAACAGTGCCAACACATACCACATAACTGTTCCGGACGGACGGAGCAGCTCATAATCCATGCTTCTGCCGGTCCAGATATAAGCATACCAGGTCAGACTGTATCCAAGAATATAAGGGATCAGCAGATTCTTCACATTCTTCAGTACATCCTGTGGCTTCTTGGAAAGATATCCAGATATAAAAATAAAAGCAGGCATGTGAAAAATGGTGATCCCATACCATACATAACGCACCACCATGTCCACCTTGACCAGCTGAAATGCGATCAGATGATTAAATACGACAAGAAAGATCAGTACTACTTTAATGTTATCGACCAGGTAAGAATACGGAACTCCCTGGCTATCCGTTCTCTGTTTCATTTGTTTCCACCTTGTAATATTTGATAAAAGTATGAATAAATAATAACATATATTTATGAATTTGGAAATAAAGAATTAATATATGTCAGAATTATTCACCTCTTCCAGAATTTTTCAACGGTATTTCCATATCCCGTGGAGCGCATAGGAAACAAAGAAAAACAGACTCTTCAGCGGACCATATCCCACATACCGATACACCTGATAAGTCATTGCCGCAGACTTCAGCTTATTTCTGGATTTCCCCCCTTCACTGAGCCGGTATTTCAGGTAAGGTCTGTTGATCCCTGCTGCAAATCCTCCCTTTCTCAGGATCCGGAGCCAGGTAATGTAATCTTCATGGCTGTCATCATGCTCCATTGGAAACGCAAGTGCATCTTCTCTGCGCAGCAATACGGAAGAACAGTTGATGCTGTTATGCTTCAGAAGCTCCCTGTATGTGATCCGTTCCTTTACCGGAATATATTTGCCGGTAGTGCGCCCATCCGGCGTCATCAGCTCTCTTCCGGTGGAGCAGATCGCACAGCCGGTCTGTTCCATAATCTCTGTCTGGGCTTTCAGCTTGCCCTTTTCCCACCAGTCATCCGCATCCAGAAATGCGATATATTTTCCCCGGGCTTCCTTTACGCCCCGGTTTCTGGAACGGGCAGCCCCCATATTCTGTTCATTTCGGATATAACGGATCTTTCCGCTGTCCATATATTTCATTACAGCAAGCTCTGTGCCGTCTGCAGAACAATCATCAATGACCAGCACTTCTACCGGAACCTCCTGTCCCAGTGCTGATTCGATCGCTTTTCCAATATATCTTTCCCCGTTATATACGGGCATCACTACGGAAACCAACGGCTTTTCCATAAAAACAACCTCCGTCCTCTCTATCCACAAAATGCGCGTCAGGATGATCTGCCGCAGCCTGACACGCATTTCGTTTCGTTACTTATTTTTTGTCTTCGGAATCCTTAAGAGCATTCTTCTGATTATCATCCACGCCCTCGGAAACTTCTTTCTGGAAAAAGATCTTTACAGTCATAAACAGAAGCTTGATATCCAGAAGGAATGAATAATTTTCAATATAAAACAGATCCAGCTTCAGCTTATCATACGGTGTGGTGTTATATTTGCCATATACCTGAGCATAACCGGTCAGTCCGGCTTTTACCTTAAGACGATAGTGGAATTCCGGGATTTCCTGCTCATATTCCTGCATGATCACATCTCGTTCCGGACGTGGACCTACAAGAGACATATCACCCATAAACACGTTAAACAGCTGGGGAAGCTCATCCAGATGCAGGTTACGCAGAACATGTCCTACCGGTGTGATACGGGAATCGTGCTTAGACGCAAGACGCGCTCCGTTCTTCTCGGAATCCACACACATGCTTCGGAATTTCCGGATGCGGAATTCCTTTCCCTGATAGGTAAGACGATCCTGGAGATAAAATACCGGACCGCCGTCATAAGCCTTCACCGCAATGGCAATGATCAGCATAATGGGTGAGGATACGATGATCCCAAGTCCGGAAACAATGATATCCAGAACTCTCTTGGCTGCACGCTGCTCCATGGAAAGTCCCTGATTCCTGCACATCAGAAGCGGCGTATCAAACAGATGGATCCTGTCTGTTCCAAGCAGGATGATATCGGAAATCTTCGGGCTCATATAGCAGCGGATGGAATGAGAAAAACAGTATTTCAGATACCTGTTTCGGATCTGGGACGGAAGATCCCAGATGATCACGCCTTCATAATCTTCCATCATGGCATGGATCTTCTCTTCGCCCTCACGGATATGAACCTTACCGCTGATATCGTATTTATCCTTTCGGGTGTTCATCTTGTGAATCACATCACCGGGATCACGGTCTCCGTAGATCACCAGCAGCCTTCTGGCTCCGTACAGTCTGGAGTAAATATACCTGGAGCCCCAGATCCACAGTACCGTCACAACAATCTGGACTCCGGTCATTTCGATCACCGGTCTGGCCGACATAAACCATCTGTTGATCAGTGTGATCTGAAAATACGTCACAACATTGGTACAGATCGTTGCCAGCGTCAATGAATAAAATACATCGATACGCTTCAGATAGCCTACCTTCAGACCTCCGTAAAGCTTGGCAAACATCAGATAGATCAGCGCATAGATCAGGATCATTACCCAGTTACCTTTTCTCCAGAATGGCTTCAGGATCAGGTCACTGTAAAAATCATACCATACATAAGCAAAGATCGCTGCCTGTGCGATCACGATCAGACTTGCCAGACAAAATACCACAAATCTCTTATAATCTTCTCTTTTACTTCTATTCACAGATTTTTCTTCCTTCCTGAGGAGTAGATATTAACTTCATCATTATAGCCAATATATACTCTTACGTCCAGAGATTCCTCTGATTTTTCTCCTGATATTTTCCTGTCAGGATGTTTTTTTCCGTGACTATAGCAAAAATCCCCAGGAGCTTACCCGGGGATTTTTGGCTGTATATATTTATTTTTCTTTTTCAGTTTCCACGCCTTTTCGAATTATTCATTCACCAGGTTATACTCTTCGATGGATTTGTTGATGGAATCTGCCATGTTTTTCACAGCTGTATCCACATCCTCTTTTCCGTTGAGCATACTCTCAATCTCGGATTCCACGGTAGCTCTTGCCTCCGGAAATACACTTAACAGAGCGCCTACATAGTCGGCGGAAGAATCATGGAGCTGGTCGATCGCTGTCTGGAACTGCGGATATTTTGCAACATTATCCTTAAATACCCGCTCTTCCTGAGCCTTTACAGTTACAGGGAAATATCCGGTCTGTGCGTTCCAGTAAGCCTGAGACTCCGGAGAGATCAGGAATTTTACGAACTCCCATGTTGCACGAAGCTTTTTCGGATCATTGTTGTTCAGTGCCCAAAGAGATGCACCACCGATGGAAACACCGCCCTCGTCACTGGATTTGATCTTCGGGAAGTATGCAGTACCAACCTCAAATTTTCCGTTTACATCCTGAAGGATCTGTTTCAGGGAAGCTGTGGAGCCAAGTGTGATCGCAGATTTTCCTGCAGAGAAATCTGCCAGACCAGCATCGCCGCCTTTTCCTACGACCGGTGCAAAGCCCTTGTCGTTAAGATCCTTCCATGCTGTAAGGATATTCTTTGCAGCATCATTCTCGTCAAAAGCAACAGCTGTAGCAGCCTCTTTACGTCCGTTTCCGTTGTTTGCATACTCAAGGCCCTGCTTTCCGATAAACTGCTCGAAGAACCATCCGTAGATTCCAAGAGACATTACCTCGCCTGCACCGCCTTTGTCCAGAAGATCCTGTCCGATCTCACCGATGCCCTCCAGGCTGTCCGGAATTTCTGTGATGCCTGCTTTATCAAACATATCCTTGTTGTAATACATGATCGGTGTGGAAGAGTTGAATGGCATGGAGTACAGCTCATTGTCGATGGTGTAGTATGCAGCCAGGTTCGGCTCGATCTCAGATACATCGTAGCTGTCTGCGTCGATCATCTGCTGCATAGGCACGATCCATCCGGAATCGATCATGAATCTTGTTCCGATCTCATATACCTGTACAAGATCCGCACCCATGTTTCCGATCTGTGCACTTTTCAGCTTGTTCAGGGAATCATCATATTCACCCTGATACTGAGCATCTACAGTAATTCCGTATTCATTCTCATCGTTAAATTTTTTTACCAGTGTATCGATTGCCTCACCATTGACACCACCCATGGAATGCCAGAAAGTAATGGTAGTTCCGTCTACATCGGAAGCATCTGCCATTTCCACTTTTTCATCTGTGCCGGCATCTGCGGCGAATACAGTTACTCCGGAAAGAGAACCGATAGTCATTGCTGTGGTAAGGAAAGCTGCGATGATTTTTTTCTTCATAACTTTTTTCTCCTCTTGAAAAATTTTCTCTTTTTTCATTTTTTTATATAAGATGAACTGCCCGTCTTACGACTTTGCAGTATCTTTTTGCATTATTTTTTCCCTTACAGCAGGATGCTGCAGGGTTGCTGCCTGCTCCGATATCAGCCCTTGACTGCACCCGAGAACATTCCTCTGATCAGCTGTTTCTGTCCAACGATAAAAATGGAAATGGACGGAATGATGATCATAACAACGCCTGCGATCATCAGGGTGATGGACTGTGAATCCACACTATCCAGCATACTGATACCAATCTGAACGGTTCGCATATTGTTGGAGCCTGTTACAAGCAGCGGCCACATGTACATATTCCATGCGTTGATAAAGGTATACACTGCCATAGCGCCAATAGCGGATTTTGTCAGCGGAAGCAGGATCCTTACGATAAATTTCAGATTGCTGCAGCCGTCAAGCTTTGCCGATTCATACAGTGAGATCGGGAAAGTCATGTAAAACTGACGGAACAGGAAAATTCCCATTGCGGATGTAAGGTAAGGCACGATCAGTACCTGATAAGTATCCAGCATTCCCCAGCTTGATACCGTCAGGTAGTTGGAAATGATCGTTGCCTCTCCCGGAACCATCATGGTTGCCATCACAACCATGAAGAGAATACCTTTTCCTTTGAATTCCAGGAAAGAAAACGCAAAAGCAGCAAGAGAACAGGTAATGATCTGTCCGATGGTAATACATCCCGCCATGATAAAGGAATTCAATATGAATCGGAGAAGCGGAACGGTGCGGAATGCATTGATAAAGTTGGAAAAGGTCGGATTCTTGGGAAAGAGATTCAACTCTGTAGTAAACAGTTCACTGGAAGGCATCAGTGCAATACTGATGGCATAAAGCAATGGAAGCAGGACCAGAACCACAAACACAATATTTGCCGTAACACGGAGTGCTGTTCTTGTCCTTCTCTTTGCAAGAGCCTTTGCATTCATAGCTTTTTTCAGCTCCAGAAGCTCCTCTTTTGACATATTTCCCACTGCCGGGACTGCCATATTTTCCATCTGGCTCATCAGTAATTCACTCCCTTCTTCTCAATACGGAACATGATCAGTGTGATGATCATGATGATCACAAACAGGATAACAGACTGGGCTGCCGCACTTCCGAAGCGGTAGTTAAAAAACGCATCCCTGTAAATGGAATAAACAATAACATTGGTAGACTCATTAGGACCACCCTCCGTCAGGATCTTGATCTGTCCAAAGGACTGAAATGCCTGTATGATATTTACCACCAGTGTGTAAAACATGATCGGGGAAAGTCCCGGAAGCGTCAGGCTGAAAAACTGCTGCACACTGCTGGCTCCATCCACAGAAGCTCTCTCATAAATGGTCTCATCAATATTTCCGAGTCCTGCGGAAAAATACAGAAAATTGATCCCGCTGTTCAGCCACGCAGTAAGAATGGCTACGCAGATCAGAGCCGTGTTCGGATCGTTCAGCCAGTTGATATCCAGGCCGGTAAGCTTATTCACAATACCTACTGCCGGATGGAGCATGATCTGGAAGATCATTGCCGCAGAACTGGATGCAATAGCCATTGGCAGAGCATAGGATGTACTGAACACCCGGATTCCCGGAAACGCCTTGTTACAAAGCACTGCTGCGATCAGACCAAGAAGCATGCCGCCGACCACAACGATCAGCACAAAGATCAGCGTTACCTTCAGACTGTTGATAAAGGATGCTGACTGAAGCAGCTCTTTATAATTGCCCAGACCAACGTACAGCTTTGCCTGTCCCATCTTGTTGGTCTTGTAAAGACTTAAATAAATTGTTTTCACAAACGGATAAAACAGGAAAATTCCAAAAATAAGCATACAAGGCACCAGATATAAGTACGGTGTGATCTTGCTTTTGCTGTTATTTTCCATAACTATTTCTCCTCCTTGCATAATCAGATTCTATCTACAGGCTGATCTGCCTGCACTCAAGCTCTTCCGTGACATAAATTCATGACACAAAAATATTTTCTTCTGTCTCCGGATCAAACACATGGGCCTTCTCCATATCAAAATACAGAGAAACCTTCTCCCCTACCTGTGTCTGATTTTCCGGACTTAAGCGGACTGCCAGGGTTTTGCCCTGCTCATCAAAATAGAGGATCACTTCCGCTCCCAGCATCTCCCGGTTTACTACAGGCTCATCTACATCTACGCTTTCATTTTCAATACCAAGCTTTTTCGCCTCGTCCAGCTCGTAGATATCCTCCGGACGGATTCCGAGGATCACGTGTCTGCCGTTATATCTGTCTGCGATCTGTTTTCCTCTGGTTCCGTCCAGATAAACCTTTTTCACAGTTTTGGCATCATCCAGAAGAAGGGCCGTGCGATTATTTTCTTCTGCTTTTACTGTACACCGGAAAAAGTTCATGGATGGAGAACCAAGGAAGCCTGCTACGAAAAGATTTACCGGATTGTCATAAATACTCTGCGGCGCTCCCACCTGCTGGATCAAGCCATCCTTCATGACCACGATCTTAGTCCCAAGAGTCATGGCCTCTGTTTGGTCGTGCGTTACATAAATAATGGTGGTGTCCAGCTGTTTATGTAATTTCACAAGCTCCACACGCATCTGAGCACGAAGCTTTGCATCCAGATTGGAAAGGGGCTCATCCATGAGAAAGGCTTTCGGCTTCCGGATAATTGCACTTCCAATGGCAACTCGCTGTTTCTGACCGCCGGAAAGAGCCGCCGGCCTCCGGTCAAGAAGCTGGTCGATCTCCAGGATCTTTGCCACCTCATGGACCTTTCTGTCGATCTCATCCTTCGGAAGCTTACGGATCTTCAGGGCGTATGCCATATTTCCATAAACTGTCATGTTCGGATATAAGGCATAGTTCTGGAACACCATGGACATTCCCCTCTCCTTCGATTCCAGATAATTGGAAAGCTCACCGTCGATCCACAGCTCGCCGTCTGTAATCTCCTCCAAGCCTGCGATGATACGCAAAGTGGTGGATTTTCCACATCCGGACGGACCTACAAAGATCACAAACTCTTTATCATGTATATCAAGATTAAAATCCTTCACACCGTAATGCTCCGAATCAAATTGCTTACATACATTTCTAAGTGCAATTTCTGACATTACTTATCTCCTTTCTCATCTCTCGCTCACATAGTTTGTAGTATAGGATTTTTTCGGCTGTTCAGATATCGTGGTTGAGATAAAGATTTGTGAATTGTATGTTAAATTGTTTCAGAAATTATATGCAATTCCGTTAAATTCTTTCTCCAGAGTAAAATACCCATCGCATTATGTTGCCACCTTCTTTCGCCGTCATCTCTGTCCTGCATCATATCTTCCAATTTTTATTACATTGATCACAACAGCTCTCTCCAATATGTCAGCAATATGGATATTTCCCGTCTCCTCGCATATCTGAATCAAATAAAAATAGAATATTCATATTTAATACTTGCCTCTCTTCCAGATAAATGACAACTTTCAGGCTTTTATGATCACTTGATTTGTGCATTTTTTTATGTTGTTTTAATTTTTTCTGTAAAATCTCAAATATATGCTTTGTTTTTGTCTAATTTTACCCTTGAAGTTTTGTATATAAGTCAAACAATACAAAATATTGTTCTTAAATTTTCTAACTTTTTGTTAGCCGCCTCGTCCGAGAAGTGCTATAATAATCCCAGCCAGAAAAGAAATGCAGAATTCGTGTTACTGCGAACAGCGCGAACAGCAACATTACCGGAATCCATGCATCAGGAGGAGGAATTTGACATGATCACATTGAAAGCAGAGAAAAGAAACCCGAATGTAAAAGCTAAAAAATTAAGACGTGAGGGTTACGTCACAGGAATTCTTAGTGGAAAAGAAATGAAAGAGCCTGTAGCACTTCAGTTTGACGGTGCCGAGGCAGCCAAATTCATTAAAGCAAATAAAGAAGGTACACAGGTTTACCTGGACATCGAAGGCGAAAAAGTTGATGCCCTGGTAAAAAATATTGACTATAATCCAATTGAAAAACAGCTGATGGCTCTGGATTTCCAGGCACTGGTAGCCGGTGAGAAGGTTTCCACAACAGTCGCTGTCAAACTGGAGCACACCGACATGGTTCAGGGTATCGTTGAGCAGGAGATGGAAGAGATCCACTACAAAGCAGATCCGGCCAACCTTCTTGACACCATCGTCATCGACTTCAACGGCTATCCTGCAGACGTCCATGATATCCATGTAAAAGACCTCCCGATCCCGGAAGGCAAACAGGTTCACTTTATCACACCTGAGGATGCAGTTGTTGTTCACATCGGTGAGTACGCAGCAGCTCCGGAAGAGGATGAAGATGCTGACGCTGACGCAGAAGCATAATATATATATTATATATATTAATGATTCAG
>OCAK01000845.1_pt1 | contig 21993 bp, 24 predicted proteins | sample 1538301 | NCBI WGS metagenome assembly OCAK01 (sample SAMEA2580285, study PRJEB22360) | human gut metagenome | biome: human gut; feature: human-associated habitat; material: faeces | place: Denmark | collected 2008/2010 | reverse complement strand
TTTACCTTTGAAGTGAAATAATTAATGTAAAAGCAAAATGAAAACAGTGAAAATGAAAAGTGAAAGCAGTCGCTCCTGGTTTGAAAGACAACATATTCTTTCAATGGAAAAATATATTTCTAAAGAACAATATCTAGGAAAAGACATGTCGGAAATAATTGAAGAAGTTAATGAAAATCTTTACAGGGGACAATTTCTTGGAATAGAACATTCATATTCAAAAGCCTTAGAAATATTTTTTAAAGAGAAAGTTCAGGATAGCAGGGATATTATATTTTGGTGGAATGAGACTTTTTTTCATCTGAATCTTTTGCCGGGAACACGTGCGGGCAAAAGAGATGAAAATGATGGATCTATTCTTTTTATGATTGAAAAGATATCTTTTACCCAGGAACCTCTTTTTACATATGTCCTATTACAATTGGAACCTAATCTTCAATTGGATATAATTGATACTTATGAGCGGTATACGGCTAAGGATATCAGGTTTAAAATTTATAGTCGTTCTAAATTTAAGATTGATGGTACTGTAGAACGGGTACCGTGTAGCAATACATGCGAAGCTATTAATGAATGTTTGCAACTAAAACGTATTCCGGAAGTAACTTATCGTTTTCGCTTGTCTGATTCAAAGGAGAAAATGGATTTTAAAGGAGAAGGTGTTGATTATCGGGATTTATCTTTTGTAAAAAAATATCCGCATCTGTTCAATGATGATAAACTACCATATAAAGACTTGTTGCATTATATTGGTTATTTAGCGCCTGCTTGTCGGGATGCTTTTTTATTACAGTGTGCCGGTTTTTTTATGAAGGAGATTATGGATATTCAATATCGTGAAGGATTTCTGAAAAACATGAAAATTAGTACAGTTCATAGCCGGACTATCGTTGCAAGGAGAAAGTTAGAAGATATTTTATTGAGAGAGGGATTATTGGGTGGATGCGATTGAGGAATTAAAAGCAGACAAAGGTTTAGGACAGTAATCTTAGGGGGATTGTGGAGCACGAAGCTGCCAGAAAGCTACGGCAGGCGGCTACGTTGAGTGAATCGACACCGGACGACATAGGGATACGGACTACGTAGTCGGCTTCAGCAATTGTTTCCGGTGGAAGTCCGTCTCCCTCGGTACCCATCACGATAGCCAGCTGGGGTTCGGTTACCAGGACCGGATTGTCAATGGAAATAGAGTTGTCCGTGAGCGCCATGGCTACAGTACGAAATCCCAATTTGCCCAAGTCACTGAGAGAACCATTCATCCAGGTCCATGGCACAAGAAAGACTGTTCCCATCGATACTCTGACCGCACGGCGGTTCAACGGGTCACAAGAGTTACGCGTCAGTAATACGGCATCGATTCCAAAGGCAGCTGCTGAACGGAAAATGGCACCGATATTGGTTGTATCAACAACTCCGTCGATAACGACGATGCGTCGGGCTTCCCGGCATACCTCTTCCATACTGCGTACCGCAGGGCGACGCATGGCACAAAGAACACCTCGTGTCAGAACATAGCCGGTCAATGTAGCTAGTAGTTCTCTGCTACCCGTATAGACAGGCAGATTACCACAACGTTCAATGATCTCGGAAGCATCCCCTGTGATATGTTTATGCTCACACAAAATAGCTAAAGGTTCAAAGCCTGCGTCCAAAGCTCTTGTGATAACCTTTGGACTTTCTACGATAAAAATACCCTTATCAGGCTCGATACGATTGCGCAACTGAGCTTCGGTGAGGGTACAGAACATTTCAACACCGGGATGAGATAAAGAGGATATTTCGATAACAGGCATATTCTTATTTATAACTTTCGGTTAGACATACAATCGTTTTATTCATATAACAGGTCGTTTTAACAGGCATTAAACAAGTCTTTAATAAATAGCGACTTTGATGACACCGTCCAGTTTGTTTTCGAAAACACGATATGCCTCCTCTATCTCGTTCAACGGAAAGTGGTGGGTGATAAGAGGAGTGGTATCTATCTTACCTTCCTCAATCAGTCTGAGAATCTCTGCACAGTCACAGCCGTCTACTCCACCTGTTTTGAAAATCAAATTCTTACCATACATATCAGGTAAAGGGAAAAGCAGAGGTTTGTCGTAAAGAGCCACAATAGTGACTATCGCATTGGGACGAGCGCACTCCCACGCCATCCGGAAGCTATCTTCAGTTCCCGCCACTTCCAGAACAACATCAGCTCCGCCGTGATCACTGTTTTTGAGTACAAACTCTTTGCAGTTATCAGGTGTCGTTATCCGTACCTCGGGATAATGTTCACGGACAAACTGAATCCTCTCGGGAGACTTTTCACAGACAATGATACGCTTCGGATTCTTCAGCATCGAGCAGAGCAAAGTGCAAATACCGGTAGGACCGGCACCAATGATGAGGACAGTGTCTTTCTCTGTAATCTCTGAGATACGAGTTGCCCAGAAACCAGTGGCAAGTACATCACCGACAAACAGAGCCTGTTCATCACTGACCGTATCGGGGATACGATTCAGCCCTTGATCGGCATAGGGTACTCTGACATATTCCGCCTGCCCGCCGTCGATACGGCAACCTAAGGCCCAACCACCGTTGGGATCGGTACAGTTATTGACATATCCGTGGTGACAAAAGAAACACTCCCCGCAGAAAGTCTCGACATTCACAGTCACTCTGTCGCCGGGTCTGACTGATGTGACATCAGTTCCCACTTCTTCCACGACACCTACCATCTCATGTCCGACTGTTGTTCCGGGTACTGCACGCGGTACACTACCGTGCTTGATATGCAGGTCGCTGGTGCAGATGCTGCCAAGAGTCACACGTACGATTGCATCCCGTGTATCCGTAATTTTTGGTTCCGGTTTGTCTCGTAATTCAAATTTACCTTGTTCAATATATGTGTATGCAAGCATAGTTTTATTTATAGAGCAATTGGATTTTCAGTACAATCTGTTCATTCAGTTCTAATCTGATTTTGAAATAAGACTTCCAAGCTGGGGTGTCTTCTGTAACAAAGATATAAAACAATCTGCTATAAAAAGGTAAAAGGAGATGATTATTCCTCTTGAGATGTTGAAATAAGATGGTGAAATGTTTTCTTGATTTATCTTTATTGCTTTTGTGTATTTTAGTTTGTTATAGTATCTACAGTATCTACAACTATATTTTATAAGCTTTATAAATAAGTATATTATGCAGTGATTGTAGATGGAAAATAATCTACAACTATTCTTCAATATCTACCACTATATACCTGTTTTTCTACATATTTTATTTGCTTTTGGGAAGGATATGTGTTATATTTGGAAGAGATTCAAAACAAAAGCAGATATGATAGAAAAACTCGATTACGCTATGGTCCCGACTGGTTTTGCACATTGTTTTAACGGAAACTGCAAAAGCGCGGACCACTGTTTGCGGCACCAGATTGTCCGTTTTATTCCCGATACACTTTGGTCGATCTCTGTTGTGAATCCGGCATGTACCAATTCCGATGGAGATTGTAAGGCCTTTATGGCTGATACTCCCGTGCAATATGCCGTCGGCATGGATCACCTGTTAGACCGGATTCCTTATAAGGAGGCGAAATGCATCAAGCAACGCTTGCTGATGACGTACGGTAAGAATAAGTTTTATCAGTTTAAGCGCAAAGAAAGAATCTTTTCGCCCGAAGACCAGCATTATGTCCAACAAGTTTTTCTTAATAACGGGGTGGGGGAAGAACCAACCTTTGATTCCTGGAAGACAGGCTACCGATGGACAAAGGGATAGGGACGTACAAGAAGTTTCTTCTGGAGGAAACAATAGTTTTCTGCTGACAAAAATTTTGTTTCCTGCTGAATAAACTAAAGTTTTCACAGCAATAAACTAAAGTTTTTTCATCAGAAAAACAAATCAATGTCAGTTAGTAATTCTCTCAAACAACATATAAAATGAAGATAACCAAGCAGACAGTCTATCGGGATCGTGTTGCGCAACGGGCGATGGGCATGGAGGAAATTGTAGCATGGGTAAAGGACGAGCAGACGAGGGAGAAACTTACGCTCTTTCGTGAAAGGCTGAGGCGAGCCTATCCCGACAGGCGTTATTCGTTTACCCGGAAATTACCTCAGTTGCTCTTTGCCGGGACTTTCCGGAAAGGCGAATTGAAGGAGTATAACGGTTGGGTGTTGCTGGAAATCAATCGGTTGAAGAGCATGGACGAAGCTTTGGACTTGAAACGGAAAATCGTTGAATATCCGCAGACCTTGTTCGCTATGGTCGGTTCCAGTGGACGGAGTGTAAAGTTTGTGGTGGCTTATACCTATCCCGACGGGTCGCTTCCGCGTTTGCGGACCGATGCCGAAATTTTTCATGCGCACGCTTACCGGCATGCTCTCAAAACGTATGAACCGCGCCTTTCTTATCCCATCGAACTGAACCGCCCGGCACTGGAACTGGGATGCCGCCTTAGTTTTGATGCCGATGTGTATTACAATCCTGATGCGCTTGCCATTCATCTGGAGCAGCCTGTCGCCATGCCTGAAGAAAGTGTCTATCAGGAACGATTTGAAAAACGGATGCCGGTCGAGAGTGCCGGGAAGACGCTTTATGAGCAATATCGTTATGTTGCCATTCAATATGAATTTGCTTTACAACGGGCCCTGGAGGAGTATGGTGATTTGGATCTGAAGGTGGATTTCAAACCAATGTTGGTCACGCTCGGTAAACTTTGTTTTGCAGCCGGGGTGGAGGAGGAAGATTGTGTGAAGTGGACGTTGCTCTATTGGGGGAATCTGATTTCGGAGGTGGAGATACGGGAGACGTTGGCCCATGCTTACCAGTTAGCCCCCGGTTCGGATTTTGGCAGTACACCGCTTCATAAACCTGAGCAGTTACAAGCGTTGAAAATGGAAGAGTTTATGAGTCGCCGTTATGATTTTCGTTACAATCTGATGTCCGGCGGACCGGAATATCGGGAGAAAAATACATTCTGTTTCGACTATCGTCCGGTGACGGACCGCGTACTGAACAGTATTGCTCTGAATGCTCAAAAGGAAGGTTTGCAGTTATGGGACAGAGATGTACGGCGTTTTGTCTTTTCGGACCGTGTTCCGGATTATACGCCCATCGAAGATTACCTGGCCCGTTTACCCGCGTGGGACGGCAAGGACCGTATCCGTCCGCTGGCTGCACGCATTCCGTGCGACAATGTGCGGTGGGAACAGTTGTTTTACACCTGGTTTCTGTCTATGGTGGCGCACTGGCAGGGGCGTGACAAACAACACGGCAACAGTCTTTCTCCTTTGTTGGTGGGCGGGCAGGGATGCGGAAAGTCCACTTTCTGTTTCAATCTGTTACCTCCGGATTTGAATAAGTATTACACGGACAGTATCGATTTCAGCAAAAAACGGGATGCTGAACTGTATCTTACCCGTTTCGGCTTGATAAATATGGATGAGTTCGACCAGGTGAGCGTCAAGCATCAAGGCTTCTTGAAGCATCTGTTGCAGAAGCCGGTAGTTAATCTACGCAAGCCTTATGCCACACAGGTGGAGTCGGTGAAGCGTTATGCTTCGTTCATTGCAACGAGCAACCATACGGATTTATTGGGTGATCCTTCCGGTAGCCGTCGTTTCATCTGCATTGAAGTGAAGGGGATGATAGACAATGCACAGCCGGTCGAGTATACCCAACTCTACGCGCAAGCTGTGGCCGCTCTGAATAATAACGAACGTTATTGGCTGACGCACGAAGAAGAAGCGTTGCAGATGCAGGCGAATGAAGAGTTTCAACAGCGTCCTTTGTTTGAGGATTTGTTCTTTCAATATTATCGTCCGGCCCTACATAAGGAGGAAGGTGTAAAGGCTTCTGCCGGAGAAATTTACCTCTCGTTGCAGAAAAAGAGCGGAGTAAAACTTCCGATGAGTAATGTTTCCGTCTTCGGCCGCTTCCTGAAGAAACTGGGGTTAATGACGCAGCTGGCTAGTAGGGGACGATTGTATTTGGTGGTTGAAAAGTAGGAAATAGTGGTAGATTATTTTTATTACACCTCTTTTGATATGATTTCCGATATTTTCTGTAATATTGCACTTACGATAAAATTGAATACTGATTATGGATACATTAAGTCTCAAAAGAATACAATCATCGCTCATTCTAATTTTAAAAGAAAGAGATGATGGAACAAAAAAGAGACAAACTTTGGAGAAAACAGCAATGTCATCGGGTATTTAAAGCCCGATTAATTCGATTAGCAGCTTGTGGTTATTATGCTTTTGATGAAGAGGGTAATTTGATTAATCATCCTCATTGGTTTGAATTGGCAAAACAACGCGGGTGTAGAGTTTACAAAACAACAGGAACTCCATGTAGCTGTATGCTCTGCCAAAGGAATCGCTATGAACGATTAGATAGTAAGAAAACGATGCGTCGAATTATGAGAGAAAACTTGGATGATTAAATGATTGGTGGTGGCGTAAAAGTCACCACTTTTATTTTAAAGGACTTCCTTCAGCCAATTACTAAGCACATTAAGGTCTGCTTGGGTGTGAAAATAGTGTCCCGTTTCATTTGCTATATTCAATTTGCATGAAAACCGATCGGCAAATTGACACAGAAGATTATACTCACATAAATCATCGCTATCTCCATATAAAATATAAGTCGGTACACTCCACTTAATAATAGGATGTTCTTTTACGAAACAATAATAATCCCAATATAGATATTGTCCTATGGGTGTCGATATAATTCGCTGTTGTTCTAATTGCTCCTCAGTAATAGAGAACGCTATCATCATATTTTCTATAATGCGCTGCATTATTGACTACCGGAGATAGAAAAAATACTTTTTCTAACGGTTCGTCCAAATAAGCCAAAAGAGAAAAATATGCCCCTATACTATTTGCAAACAGACTGACATATTTCCAATTCGTTTTTGCGTATTGCATTATTATTTGCAACTCTTTAATACAGGTTTGAACCTCACATAGAGTACTTTCGTTCACTCTATCCCCATGTTGAGGAAGGTCAAAACTCAAAACTTGATAACCTTTTATTGAAGCAGTGTTGGCTAAGATTTCAATTGGCACATCCGCTTTGTTTGATTGATTGCCATGAATTGCAATGATAATCCTATCAGAATCGTCGCCCCATATAATTGAGGGAATATTATTTATGGTAATAGTTTGTTTCATCCTTATATTTTTCGTTTCAAATAAACCATGTCTTTCAGCAGCACTCTATTTGCTAATTTCTACAGATATTTATGGTTCTTTCAACTCCCAATGCCCCGATTTATTAGAACCGACACGTATAATTAAACCTTTCTCCTTTAATGTTGCCATAATACGCTCACCCTGCCGTAAGGATACAGAAAGCGATTCGGCAACCTCTTTTGCTGTTATCCGATTATTAATTCGAATAAGTTCTAATGTGCGTTGTTCGTTTATACCGACATTTATACCGACATTTATACCGGCATTTATACCGACATCACCTTTCGGCTCTAAACCATCATCCTCAATTGATGTCTGATAATTATGAATTGTCTGCTCCAAGTTACGGATATGCTCATCAAACATAAAGTTGCGAAATAATTCTATATCATCATTCTCACGAGTAGCAATAAGAGCTTCAATGTATTCAGCCTTACGGTCTTTGTTGATATTTGTCGGGATAATCCCATATTCAAACTGCAACTGATTCATCAACAAACGAGACATTCTACCGTTGCCGTCAGCCCAAGGGTGGATAGTTACCAAATGGAAGTGAGCATCGAAGCTCAATTTGTAGGATTCTATAATATTTGCCTTTGAAAGAGCCTTTCGTCTTTGATTTATATTTTCGCAGAGTTCTGCCAGCTTTGTAGGCACTTTTGAGTAATTCATGTAAGAACGCCCTCCGGTACCCGCCGTAACATTCAGTAAACGTAGATCTCCACTTGCTGACGAAAATTCGCCTAAAGCAGTTTGATAGGTTGTTCCTGTATTCTTCAAAACCACAGAAGATAGCTTCTTAAGCATCTCAACAGTAATCTCACTATGGCTCTTTGCAAAAGCAATAGATTGCTCGTATGCCGCTTTCAAGTCTAAGTTCATCAGTTGCTCAGTCATCGAACGACCTTTTGCACTTATCCCCTCGTCAAACAGAAGCTGGTTTTCAATCTCTGTTACAGTAGACCCCTCGATTGCCGTGGAATGGGTAATAAGCGAGTAGAGATAGAATTTGTCGTAATCTATCTGCTGGTCAATCCCCAGTTTCTTGAACTGAGTCAGCAAAGATAATATTTTCTGTTCTCTGATCATATTTCGTCCGTTATTTCAATTATTTTCTGTAAATAGCATCTAATTACAAATTATTTCCCGATGCAAAACTTCCCGAAAATATTCCCCAATATCTCATCATTACTAATCTGTCCCGTAATTTCGCCCAAGTAATGCATACATTCCCTGATATCCTGGCTCAGAAAATCCCCGGAGATGTTCATTTCCAGGCCGTTGATTACACGGAGGATGGCTTCGTGAGCTTTTGTTAGGGCTTCGTAGTGGCGGATGTTTGTAACGATGACATCGTTTTGAGATACTTCGGGTAAAGCGGCGGCCTGGATCAGATGCTGCTTGAGTATTCCCGTATTTTTCTGTCGTTTGGCGGAAATATATATGCGGTCAGCTGGAATATTGTTAAGCAATTGTTGCTTGAGCTCTAGTTCATCGGACGAAAGCAAGTCGGATTTGTTGAAAACAAGGATTACCTTTTTGTCTTCTGCTTTCGGGATAATCACTTTAGCCAGTTCTTCAATCTGTTCCGCCGGAGTGTTCAGGTCGATCACCCAAAGGACGATGGATGCCTGGCGGAGCTTTTGAAAAGTACGTTCGATACCAAGGCTTTCAATGGTATCGTTGGTTTCGCGGATTCCGGCCGTGTCGATAAAGCGGAAAGTCACTCCTGATAGATTAATTGTATCTTCTATCACATCGCGGGTTGTTCCATGGATGTCGGAAACGATGGCACGTTCCTCACCGACGAGTAAATTGAGCAAGGTTGATTTACCGGCATTTGTCTCTCCGATAATGGCAACCGGAATACCGTTTTTGATGGCGTTTCCGACACTGAATGAATCAGCCAGTTTGTGTATCAGTTGTTCGATGCCTGTTGCCAGTTGCTTTAGATTGGTGCGGTCGGCGAACTCGACGTCTTCTTCACTGAAATCAAGCTCCAGCTCGATCAATGAAGTGAAATCGAGTAGTTGACTGCGCAGTTTGGTCAATTCATTACTGAAACCGCCGCGCATCTGGTTTATAGCCAGTTTGTGCATACCGGCTGATGTGGATGCGATCAGGTCGGCTACAGCTTCCGCCTGGCTCAGGTCCATCTTTCCGTTCAGGAAAGCACGTTGTGTATATTCTCCGGGGAGTGCAGAACGGCATCCCTTTTCAATCAGTAGCTGAAGGATCTGTTGCTGGATATAAACCGAACCGTGACAAGTAATCTCGACAGTGTCTTCTCCTGTAAATGAATGAGGAGCGCGAAAGAGGGCGATAAGTACATCGTCGATCAACTCTTCCCCGCGGCGGATACTACCGTAGCGTAAGGTATAGGCTTTTTGGTTTTGAAGATTCTTTCCCTCGATCTTAGGCGTGAAGATTGTGTCACAAATTGTTATAGCCTCAGTGCCGGATACACGGATAACAGCTACGCCTCCGGCTCCGGGGGCTGTCGATATGGCACAGATTGTTTCTTGATTAATCATATATTAGTTGACAGTTGACAGTTGACAGTTGACAGAGATACCAGTGACAAAACTGTCAACTGTCAGCTAAGTTATACGGTTATTAGTTCATATTCCTGAGTTCCCAGTCCGATTTTTTCGGCATGTTCTAGTCCGGCCTGCCAGTTGGTTTCCGGGTGCATGATGTGGAATTTGTCGCATCCTTCCAAATGGTCGTGATGAGGCGAATCCGAAAGGCGGTTGCCGGTCTCCAGGATCGGAGCGTTGATGACTATATCGGCACAGGCTTTATCCAAAGCTACCGGGTCGAATGATGCGGCGATACCCAGGTCGGGAACGATAGCGGCATCATTATGATTCCAGCAATCGCATTCGGGAGAGACATTCATGATAAAACTGATATGGAAATTCGGTTTATCGAGTAGTACCGCTTTTGAATATTTGGCAATTTTATAGTTGAGCCGTTCCGATGTGTCTCCATCACCCATGACCGCTGCATCATATTGGCAAAGGGCAACACACTGGCCGCAACCGACACATTTCTCATAGTCGATTGTGGCTATTTTGCTGCCATCCAGATGAATGGCGTCATGAGCGCAGTGTTTTACACAGATATTACAACTTTTACAGTTTTCGCGGGCTACGATCGGTTGGGAGGCAGAATGTAATTCCAGCTTGCCTCCGACACTGGCGCAACCCATGCCCAGGTTTTTCAAAGCACCGCCGAAACCTGTCTGTTCATGTCCTTTGAAGTGGTTCATGGTCAATACAATATCTGCATCGACGATGGCGGCTCCGATCTTTGGTGCTTTACAATATTCACCGTTTATTTCTATTTCGCGGTAATCCGTTCCTTTCAGTCCGTCTGCGATAATCACTTCACATTTGGCTGAGATAGGGTTGAAACCATTTTCCATGGCGCTCTCCAGATGATCTACGGCATTCGAACGGCGGCCGGAATATAATGTGTTGCAATCTGTAAGAAAGGGTTTTGCCCCTAATGAACGAAGCAAAGTAGCCATACGGGCGGCATAATTGGGACGGATGTAAGCCAGGTTCCCCGGTTCTCCGAAATGAATCTTAATTGCTACAAACTGATTCTTAAAATCAATGTTTGTAATGCCGGCGCGCTTAACAAGACGCTCCATTTTATCCAGCAAGTTACTGGATGGAGTTGTGCGAAGATTAGTAAAGTAAACTTTTGATTTGTCCATTCTCTTATTGGTTTTTGTCATGCAAATTTACATGTTTATTTATCATAATGTATTACATTTGTATCAAATAGTTTAGTTTATGGACATATACCAAGTAAACCATCAGCAATTACTGAAGGGGATAAGATGCAATTTTCAGCGATATCTTTATAAACAGATACAGTGGGATGATCGTCTGATTGGAATTTTTGGCTCGCAAGGTGTCGGGAAAACAACCTTGTTGCTGCAACGGATAAAACAGGCTTTCGATGATTCGGATAAAGCCTTGTATTTGAATCTGGACAGCATTCTTTTTCAACGGGAAAAAATGGTCAACGTGGCTATGCAGTTCTATAAGGATGGAGGTACGCATCTGTTTTTGGACAGTGTGCACCGTTATGCCGATTGGATGGCGGAGACCAGGAAGTTGTTGGAACGTTGTCCGAATCTGAATATTGTTTTTGCTTCTTCTTCGTTACTTCCGGTTTCAAAAGTGAAGAAAGGATTTAAGAACCAAGTGTCTTGTTATACATTAGCAGCCATGTCGTTCCGGGAATATCTTTCTTATGAGTGTGTACTGGATTTGCCTCCGGTTTCTCTGGATGATTTGTTGGAAAACCATGTGGAAATATCGAGGAATGTGAACGATCAGATTGTCGTTGCCCCTATCTTCCGTAACTATCTGGAACATGGTTGTTATCCGTTTTATTGGGATGATCCGGATGCATTTCCATTTCGTTTGCAGGACCGGGTGAGAGAGATGGTCGATGTTGATCTGCCGCCTCTTTATCCATTGGAATATCGGGAATTGAAGGATATTAAAAGGCTAATGATGTCTATTTCCGGCCAGATACCCGATGTGGCTGACGTTGCCGACCTGGCTACTCAGTTGAAGTTGGAGCGGACGGATGTCAAGCGGTATTTTGATTATCTGACGGATGCGGTTTGCATAAGATATTACCAGTCCAAAAGGCAGGTCCAGAATCGTCTTCAGAAAACTTATATGGGCAATACCAATTTATTGATGGCTTTTGAAGAGGATGTGAATGACCGTGTGGTACTGGGAGAGACTTTCTTTGTCGATCAGTTATCGAATTTTGCGACCATTGAGTTGTTTGAGAATAATGACTTTCTGATAAACGACAAATATATTTTCATGGTTGGCGATCCGTTGATGGATTATGATCGGATCAAAGAGTTGGATAATGCGTTTGCTGCCATCTATGGTCAACCTAAAAGTCAGAACAACAAACTCCCGATCTGGTTGTTGGGACTTTGTTATTGATGTATTTCTTATTAAGTATAGATATGATAGATATAATGAAAAATCGTAGGACTATCCGCAAATATACAGAACAGGATATTCCCGAAGAGTTGTTGAATGAATTGTTGGAAGTGGCAGCACGTGCTTCCAATACCGGTAATATGCAGTTATACAGTGTGGTTGTTACCCGTGACCAGTCTAATAAGGAGAAACTGGCCCCGGCTCATTTTAATCAGCCAATGATTACGACGGCTCCGGTAGTGTTGACTTTCTGTGCCGATGCCAACCGTTTTGTGAAATGGGCGGAACAGCGGAAAGCGGAAGCCGGGTTTGATAATTTGCAGACTTTCATTGCTTCTACAATTGATGCGATGCTGTTTGCACAGGCTTTCTGTGATGCGGCTGAAGAGAAAGGTTTGGGTATCTGCTATTTGGGGACGACTGCCTATAATGCCGATAAAATTATCGAAGCGTTGTCTTTACCCCGCCTCGTTGTACCTATCGTTACTGTAACTGTCGGTTATCCGGCTATGCCGTTGCCGGAACAGGTGGAACGACTCCCTTTGGCTGCCGTGGTTCATCAGGAGGCTTATGTAGATTATACTCCGGATATGATAGACGAATTATATGGTGAAAAGGAAGCACTGGAAGTCAATAAACAGTTTGTGAAAGAAAACAATAAGGAAACACTGGCACAGGTGTTTACCGATGTTCGTTATACGAAAAAGAATAATGAGTATTTCTCCGAAGTGCTGTTGAAGGTTTTAAAAGACCAGGGATTTATGAAATGATGTTTACTTCATAATGCATAAAAAGTCCGCTTTCTATCACACCAGTGATGGACTTGATTGCATTCTCCAGGTTGTCGGGTATATTGTCGAACCAGACATCGAGTATCAGGTTCCCGTTTTCGGTGATTATCGGACCGTCTTTGCCTTGTGCCATCCGGAGTTTTATGTCAACCGGACTTAATGACCGGAGAGCCTGGTCTGCATGTATCAATGCATCCGGAAAGATTTCTACCGGAACGGGGAAACGGGAACCCAGCTTCGAAACCATTTTGGAAGGATCAGCAATAATGAAGGTTTGCGGACTGGAACTAATCAATAGTTTTTCTTTGAACATGGCACCGCCACGTCCTTTGATCATATTATGATTGGGATCGATTTCGTCCGCCCCGTCAAAAGTCCAGTTCGGTTTGTGTTCAAGCAGGCTTGTCAGGGGGATACCGAGTTTGGCACAAGCCATCTTTATCTCCTGGGAAGTAGGAATGGCATGGATATGTAACTGTTCGGTCCGGATACGGTCGGCTATTTTCAATAATGCCAGATAAGCCGTTGAGCCTGAACCTACGCCGATAATGTCGCCGTCTTTTACCATAGAGGCGATCTTGTCGGCTACTTTTTGTTTTTCTTCCCGGTTGGAAATCTCTTTACCCCATTCCAACGAATCGATGATTGTTTTCTCCCAGTCCATAATGTGTTGATCAGATGCGTTCCAATACTGTTTCAATCAATCCGGTTAATGAACCTTTATAATTGGTGTTCATGTTCTTGTCTACCCGGCCGGCAATGATGCAGCAGACTGTCATGGCGCGATGTCCCATCAGGGCGGCAAGACCGGCAAGTGAAGAACTTTCCATCTCGAAGTTCGTGATTTGTCTTCCATTATAATTGAATGCTTCAATCTTTTCATTCAATTTGGGGTCGGCGAGAGGCAGACGAAGTTCACGGCCCTGCGGTCCATAAAATCCGTTTGCAGCTATCGTTACGCCACGGATAATATCGTTTCCGGTGATTTGTTCGATCAGGGAATGATCGGCTGGTACGACATAAGGAGAAAGGCCGGAAAGTTTCCAGTCTAATTGTTCCTTCAAGGCGGCCTCAAAAGCAGTATCCCTGACACGTTCGGTGTTTGCATAGAAGTAAATGACACCGTCGAAACCGATGGATTTTTCAGCGGCAACGTACGTGCCGACAGGAACAAACGGTTGCAGACCTCCCGATGTCCCGACGCGAACCAAAGTCAATTGTTTAAATGTCGGTTTTACGGTACGGGTAGAGAAGTCGATATTGGCCAGTGCATCCAGTTCGTTCAGTACAATATCTATATTGTCCGTTCCGATGCCGTGGGATACAACTGTGATACGCTTTCCTTTATAGGTACCGGTTATAGTGTGGAACTCCCGGCTGGATACTTCGCATTCTTGTGTGTCGAAGTAAGAGGCAACGGTTGACACCCGGTCGGGGTCGCCAACCAGGACTACTCTGTCTGCCAGCTGCTCCGGCTTAAGATGCAGATGGAAGGCGCTTCCATCTGCATTTATAATTAATTCGGATTCGGGAATGACTCTCATCTGATTAGTCTTTAAGCGGTTTTGAAGGAGCACTGGTCGGTTTGGCTATTGCTTCACGCATAGATGTATCGGCATCAATGTTCTTCATCTTATAATAATCCATGATACCCAGGTTTCCGGAGCGGAAGGCTTCTGCCATTGCTTTCGGAACTTCTGCCTCTGCTTCGATCACTTTGGCGCGGGCTTCCTGAGCTTTTGCTTTCATTTCCTGTTCTAAAGCAACAGCCATTGCACGGCGTTCTTCGGCTTTAGCCTGGGCGATGTTCTTATCAGCTTGTGCCTGGTCCATTTGAAGGAATGCACCGATGTTCTTACCTATATCGATATCCGCGATATCGATGGACAGGATTTCAAATGCCGTACCGGCATCAAGCCCCTTACGGAGTACCAGCTTAGAGATTGAGTCCGGGTTTTCCAATACCGTTTTATGGCTTTCGGACGAACCGATGGACGATACGATACCTTCACCGACACGGGCAAGGATAGTCTCTTCACCGGCACCACCGACCAACTGTTTGATGTTGGCACGAACGGTTACACGGGCTTTGGCAATCAGCTGGATACCATCTTTTGCAACGGCAGTTACAGGAGGAGTATCGATCACTTTCGGGTTAACCGACATCTGAACGGCTTCGAATACGTCACGGCCTGCCAGGTCGATAGCTGTTGCCATCTGGAAAGGCAGGTCTATATTTGCCTTGGAGGCAGATACCAGTGCATGAACCACTTTCTCAACATGTCCGCCTGCCAGATAGTGTGCTTCCAGTTCATCACGGGTCAGCGACTTCAGACCGGCTTTGTGTGCTTCGATCATGGCACGGGCGATAACATAAGGAGGTACATTACGGATACGCATCAAAAACAGCTGTATCAGCGAGATGTTTACACCCGATACTTTGGCCGAGATCCATAGCAGGAACGGCACATAGTAAAAGAAAATTGCCAGCAGCAATACCGCTGCACCCAGTAGGATAAAAGGCAAATAGTTCAATTCTTCCATATAAATTTAATTAAGCGTGAATATCTGTTTGTTCTTTTCTCTTAACCAATACGTTATAACCGTCGACACGCAGTACTTCGACCGGCGTGTTTTCGTCTATTAATTCATCCATCGACTTCGCCTCGACAGTGATGCCCTTGATGCGTGCTTTGCCGATGGGGGCAAGGCGTGAAAGGGTGATACCTTCGTCACCCGGTTCGATGCCCAGGTCACGGCTTGAAGTCAGTTTGGAGTCGACATCCGTTTTCAGGGCGACCTTGTTGAATGACCGGGCACGTAATAACCATACAAATGAGGCGGCAAAGGCTGTTAACGACAGGAACAATGTGATATGTCCGGCCGTTTCACCTACCGTATAGGCATAAATAACGCCTGATGCCGCGAAAAGAAATCCTCCGACACCGGCAATTGTTATTCCCGGCAAAAGGAATATTTCCAGCAGGATAAGCACGATGGCTACCAGCATCAAAAAGACAATAATGGTTATTTCCCAAATCATAATAGTCGCGGTTGAATTATCTGTTACTTTTTAAATAGTTTATCTCCGTATTACGAGCTTTCTTTTCCAACTCTTCAGGCTGGTCGAGCAGACTGTTTAATTGCTCTTCCGCTTCAAGAATTGCCGGTTTCAACTGTTCCTTCTTTGCACTGTTCCCGGAAGAATAGGAGGCTCTGAGGTCGGCCAGTTTATCATTCAGTTCTTTTATCTGTTTGTTCAGTGAGACAACTTTTCCATAGTAACTCTTTGCTTCCGGACTTTTGATATCGTCCAGTTTATAGTAAACCAGGCTGTTGTTTATCACGAACTCGAAATCTTTTTCGATTTTCGCTTCCCCGTAAGGTATTTCTTTATGGGCCAGTTCGATCAGATTGCTGTAGTCGCTTCCCGGTTTCCATGAGTCTTGAATGGAAGTGATGGCGGCACGGGCACGTTTCATTTCGATATCTTCACTTTCCACGCGGCTGTGTTCATTGTTCGGGATGAACAGGTAAACACATACTTTATCTTCGGGCTGGAAGCGGTCTGATACGAACCATCCCAACTCCTTGGTTTCATCATACACCATCATATAATCATTGAACGGTGAGTTGAAAGGCATGCTTAACTGCTCCGGTGCCAGATAAGTATCGGAGTTGATGTTGTAGCGTGTAACGAACAGGTCGTATCCTCCCAATGAACCGTTTCCTTTGGAGGCATAGTAGATGGTGACTCCGTCAGACAAAACAAAAGGATAATTGTCGTCATCGTTGCTGTTGATATTCATCGGTAACTGTTTTTCATCCCCCCATTTGTCCATTAATCTGGATTGGGTGAAAAGGCAGTAGCGGTCGTTGTCTGTTGCATGGGCATAATAAATCTTGTCGCCTTTCTGGTTCATATAAACCGTTGAGGATACAGGTTCATTTGTCTGGAAGAAATCTTTGAAAGAAGTCAATGTGCCGCTTTCTTCACTCAGTGTATAAGCTGCCAGAAAATCATCTTTGTCGACAACGATGCTGTCTATAATTTGTACATCTTCCGTCTTTTCCATCATCCGGTGGGCGTTCTCAGCCAGACTGAGTTTTTCTTCGAATGCTTGTGTGTCCTGTTTCTTTTTAGTCAGCAGGTCGATGTATTCTTCCATCATTTCCGCCGCTTCATCAAAACGGTAGGTCTGATAATAAACATCCGACAGATAGCGATAAGCTTCCTGAACTTTGCGCTTGACTGCCACTTTCAGATGTTTTTCGGCACCGGCCAGATCTCCGGTCTCGTAACAACACACACCATACCAATGATTATAGGACGAGTTGCTGGGAGCTTGTTTCACCAGTTTCTCAAAGGCAGGTTTAGCTTCAGCGTATTGCCCTTCGTTGTATAGTTTTTTGGCCTGGTCCAGGCTCTGTGCCTGCAGGCTGCAGCAAAGAAATGTAATTCCAATTGTGTAAAACAGTTTTTTAGATAACCGGCTCATTGTCTCTTGTTATGATATAATTATACTGATTCAAAGATAATAATATTTTTAGTTAAGCGTACAATTCATTGGATAAATATCTATTTTTGTGCCCGATTTAGAGTAGATATGGCAAAGTTGACAGCAGAAGAACTCCTGTTCCGGAAAATAGAAGAGAAAGTGAAGAGGGCAATTTTCGAATATAGCCTGATCGCCAATGGTGACCGCATCCTGATCGGATTGTCGGGTGGAAAGGATTCGCTTGCCCTTGTCGACCTGCTGGGGCGTCGTTCAAAAATCTACAATCCCCGCTTTGAAGTGGTCGTGGCGCATGTGGTGATGACGAATATTCCTTATTGCTCGGATGCGGAGTACCTGAAAAGCTGTGCCGATGAACACGGATTGCCGTTTATCATTCACGAAACGAGTTTCGACGCTTCTACCGATACACGTAAGTCTCCTTGTTTTCTTTGTTCCTGGACACGGCGAAAGGCCTTGTTTGATATAGCCAAGAAGCATAATTGCAATAAGATCGCCCTGGGGCATCATCAGGATGATATTATCGAAACATTACTGATGAATATAACCCATCAGGGGGCTTTCGGGACTATGCCTCCGCGGTTGAAGATGGATAAGTTTGATATGGAGATCATCCGTCCGATGTGTCTGGTTGAAGAAAAAGAACTGGTCCGTATTGCCGAATGGAAAGGGTATCGTAAACAAATAAAGAACTGTCCGTATGAGTCCGGTTCCAGCCGTTCGGATATGAAAGAGGTCCTGGCCCGGCTCGAAGCTATAAATCCGGAAGCACGTTACAGCATCTGGAACAGTATGTCGAATGTACAACAGGATTATCTTCCTCAAAAAAATAAATAAGTTATGCAGGGTTTTTATACTATTCTGTTATTGGTCGTATCGAATATTTTTATGACATGTGCCTGGTACGGCCACCTGAAGATGAAACAGCAGTTCAGTTGGTTCGAACATTTGCCGTTGATCGGTGTGATCTTATTCAGCTGGTTTTTGGCTTTCTTCGAGTATAATAAAACGGAAAAACCCAACTGGAAATTTAACACTTTACGTTGATATATAATAATGTATAGTAGAATTAGAATAATATGAAAGCTCTCTACACAATTTTATTGCTTATAGTATCAAATGTCTTTATGACTTTTGCTTGGTATGGTCATTTAAAGATGAAGCAGGAATATTCTTGGTTTGCTGCTCTTCCTTTGATAGGTGTAATAGCCTTTAGTTGGTCAATAGCTTTTTTTGAGTATTCTTGTCAAATTCCAGCGAATCGCATTGGATATGTAGGTAATGGAGGACCATTTTCATTGATGCAGTTGAAAGTTCTTCAAGAAGTAATAACTCTTATTATATTCACAGTTTTTACAACTGTATTCTTTAAAGGTGAAGCCTTGCACTGGAATCATATAGCTGCCTTCGTTTGCTTGATATTGGCTGTTTATTTTGTATTTATGAAATAGTTATAGAAAAGAGCAGCATAAGAGTTTCTTCAAATGCTGCTCACTTTTAGTATGCGTAAATCTTTTATTCCACTCTCTGATAAGAGTACTTCTGACCTGTGGGTGTTACTCCATCAGCTTCCAATTCCTGCACTGATAAGGTCATAGAATTAAGTAACAGAATATCATTGATAATCCATTCTTCTTCATCGCTGTACATTTCATAGAGCTTGTTACCGTCTATCTTGTACTTGCCCACTTCCTTGTAAGAGCTATCTTCTGTACTTGTATATTCAAATGTACCATCATTCTTATAAGTTACATGGGTGGCGATAGCGTTACCACTTGTCATTTTCCATTTGCCTATAATGAGAGAAGCATAATCATCCTGCCCTTTGATTGTACCGTTGTCAATATTTACTTCAAATGTTACATTCTTCTTAGTTCCATCGTAATGTATAATATTGACATTGTACTTCCAAACTTGCTTGGACTTATCTTCTACACTTACCTCAATTTTGGCATCAGTAGGTTCGTTGTTAAGCTCTGCGACTTTAACTTTCCAAAAGTTTTGACCTAATTTGAAACTTCTTCTGCCAACGAAGAAACCTTCTTCGTCTCTACAAGTAAATATAGCTTCTTGGTGTGATATAAGGTCAGAACTGTAAACTGTTCCTACATTTTGATAGCCAAAGCCTTTCTCTGCTACGTAAATAGTATCACCAGACAACGAGTAACAGCATTTACCATTTATGATAGAATTTTCGTACCATGCACCTATGCCAAATCCACTATCTTTGAGTTGAATTTCTTTTGTTTGTGAACTTTGCTTAAACAGTAAGGCGTGATAGCTATAGTCTTTCCCAAAGCTGTAACTTAATGATGCTACAAAGTCTTGATTGAATGGCATTGCTTGCAATAGAGTTATCTGCTGAATTGTAACATCTTCATATTCTCCATAGCCTTTATAAATTCTACGATTTCTATTAAATGGTAACTCGTCAGTCCAATTAATGATGGGTGATTTGTCCTCTATATTGAATGATGCAAGCCATAGTTTATCATCTCTCAATCCAGAGAAATTAGCTTGTCCTATATTTATAGCGGTGTTGTCTCCATGCTTATATAGACTTAGTAATTCAATATTTTGATAGTCTGTAATTCCATATTCCAAGCACATCTGTTCTACATTATTAAAAGGTGTACTTACCTCCAATTCATCATCTCCACAGGAACTAACTCCCATGCTTAATGTAACCAATAATGAGGTTACTAATAATTTAATTGTTCTCATTAATCTATTTATTTATAAAGTTTTGTTTTAATTCTTCTTCATATTGAGTAGGAGTTTTATATGGTGTGATTAAGCATAGAGCAATAAATGTAGGAAAGGATAAAGTAAATGTAGCTACAATAAAAAGTGCCCACCCACTAAATTTTTTGAACTGATTTATATAGTCTATGCCATAAAATATGTACCATCCCCAATAGCTTAAAAACAGCAAGAATATGATGAATTTTATTGTTCTCCACTTCTTCCTATTCTTCAATGCTGTTTGATATTCAAGACTGCTATTTAATATCTTATATCGTTGTTGTTCCCATAATTGGCTTCTACAAGTTATCCATTGTTCTTTATAATGCTTCAACTTATTTTCTTCTTGGATGCGCTGCCTGTCTGCCCTTATAGTTTGTTCGTGCTGTAATTGTTTCTTTTTCTCAACTTCCTCTTGTCTTTTAAGATAAAATGTAAGGTCATTCAATGATTTGGGTTGAAAGATGTTACTATGTTCTTCGTTAATCATAAAGAGATATTCCTCTGTTCCATCTTTCTGTAAGGCGAATAATAAATTATCCAAGAATGATGGATGTAACATATATGATTGTTCCTTGAAGGAGATTATGAGAGATTTGTTAGCTGAAATGTACTTCCATGTGGCATTAGTTACATTTCCTTTGCTTGATGCAATGAGTGAACCATCTTCTTGAAAGATATATAGTTCTTTATATCCTGTATTATTAAATATCTGCCAAGACTTATTGCATAGCACAGTCTTTATATCCAGATTATCACTGAGCCTATTATATCTGTTAAGAATATCCAACAAGTAGGTTTTCATATCCATTTATCTATGCCTACCTGTTCCCTATGGATAAGCTGTTAAAATAAAAGAGGTGTGGGAACTATATTTGTCTTATCCTTAGATTAGGTCTTCGCATTACCCTTAGCATGGATAAAACAATAGCCCCACACCAAGAGGTATATAGTTCACCTAAGCGATGAATATATATCACAGTGTGGGTGCTATTGCTATCATCTTCATGCTAAAATTAAAGTTGCGAAGTTTAATCTAAGAAGATAATTTCAATAACACCTTTCGTTAATTATGTCCTTCCAACTCCCTATCTCATTAGTTCATTGGAATTGGTGCAAAGATAATGAAAGGTTTTAAATCACTAAGCATGGAGTGAGGATAAATAGTAAATTCTATGCCCTCAAACATAGTCTGAATGAGATATTTAATCTGAGTTGCATCTAAACTCTCCAAATCCATGTGAGTATCAAATTCACTTCTCTCCATATAAGGACTAAATTCTGAATATTATTACCCACCTTGAATTATTGTCTTTAAGTCTACATATTGCTGGATATTCAAGAAGTGCTACCTGTAACATGATTAATAAGAGTTGAAATAGTTCTAAAGTCTGTAAACTTATGGAATTGACTTACTTCTATAAGGCTGAAATGCCAAACTACCAAGATTGGACTTTAGATATATCTAAGCTCAAAATTTTATGGATTTGGGACAGAACCATTCAGACCATATAAAGGTGAATCTTAATAATCCTGTCCCAATCATTAGAAGCTCAAACAGTCATAAGTCTGTAGAATCTCTTCCTGCCTTAATCCCAAGTATCTTTTGGTAATGGCAACAGAACTATGGTTGAACAGTTCCATCAGCTTTACTAATGCCAACTCTGCATTATCGCTGTTCATATTATAGACCTGCCTACCAAAAGTCTTTCTAAGAGAATGGCAGCTAAAGTTCTTAATCTTTAACCTGTACTTC
>OCAK01000833.1_pt1 | contig 22335 bp, 15 predicted proteins | sample 1538301 | NCBI WGS metagenome assembly OCAK01 (sample SAMEA2580285, study PRJEB22360) | human gut metagenome | biome: human gut; feature: human-associated habitat; material: faeces | place: Denmark | collected 2008/2010 | reverse complement strand
GATAGAGGCTGTTTTGGATAGGGTGTGGTGTTTTTGTGTAATATTTAAATTTATTTTTGGAGTATTTTGGATTATAATTATGGAAAAAGATGGTTGGCCTGATTGGTTGACTGATTGACTGATTGACTGGTTGATTGATATCCGGAGTTTTGGTGACTGTTTTGTGGGACTTGAGAGATGAGCTTCGGATGTGTGCTGATGAGGGTTGAGAGATGAGCTTCGGATGTATGCTGATGTGGCTTGTGTGAGGGCTTCGGAGGTTTGTTGGTTTGGTTTTGAGGGTGGTCTTTTGGGGGCTGCCTGGGTTTTGGAGGGGAGTGTGGTGTATGTGTGATTATATGGTTTTGCCGCTTTTGAATTCGTCTTTTGAGCCTGGGAGGGCTCGGGAGGTTGTTGAGGGGTTTGTGGATGTGGATTTGAGGAATATTGCGCGGGCTGAGCTTTTTTATTTTACGGGGCAGGCGGAGGAGTGTTGTGAGATCACCAGGGGGTATCTGTCCAGCAGGGTTATTGAGCTGAAGCTTTCGGCGTGTATTTTGTATGGGTATTCTAATCTGACGCTGGGGAATGTGGCGGCGGCTAAGCGGGGGATGGATGGGATCCAGTCCTGTGTGAAGATGGCTATGAAGAAAAAGGTCCCGGAGGATGTTTATGCGTACTGTCTTCTGGCGGGATATGTGGGGGCGGTTTTGCTTCATCTGCCTACGGATGGGATGCCTGCTTTTGGGGAGTACAGCAGGATGCTTCCTGAGGGGCTGAGGCTTTTTGCCACGTATGTGATGGCTCACCATACTTATCTTAACGGGGAGATATGGAGTGCTTATGGGATGGGTAAGGCTGCTTTGTTTATGGCGGAGAGGCCGTATCCGATCAGTATGACGTATATCCACTGTATGATGGCGGTGTGTGCGATAAACCGAAAGCATAAGCAGGAGGCGCAGGAGGAGATGCTCCGGAGCTGGGAGCTGGCGAAGATGGATGGGTTTCTGGAGCCTTTTATTGAGCATCATGGGCTTTTGCGGGGGCTGATCGAGGCTTGTATCCGGAACCGGGATCCGGAGGCGTATCAGCGGATCACGGAGGGTGTGATTTCTTTCAGCAGGGGCTGGATGGCGCTTCATAATCCGGAAAACCGGAGAAAGGTTACGGGGGAGCTGTCGACGATGGAGTTTTCTATTGCCATGCTGGCAAGTGGGGGATGGACCAATAAGGAGATCGGAGAGCATCTGGGGATTTCCATTAATACTGTTAAGCATTACCTTACGGATATCTTTTGCAAGCTGAATGTCAAGAAGCGGGATGAGCTGAAAAAATTTATGTTAAAATAGTGACAGAGGCACTTTTTTTTGAAAAAACGTGCCTTACAAAACAACTGGTAGTGTTGTATAATAAATATCACGAATAGTCAGATTTTATCGGAGAAATCAGACGAAAAGAACCAGTAAACGAGTAAGTTAAGAAGGAGGAGTTGAAGACTGATTTTCGATAGCATCTGATAATGTCAATATCCTTACCAAAAATGCCTGGTATATTGACACTACAATCACATAAGGGTAAAATATTGAAAAGGTGTAACCTGTTTACTCACCGGCTAAAAACATGAAGCTTTTTTAAGAGAAAGGAATATAAACAGAAGTAAAGTAATAAGAAATACAGTACACGTTAATGCACACATAGGAAAGCGGGAAAGGTATGAAAAAATTAAGGAATAATAAGATCAGAAAACTCCTGGCATTTATGGTGGCTTTGGCGTTGATGGTATCCTGTATGCCGAGTGCATATACGATCTCCGCGAGTGAGGCGTTCGGAGATGGAACGGAGGATATATTTACAGATGGCGAAATTACATCTGAACCAGCGGCCGAAGAATCGACACCGGATGTAAGCAGCGCTGACCAGGAGGAAACGGAACAGGCGCAGCAATCGACGCTTACATATGAGAATGATTCTGTTAAAGTAACAGCAGAGGCACTGGAGGACGGAGCTCTTCCGCAGAATACAGCATTGAAGGCTGACGGCGTAAACGAGAATTCATCTGTATCTTATGATACAGTTTCTCAGAAGCTTTCAGCAGCAGCTACAGACAAGGGCAGCAGCCTGAGAGGTTTTTTTGCGTATGATGTGTATTTTGCTGATGGCGACGGAAACAGAGTCGAGCCGAACGGCAGAGTCAGAGTAACTTTTGAGTACAAGACACCGGCAGCACCGGAGCTTACCGATGCAGCTAGCACGAGTGTAACCGTTGAGAAGCTTCATTATAACAGCAGTACCGGTGATACTGATGTTAACACCTTACAGGCCAACGAGGATCTGAAGGTTCTGAATGTCAACGAGGGCAAACAGATCCAGACACTTCAGGTTGAGACTGGCAACGCAGCTGTTTTTGCCGTTATGTGGGATTCTCCTGAGACAGCAGATGTCGAGGCGGAAGCTGTTTCCGGTAATGAGGACGAAGTGTCTATCGCATCAGAGGAGCTTACGGACGGAATGGATATTTCGGACGAGCCTGAGCAGGATGCAGCTGAGACACCGGCAGCAGAGAATCCGGAGGTAACTCCTGATGCAGAGCCTTCTGAGGCTCCGGCGGAGAATCCGGATGCTGAACCTACCGAAGCGCCGGCAGAGGATCCGGATGTGGTGGAAGAACCGGCAGAGGATATTGAGAGCCCGGATGAGGTTCCGGCAGCAGATGAGAATGGTGAGACAAGCCTGATCGAGGTTCTGGGAGACGATACGAATCTTCGTGTCAGCCCATCTATCGAGGCAGAGGTTCTGGCAACTGTAAACGCAGGAACACAGCTCACACTTCTGGATACCGTAACAGCAGAGGACGGAGCAACCTGGTACAAGGTTTCCTGGGAAGGAACCGAGGCTTACATAAGAAGTGATATGGCACAGGTTGTTGATAGCAGTGATGAGGCAGAAGAAGTCGAGGATGTGCAGGAAGAAGAAATTCAGCCTGAGATCACCAGATATGATTACACGAGTGACGAAGTCAACGTAAAAGTTACTCTTACCGATCCGGCAGACCTTCCGGACAACGCAGAGCTTTCCGTAACACCGGTAGAGCTCAGCCAGGAAGCCGAAGACCAGATCACCGAAGAAGCAATCAAAGAAAAGAAAGCCATCGAGAAAATCCATTCCTACGATATCAAATTCCTGGTGGACGGCGAAGAGGTTCAGCCAGGTGCTACAGTGAAGGTATCTGTATCTCTGAATGATGAGAAGAAGATCAAAGATGCGGATGTATATCACGTAGACGAGAATGATAACGTTGAAAATATGGATGGCAGCGTTGCCAAGAATGGTGATGTTGAGTTCGAGACGACGCATTTTTCTACTTATGTAATTGTGCAGAAAGGCGGAAAAGCAGTTGAAGTAACAATTCAGCATCTGAATGAGGCGGATGGTAAGGCGATTTATTCAGAGGATAAGAGAACAATCTTAGTTGGCGGAAAGATAAATGATTATACCAAGGCAAAGAACTGGGAGGTTTCAAAAGTAGAACTAAACGGTGATGAAGTTAATAAGGACGCAAAGATTGAAGTTGTACAGAATAGTACGATAAAAGTGTATTATAAACCAAAGCATAATGCTGACTTCCAGGGACCGACATCTTTCTATGATTATACAGTTAAGGCTGGTTATAAAGATGGGACATATTATTCATTTAATATGTTAGGAGATGATGTAAAATATGATGTTAATAATGTTAAGCAGAAAATAACATCAGGTACACAGGATCAAAATTATGATTCTTATAAATATGGTTTTACAGTTGATTCTGGTTATGATGCTGAAGAAGGCGGAAACAAAATTACAGCCACTGTAAATGGATATAATAGAAATGTCAGAAGGACAGAAGGGTTATTAAAAGAGGTAGAGAAAGATGGAACAGTAAAATTCAATTACCCCGAGCCAGGATTTTTTGTAGATGAAGATGCAACAGTCCCTAGTACTGAAACTTATTTAAGAAAAGTCATTAAGGATTACAAACTAGTTTTTGATCAGAACGGAGATTCTTATAAACTTACAAGAGTAATTAATAAGGAAGGAAATGAGCTTACAAAAGCAGGAAATGATTTCTTTCCATTGGATAATGTATCCAGAAATGAAGAGAGTGAAAATGTTAATCACAATTACTTTTTTGGAATGAGATATGACGTAACTTTTAAAATTGGAGATTACGTAGGTCCATTAAATTATACCTTTACAGGTGATGATGATTTATGGGTTGTTCTGGACGGAGATAAAATTGTAATTGATTTAGGTGGAATTCATGACGCATCTAAAAAGACAGTAGATTTATGGAAGGATATCGGTAAGAATCTGAGCAGTGAAGATAAAGAAAAAGAGCATACTCTGACTATTCTGTATATGGAACGAGGTGCGTATAAATCAAACTGCGAGATGGAATTTACCCTTCCTTCCGCGCGTATTTCTGAAGTTACGAATGTACCTACAACAGATCTTGTATTAAAAAAAGTAAATAAAAAACAGGAAGCGTTAAGTGGTGCTCGATTTACTCTTGTAAATTCAAAAACCCAAGAATCACAGAATGCTACATCAGTAGATGGAACAGGACGTGTTAATTTTACAAAGTTAAGACCTGGAACATATACATTAACAGAAGACGTTGCACCTAATGGTTATGAAGCATCGCATGAATCTTGGATTGTAAAGGTTACGTTATCTGATGATAATAAAGCAGTGGCGACTCTTTATAAAGCAGATGGCGAGACAAAGATAGAAAAAGATACAGCTGATTCGTTGTATCATATTATGAATTACACACAGGAGGAGATTATTGAAGCCAGTATGGATTACAGTAAGACTGCAACTGTAAACGACTGGGATGAGAGAACTTATGACATCAATATTACGGCAGCATCTACAAGTACAAGTACAATAACCACTACTGAAAAAGCAGTAGCGGATATTATGTTGGTATTGGATGTATCGGGTTCTATGAATGAAATAATAGAAACTACTGAAGATTATAGGTATGTTGCGGATAATACTGATGATGGAAGGAATAAGTTGGCTACAAGTAGAACTTATTATATGAAAATAAATGATTCGTACAAAGCCATGTCTTATAATGAAAGGAAGAAGAGATGGTATATTGGTTGGTATCAGGCGTCAGATTACTCCACTAATTATAAAATTTATACAAATCAAATCTCAAGATTAGACGCTCTAAACAATTCTGTAGATCAGTTTATCACAGATACAGCGTCAAAGTCACCAGACAGTAAAATAGGAATAACAGCATTCAGTAGTACTCATAATTCACAGATAAATAACGGATCAACAAAAGGGCTGGTTTCTGCTGGAACTAATAAGAATGATTTAATAGCATTTGCTGATGCATTAAAGGCTGGTGGTGGTACAAAACCTGCGATTGGCTTAAATAAAGCAAAAAGTTTATTGGATAGTGCGAGTGATAATAATCCTAAATATGTAATTCTTTTTACAGACGGAGCACCTACAGGAGATCGAACAGATGATGCTTGGGATTCTGACGCAGTAAGTAAAGCAAATACAGCTGCGCAGGAGTTAAGAAATGCTGGTTATACCGTTTATACAATTGGATTTGCACTTGATTCCAAAGCACAGGCATTTCTTGCAGGTGGAACATATGGCAACACTACTTATCCAGGAATTGCATCTAAAAACTGTGCATTTAATGCTGAAAATGCAACACAGCTGGGAGACATATTCAAAGATATTCAGAATACGATTACTCAGGACATTTCCATTACAGGAGCAAAAATCACAGATATTATTGATCCTAGATTTGAACTTCTGAAGGATGATGGAACGTTATATACACAGGATGACTTGAATAAAGGTGTTGAAGTAAATGGCGGTATAGTATCTCTGGTCAACGGATGTTATCAGATCCAGTGGACAGATCAGACAATACCAAACAAGAAAAATGGCGAATGGAATAAAACAATTAAAGTAAAAGCCAAAGACAATTTCGTTGGTGGAAACAATGTTACAACCAACGTATCACCGGGATCAAAGATTCATACTGGATATGGTGATGTTGAGTTGCCACAGCCGACAGTTAATGTTAAAGTTAACTTAGTAGTCAAGGACAAAGACGTTTGGATCTACAAAGGTGATCCAGTACCGACGAATGGTGATATTCTGAACCAGCTATTTAGTGAATCAGAGACATCTTATTCAGAGGGTACAATAAGTGCCGCCGATGCGGAAGGCCATGTTACTTTGCAGTGGTTCAAGAAAGATAAGGATGGAAAGCGAACCGATATCAGTACAGAGGATATGGCAACAACCCTGGATGATGATACAGAGTATTATCTGGAAGTAACTTATAATCCGAATGAGACATCAACGGATAAGAGTAAAGCGAACACCACTACAGGTGATGGAAAATGGCATGTCGTAGAAGATGCTGAGAAGGCTTATAATCCAGATAATAACAAAAATCCATATGGTATTTATAAGATTCATGTCATCAAAGGTCAGATTCAGATTACAAAGAATGTAACAGAAATATCTGACACAGATAGAACGTTTACATTTAATGTGAATGCGAAGAATGGTCAGAATGGTCAGAATGTTTCAAACAGCCAGGTAAGTGTAACAGTTAAGGCTAATGAAAAAAGAGGAACATTTACGCTGCCGGATCTTCCAAGAGGAGAGTATACGGTAACAGAAGTCAATGCAGATGGATATTCCATTCAGGCATTCAACATTGTTACAGGTGACGGTCAGACAGATTGTGAAAGCGATAAATCAGATGCAGATAAATCACTTAAGTTTACACTTGGTAATAATGTTGGCGAAGCAAATGTTATTACAACAGATTACACGTATACATCTGGTGGTGTAAAAGGTGTTGCATCTTACACAAACGAAGCAGTAACCAGTCTGGATTTGAATAAAACAGATACAGATAATCATTCTTTAACAGGTGCTAAATTCAAATTAGAGATGAAAGATGGTGACACCTGGAAATCTCTTGAGAATGACATAGAAGTAAAGAATGGTACTTCAGAGATTGAACTGAATAATCTGAAGGCAGGTATCTACAAGCTGACAGAGACAACTGCTCCAAAAGGATATTCATTATTAGGCAGCAGTATTTACTTCAAAGTCGCAACAGGAAATGTAACGCTTGTTGACGAAAATGGCGAGCTGGCAGAGGCTAGTAATATGTGGTCACTGAATACGGAGAATAAAGTATTAACAATTAAAAACACAAAACTTTATTCCTTACCAGAATCCGGTGGACCGGGAACCTATGGATTTACAATCAGTGGTGTAGCGATTCTTGCAACTGCACTCCTGTTGTTTATAAATAATAAACGAAGGGAGGAAGAAGCAAAGAGATCGTAACACATTAATTGTAAATGGCCGATGAAGGGCGAAAAAGAAAAAAATGCAGAGAAAGAAAGGAGCAAACCTTATGAAAAATTTATTTAAAAAGATTGGTGCATTATTAGTGGCAGCGGTTATGGTACTGTCTATGTGCACAGCAGTATTTGCAGATGAACAGGAAACACCAGTAGCTAGTAAAGCTTCTCTTACAGTACAGGGATTAGTTTCGGGAGAGACAACTACGGTGGAAGTTTATAAAGTAGTTGAATGGGATGCTGCAAATAGTAGCTGGAAACTTGTAAATGATAAAATAGCTGGCATGGTAGATTTTAACACAAACCCAGTAACTTTTAATTGGGGGGAGCTTGCTAAGAATAAAAACATGCTTGTAAAAGTAAAAACAGAACAGGTTACAGATAGCACTGTTACATTCCAGGGACTTGAGATTGGTGCTTACTATGTTTATGCACAGTCTGAAAAAACAACTTACAACCCAATGGGCGAAGCTGTTTATGCATATGATGAAACAACTGGATTAATGAAACCAGCAGATAAAACAATTGATGCAAAGGGTTCAACATATACACTTACAAAAGCTTTTTCAGGCGAAAAAGGAAAAACAACATACCAGGTTGTAGAGCGTGGACAGGAAGTTCCATTTACTATTACAGCTACTTTCCCAAGTTATGATAAAGATGCAACGGATAGAGCATTCCAGATTACTGACGAACCTACAGGTATGAAAGTAACTGAAGTAACTGTAAAAGTTGGAGAGCAGACATTAGTAGCAGGCACTGATTATACATTAGTAAGCGTGAATGATGATGAGAATAAGACTGATGGTAGTGCAATAACATTACCAGCAGCAGAAAATCAGAAAGTACGAGTAAGATTTTCTCCTAACTACATTGGATCAAAGAATGAACATGCTGGTGAGACTGTAACAGTAGAAGTAAAGGCACAGATTACAGATGCTGATACTTTTGTAAACAAAGCGTCAAGTGACAAGGGAAACAATGTACCAGAAGAAAAGGGTAATTTAGGTTCTATTACAATCAACAAATACGATGAAAATTATGGTAAGGTAAACGTTACTAGTAAACTCTTAGCAGGTGCAGAGTTCAGTATTGCACAGAATGGAAATACAATTCAGTTTGTACATGTTGAGGAAAAAGACGGAAAGTCTATTTATAAAAAAGCAACTGAAGAAGAAATTGCAAATAAAGATATTACTAAAGTAACAAATATTGTAGCAAAAGATGGTGTAGTAGTAGCAAAAGGACTTGATGATGGAACATATCAGATTGTCGAGGAAAAAGCTCCAGCTGGATATTCTGTAGTGGAAGTACCAGATACAACAATTGCTAACGGAGATAATCCAGCGGTTACAGTAAATGTATCAGATACAAAACTTGGTCAGCTTCCACATACAGGTGGCATGGGAACATACCTCTTCACTATCATCGGTGTTGTAGTTATGGCTGGTGCTGCTGGTGCTTTCTTCATCAGCCGCAGAAAAGGATCTGAGGAGTAATCGTTTGATTGCCGGATCGATTCAATTCAAAAATTATTTATAAGCAACGACAAAGCAAGTATTAAAACAGAATAGTTTCTGATTATTCTGTTGAAAAAATCATTACCGCCCGGCCCCTTCGGGGGCCGGATGGTAATACAACAGTATGGAGAAACCTATGAGAAAGAATAAGAAGAAAAATTATATTGGACTTGGTTTGCTGTTTCTGATAGGGTTGTCCATACTGCTGTATCCAATGGTCAGTGATGCCTGGAACCGGTACAGGGACAGCCTGCTGATCAGTAATTATAGCAGCAGTGTTTCTTCGGATGATAATTCGGAGAAGATTGACAGCATGTGGAAGGCAGCACAGGAGTATAACGAACAGATCAAGCAGGAAAGTGTGCCGGATGCCTTTTCCGTGAGGGATGGCCAGACGGACAGTACATATGAGTCTCTTCTGAACCTGAATGGTGATGGAATGATGGGGTATGTGGAGATTCCTGTGATCGATGTGAGCATTCCAATCTATCATTACACGACAGATGAGTCTCTGGAGAAAGGTGCCGGTCATTTGTTCGGCAGCAGTCTTCCGGTTGGCGGCAAGAGTACCCATTGTATTTTGTCGGCACACAGAGGACTTCCAAGTGCGAAACTTTTTACAGATCTGAATCTTGTGGAAGAGGGAGATGTTTTTTACCTGCATGTGCTGGGTAAGACTCTTGCCTACGAGGTGGATCAGATTCTTACCGTTCTTCCGGAGCAGACAGAGTCTCTGGGTATCACGGATGGGGATGATTATGTAACGTTGGTTACGTGTACGCCTTATGCGGTGAATACGCACAGACTTCTGGTGAGGGGACACAGAGTTCCGATGAAGGCTGCGAAGGCGGTTCAGAAAACAGAGAAGAAGGTTACCGGAATCACCAATCCGACGCTTCCGATGCTTGCTCTCTGTGTTGTGATCGGAATTGTGATCGCGGTGATCCTGGTTGCCGGTATCAATTCTGTTCAGAACAAAAAACGACGCAGGAAATGATTTATGGCTAAAAAGAAAAAAAAGAAAAAGAGTAATGTTGTCCTGAACATTTTTATCGCCCTGGTGTTTCTGGCAGGTGCGGGTGTGTTCCTTTATCCTACGATCAGTGATATGTGGAACCAGTACCGTAACGCACAGCTGGTCAGTAAGTACGAGGAAGCGGTAACAGAGCTTTCGGACAATGACTATGACAGGCTGTGGAAAGAGGCGAAGGAGTATAATGCCGAGCATCCGGTGAATGCCATTGTAGATGCTTTTGAGGAAGAGGATACTTATGAGCTGAGTCATCCTTATGACAGAGTCCTGGATCCTAACGGTGACGGATTGATGGGCAGTATCGAGATCCCGAAGATCAAAGCAAAGCTGGCTATCTATCACGGACTGAGCAAGACCGTGCTGGAAAAGGGTGTGGGCCACGTGGAGGGCACCAGTCTTCCTATCGGAGGCAAGAGCACCCATGCGGTTCTGGCGGCGCATCGAGGTCTTCCTAACGCAAAGCTTTTTACAGATCTGGATCAGATGGAAAAGGGAGATATTTTTATCCTGCACATTCTTGGCAAGCATCTGGCCTACAAGGTGGATCAGATCAAGACGGTGCTTCCGGATGAGACCAGTGACCTGGATATTATCGAGGGTGAAGATCATGTGACTCTGATCACGTGTACCCCTTATGGAGTTAACACCCACAGGCTTCTTGTCCGGGGAGTGCGGACGAAATATGTGGTGGAAGATACAAAGAATGACGAAACGATACCGCAGAAGCTTGCTGTTGTGGATCCGAAGAGGGTTCTGGCCGGCGGCGCTGCAGTGCTTGTTGTTCTGATCCTGCTGATTTATCTGATCGTCCGTCATAGGGACAAAAAACGGAAAAAGAAGCAGCTTTCAGAAAGGAAAGAGGAGGCAGAGAGCGATGAAAAATAGAAGAAAGCAAGGGAAAATATTCCGGAGCCTTCTGGCTGTTCTGATGCTGACGGCTATGCTGGTCACGAGTGTTTTGCAGCCGGTTTTCGCCGGGGATTATGAAGCTGGAAAAACAGGTAATCTGACGTTGACGGTTCAGCAGGCGGATGAGGAGGGCAACCAGACTCCGTTGCCGAATGTAGGGCTGACAATCTATAAGGTTGGCAGTGTGAATTTTGATGGCAATGTGCATTTCGTGCTGGATGAGGCACTGGCTGCCGCAGCGATCGATTTTGATTCCATCACGACGGCTGACGGCTGGTATGAAGCAGCAGGGCAGCTGGCAGATATGATCAGCAGCGGAAGTGTGGATGTGTGGAGCAAGTTGGAGAAGTCTGATGCAGAGGGTAATATTACTGTTACCGATCTGGCTGAGGGTATGTACCTGGTGGTGCAGACAGATGGAAACAGTGATGTTAGTGGTGTTACGGTTTCACCGATGCTGATCTCCGTTCCTTTTGCAGATCAGGAGCAGGGATGGATGTACGATGTACAGGCTTATCCGAAGTCTGTAAGTAATCCGCCGAAGCATACACAGATCCAGGTTACGAAGAGGATCTATAATGTTGATGATAACGGGAATGTGATTCCTCTGGAAACGAAGGAGGATGTAACTTATAAGGTTGGCGTTTTTTCGGATCAGGAAGGTACGATCCCGTTCCGTGATGATTATTTACAGGATATCCATATCAATGGTGCTTCCAGTGGTACAGCTACATGGACGGATGTTCCGGATGGCACCTATTATGTATTTGAGCTGGATGAGGATGGAAAGCTTCTTCAGCAGAATACGGAGATCAAGGTGGATGATGAGAATCTTTACTACTACAATGTAACGAAGCCGAATGGTGAGAGTGAAGAGAAGTCCAATCAGGTTGTGATCGGTGGAGATAGTGGTGCTACTGAGGCAGTGGCTTATGTAAATAATTATTATACAAAGCTTCCCGATATATTCAGCCGTAACGGATATATCAACATTAAGAAGAATGTGATGATCGATGGTGTTGCTTCTACTGTGGATGATACGTTCTATGCTGGTTTGTTCTCCTCTGAGAGTAACGGTGAGCTGACGCTTAAGAAGGTAGTGACTCTGAAACAGAATGATAGTGTTCAGGTAATAGTGGATCTTCCAATGGATCAGGAGATCAACAGTGTTACTTATACTGTTCTGGAGACGGATAAGGATGGAAATCCGGTTGATGATGATACCTTTAAGTATACAGTTACCGGTCAGGGTGAGGTTACACTGAATAATGATAACCGATATACTGTAACAAAGGAGATCACCAACAGTCTTTCTTCCGAGCCGACACCGATTCCGACTGTTACACCTGGTGGAAATCATGGTGGAAATGATCGGATCACTCCGATCCCGAATAACGGCACAGCGGGCGGAACTGCTCCGAACGATACCAGCGGTACAGCAAGACGTTCTGTAAAGACCGGCGATGATACACCGATCGGCGTATGGGTTGGAATCCTTGCAGCAGCGATCATTGTTGGTGGTGGTGCAGCTTATGGAGTTAAGAGAAAGAAGAAAAAATAAATAACGGATCATTCTGAAGGATGATCGATGGAAGAACCGGGCGATGTGGATGCCCGGTTCTTTTTTTGGAATATTTACGTATTGGGGATGAAAAAGCAGCGGGTGATATTTTTTATCGAAAATTGCTCTTGACATTTTGGTATGATAAGTATATTGTATGTGTTGCAGTAAATTTCATAAAAGATAGCCTTTTATTCAGAGTGGTGGAGATACAAAGGATCTGTGAAGCCACGGCAACCCCGGATAACCCAGGAAGGTGCCAACCTGAGCGAGCAATCGAACAATAAGAGGATTGTTTACAGAATTTAAACAGTCCGGATTGTACGGGCTGTTTTTTATGTATATAACCATTGTTTTATTACAAAAGGAGAAGATCATGGAGAAAATTTTATTTACATCTGAATCTGTAACTGAGGGTCATCCTGACAAGGTCTGCGACTCTATTTCCGATGCGATCCTTGATGCTATGATGGCACAGGATCCGATGAGCCGTGTTGCCTGCGAGACTGCTACTACAACAGGTCTTGTACTTGTTATGGGTGAGATCACAACCAAGGCTAATGTTGATATCCAGAAGATCGTTCGTGATACTATCCGTGAGATCGGATATGATAATGCGGATTATGGCTTTGACGCAGATACCTGTGCGGTTATCACATCACTTGACAAGCAGTCCACAGATATCGCTATGGGTGTTGACAAGGCTCTTGAGCAGAAAGAGGACGATATGAATGAGGACGAGCTGGATTCCATCGGTGCCGGTGACCAGGGTCTTCAGTTTGGTTATGCTTCCAATGAGACTGAGGAGTATATGCCATATGCCATCAACATGGCTCACAAGCTTGCTCAGCAGCTGACAAAGGTTCGTAAGGACGGCACTCTGAAATATTTAAGACCAGATGGAAAGACTCAGGTTACTGTTGAGTATGATGAGGCCGGCAAGCCGAAGAGAATCGATGCTGTTGTATGCTCTACACAGCATGATCCGGATGTTACTCAGGAGCAGATCCATGAGGATATTAAGAAGTATGTTTTTGATGCGATCATTCCGGCTGATATGGTTGATGCGGATACGAAGTATTTCATCAATCCGACAGGTCGTTTTGTTATCGGCGGACCTCACGGTGACAGTGGTCTGACAGGTCGTAAGATCATCGTTGATACCTACGGCGGAACAGGACGTCACGGCGGCGGTGCTTTCTCCGGTAAGGATTGCACAAAGGTTGACCGTTCTGCTGCTTATGCTGCACGTTATGTTGCAAAGAACATTGTTGCAGCCGGTCTTGCTGACAAGTGTGAGATCCAGCTTTCCTATGCGATCGGTGTTGCGCATCCGACTTCTGTCAGTGTGAATACCTTCGGAACAGGTAAGCTTTCTGAGACTAAGCTTGTTGAGATCGTTCGTGAGAATTTTGATCTTCGTCCGGCTGGTATCATCAAGATGCTTGACCTTCGCCGTCCGATCTACAAGCAGACTGCTGCTTATGGTCATTTTGGCCGTACAGATGTTGATCTTCCATGGGAGCATCTGGACAAGGTTGAGACTCTGAAGAAGTATCTGTAAGAGAGTCAAAAAAAATATTTATATATCCTTTTGGCAGGAATATTGATTTTAAGAAATGCATATGATATAATGCCATTAGGCAAAAGAGATAGTAATAGTTCCAAAAGAACAAAGAGTGAAGCCCCCGGTAGTGCCAATACCGGGGGCTTCTTCTAATTTTTTATAGTGGACAAGAAACCACTAGGTTAGCGTTGTCCTACTTGTTGCCGTCTAGCCATTTGCAAACGTAATAGGCAGTTATGTTTGCCATGCAGGAAACAAGAAAAGAGATAATAATTTCCAAAAGAACTCACCTCCTCCCGTTGCCGGGTATCGGGTGGACAACAAAAATATGATAGCATAGTTTAGAACAAAATGGAATAATACTGATGCTGGAAGATGGGGTTTTTTATAGAAAATTTAGAGATAGGGAATATAGTTTATGTTATAATACGTGTATGTGAATGTGTGAATTTATAAAGGATGGAGATACAGATGAAGTTAAAAACACGTATTATTGTGGGCTTCGTTGCGATCATCCTGCTGCCGCTGCTTCTTTTTTCCGCAAGTCTGTACGGGTTCAGCCAGACGCAGGCGAAGCATGTGCAGGAGAGCAGCAGCCAGGATTCGGATTCCAGCCAGATGGTCTATGATATTTCGCTGCCGCAGTCTTCCAGCAGCCAGGTGAAGCTGATGGCCAAGGATATGATCCTGACCGCAACGATCATCCTTGTTTTTACCGCGTTGTCCGTAGGGCTGTGGATCTATCGGAGCATTGCGGTTCCGCTGGTGAAGCTTAAGAAGGCTACCAAGAACATCAAGGAGGGGAATCTGGATTTTGTGCTGGAGGTTGAGGGGAATGATGAATTTTCCCAGCTTTGCCAGGATTTTGAGGAGATGCGTAAGCGTCTGAAGGAGTCCACGGAAGAGAAGATCCTGATGGATAAGGAGAATAAGGAGCTGATCAGCAATATTTCCCATGATCTGAAGACGCCGATCACTGCGGTGAAGGGTTATGTGGAGGGAATCATGGATGGTGTGGCGGATACGCCGGAGAAGATGGACCGGTATGTGCGTACCATTTATAATAAGACCAATGAGATGGATCATCTGATCAATGAGCTGACCTTTTATTCCAAGATCGATACCAACCGTATTCCGTATACGTTCAGCAAGCTGAATGTGGAGGATTATTTTTCGGATTGTGCGGAGGAGCTTGGGCTTGAGATGGAGACCAGGGGGATCGAGCTTGTGTATGCCAATTATGTGGAGAAGGGTGTGCAGGTTATTGCGGATGGTGAGCAGATCCGCCGTGTGATCCATAATATCGTGAGTAATGCCATTAAGTATATGGAGAAGCCAAGGGGGATCATCCAGCTTCGTGTGAAGGATGTGGGTGATTTTATCCAGGTGGAGATCGAGGATAACGGCAAGGGGATTGCCGCCAAGGATCTGCCGTATATTTTTGACCGTTTTTACCGTACCGATGTTTCCAGAAATTCTTCCAAGGGAGGAAGCGGTATTGGACTTTCCATCGTAAAGAAGATCATGGAGGATCATGGTGGAAAGGTCTGGGCCACAAGCCGGCTGGGGATCGGAACGATCATGTATTTTGTTCTCAGAAAATATCAGGAGGTACCGCTAAATGAGTAGGATTTTGATCATAGAGGATGAGGAAGCGATCGCGGATCTGGAGAAGGATTATCTGGAGCTTTCGGGGTTTGAGGTGGAGATCGAGAACCGTGGTGATACGGGGCTTGTTCGTGCCATGAAGGAGGAGTTTGATCTGATCATTCTGGATCTGATGCTTCCGGAGGTGGACGGCTTCGATATCTGCCGGCAGGTCCGTGAGGAGAAGAATACGCCGATCATTATGGTTTCGGCCAAGAAGGATGATATCGATAAGATCCGCGGACTGGGTCTTGGTGCGGATGATTATATGACCAAGCCGTTCAGCCCAAGTGAGCTGGTTGCACGTGTGAAGGCGCATATGGAGCGTTATAACCGGCTGGTTGGTTCCAATGTGCATAAGAATGATGTGATCGAGATCCGTGGTATTAAGATCGATAAGACGGCCAGGCGTGTGTGGGTCAATGGTGAGGAGACGACGTTTACTACCAAGGAGTTTGATCTTCTGACTTTTCTGGCTGAGAATCCGAACAGGGTTTTTACAAAGGAGGAGCTTTTCCGGGAGATCTGGGATATGGAGTCTGTGGGTGATATCGCTACGGTTACGGTGCATATCAAGAAGATCCGTGAAAAGATCGAGTTTAATACGGCCAAGCCGCAGTATATTGAGACGATCTGGGGTGTGGGGTACCGGTTTAAGGTGTGAGCCTGCGGGGAAGGCTTCGGATGGAGCTGCTGCAGGTGTATGAGTGCAGATCGGAATGATGGTGTATGATCTGTCGGGTGCTTTTGAGAGGAGTGGAGATATGCCGCTGTTGAGGGAAAGAATTTATACGATAGAGGATATTTATGCTTTGCCGGAGGGTGAAAGAGCGGAACTGATCGATGGACATATTTATTATATGGCGCCGCCGAATACGATGCATCAGAGGATTTCAAGTATTTTGTCCAGAAAGATAGGTAACTATATAGATTCTAACAAGGGCAAATGTGAGGTGTTTGCCGCACCGTTTGCGGTGTATCTGGATGAGAAGACGAATACTTATGTGGAACCGGATGTTTCTGTTATCTGTGATCCGGATAAGCTGGATGACAGGGGATGTAAGGGGGCTCCGGACTGGATCATCGAGATCGTTTCTCCGGCGAGCAGGCGTATGGATTATTATACCAAGCTGTTTAAATACAGGACTGCCGGTGTGAGAGAGTACTGGATCGTGGATCCTGTGAAGAAGCTGGTAATGGTGTATGATTTTGAAAATGAGGATACGGAGCAGTATACATTTCAGGATTCGATCAAGGTGGGGATCTATGAGGAGCTGAGGATCGATTTTGCTGAGATGTGATAAAAATGGAGGGGAATATCGTCTGGTGATAGCCCCTCCTTGTTTTTAGGATGAAAAGGACGAATTATGGAAGACAGATTATACAAGAAACTGGAAGCGTACGGTAAGAGTGATTTTTATCCGTTTCATATGCCGGGGCATAAGAGGAATCCGCTGGCTGTGGAGGGGGATTTTCCGGTGGAGAGGGATATTACGGAGATTGACGGGTTTGATAACCTGCATCATGCTGAGGATATTTTGAAAAGGGCCCAGGAGGATGTCGCACGGCTTTATGGTGTGCCGGAGAGTTTTTACAGTATTAATGGAAGCTCCGGGGCGATCCTGGCGGCGGTGTCTGCGGCTGTGGATAAGGGGGGACAGATCCTGGTGGCAAGGAACTGCCATAAGGCGGTTTACCATGCGATTTATCTGCGGGAGCTGAGTGCCACGTATATTTATCCACAAGAGGATCCGAAATTGGGGATAAACGGAGGGATTTCACCCGGCCGTGTGGAAATGTATCTGGCGGAAAATCCGGAGATCCAGGCGGTGCTGATCACTTCGCCGACTTATGACGGGATCGTGTCGGATGTGGCGAGGATCGCGGAGATCGCGCATCACTATGGTGTGCCGCTGATCGTGGATGAGGCTCACGGGGCGCATTTTCGGTTTTCGGATTATTTTCCGGTGTCTGCGGCGCAGCTTGGTGCGGATGTGGTGATCAACAGTGTGCATAAGACGCTGCCCTGTCTGACCCAGACGGGGGTGATCCACCTGTGCAGTGATCGTGTGAGCCGGGAAAAACTGAAGCGTTTTCTGGGAATCTATCAGAGCAGCAGTCCTTCTTATATTCTTATGAGCAGCATTGATGCGTGCATGGATAAGCTGGAGCGTGAGGGGGATGAGATGTTCCGTGTGTTTACGGAGAATCTGGAAAAAGCACGCAGGCGTCTTTCCGAGTGTAAGTATATCCGGCTGGTAACGCCGCAGGCCTGTGAGTGCCAGAGAGTTTTTGATTTTGACAGATCCAAGATATTGCTTTCTACTGTGAACAGTTCGCTGAACGGCCGGGAGCTGCACAAGATCCTCCGGAGAGAGTTTCATCTGGAAATGGAGATGGAGGCGGAGAATTATGTGCTGGCGCTGGCGGCTGTGGGTGATACGGCGGAGGGTTTTGAGCGGCTTTGTGATGCTATTGAAGAGATCGACCGCCGTGAATCGTTAAAATACAGAGAAGAGGCTGTGGAGAAGGAGCCTTTGAAAAACGGAAAAATGAAGCAGATCATGCGGATCTCCCAGGCTATGGATGCGGAGAGTGAGCGGTGTCCGCTGGATGAGTGTATCGGACGTACGTCCGGGGAGTTTGCGTATCTTTATCCGCCGGGGATCCCGCTGATCGTTCCGGGGGAACAGATTTCTGGACATTTCGTAAAAAATGTGAGAAGATACCTGGAACAGGGCTTTGAGGTCCAGGGCCTGAGCGACCAGACCAGTGAGACGGTGTGTGTTGTGAGAAATGAGATGTGAGGTGCGTGGCAGCAGACGGATCTGTGTATTACGGATCAGAGCGTGTATAGTAACGCATATGCAGCAGAGGAGACATATGGGAAAGATTTTTTACATTATGGGAAAAAGCTCTTCCGGTAAGGACAGTATTTACAGAAAGCTGGAGGGGAATCAGGAGCTGGGGCTTAAGCGGCTTGTGATCTATACTACCCGTCCGATCCGGGATGGAGAGGAGAACGGAAGAGAATATTTTTTTGCAGATGAGAATAAACTGAAGGAGTTCCGAAGAAACGGGAAGCTGATCGAGGCGCGTACTTATCAGACGGTTTACGGGCCGTGGACATATTTTACTGCGGATGACGGGCAGGTGTCTGTGGGTAATGACAGCTATCTGGGGATCGGTACACTGGAGTCTTTTGTGAGGCTCCGGGAGTATTACGGCAATGAAGTGATGTGGCCTATTTATATAGAGGTGGAAGACGGAGAGCGTCTGGAGCGTGCGCTTGCCAGGGAGAAGACCCAGGAGGTGCCGAAGTACGAGGAGATGTGCAGGCGTTTTCTTGCAGACCAGAATGATTTTTCCGAGGAAAATATTCTTAAAGCAGGTATATGGAAGCGTTTTGAGAATCATAATCTGGATGAATGTGTGAAGGAGATCGTAAATTATATAAAATCTGTACAATAAGGAAAAATAGTTTTTTTTATACAGAAGATTATGTTATAATTAGTTGAAAGATGTCCGCCGGGTATAACGGAGGGCACAAAAGGCAGAAAGAGGTGATTCTTATGGCAGGATTTCATGACATCATCGGCCATGACGATATAATCAGGCATTTGAAGAATGCGATAGAGACAGGGAAGGTATCCCACTCTTATATTTTTACAGGGGAAGCCGGTTCCGGCAAGAAGCTTCTTGCGGGGACTTTTGCGGCAGCGCTGCAGTGTGAATCGGGAGAGTCTGAACCGTGTATGACTTGTGATTCCTGTAAGAAGGTGATCGGCAAGAATCATCCGGATATCATTACAGTAATTCATGAGAAGCCTGGAAGCATCAGCATTGACGAGGTGCGTGACCAGGTTGTGCGTGATGTGGATATCAAGCCGTACTGCAGTCCGTATAAGATCTATATCATTCCGGATGCGGAGATGATGACGGTGCAGGCGCAGAATGCCATTTTGAAAACTATCGAGGAACCGCCGGAATATGCGGTGATCATGCTGCTGACAAGCAATATCGACAGTCTTCTTCCTACGATCCGTTCCAGATGTGTGCGTCTGGATCTGAAGGTGGTGGATGACAGTCTTGTGAAGGAATATCTGATGGAGCATCTTCAGGTGCCGGATTATCAGGCTGAGATCGATGCGTCTTATGCGCAGGGCAGTATCGGCAAGGCGAAGGAGGCTGCGACTTCTCAGGAGTTTGCAGATATGACTGCCAATGCCCTGAAGATTTTGAAATATGCCAATTCCATGGAGGTTTATGAGCTGACAGAGGCGATCAAGACTTTGACTGCTGATAAGAATAATATCAATGATTATCTGGATATTTTCCAGTTCTGGTTCCGCGATGTTCTGATGTTTAAGGCAACAAGGGAAATTGACAACCTGGTTTTTAAACAGGAGATTAATTTTATCAGAGAGCAGGCCAGCGAGCGTTCTTATGAGAATATCGAAAAAATCCTTGAGGCACTGGAGAAGACGAAGGTGCGTCTCCGTGCCAATGTTAATCTCGAACTTGCCCTGGAGCTCCTGTTCCTGACAATTAGGGAGAAATAGAATGGAAAAGGTAGTTGGAGTCAGATTTCGTAACGTTGGTAAGATTTATTATTTTAATCCTAAGAATTATAAGGTGAAGGTCGGCGATCATGTGATCGTGGAGACTGCCCGTGGTGTGGAGTATGGCCGTGTTGTCCTGGAGCCGCGCAGCGTGAAGGAGGACGAGGTGGTCCATCCGCTGAAGGAGGTTCTCCGTGTTGCAACGAAGGAGGACGAGGATCATGAGGCTGAGAACCGCCAGAAGGAGAAAGAGGCTTTTAAGATCTGTAAGAAGAAGATCCGTGAGCATGAGCTTGATATGAAGCTGATCGATGCGGAGTATACCTTTGATAATAACAAGGTGCTGTTTTATTTTACAGCGGATGGCCGTATTGATTTCCGGCAGCTGGTTAAGGATCTGGCGTCTGTGTTTAAGACCAGGATCGAGCTTCGTCAGATCGGTGTCCGTGATGAGACGAAGATCCTTGGCGGTATTGGTATCTGTGGAAGGACGCTTTGCTGTCATACGTATCTTTCGGAGTTTGCGCCGGTTTCCATCAAGATGGCGAAGGAGCAGAATCTTTCTCTGAACCAGACGAAGATTTCTGGTGTCTGTGGTCGTCTGATGTGCTGTCTGAAGAATGAGCAGGAGACTTATGAGGAGCTGAACCGGAATCTTCCGGGTATCGGTGATATGGTAACGACGCCGCAGGGTGTTTCGGGTACGGTCCAGAGTGTGAATGTTCTCAGGCAGATGGTTAAGATCGTGGTTGAGGTGAATGACGAGAAGGAGATCCAGGAGTTTCCGGTCCGTGATCTGAGGTTCCGCCCTAAGAGAAAAAAGGGTAAGGGTGGTTCTGCTGACCACGAGGAGAAAGAGGTTAAAAAGGGAGATTCGAAGCCGAATGAGAAGTGATCTGGTTTATTGCGGTGAGCGTGTGGATGATCTTCAGAATGGGTTGTTTGTGATCCAGGATCCGAAGAAGTTTTGCTTTGGGATGGATGCGGTTCTGTTGTCTGGCTTTGCCCGGGTGAAGAGGGGTGAGGTTGCGCTGGATATGGGGACCGGTACGGGGATCATTCCGATCTTGCTTTCTGATCGTACGGACGGGGAGCATTTCACGGGGCTGGAGATCCAGCATGAGTGTGCGGAGATGGCTGACCGTAGTGTGAGGTATAATGGTCTTGAGGACAGGGTTCGGATCGTTGAGGGTGATATCAGGGAGGCTGCCGGGATTTTTGGGGCGGCTTCTTTTGATGTGGTGACGTGTAATCCGCCGTATATGATCGGGCAGCATGGGTTGACGAATCCGCATCTTCCGAAGGCGATCGCGAGGCATGAGATTTTGTGTTCGTTTGATGATGTGGCTTGTCAGGCTGCCCGGGTCCTGAAGGATCGGGGGCGGTTTTTTCGGGTGCCCAGGCCGTTTCGGCTTGTGGAGCTGATGGCGACTTTGACGAAGTATAAGCTGGAGCCTAAGAGGATGCAGCTGGTGTATCCTTTTATTGATAAGGAGCCGAATATGGTGTTGATCGAGGCTTGTAAGGGCGGGAATTCCAGAATCCGGGTTGAGCGGCCGCTGGTGGTTTATGAGCGGCCTGGGGTTTATACGGAGGATGTTTTGGAGTTGTATCGGATGGGGTGGCTGCCTGGTTGGTTGTTTGGTTGTGAGAGATTGGGGTGGCTGCTCGGGAGGTTTTGGGCCATCGGCGCTGCGCTGGATGGCTGAGTGGTAGTGGTGGCTGTGGTACTTCGGTTGGTGAAGGGACGGCGAGGGGAGGCAGGCTGCTGGTGGTGACACGCTGCGCCCCCTGCTCGGCTGCGGCGCCGGTTTGCTGCCATTCGCGCAAACTCGCTTCGCTCAAACAGTGCGCTCGGTGGCAGCAGCTATCCTCACCTCGCTGACGGGGGCTCCGCTAACGTCACCACCAGCAGCCTGCCTCCCCTCGCCTGAGATTCAAAGCGAGAGATCGCAACGCATAGTGCGCTGAGTATCGAAGCATACGGGCACTTTGCCAGAAGTGAATCACAGAGAAAGTGAAGAAATGAAATAATATCGGCACAGCATGGCGCGCTGAATACCGAAGAATACAGGCACCTTGCCAGAAGAGAACCACAGAGAAAGTGAAGAAATAAAACAACATCGGCACAGCGTAGTGCGCTGA
>OCAK01000808.1_pt1 | contig 23199 bp, 15 predicted proteins | sample 1538301 | NCBI WGS metagenome assembly OCAK01 (sample SAMEA2580285, study PRJEB22360) | human gut metagenome | biome: human gut; feature: human-associated habitat; material: faeces | place: Denmark | collected 2008/2010 | reverse complement strand
GCTCTCAGCAGGGTATCATCAGCGGCTATGCTGACGGCACCTTCCGTCCCACCGGTACCCTGAGCGGCAACGCGTTCATGAAGATGCTGCTGGGCGCCCTGGGCTATGACAGCTCCGTCGAGGGCTACACTGGTCCCAACTGGTCCGTGGCCGTCATCAAGCAGGCCGCCGGTATCGGTCTGGACGACGGCAACGACGAGTTCGTCGGCTCCAAGGCCGTGACCCGTGAGGAGGCTGCTCTGTACGCCTTCAACATGCTGCAGGCCACCATGGTCGAGTACGACGCCAAGACCTCTGTTGACATCAACGGCGCTACCGTGACCATCGCCGGCGACAAGGCCAAGGAAGTTGCGCAGGGCTCCTACGACAACAACATGCACAAGCCCAACCTGCAGTTTGCCGAGCGCTACTTCGACAAGCTGGACAAGACCGAGACCACCGACGACTTCGCCCGTCCCGCCACCAAGTGGACTTTCAAGGGCGACAAGATCGGCACCTATGCGGACGCCGCTGATGTGACTTACACCAGCAACGTGAAGCTGGGTGATATCTACAGCGATCTCGACATGAGCGAGAAGGACAAGAACGCCGAGGTCTATTACAACGGCGTCGAGGCCGATGATGTTGCCGTGTCCAAGGGCAACACCGTCAAGGTCTCCAGCTCCAGCGCCAACAACAAGCTGGTGGCTGACGGCAGCACCGTTGAGGTCTTCTACGATGAGGACAACAACGATGTCACCATCTGCATCATCGACACCTATGTGGGCACCATCTCCTCCAAGGAAGAGAAGGTCTCCGATCCCTATGTTGTCGTGAACTCCGAGAGCCTCGTGACCGAGAAGGACGCTTCTACCTCTGTGTCCATCTCCGGCAGCAAGGCCCGCTTTGAGACCAATACCGACAACTTCGAGGAAGACGATGTGGTCCTGTTCACCTACTCCCAGAGCGCGGACGAGATCAAGTCCGTTGTGAAGGCCGAGTCCGTGGAGGGCACCCTCGACAAGTACACCCTGGGCAAGAACCTGACTCTGGCCGATACCGAGTACAAGTACTCCAAGAACATTGCGTTCTCCTTCGGCTCTGAGACCAGCATGACCACCAAGAGCGACTATGTCATCTATCTGGATACCAACGGCATGGTCATCTATGTGGATGAGCAGGAGTTCGACGCCTCTCAGTACGCGTATGTGCTCTACACCCAGAGCAGCAACAGCCGCTTCGGCAAGGATCAGGTTCAGCTGGTCATGTCCGACGGCTCCGTGAAGACGGTGGATACTGACGACGATTACACCTCTCTGGAGGGCACCATCGTCTACTACCGCGCTGACGACAAGGGCGAGTACGCTCTGCGTCAGGCCGCCAATGTTCATAAGAACGGTTCTATCACCACCACTGCCGATGCCAGCATTGCTACAAATGGCGTTCTGTCCGGCGGCGCTACCGACTTCGACATGAAGAACACCCGCGCGGCTATCACCACCAAAACCGGCACTACGGTGTATGGCAACAGTGAGACCGTGTTCGTGGTGGCTGAGAGCAATGCCCGCGGCAAGACTGACTATTCCGTCTACAAGGGCATCAAGAACGCTCCCACCATCATGTCTGATGATCCGACCACCTCTCCCGCTGTGGAGACCAAGGCTGTTGAGATGGTCTACACCACCAGCGGCTCCAGCGATGTGGTGACCTTCGCCTTCATCGACGCCACCGGCGCCTATGTCACCAACGGCAAGCGCGATGTGGTGTTCCTGGCTGCTGAGTCCGCCACCAAGATGATCACCGATGGCGACAACAACCAGTACTACCTGTACAACGCGGTTGTGGACGACGAGATCACCACCGTGAAGGTCAAGGCCGCTCAGGATGCTGGCTCTGTGGTTCTGGCTGGCAACGACACGGTCAACCAGGTTGTGACCAATGCTGACTACAACAACAAGGGTCTGCTGACCTCCGCTGATGCGATCTCCACATCTGATTACACCACCCTCACCGGCACCGGCGTGTGGAAGCTCTCCGGCTCCTACAGCATCGGCCTGGGCGGCACGACGGCTTCCGCCAGCGTCCGCTACACGGTTGCCTCTGACGCCAAGATGTACTACATCGATACCGATGGTGTTATCACCAAGATCGACGATGTGAAGAACATCAGCTCCGACTCCACTGCTACCTACATCGGCCTCCTCGATGTGACTGACGGCGACATCGCCTACCTGTTCATCCAGGAAGTTGACAACGGCAAGCAGGAGGGCGCCGGTAGCAGCGGCGTGGTCCTGAGCGGGATCAGCGCAAGCTACAGCAGCGGCACCGTCACTGTCACTCTGACCGGCACGAACGCCGGACAGGTCTACCCCGTGACCATCTCCCTGGTCAACGGCGGCACCCTGGTGAAGCTGACGACCGCCAACGTGACTGGCGCCGCGACAACGACGACCGCCACCATCTCTGCCGCTCTGTCTGTGGGCTCCACCTACATGGTGACCTGCGGCGACCAGAGCTTTGTGTTGGGTGTCTGATTACCCGCCAGAAGGGTGATTGTACCCGCGGTTGAAAATTCCCCCGGACTTCGGTCCGGGGGAATTTTTTGTTGCACGAAATTCTGCAATTTCTTCCGGTCAGGGGGGATTGGATAGCGGGAGTTTTCCCGCCACGATTTTCGGGAAAGGGTGAAGAATTTGCAGCAGACCAGTCAATTTCATCTCAACCAGTGGGAGCTGACGGACCGCATCCGGATGGAGGATTTCAACGGGGACAATCAGAAGCTGGAGACAGCCCTGGCCTCCCTGGCAGCCGCGGACGCGGCGGAGCAGCAGGCGAGAACGGCTCAGGATGCCGCCATCCGCCGGGAGGCAGCCGCAGCCGCCGAGGCCGTCCCACTGGTAAAACTTCTGGAAGTGCCTGTCACGCAGGAAGCAGCGCAGGTGGATGTGGATGTATCACAGATCGACTTCACGCAGTATACGGAGGTGTGGATCGTCCCCATCCTCTCCACAGCCTATCACTATATCTATCTGCGCTGCAACAATATTGCGACAGACAGCTATTTCCATCCGGGCTCGCACCAAAACTACCTGTGCCGCCTGGAGATGAGCGGCCTCCTGGGTCAGGGCAAAGCAAAGATCCGTCTGGCGGCTTATCTCTCCCCCATTGCCTGTATCTGTGAGCATATCTATGATACATCGAACCCGCCCTATTACAGCACCATCCCCTCCATCGCGCCGAAGGACCTGAAGACGCTGAACTTTATGACGGACGCCGGAACCATCAACGGGGAAGGGAAAATCATCCTCTGGGGCTGGAAACTGTAACCCAAAGGAACGCCCCCGGACAAAAGTCCGGGGGACCTTCGACTCTTCCGGTGCTGGCGGCGAAGGAACGGCTCATTCACCAGTTCGTTTCCTCTGCCAGCTGGGCCAAAGTCTGTGCAAATCCTCGCAAGCCATGTATCCGTGCAGGGAGAAGCTATCAGAGGGCGTGCCGACCGGCTTTGACTATGCCTGACACATAAAAAGGATTCCCGGACAGAAGTCCGGGAATCCTTTTTGTCTTAGTGCATCAGCACGTTGACACAGTTCCTTAGGCAGTGAACGTTGCGTTCTGACCGCCGCAGGAGACCATGTAGATACCGCCGCTGGCAGCGATGCTGGCCAGAGTGCCCACGGACAGGACAGCGGTGGTGCTGGTAGCGCCGGTGGCGCCGGTGACCGTGTAGGTGCCCAGCTCAGTGGTCACACCGGCAACGATCATCTTCAGGGTGACCTTGTAGTTCTGGCCGGCGTTGGTGCCGTTCAGAGTCAGGGTCAGGTTGGGAGCAGAATAGGTCACACCAGTGATGCTGGTCAGCTCCTGTCTGCCGCCGGAAGAGGACTGGTCGTTATCCTCGAAGTACTGCTGGACGAACAGATAGCTGATCTGGCCATCCTCCAGGACGTAGGTCACGACATCCTCGTCGGAGCGGCGGATGTTGCTCACCGCACCCTCGGTAATGGTGCCGTCATCGTCGATGAAGAAGATCTTCGCATCGTCGGCGACCACATAGGTGGACTCAGAGCCGTTGCCGTAGCCGAGCACGACGTTCTCATTGTTCACCTTGTTGATGCCGGTGACGGTGCCGGAGTTGCTCAGAGAATCCAGGCCGGTGATCACACCGTCGTCATAATCGGCGCCAGTGAAGACCACGTTGCTGCTGAAGGAGCCGTTGGAAGTTCTGTTGTTGATCTTCACGCTGGCATCGACCTTGACGCCCTCAACGATCTTGCCATCCACAACTGCGTTGTAGGTGTAGTACTCGTTGTCGGAGTCCTCGATCTTCTTGCTGCCGGACTCGAAGGCGAAGAAGATCACGTCGTTGTTGCCGCCGGTGACCTTGTAGTCAGCCTCGTCCACGCTCAGGTACACGATGGTGGCAACGCCGTTGTTGCGGCAGTAGTAGCTCATGCCGATGGCATTGGTAGCCGGGCTGCTGTCGTTGTCGTCCACGATGGTGGGAGCGTTGTTGATGCCGGTGTAGGCGCGATAGGTAGCATTCTTCCAATTCTCGCGAGCACCGCTGTCATAGGTGCCCACCACGAACACCGTCTTGCTGTCGGCATAGATGTAGTCGGTGCCCTGCTTGGCATCGGAGGCGTTGGTCACGCCCTTGTTAGTCAGGTTGATCCGGGCCACGCCGTTCCGCAGCTCGAAGGAGTCCTCGGCCTTAGCAATGCTGGGATTCTTGGTGTCGAGATCCTTCAGGCGATACTCGCCGTTGGAGGTCTCCTTCACCAGGACAATCTCAGAGTTGGCATTACCAATCTGCAGCTCAGAACCATAGCCAGCGAAGTCGTTGGTGTAGTCCTCCTTGGTGTCGACGGTCTTCATCTTGCCGTCATAGGTGATCAGAGCAGCCTTGTCAGAGGCGAAAGCAACGCTGGAACCCTGCAGAGCGCGCAGATAGGCGTAGTCAGCGATGTTGTACTCAGTCTCCTCGACGTAGATGGCATAGCCGTTGGCATCCAGGTACACGACATACTCGCTGTCGATGCCCAGGCTGCTCTCGCCGCCGTCCACAGAATACATCTTGGAGAAGTCATACTTGGTCTCACCCAGGTTGATGGACTTGCCGGAAACCTTTCTGGTCAGAGTGCCCTCAGCGGACTCAGCAGCCTTGACAGACTGGATCTCGTTGTTGGCATAGGTGAAGAGGACGATCTGGTCGTTCTCGAAACCAGTGGTCTCGAACTCGTCGTTGGCACGCAGGCCGGAGGTGGCGCCGTTCTCAGCAGCCAGCTCGGACAGGGTGATGTAAGCATCCTTGGAGTTGGTCTTGGCCACAACCTTGTTGACCTCAGCCACGTAGGTGTTGATAGCCACGATGGTGACATCGTTGGTATCCTCATCCAGATAGGCCTCGACCAGAGTGCCGTTGCCGACGTTGCACTTCGCAGCGGGAGAGTTGGTGAACTTCAGCTCGCTGACCTTCAGGTCGTTGCCCTTGGAGACCTTGGCGGACTCGCTGGCCTCAACGCCGTCCACGAAGACGGGAGCAGCCTCGTCCTTGTCGGACATGCCCAGGTCAGAGTAGATCTGGCCCAGCTTCACGTCGGCGGTGTAGGTGGCGTCAGCGGTCTTGGCGAAGGTGCCAACCTCAACGCCCTTGAAGCGCCAGGTGTTGGCGGGACGGCCGAAGTCATCGGTGGTGTCGGTGGTCAGGCGCAGGTCGGTGAAGTATCTCTCAGCGAACTGCATCTTGTTGTCGTCGTCGATGTAGCCGTCGGTACGAGAGGTGTTCTCGATCTCCTTGGCCTTGTCGCCGGCGATGGTCACGGTAGCGCCGTTGATGTCGACAGAAGTCTTGGCGTCGTACTCGACCATGGTGGCCTGCAGCATGTTGAAGGCGTACAGGGCAGCCTCCTCACGGGTCACGGCCTTGGAGCCGACGAACTCGTCGTTGCCGTCGTCCAGACCGATACCGGCGGCCTGCTTGATGACGGCCACGGACCAGTTGGGACCAGTGTAGCTCTCGACAGCGCTGTCATAGCCCAGGGCGCCCAGCAGCATCTTCATGAACGCGTTGCCGGTCAGGGTGCCGGTGGGACGGAAGGTGCCGTCGGGATAGCCGTTGATGATCTTCTCCTGGGCGCAGTAGGTGATGTAGCCTGCGAAGGTGTTGCTCACGGGCACATCCTTAAAGGGAGCGCTGCTGGCGCTCAGAGCGGAAGCGGTGGTGGGCCCCAGGATCAGGTTGCAGATGATCTTGGCGGCGGCACCGCGGGTCAGGACATCAGTGGGCTTGAAGTCGCCGCCGGTGTAACCGTCGACAACACCAATCTCGGAGATGACGTCAACAGCTTCCTGATAGGTGATGCTGTCGTCATCACTGAAGTCCTTAGCACCGGCGCTGACGGTGACCAGAGACATGGTCATCACCAGAGCCAGTACCAGAGAAAGGAACTTCTTCATTGGGTGTTTACCTCCTTTAAATTTCCGCCGTTCCCTCATTTTGGCAAATTGGAGAGATACACTCCGCAAACGCGGCCCCCCCCCAAACTACCTCGGTGAGCGTTCGGCTTTAGAAGTTCAGAACGCCTGAGTGAAGCCTCTTTTTTACACGGTACACATACCGTGGCTAGCCATTCCTGTATCTGTACCGGGCAGCCAAGAGCGATTCCTCATTTGTTCTAGACGCATCATATCAGATCAATTTTCTGTTTGCAATAGATTTGCAGCTCTTGTAATATAACCGTAACATTCCGACAGATCGTCTGCGATCCATGCACTTTGATACGCTCTGTCCCAATATATATAATGTATGGCTTGCCAGATGTTCCTCCCGACCCCCCTCCCGGTTTGGGCCGTTCTTCTTTTAGGGTAAGGCTGTACCGTCTGCCCTCTATTGCTTACCGCCCACATACATGTTTCGATTTCGTACAGATAAAAATAAACATTGCTGCATCTGGCGCTCTATGGTAGAATGCAATCGTTACATTTGTTATACAAAAGGTGTAGTCTATGGATTTGTTTGATACTTTTTTCGGTGAGCTCCTCATGACATTCCTCATTGCCATGGTGCCTGTGCTGGAGCTGCGCGGTGCAATTCCGGCCGGTATAGCCGCCGGGCTGCCGCCATCCTCGGCAATCTCGTTCCAATCCCCTTTCTCATTCTTTTGCTCCGCCGTATTTTTGACTGGCTGCGCAAATCCAGCTGGGTTGGACCGAAAATCGACTGGCTGGAGCGCCGGGCACACCTCAAGGGCCGAATCGTGAAAAAGTATCGCACCATCGGCCTGATCATCCTCGTGGCAATCCCGCTGCCGGGGACCGGGGCCTGGACCGGCGCCCTGGTGGCCGATGTGCTGGACCTCCGGCTCCGGACAGCCCTCCCCGCCATCGCGCTTGGCGTCCTCATCGCCGGAATCATTACCACCACCGTGACCTGCGGTGTCATTCGAGTCTTTTGGTGAGTTTCGCTGTACGTGTGTAATCAGCCGCCTGCGGCGGCTGATACTCCTTTCTATACAGGAACTTCCCCATGTTCGATGGGGCAGTGACCGGAATGACCCTGCGCCGCATTCGCCCGGAAATGTACAACTGGTGGAAATGGCTTCCGGCAGGTATTCATGCAGCAGGAAAATAAGGTCCTGCCGTTTTTCAGGAGATGCGCAGAACTATCCTCTATTTGAAAAGCAGTCGTAACTTCAAGCAGCCTGCCAGCGTCGGTTTTCTGCCGCTTTAAGAGGAAGGTCCCGGCAGATCAAACATTTTTTAAAAGAGTGGGCCGGAGCTGGCCTGTACTCCATGGCTGATGCGTTGCTGCGAAGGATGTCCGGTGCGAGGGAGCGACAGTCCGGCCGCCGCATCCGTTTCATATTTTGCGCTTTCATTTTGCTCCGTTTGTATTTAGCAGGCAACATAGGACTCCTATTCAGAAAAGTCCAAAGCCATTGCGCAGAAATGGCTTCGGACACAAAACGCCCCTGCCGATCAGAACAACGACAACTCTCTGTTCTAATCAGGCAGGGGCATTCAGACGGACCGGATGAAGCTGAAGCTGTAAGTACCCTGTCCCGCTCCCTTGCACCCACGCCGTTGACAGTGACTCCCCAAATTTTCTGATTTGTTCCGGCTAAGGGAAGGCGCCGCCTGTTTTCATCAATTCGGATCGGCTTTAACAGTCCCAATGGCCGGAACTGTTTACAGTTTTTTTACAAAGGCTACGTTCTTGATTTCCCCGCCGGATATGATAGGATTATGCTCTGAGAAAGGAAGGTCCAGATGAACTTTTATCAGGCGATGCAATTAGATGTCTCTGTATGTAAGGGGAAAATCAGAAACGCAGCGAATCCGTCTGAACGGCACAAATTGATTGCGGCCTTGATTGTGAAGGATATCCTCTGTGTTCTCTTTGCAGTCGTTTTTATTTCTATTCTAAACTTTCTGTTTGGAGATGAAAACAGCTCTGCCGCCGTGGTAATCTTCTGCATTCTGCTGACGGTCCGGTTTGTTGACTTCGGCTACTGCCTCAAAAGCTCCCTGATAAACTTCTTTATTGTCTTTGTGCTGCTGACCTTCAGCCCTTGCATTGCGCAGTCCGTAAATCCGGCGTGGGGGTTTCTGATCAACTTCTTGAGCATCGGCTTTATCGTGATCTCCGCCTGCCACGAGCCGTTATACGGAGGGGCGGGCCTGTACCTGTTTGCCTATATGTTCCTATACGGGAATCCGGTTGGCGGACATCTGCTCGTGCTCCGGGTATTCGAAATGCTGCTGGGATGCCTGCTGTGCGGAATCATTTTCTACATCAATCACAGGAAGAAAGATTACGGCAAAACGTTCTCGCAGATCGTGAAAGACTTTTCCCTCTTTGATCCCCTCGGAAAATGGCAGTTTCAGGTGACGCTTGGATTATCGCTTGGAATCCTTGTCGGAGAACTACTTCAGGTAGACCGGATCATGTGGGTGGGCTGTGCCTGCCTGACGGTCCTATCGCAATATGGCGAGCGCCCAAACAAACGGGCATTTCAACGCCTGGGCGGCGTCGTGGCTGGGAGTGTTTTATTTGGGATCGTATACCAACTGCTTCCGGCTTCCGCCCACTCGTATCTGGGAATCTATTCAGGATTGCTGCTCGGCCTCTGCGCCGCCTATCATTGGAAAACCCTTCTGAACTGTTTTGGCGCGCTTCTTATGGCTACAAATATCTTTGGGGTAAAATCAGCAATTATCCTCCGTATTATAAACAACATCATCGGGTGTTGTTTCGGCGTCCTTTTCTATTATGTATATAACTTTACAGTCGACCGGTTTGCCAATGCCAGAACGGGACGGAGTTGACAATCATAACGAACAGCCGCTGTGGGAACCCCACAGCGGCTGTCTTGAATTGTTGACCAGAGGATGAAAATATATAGAAACCTGCCCTGTCCCATACTTAGTTACTCATTTTGGTCTAGGATTTTTTCCACCTCTCTTTTGGTCAAGTCACGTCGGCGCTAACAGCGCAGGCACCTCAGCCGTATTCTATCTTCCAGATATGGAACGCTTGGCCTCATTTGACGGAGTCCACTCCAGGGTCATGTCCTCAAACTGCTTTTCGTGGAAAATCATCCGCTATTCCACATTCTCCGCCGAAACGAAGCAAGGAACAGGCCATCCGAAGTTTTCCCTGCTCCTCTCCAACAAAAGCGGATGCCGGGCCATCCGCACCGCCGATAAACCCGATCCCTGCTACATACGAAGTAGCCTTCGGCTGATCCGGGGCGCAGGGCGCCTGTCTGGGGCGATCCCCGTCGCCGCAGTCCGCAAGGGTCATAGCGCCGTCCGGCAGTTCCAGCGTAACGGTATAACTCATGGCGGCACAGTGCTCCGGGTACTCCGTCCCTGCCTATGATCCCGGCTTTTCTGGGTGTGCAGAAATAGGCACGGTCATCCGCCCATTTCTCGATCCCCAGCAGCGCAAGGTCAATTTCCTTTTTGAAACGCTTGGTATGCAATATGCCGCAACCGTACAACCTCCTGCCGGTGGATTTTCGAGGCATTGTATCCTGGCACAATACCGAAAATCAGCCTGCGGACAGTCACTCCAGTCCGTCAACTCCCTGCGCCTGCCGGTGTGTATAACGGCGCAGGATCACCACAAACCAGGTGAACACGACGATGCCTTTTGCAATGCTGGAGATGCTGATGCTCCACCAGACCCCATCCAGCCCCAGTACCGTGGCGCTGAGGAATACAGCCAGAGGGATGCGGGCGGCGTTCCCGATGATACCGGCCAGCGTGGGCGGCATTGGGCGGCCCAGTCCCTGGAACGCGCCGGAGGAGGTGATCTCCAGGCACATCAAGATCTGGGAGTAACCCATGATCCGCAGATAGCTCACGCCGGTCTGCAGCACGTGGTCATCCGGAATGAATATCCGGAACAGCGGAACAGGAAAGACCACCAGCATAAGTGTGGTGAAGCCGCTCCAGACAACGATCATACCGATGGCTGTCCAATACCCCTTACGGATGCGCTCCATCCGGCCCGCGCCGAAGTTTTGTGCGATAAATGCGTTGACCGCCGTGGCAAATCCCTCCGCCGTGGTATAGGAGATGGACTCGATCTGCGAACCGACCTTCTGAGCCGCGATAGCGGCGTCCCCCCAGCCCGCGACGAGCCTGGCGAGGATCATGGAGAGGCCGGAGAAAAACATGCTCTGGATGGAGACAGGCAAACCGATTTTCAAAATCTCCGCCCAGGCCCTCCACTGACTGGCCTGGAATATATGGATTTGCGGAAAAACGGTCATCTCGCGGCGGGCTGCCAGAAGGAACATGGCTGTTACGATGGCCTGGGCCAGAACGGTGGCTGTGGCGGCTCCGGCCACGCCCATCTGCGGGAATGGGCCGATCCCAAAGATCATAAGCGGGTCCAGAATGATGTTCCCCACCAGCCCGATGGCCGTGGAGCGCAGAACCACCACGCTTCCCCCCATAGCGGTGAACATCCCCGTAAAAATCTGATTGAAGAATGAGAAGAAAAATCCGTCCGCGATCACAGAGGGCGTGTTCAGCCTGAAAAATGCGATCAGCGGCCCGTTGAGTGTGATACAAAGCGTTGTAAACAGAACCACCAGCAAGGCCCCGAGATGGAATGCCGCCTGCCCATAAGAGGCCGCACGTTCTATATTTTGCGCGCCCAGCTCATGCGCCACTTTGACCTGCCCGCCCAGGCGCGGGATCATGGCAAGGCCGTTGGCGAGCCACAGATACATTCCCGCGGCGCCCACCGCCGCCACCGCATTGGCTGATACGCGGCCGATCCATATCATATCCGTCATATTGTAGGCCATCTGGATCAAAGACGTGGCCATGATGGGCAGGGCTAAACTGGTCAGGCTCCGAACAATGGAGCCCTCCAGCAAATCAACTTTCTGCATAGCGGGGGATCACCTGCCTTTGTGGAAGTAGTCTGAAAAAATGATATTCCGGCCCTTAGAAATAGTCGGATATATAGGGCGGCTGCTGCTCAATCGCGTCCTCCAGCATGTCAATCGTCTCCCCGCCGGCGTGGACTCTCCCGATTTTGGCGAGGTAGTCCGGGCGCTTATAGCCCATCAGCATGGTCGTCATGGTCTGGATGCTGATGCTGTCGGCGCACGGCTCGGAGATCTTCACAGCCGTCCCCCTGCCGTCCTTTGATATCTTCAGCAGGAACGAGCCCTGGTTGCACTCCATGATTGGGTCCGTCATGGAGAAGCGCCACTCCCGCTCCGTACCGTCCGCCTTGAAGGGATAGTCCGCGACGAACGCGGGGAAATCCACAATCCTCGCCATATAGTAGGGAGAGATGGACTCCTTGATGCTGGCGTCCTCCAGCAGGAAGGCCAGCGGCTCGTCCGTATAGGTGCTGCCCTCCACCCGGTCGATCATGGAGAAGTGGGCGGAAACAAAGTTCCACAGCCCCGTGCGGGCCTCCTCATGATTGAAAATCATGTCCTTGATATAGAACACTTCATTTTCGATCCAGTAGATGATATACCCGTCCGGCTCCTCATTCTCGTTATAGTAGATTGCCGCCATGATATCGTCCCGGTCCCAGAGCCAGTATTCGTTCCAGGCCAGCTCATCCCGGAGGATGGCTCCGTGGGTATGCTCGGCAAAGCGGGCGTAGGTCTCCTTCAGTTCCTCGCCGTCCGCCTTCACCCGGCGCACGCTGCCGGCGACCTGGTGGTTTTTCGGAAGCTGATAGTCCTTGATCTCATACGAGATCTTGTCCGAGATCAGTTCCCAGCCCTTTCGCCGGTAATAGGGGATCGAATAGGGGTAGAGATAGCAGATATACTGCTTTTTCTCCCTCATGTTTTTCAGGGCCTGCTCCAGCAGCTTGTGCATCAGGCCCATATTGGAGTATTCCGGGTAGGTCCCCACTCCCGTCAGGCCGCCCATGGAATAGGTCTTCCCAAAAACCTTGACGCGCATCGGATAGACCGCCACCTGGGAAACCAGGGTGTCGCCGTCAAACCAGCCGATCACGTCCGCTTTCTGCATGGTTGGAAATTTCGCCCGGATGATCTCCTTCTCCTGCCAGCCCACGGAACTGAGCTCCTGATCCGTCACCTGGAATACATAGCGCAGCAGGGCGTTATATTGTTCCAGATACTCATTGCCTACCGGCCGCATTTTCAAATCTTTTTTATTCATCAAGAATCACCAAATTCTCCGTTTCATACAAAATATATCCATCGTTATAGTATAGGGGAAGTTCAAATAAAAGGCAAGCCGCCCCGCGGCCCAACACAATCCCAGTTGTCTCAAAGCAGGATTACGCCCCAACAAGACAGCGCCGCCAGAAATCCGGAAGCGGCCGCCTTGTTGGGGCTGTCCACAGTCGCTATTCTCATTGAGCCAAAGAGGCCGGAACCTCTGCCGCAATCAGCAGGCCGCATCATTGCCTTTCCGCCGGGACAGGCGCTTCAGGATGGCCGCTTCGATCTGATCCCCATATTTCATCCCCAGAAGAAACAGGACTAACCCCGCTACACCGATCAAAACCATCGCCCACGGAGAGACATGAAAGGCGGCGCCGCCCAGGGCGCTGGCAAAGAGCAGTCCCCAGGGGCGGGCAAGCAGGACGATCACCGCAAAGCGGCGGAATGAGAGCGAGGACAGGCCGGCCAGGATGCACAGAAGATCGTCTGGGAAAAAGGGGAAAAGGAACGCCAGAGTGAGGAACACCGGAGCCTTGGTCTGGAGGATCTGCTGATATTTTTCAGACAGCCTCCGGCTGACAAAACGCCCGGCAAAGTCCCGGCCCAGCACCCGGGCCAACCAGAACAACAGCAGGGAACCGGCGACTACTGCGGCGAAGGTGAGGAAAAAGGAAGGCCATGTTCCAAAGAGAACACCGCCCGCGGCAGCGGTAATATTGCTGGGGATCGGAGCCAGCACGACAGAGAGAAATTGGAGCAGGAAAAAACACAGGTGGGAGTATGGCGCAAAGTCGTCAATGTAGGCCCGCAGGGATTCCTGAGAGGACGCCGCCTGGAAAAAGCCGGTGGAGTATAGGAACCATCCACCTCCGACAATCAGAAGCCCCGCTGCGGTCAGGAAGAGAATACGCTGTCTGGATTTCGTAAAAGACACCTCTTTATCGTTGAGCCGTGAAAGGCATTTTATCACACGTGAAGGGGAAAACGACAGAAACTGTCTTAACATTCTATGAAGGAATCGTAAATAAACATGGTCAGGGTCCCGGATTTTCCCTTTGCCGCAAAGGTGTGGACGCGCTCCCCGCGGCGCTCCATGCCCCGGCGCTCATAAAACGGGTAATTGCAGGTGGTGTCTGTGAACAGGAAGAAATTGCTGATCCGCCGGTTCCTCATGTAATCCCGCGCGGCATCAAACAGCTTCTTCCCCAGGCCGATGCCCCGGTATCTGGAATTGACCGCAAAGAAGGCAATCTCTCCCTGGTACTCGGTCTGGGTGTCCTGGAGGAGCTGCCGGTCGATCTCTTCCACGCCGGAAAAGAACCTGGTGACCATACGCCCCTCTTTGGACAGGAACAGCGACGCCACGGAGAGGAGCATCCGCAGTCTGAGGCGGAACGGGCATCTCTTCTCCCTGCGGTCTTTGACCATGATAATCCCCACCGGGACTTCATCCACCAGCGCGACCTGGGTAAAGGTCTGATTGGTGAGGCAGCTGTCCAGATAGGCCCGCGCCAGCTTCTGCGCCGCCTTGGGGGAGGCAAACTTGTCATACTGCCACGTCTCCCGGATGATCCCGATCAAAGCCGGGCGGTCTGATGTCTGGTATTCTCTCAATACGATCTGTCCATCCATTTTGTTTTCTCCATTTCTTCTTTCCAAAATCGTCTGCGGGATCTCCTGATACCGCTTCAGCACATAGTCCCGCTTTTTTGTGAACCACCGGTACTCTGTAATCAAGGCTCCGACCACAAACAGCGCACCTGCGATCAAAAGACTGTGCTGGAAGCCCGCCCATTTCAGGACACAATAGCTGATGCCGGACGAGAGCAGCGCGGCGGCCAGATAAATACCAATCGCGTACTGCTCCACCTTTTGCGGCGGCAGGGTGAGAAAGAAATCGTCCCATTTTTCGCTATTACCCCTGAACTGCTTCCCTTTCAGCCAAAAGAGCAGGAAAACCAGGCCCAGGCCGCTCCACAGGCACAGAAGCCATTTTCCTGCGATTACGGCCAGCAAAATCACCAGCTTCAAAATCCTCCCCCCTGGAATCAATAGCAGTAGCGCCGCCGGTATTTCAGGAGCATGACGGCGGACAGGATGATCGCCGCCAGCTCTGCGGCCGGTGTCGCCAGCCAGATCCCGGTGACGCCCAGAAGGGCCGGGAGGGCCAGCATGGCGATCACCGTAAAGACAAAGGTGCGGGAAAACGCCAGCACTGCCGAAATGAGCCCATTGGAAAGCGCGGTGAACATCCCGCTTGCAAAAATGTTGAAGCCCACAAAGAGCAGGGCCAGGGAACAGATCCGATTTCCTGCCACAGCCAGGTCATAGACAGGTGTTCCGGGCCGGGCGAAGATGGACACCAGCGGCTCTGTGACAGCCAGAGAGACGAGCACGGTGGCCGCGGCGATCACGCCGATGATTTTCAGGCTGGTGCGGACCAGCTTCCTGAGCTTCTCATGGTTCTGTTCCCCGTAATAAAAGCTGAGCATGGGGGCCACCCCGTAGGCATAACCGGCATACAGGGACCCGGCAAAGGCCAGCACATAGGAGATGATGGTGATTGCGGCAACGCCGTCCTCCCCTACATATTTGAGCATCGTCCAGTTGAACATCAGCGTGATGATGCCGTTGACCAGCGCGGTGGCCATTTCAGAGCAGCCGTTCGTGACGGCTCTCCCGAGCGTTTGGGGCCGGCAGACCGGCCTGACAAAATGGAGCAGGCTGTTCCGGTTGGAGAACACCAGCAGGCCCACGATGGCTGTGATGGAGTACCCCAGGCCGGTGGCAACCGCCGCCCCGCCGATCCCCCAGCGGAAAACGGCGATAAACAGGTAGTCCAGCACGATATTGGTCACGCCGCCGGCGACGGAGCAGAGCAGGGAAAGGGACGCCTTGCCTGCTGCGATCATATAGAGGGTGAAGTTATTCATCAGAAGAATAGGGACGGTGAACAGCAGGTAACGGCTCAGATATTCCCAGCAATAGGCGGAGACCTCCGGGGACAGGGACATGGAGCCGAAGATCTTCCCCATGAACAGATAGCCCAGCCCGCACATCACAAGGCCGGTCAGGACATTGACCAGGATCAGAAACGTAAAGTCCTGCTTTGCTTCATCGGGCTTTCCCTCTCCCATCTTTCTCATGATAGCCGCGCTGCCGCCGGTTGCGAGCATGGTGGAGATGGCCGTCACCAGCGCGATGACGGGATAGACCAGATTGAGGGCAGACAGGGCGCTGGTCCCGATCAGGTTTGAGACGAACAGCCCGTCCACCATCGTATAGAAGGACATGAATACGCTCATGGCGATGGTGGGGACTGCAAATCTAAGAATGTTTGTCAGGGTGACGGGTCTGCTGTATGCAATTTCATTCTGCACGGAAATTCCTCCTGCTTCTTGTGGTAGTTACCGGCATGGAGTATCATAATCCCTACAGTTACTGTACGGTCAAGGGGGTTTTTGAAAATGCTGCGGGAAAAACCGAAGCTGTTTACCATCGGCCAGTTTGCCGCTCTGCATGGGATCAACAAAAAGACACTCATGTGGTATGATGAGATCGGTCTGTTCAAGCCTGCGTTTATCCACGAAGAAAATGGGTACCGGCTATACAGCTATTACCAGAGTACGGAGCTGGAGGTGATCCTGCTGCTCCGGGACATGAACGTGCCCATCCGGGATATTCAGGAATTTATGAAAAACAGGTCCGCTGGGAGCATGGCGGACCTGCTTCGGGATAAAATCTCAGAACTGGACCGGACGATCCAGGGGCTGAAGGCCGTCCGGTCAAAACTGTGCAGCCGCCGCCAGGAGATGACCGAACTTTTGGACCTGGACCTCTCCGAGATCTCCCTCATTGAGCGGGAACCGCAGTATCTGGCGACGGTGCAAACATCACCGGAAAAGTCCCTGGAGGATGAGATTGAGCTGATTCTTGAGCAGACCAAGAAATATCAGCTTCCGCGTATGTACCAGACTCCCTACGGCTCCATGCTCCCGGTGGAAAACCTCCTGGCCCGGAGGTTTGAGGACTACTCCAAGCTGTTTATCGAACTGCCGGACACGCAGAACAGGATGGGACTCCACAGGTGCCCCGGCGGGGTCTATTTGCGGGCATTCTGCATTGGGAATTGGGACAGGCTGCCTGCCCGCTATGAAGCGATCCTCCGCTACGCAGAGCAGCACCATTTACAGTTCTCCGGCTATGCCTATGAGATTGGGATCAATGAACTGGTGATCGACAGAATCGAGGACTATATTACAAAAATTGAAATCCCGGTTTTGAATTTCAATTGACAACAAAAAGCCAGGGTGCAGCAATCTGAAAAGATCACCGTTCCCTGGCCTCTTCATACTCTATTCGCTGGACTATGCGTTTTAATGCCGCAATTTCATACCCGGTTTTAAACAGAATGAGGCCGCAAGCACTCTGCGGCCCATAGGGTTCAATCGTAAACCAGGATTTGATTGAGGGCTACGCTACGTCGTCAGTAACATGAAATGTAACTTTACATGCCGTCGCATCAATCTCGCAAATCATCGCATAATAAGTTCTTTCTGTGCAAATATTCCCGTCAGGAGTAAGACTGACAAGCACCAGAGCGGTTCGCTCATCATCAATGTCAACAGCTGTAACGGCATCCTGAACAATTCCTGTATTTTTTCGTAAATTCCGATCTCCACGGACCAAGGTTATAGGAAAGCAAAGGCGCTGTCTTCACAAATTCTGTTCTATCTTGCGCGTATATATGCAGCCCCTTTATCACTGCGTCTTAAAAATTATTTTATCGCAAACGCTGAACTGCCCAGCGGCGGCAATGTCCCTTACTAAAACAGAGCAACGGCAGCGGATAACCTGATCTTCCAGCTGTTCCTGGGCGTGTTCGATCGTCTCCCGCGCAGTCACCCCCTGACCCGTCAAATGACAGCAAATAGAATGGGCCACTGTTTTGACGGAATCCACATACAATATCTCAGAAACCGGCAGCCGTACCGTTTCATCGATCCCGATGGGCAGTTCGGCGGTGTCCCCGTCCGCGCTGTTTTGCTGCTCCGGCACCGCCATTTTCAAATATCGAATATACTCCACTCCCGAACCATCTCATTCTGATCCACACATTTTCAATAAACCCAAAGGGCCGCACGCCGCTGCGCAGAATATCCATGCCCTTCTCCCCATGGCCGGTAACAAAGACGATTTTCCCGCCGGGGTCCGTGTGGTAGATCTGCCGGACAAGGTCCACGCCGTTGGGGGGAATCCCTTCCCAGGTCATAATCGAGAAAATAGAGATAGCTTCCACCGCTGCGGATAAACTGGAGCGGCTCCTGACCAGCAGAGGCCAGACAGACAAGTTGGCCTCTGCTTTGCTTTGCCGGATTGCCCGTTCCAGCAGCTCGGACAGAAGCTGCAATGTGAAGGGATCGTCATCGCAAAGAACGATCGCTACCATAGGCGGAATTTTTTCTTGTCCATCTTTTCCCGCAGTATATCAGATTGAAAGGTTTTGTCCTGAATAAATGCAATTTGTCCTGAACGCATAGGACTAACTCGCATTTAAAGCCGAGGACGCACATCTGGGGCCAAAATCCAGCCTATCGCTCTTCATTCATGCTACAATGCCGCCGATAACAAGAGGGGATAAAAACCAAGGATGTCCCCATGAATCAAAAGGCAACACGAAAAATTACCCCCGCGGCTGTCAGGCTGCTGGCATTGGATGCCGTCCGGGGGGCCGTGATTGGAATGCTGATCGGGACAGGCGGGAGCAAGGTCCTGCTGGCGGCGGCGCTGCCGGAAAGGAAGCTGAACTTGTTGTATCGCCCTTTTGCAAAGGTCGGAAAAGCTGCGCTGATGCTATACAGCGTTCCATTTGTATTGGCATGGATTTTGATGCTGTTTGGACTGACACCTTCTTCCCTCACACAATTTCCCGGCGGGGATGTTGTGGTCATCCTCATCACACTGGCTGCTGGCTGGACAGGATATTTGATAAGGCCTATCTAATGTGAAGCGAGATGGTAGATATAAGAATCAGAAACAAACGCATATAGCATCTTGTTGGCATTTTTAACAATAATTTCTTGTAACCCCTTGTGAATTTATCATGAATTTTCGCCGCCTAATAAATGACACTTCTATTCCCTATTGTTTTTTTCTCTGTTCTCGATTACACTTATTTTAACTGGAGGAAGAATTCCATGAAAGTAAAGAATAGCCTGGACGAAATTTTGTATGAGCATATTGTTGAGAGCCTCATTAATGGTGATTATGAGATGGGACAAAACCTGACCTTGGACGAACTGGCTCATCGCTTCGAGGTCAGCCGAACGCCGGTGGTTCAGGCCGTTAAATTACTGGCCAATGACGGGATCCTTCAGATCATGGGTAATGGCCGCATCTATGTGCCGGAGTATGACCAGGAGCATGTGCGCCAGATGTGTGAAGTCCGTCAAATGGTAGAGGGACATGCGCTGGAGCGGTTTATGTCCGGCCTTGGGCTGTCGGCAGAAAGCGTATTAGCCCAGTTGAATCGTTACAGTGAAGAGGGTGTCCGCCTCACCGGCAGTTCTTTTTCTCCAAAAGAATTCGCCATGTTGGACCGCCGCTTTCATCGGTTGCTTGTAGAAGCGTCAGGGAACAGGATTCTGCTGGAGACGTATGACCGGGTACAGGGGCGCTTTCTAGTGTCCAACTATCTGCTTTGCCCTTTGCGGCTCCGGGACTTTAGCGGCACAGCCAGAGATCACGTTCGCCTAGTAGAGTCCATCCGTTCCGGAGATATCACGAGGGCCCAGCACTGTTTACAGCAGCATATCGAAGGTGTGCTTCGCCGGTTGTAAGGATGGGGCCATTTTTTAATTATTTATTTTTAATTAAAAATAAATAATTAAAATCAGGATGCTATTTCCAGTTTCCAGACGCCGCCTCTCCCGGCAGCAGGACACATCTGCGGTGCCGCTGGTACAGGATGAAATTTGTAGTCAATGACGAAATGGAGTGAATATGATGGAGCCTATGATCTGCGAAACATTCCTGCAATTCCGATATCTCAGCGACCTGGGTCTCTCGCCGGACGGTCGGTACACTGCCTATATCCGCCAGCAGGCGAATTTGGCCTCCAATGGCTATGACGCCCGGCTGTGGGTCTATGACCACAGTACGGGGGCGGACCGTCCCCTCAGCTCCCTGAGTCCGGTGCGGGCTTTTTCTTGGATGGATAACCGGACCATCCTCTTTTCCGGGATGCGAGGCACAGCCGGTTCCGCTTCTCAGGATACCACTACATATTACGCGCTGCCGGTGGATGGCGGCGAGGCGCAGCCCCTGTTCACCGTCCCCATGCGGGCGGGCAGGGCCCGGCGCTTAACGGACGGGCGGTTCGTTTTCACCGCCACCGTGGACATGAACCGCCCAAATCTGGACAGTCTGAGTCCCCCGGAGGAAGCTTCGGCCCTGGAGGAATACAAAAACCGCACCTATGATGTGCTGGAGGACATTCCCTTCTGGGCCAACGGCCTGGGCCTCACCAGCGGGCAGCGGTCCCAGTTGTATATCCACGACCCTGCGTCCGGCGTAACCACCCCCCTCACCGCGCCGCCCTTCAAGGTTACAGGCTTTACCGTGGAAGATGGCCGGATCCTCTATACCGGTCATCGCTTCACGGATGTCCAGACTCTGCGCCACGGTGTTTTTATCTGGGACGCGGCCAGTGGAGAGACCCGGTGCCTCCTGGAACAGGACCGGTATCTGGTGAAGCTCTTTGCCCTTTGGCGGGACCAGGCGGTTCTCTGTCTTACCGACGGGCTTGGCTATGGAAATGGGGAAAATGGCGATTTCTACACCATCCCTCTCTCCGGAGGAGAACCAGAGCTGCTCCTCCGCCACAGCCATCATTGTGTGGGCAACACCGTGGCCACCGACAGCCGCCTTGGTGCCGGAGAGACCTGGCGCGTCTGCGGAGACACGCTCTATTTCCTCTCCACCGTGGACCGGGACAGCCGGATTGAGGCTTTGGATCTGACCTCCGGCGAGGCCCGCCCCCTCACCGGGCCGGGCAGTGTGGAGTATTTGGATGCCGCGGCAGACCGGCTGGTGTACCTGGCGTTTCGGGAAAACCGGATCGGAGAGATCTACACTCTGGAGCATGGCCGGGAGATCCGTCTGACCCACGCCAACGACGGGATCTATGACCGCTGCGCCGTCTCCACGCCCCAGCCGCTGGAGGTGGATACCGGAGGTCCGCTGCCGGTCCAGGGGTGGGTACTCCCGCCGGTGGCCTACGTTCCCGGCAAAAAATACCCAGCCATTTTGACCATCCATGGCGGGCCCCGCCTGAGCTACGGCTCGGTGTTCTTTCACGAGATGCAGGTCCTGGCGGGAGCCGGATACTTCGTTCTGTTCTGCAACCCCCGGGGAAGCGAGGGCCGTGGAAATGACTTTGCCGATATCCGGGGCCGGTTCGGGACCATCGACTATCAGGATATCATGGCTTTCTTGGACGGAGCCCTGGCCCGCTGGCCGGACATCGATCCCACCCGTTTGGGCGTTGGCGGCGGGTCCTATGGCGGTTTCATGACCAACTGGATCATCGGCCACACGGACCGGTTCCAGGCAGCCTGCTCCCAGCGGTCCATCGCAAACTGGACCGGGATGGAGGGCACGGCGGACATCGGCTACTACTTCGCCAAGGGGCAAACCGGCGCTTCCCACCGGGAGGATCGGGATCTCCAGTGGCAGCAGTCCCCTCTTCGCTATGCCGATCATGTGACCACGCCCACATTGTTCCTCCACGGTGAGGAGGACTATCGCTGCTGGAAACTGGAAGCGATCCAGATGTTCACCGCTCTCCAGCTGCGGGGAGTTCCCTCCCGGCTGTGTCTTTTCCCAGGGGAAAACCACGAACTCTCCCGCTCCGGCCGGCCCCGTCAGCGGCTCCGGCGACTGGAGGAAATGCTCCGCTGGTACCAGCGGTATCTCAATAAACAGGAGGCATAATTATGGAACGCATCAAAGCAGATGACTTGTACGCATACCGATTCCTCTCCGAGGTGGCGGTCGCACCCGACGGGGCTCACGCAGCTTTTGTGTCCCGCCGGGCCAGAGATGATGGAAAAGGCTATTACGCCTGCATCCATCTGCTGGACACCACAACCGGCGCCGTTCGCCCCCTGACCGGCAACGGCGACGAGGCCGCTTTTCGCTGGCTGGATTCAAATACGCTGATTTTCCCCTCCTGCCGGACCGGGGATCAGCCTGGTAAAACCGCCTTTTACCGGCTGGACATCCGGGGAAGCGAAGCAGAACGGGCTTTCACCATTCCCCTGTCGGTAAAGCAGTTTCACCCCCTGCCCGACGGAAGATGGTTCGTCCTTACCCGGCGGCCCATGACCCCTCCGGAGGACCTGCCTGCGGACCAGCCTCAGCCCGGCCGTGACTATACGGTTTTTGACGAACTGCCCTTCTGGGCCGACGGTCTGGGGATGATTAACGGCACCCGGATGAGCGGATGGATTTTCGATCCTGCCGACGGCTCCGTAAACCAGATCACCCCTCCCACCTATGACATGGAAGGAGCGGCAGTCTCTCCGGAAGGCTCTCGGATCCTCTATTGGGGTGTGAGCTTTGAGGGAATCCGGCCCGACTACCGGCAGCTGATGCTCTACGATCTGGCCACCGGCCAAACCCGGTCACTGGTCCCCGATGGGAAATATCGGATCACCCAGGTGGGCTGGTGGGGCACGGATATCTGGTTCGAGGGCGGCGACCCGCACACCAGCGTCTCCCGAAGCCCCAAGCTCTATCTGCTGAATCCGGCCACCGGGGACTGCCGGACCTTCTGCGCCCCGGACGGCTTTTTGGGTACCTCCGCCATCGGGGATATGTCTTTGGGCGGCGGCAAGGTCTGTGCCGTCCAGGGAGACAGTCTCTATGCCGTCCGTCTCCAGCGCGACGTCACCGCCCTGCTGCGCTTCGACAAGGCGGGAAACTTTGCCCCTGTGGCCTCCTATGAGGGGATTGCCTGCTTTGATATCATTGGAGAGAACGCCTATCTGGCAGCTTTCCGGGATCACCGGCCTCAGGAGCTGTACCGCCAGCCCCTCTCCGGCGGGGAACCGGAGAGGCTCACCCAATTCCACGACGCCTTTCTGGAGACCCGCCAGATCTCACGTCCGGAGCACATCACGTTCCGCAGCCGGGACGGTCAGGAGGTGGATGGCTGGGTCATCCGCCCCTCCGGATACGAGCCGGGGAAGAAGTATCCCGGCGTATTGAACATTCACGGCGGCCCCAAGGCGGCCTACGGTTCCCAGTACTACCATGAGATGCAGCTGCTGGCCGCCGGCGGTCGGTTCGTGTTCTATACCAATCCCCACGGCAGCGACGGTCGGGGGCAGGATTACTTCGATCTGGTAGGTCGGTGGGGCACCATCGATTACCAGGATCTGATGGACTTCACCGATGAGGTGCTTCGCCGTTATCCGGACGTGGACGCGGATCGGCTGGGCGTGTGCGGCGGGGGCGTGTTGTTGGAGTG
>OCAK01000807.1_pt1 | contig 23225 bp, 24 predicted proteins | sample 1538301 | NCBI WGS metagenome assembly OCAK01 (sample SAMEA2580285, study PRJEB22360) | human gut metagenome | biome: human gut; feature: human-associated habitat; material: faeces | place: Denmark | collected 2008/2010 | reverse complement strand
CGGCCTCGACTTCCTCCATCATCGCCAGAAAGCCGGGACGGTCAAAGCGGGTTCCTGATACACCGTCATCGGTGAAGTGGGTGGGGTTCGGTAGCCCATTCCGGCGGGCATAGTCCTCTAACATCTTTTTCTGAGATGAGATTTGTCAAGGGGCTTTTCTACAAAATACAATGTTTCTGAAAACCGTGTGCAAAATATACGCAGAGCCGATAGTCCGCAAAAGCTGCGAATTATCGGCTCAAAAGTTTTCTTTTATTTTGTAATCGTTATTTTTCCAATTCCAAGTATTCTTGCCCCATGAAGAAAAGTGTCAAACTGTTTTGATTTACTTCTATCTCAAATTCCACGCTGTTATCTCCCTGTGTCACACAGATTATATCAGAGTAATAAAAATTATAAGATGCGTTACCGCAGGACAGATCTGAGTCGGGCATATCTTTACTCACAATAAGTTTCCCGTTATCTTGAAAGGTAAATACCTCCTCATTTGCGTCCTTCCATGTGCCAATAATATCTTTTTCATTCTGAATGAGATTTACTTTACTAACATATACAATGGCAAGTATAACTACACCAACAGTCAAAGCGATGCCTGTAACTCTCTTTACCAGTTTCTTTTTGCTCAATTTCTATTACCTCCGTTTCTGGTACTTTGTTAGATTGAATGATTACATATTGCTCAATTTCAGTTCCTCTACAATTTCCACCTTTGATACACTTCTAACAGCGAACATCATAGCGATACATACCATTGCACTTACGGCAAGGACGGCAAGCACATAGATACCACCATTGATATAAAAAGCAAATGGTGTCATACCAGACGATATGAAGCAGTAGATAGCACAATGAATCAGAAAGCTCACAGGCAACGCAAGAATCAATGCTTTTACGCCGTACAAAACAGCTTCGAGCAATAGCGTACATTTTAATCCTTTGGCAGTCATACCAACAGAACGCAGAACAGCAAATTCGCTTCTTCTCAAATGAATCGTATTCGAGATAGTGTTACAAACATTCAAGCTGATAATAACCGTCATCAGAATCGAGAACAGGCAGATTACCAGTTTTGCAATCGTATATACCTGTCTGGAATTATTCGTTGCGGCTGCAATGTCCACAGTTTGCGGAAATCCTCTGTCAGCCAGACATTCCATTGCTTCTTTATGCTGTGCTGTCTGTATTCTCATTTCCACATAGGCGTTATCATCTATCAGCCAGTTAAAATAAGTTAAAGGCACAATGAGAACAGCTCGATCTCTCACAAACATGGATTGGATATTTGCATTTTCTTCTGAAACGATTTCTTCCACGATAATCGGCAAGGCATCCTCGGATGCCCCCAACGGAATGATTTCAGTTCCCGGTTCAATAAGAAACGGTGAGCCTGCAATCACTCGATTTTGACCCGCATTATAATATCCCATTGTCTGATTGAGCAGGATTCCACGATTGGAGCTGCCAGTCATAATATGAAAGCCATTTTCCTCACAAAAGGAAGTAAAATGTTCTTCGTCCAGTCCTACGACATATACCTCTGCTTTCGTACCATTGATAAAATATCCTTGCATATCAGGATTGATTTGTTCCTGCGAAAATTCAGCGGTCATATATCGCTGAAAAGAATAGGAAACATCCGCAGTGATATTTTCATCCGATAATGCCCCGATTGCGGTAGGAATATCCTTGTATTGAATCGTCGAAATCACATCGGTATAACAGGAACCGTCCTCCTTCATGTCCAAGGATGTCTGATAAAGCATAAAATCAGACAAACTATATAAGGAAAGGGCAATTACCACCGACAAGAAAATAGAGCCAGTAATTGCTCGGAGGCGTTTTGGATTACGCTTAATATTTTTTGCTGCCAACGAACCATAAATGCCAAAAAACAAAGAAACGATTTTTCCGTCACAGAATTTCTTTTTTGATACCTCATTGTTAGACTGGCGGATGGCTTCAATGACTGTAATTTTAGCAGCCTGCTTCACAGGTTTTCTACTTCCAAAATACAAAGAAGCGATACCAGATAAACCGCAGACGAGCAGGATCAGTCCATTTATCTTTAAGGACAGTTCTACAACGCCAAAAGTGAATGATTCTCCAAAAGCTGCCCTGACCACACTTAACAACAGAGCAGACAGCAGTATGCCGACAACCAATCCCAAAGGTATGCTTACAACACCCAAAAGAAAGGCTTCTAAATATACACTAAGGCGTTTTTGCCCTTTTGTGGCTCCAATACTGGATAACATTCCTATCTGCTTAATTCGTTCCTGCAAGGAAATGGAGAGGGCGTTGCTGATCATTGAAGCGGATGCAGCCATCAAAAGGCAAATGACCATGACTACCAAAGCAATCAGTTTGGCAACTCCTTTGCCGCCGGTAATTCCATGATAGACTAACAGTTCAGAATGAAACTTTGCTACATGACTGTCTACTGCCGCAGCCACTTCTTCGGCTTCTGTATAGATCGAATTGGATAAATTTTTTGCCTTGACATATGCCGCAAAATCGGATGCCGTTTTGTCAACACCTGCAAAGGCATTATAGTTTGCTGCGATTTTTGAGTCATTCACATCTGACAGAAAACCAACAACTACATACGCTTTCTCTTTCGTTGGGACGAAACTTTCTTCTTCGCCCCTATAATTTGTCAGCCCGGAAAGCTGGGCATTATATTCATCCCAAATTCTTGAACCAAGAGTTAAAGAAAGTGTATCTCCAATCACTATGTTCATGTTGTTTTTCTTCAAAAAAGATTCTGAAATAGCAATCTCATTTTCATCTTGTGGGAAACACCCTGCAAGCAAATACTGATTTAACGAAAATCTTTCGATAAAGTTCTCGTCGATCTCGCCAATGGAGAGCATTGTACTGTTAGATTTCTCCCCGTAAAAACTGTTTCCGGCGAAGTGAAGAAGCGAAACCTGATCCACATTGTTTTGACTGATAAGCTCTTGGGTCTGCTGCCAGGTCAGATCCTCCATACAGTAGTGATAATCGCCACCATACACTTTTTCTTTCTCTTTCAGAAAATCAACCAACGACCATCCTCCGCAGAGAATAGCGGTTATCATACTGATTGATAAAAGAATGGTTAAAAGTGTGAGTAGGGTGCGCTTTTTATTCGATAACAGATTTCTGAGTGTAAGCGTGAAAATCATATTCATCAGCGTATCACCTCATCCCTCACAAGTCTGCCATCCTGAATTTCCAGAATACGGTCTGCCTGCATTGCGATTTCACGGTCATGGGTAATCAGGATCATTGTCTGGCGATAGGCTTGATTGGATTCACGCAGAAGTTTCATAATATCCCTTGTGTTCTCCGTGTCCAGATTTCCCGTCGGCTCGTCCGCAAGGATAATCGCAGGTGCGTTAATCAATGCTCGCCCGATTGCCACTCTTTGTTGTTGACCTCCGGATAACTGACTTGGCAGGTGCTTTCTACGCTTTACCAGTTTGAGCGTGGATAGCAGTTCCTTCAAACGCTCCTGATTAATTTTACGCCCATCCAATCGAATCGGCAGCGTGATATTTTCCTCGACAGTCAAAACCGGGATCAGATTATAAAACTGATAGACAAGCCCAACCTGCCTTCTTCTGAATACAGCCAATTCATCTTCGTTTTGCTCATAAACATCCTGTCCATCCACAAATACTTTTCCCGAAGTCGGTCTGTCAACACCACCTAAAATGTGCAACAGGGTAGACTTGCCAGACCCAGATGCTCCAATGATTGCAACAAACTCTCCTTTATCAACGGAAAAAGAAACATCTGACAAAGCATGAACTGACTGCTTGTCCATTTCATAGGTTTTGCAGATATTCTCCACTCTTAATATTTCCATAAAAAGTTCCTCCATATATTTTTGCAATTCAGTATAGCAAAGCAAAGTGACTGCTTCATTACTATTTCATTACAAAAATGTCACTTAAAAAGGGGCTGCATTAAGCAGTCCCCCGATAAAAGCAGATTTCAAATTCTGCACCGCCTGACTTCTGGTTTTTCGCCAGGATGACACCACCCTGATTGACGATGATTGTTTTTGCCAGAGCCAATCCCAAACCGGCATTACCGATTGTAGAGCCACTTCCTTGATAAAATCGGTCAAATAAATGGGGGATGTCTTTTTCCTGAAAACCTGTTCCGTTATCCTCTATAATGATCTGTGTCAAAAGAGGTCTTTCTATTGCCTTGATTTCGATAGTGCTGCCCTCTGGTGAATGTTCGATACAGTTTTTTATTACATTTCCCAAGGCTTCAGCAGTCCAATCAGCATCAAGAGTAAGTCTCAGTTCTGCCGGAATCACTTGCGTGATTGTCTGCATTTTTAATTCTGCCGCAATCTCCAGAGGACGAATTGCTTTTTCCACTAAATCTTTTAAGTATACCTCCTGTGGCTTTAGAGTAATCGTTCCTGCATCCAGCTTGGATATTTTCAGAAGTGTGGCTATCAGCCACTCCATTCTTGATAAGAGCATCGTCTGTCTGCGGATCAGCTCATACCTTTCTTCATCAGTCAGTTCCTCATTACACAGAGAAGTATTTAGGATATTCAGCGATGTCAAAGGTGTTTTTAATTGATGTGAAATATCGGCTAAAACATTCGCCAAATTACCTTTCTCCATTTTCAGAACTTCTGCCTGTTCAATAAGTCGTCTTGTCATCTTGGATATTTCATCATGTAAAACAGATAACTCGCCCTCTTGAAACTGCCCAAAAGAAATTGTTTCATCTCCATGTAACAGCCTGTCAATATGCAAACTAAAATCAGCAATTTTCTTGTATCTTTGATATGTGAAAAAGAGGAAAACTGCACTGGATGAAATGATAGCCGACAGAACAATCCACACAGCTTTGCTATCAACGATAATGCCAATGCCGCCCCAAAATAGAATAAGAATACTGCTGACAACAATTTGCCTTTTAACTTCTTTATTTCTGATAAAGTCCATATCAACCCACCTTATAGCCAAGCCCACGAACGGTAATTATGATTTCCGGCTCTTGTGGATTGGTTTCAATTTTGTCACGCAGCCTTTTCATGTAAACAGTCAGCGTGTTATCATTGATAAACTCTCCGGTAGTGTCCCATAAAAGCTCTAACAATCTTCTGCGAGATAGAACAATACCCTTGTTACGCAGAAAGACTAAAAGCAATTTATATTCCATAGCAGACAACAAAATCTCTTTCCCATTCTTTGATACGGTTGCTTGATTTGTGTCTACAACTAAGTCGTTGTAACTGATAATGTTTTGCGTGTTCTTAGTTCTCCTTAATACGCTGTTGATCCTGGAAAGCAGTTCTCTTGGTCTGAACGGTTTACTGATATAATCGTCAGCTCCCATATCCAGTCCTGCCACAACACTATACTCATCATCAGAAGCCGTTAAGAAAATAACCGGCATGGTTCCTCTTTCTTTAATTGCAGAACAAACAGAAAAGCCATTTCCATTTGATAATTGAATATCCACCAAGGCTAAATCATACTGGTCGCTATCCAGTTTTTCTATTGCCTCTTTTTGCCCGGAAGCACTTTCGATTTTGAACCCTTCATTTCCTAAATAGTCTGATAATGAGGATACGATACTTTGATCATCCTCCACTAATAATAATTTACTCATCATGTATTCTCCTCGCTTGCTGTCGGCAATAAATTTGCTTTTTTATTGTGTTTATATCTACCATCAGCCGGTTTTTGGGCATCTCGGGGAATTAGCCATGCACGAGGTAGTCGAACAATTCCATCAATTCGATTTTCTTCACATAGCTTTTGAACACGACGCACCGATATTCCCCAAAGTTTAGCCGCATCCTGTACTGTCATGTATTCAAACATAGTTTACCTCCGCATCAAATAGTTATATACATTATATACGCACAAACGAACAATATCAATGGGTCATTTGTAAATACTTAAACACTAACTATAGAGCGTTTCAAAGTACAAATAAAAGCGGAAATGGTGCAAAGCAAATATATTATTCTGGTAGACGAAACAAAAAAAGCGGGAGTGAGGCAATAGAAAAAAGAATTGCAATGTACTATAATATAGATGCGAAAATTTCCTCGCTTCTGTAAGATTCTCTGCCAAATCCATAGTACATAGGTGAAAGGAGGTGAATACCTTGTTAGAGGATGTGAAGATTATTGAACTGTTCTTTGCTCGTACGGAGCAGGCAATAGCTGAACTTGCTGCAAAATATGGTTCAACTTGCAAAAGAATTGCAAACAACATTTTGAAATGCGAACCTGACGCAGAGGAATGTGTGAATGATACATACCTTGCTGCGTGGAATGCAATTCCTCCAGAAAAGCCCAACCCTCTTAGAACCTATATTTTTCGCATCACCCGCAACATCGCAACTGCAAAATACCATGCAAATACTGCACTAAAACGAAACAGCTACTACGATGTCGCACTTGATGAGTTGGAAGAGTGCCTAACTTCTGCATCTACCACTGAACAGGAAGTGGATGCAAAGGAGTTGTCACAGGAAATTGATCGTTTCCTTTACAGCTTGGATCAGGAAAGCAGGGTTATGTTTGTAGCACGATATTGGTACTCAGATAGCATTACAGATATTGCAAAGAGGCTTCGTACAACAAACAACAATGTGTCAGTTCGTCTTTCCCGAATCAGAGGCAAACTTAAAAATCATTTACAGAAAGCGGGGTATGATTTATGACAAGAAAAAATATCTCTGATGCCGTTGGTGGCATTGATAGCCGTCACATTGAAGAAACGGCAAGTTATCACGCAAAGAAGCAAAAAAACATTTGGCTGAAATTTGGGGCAATTGCTGCGTGTCTCTGTCTAATCGTGGTGGGAGCGTTTAGTATGGGATTATTCAGCGAAAGTACAGAAACAGCTACATTAGGTGATGGAACTACCATATCTTTCACTAAATCGGATACGGTAGCCTCTGCTCTAAGTTTGAACTTGCAAGCACGAGCATTGACCAAAGATGAGATTCAAAGTATTTTCGGTGATCTTCCGATTTCCGGAGATGCCCTCTTTAGCTTGGACGATGCGGCATTTGTTGGCGTTGATGGTCATTACAGCGATATGAAATTTGTTGTTTCGCTGTCTGGGAACAATCTTATGGATACTACCGTAATTGGCAAGGAAAATGTATCTATGGTTGGAGATACACCTATTAAAGCAGGTTACTTTGTCACAAACGCAAACAGCAAAGGTATTAAGACTGTAATCTATTACTCCTACATCACATTTGATAACTATTCCGTCTATATTGAAAATGCAGGCGGAGAAAGTGAACGAGGGGCTGTTCGAGCGGAACTGATGGTAGCACTTGATAAGTTGTTGGAAAGCTCCTTTGATTTTTCAGCTGTGAATAAGTGATAGAATTCGATTAAATATTGCATGCACCGGTATGGGAAACCCATACCGGTGCTTATTTTACGCTTGACAAATAGGAAGTATCTCCATACCCCTTTGTCACAGATTTCACCTGAGGTTTAAACCTCCTGCACTTTTAACGCTCCATATCTTTGTTTTTCATCTTACTCTCAGGCCACTCCGCTCGCCGCCTTTGCCGCAGTTCTCGCTCCATTGCCTTTTCCTGAATGTATTCGTCAAGATACCCAGACACATCCCGTTTGCTGCTCTCCATGAGACGCCAACTGAACTTGCCTCCATAGGCAGTTTCAATACGTTGGGCTACCGCTTTCTCCTTGTCAGGTCGAAGTGCCATGCGCTCCAGATACAACTCCAAGGAATCAAAGCCGGAAGCTTGCTCCTTCAGCTCAGCATACTCAGACAAAGCGGCTTCCAACTCTCCAGCGTACTTTTTCTCCTGTGCCTCCAGCCGTTTGAGATGATCTTCATATCGGTCAATCTGGCTCTGAAAGGTATCGCTTGTTGCATCCTCCGGGTATTCCAAAGAATGGAGCAGAAACGCCTTTTCACTTTTCAGCTCCTCTAACTTTTCCGTCAACTCTGCAATCTTTGCTGACAGCTCTTTGTGCTTGAAAATGTTATACCCCGGCAATGATTTCTTCTCCGCCAGCAAAGCCTTTCTCTCTTTTGCGGTAGTCTTGATTTGCTTTACAAGGGATAGATACTGCGCCTGATCCGGCTTCAGAATATTCAAAGCGTTATTCATCTGTTTCTTTCCGCTACGGATATGCCCTAACTGATAGCAGAAGATGATCATATTTTCCCGTACCGTTTCCAGTGCATCTGCAATGTCGGGCAGAGTGTTCTTTATCGCCTCCGCAATCTTCTTGACCTGAGCTTTTAGCTCACGCAGTAGCTTGTTATCTGCCTTGATTTGTCTGTTCAACTCGCAGCGGTCAGAAATGATGCCCTTTGCCTCCATTGCTCTGGCAGACACACCCTCATGGATCGTGGGCTGTTCTTCTATACCACGTTCTGCAAAGCTGCGGTGGTCGATACGTTCCTCGTGGCCATATCGCTCCAGGTATTTGTTTGTTACATCCGCCCATGCCTTTCGCCAGAGGAGAAGCTGTTCTTCGCTGTTCCAGCGTTCAGAAATGGGATTTTGTCTCCCGTATTTGGTGCTTTTCGGATACTTGGATGCCCGTTCATAGCCATGGATTTCCGCCTCGGATGGAGACATATATACCTTTTTTCGACCGACCTTATACTGGTATTGTTTCTCCCAGCCGTCTGCTTGTGCCGCCTTAAACTCAGCCGCTGTAAAGCCCCGTTCCTCACCATTCTTTACACAGAGATATTCTTTCTCCGTCTTGTACTGCCACTTGCCGTTTTCGTCCAGTGGACGCACGGTCAACATGATGTGGGCGTGGGGATTGTGTCCAGGTGGGTCGGGATCGTGAATCGCCACATCCGCACACATTCCGTCTGAAATAAAGCTTTCTTGAATAAAATCAGATAAAAGCTCCTGCCATTGTTCCTTTGTCAATTCCACAGGTAATGCCGGAACAAACTCACGAGCAAGGCGACTATCCTTGGTTTTTTCATTTTCTTCAACGACATTCCATAAAACAGCTCTGTCTTGCCATTCCTGCGGTGCGTATTCCGGCAGGAACCCCTCCCGCCAGACAAGCCCTTGCTTTCGGGTGTAATCGTGCCGTACGCCGTCATATTCGTTGAGAATGGCGGAGCAGCTTAAATAAGCGGAGGCGGCACAGGCGGAGCGTCCAGCTCCCCGGCTGATAACTTTTGCTTCTAAATGGTAATTTGCCATTTGTGTTCACCTTCTTTCGTATTTGTTGCGAGGGGATCGTGAATCACGACTCCCTTGAATAGGGTGGTGTCTTTGCCACCCAGCTTTCTGTTTCTCTTTGCAAAGAGAAAGCGGGGCGTTGGCACCGCAACTGTCAAAACCTGAGCCTCATTTCAGGGCGGTGGTTTTGGCAGGCAGTCAGGAGGAACGGTGAACGATTTATTCATCGTCCGAGTGACTGCACAGTGTTTGGAGAGGGGTCATCGTTTCAGTGACACCTTGAACAAACACACAAGGGGTGACCGAATTGGACACCCCTTGCCTCTCTGGAGAAGTGTCCGGTGGACAGTTCGTGAAGAGCGCACGAGCTCGACCAACGGGAGGGATACCACCGCCCGCTTTGCAGGTGGTGAGTAAGTGCGCCCTTACGGGATAAAAAAGAAAAGGACGCCCCGGTTTCCCGGAACGCCTCTCGCAGATTAGTGCAGTTTCTCATATAACAAGTCCTCCAATTTTTCAAGCTTCATTTGCTGAGCCTCCGGAAATGCTTTCTCCAAAACAGCTCCCTCCTGAATCAAGCGTCTGGTACGAGCTTTTCGTTCCTTCACTCGATCTCGCATCTGTGCTTCCTCCAAACGATGCTTCGCCTGCAATTCTTCCTTGGTCATGTTCTTTTTATTTGCCATATCTGGCTCCTTTCTGCCGTTTCCGGCTTCGTGATAGTAAAAAGCGGGGAACTGGTATCATATAGATACCAACTCCCCACAGAATTAATAGTTAATCGTTCTCCTCATTCAGAGAATTACCAATTTGGTAGTAAACACGGATTGTATTGCCACCAGCATAGTAGTAAAATTGATGAAAGTAATATCAAAAGCCGTCTGCAAAGTCCAACGCCGCTGAAATGTCCTCCTCGTTTTCCCCCGAAGCAGGAGCAGCGGCAGACTGTGCGCTCTGCATAAGCTGTAGGATACCGCCGAGATTTACCGGCGCACAGCTCTGCAAGGTGCGTGAGATGGTATCCTCGATCCGGCTGAGAAAAGCGTCCTCCTTCTCCCGTGTTTCCAGATAGGGATCATCGGCAAGCTGCTTGCTACGGTCAAAGTAAGCGTTGACCGCTGAAACGACTGCCTTGCTGACTGAACGATATTCTCGCCTGTCAAGGCTCTGCAAATGCTCCCACGCCCTGCGGTCTGCTTCATTCTCCAGATTCAGCCGAAGTGTGGTTGTGTAGATTTGCTTCATACAAGACCACCTTTCTTCTGCATTTTCTGTGTTGCCAGCAGCTCATAGCCCTTGGCTGTGGCGCAAATATCGTCATTGATCATCACCCGGCTGGGATCGTATTCTCCGAAGTTCTTCACCATGCAGCTTCCACCACCGACAACATAGAGCCTCATCAGCTCCGGGTCGTACTCATGATCACGCAATCTGCGGAAGATGCCTGCTGTATAGTCCTTTGCCGTGTTCTGAACGACAGTTAGGTATCGCTCGCTGATGTCCGCCGTTCCAAAGCGGATCACACGCTCCAAAATTGCATTGTCTACTGATGCACCAAACTGGTGCATCAGGTTTTCCCGGACGGCAATCATGCACTGGTTCGTACCATACTTCTCCGTGAAGCACTTCTGAGACAGTGGGCGGCGTTCGTTGATATACATGACATTCATCGTCCCGTTTCCAATATCACAAAGCATATTGATGCCCTTAAAATCTCGCAGTCTGTCCGCCACAGCGGAGAAGCCCTGTGGAAAGATGTCAGCACCGGCGAACTCCACATGATAGCTGACACCACGGAAAACGAAATCAGCCGCTTCATTCTGCAACAGATACGCCTTGAAGCTGTCCTTCTGTTCGCTGACCCAAGTAAGAGGGAGGCCTGCCGCAAGATGCACACGGGCAGAGGTCTGCTTGCGGATATTCAGCTCTCTGGCAATGGCGGCAAGGGTCAGGATATAATAGTCATCGTCTGTCATCTTGTCGGAGATAAACTCCTTATGACCTTCGCCCACGGTGTAATATCTGCCGTTATAGACAAGCAGATTGCTTTTGAAGGTCGGCTCCTTGTCGGAGACGATCACGCCCGTAGGAAAGCAGCAATGTGCAGTCTTGATATTCCCATAGCCGTGGTCGATGCCAATGATAATAGGGTTGTTGTTCATATAGTTCATACTTTGTCCTTTCTGCCGCAGTGCGGCTGTAAAAATAAATTGTTTGTGTACGGCTCTGTACGGCAAATGCCTGTACTGTACGCCACTGTACACTTATTGTTCTTTGGAGTTTGCTCTTGCTTCGTAAAATCGCTGCTTATGTCGCACGAAAAAGCCGTAATTGCAGCAGACAGCACACAAAAAGCGACATTTTTGCGATAAAATCATTTTTTGAACATGGAATTAAAAATTGCCGTACATCGTGTACGGCATGTACGGCAGTTTTGAAGTCCAGCGCTCACATTTAATAAGGAAACAAGCTCATCACCTCCACTCCGATAAAACCACGCACCCGCTTTCCGGCGGCGTACACATTGTTGGTTGCCTCCACATTGTAAAGCCGCTCATTCTGTGCAAGCTCTGAGCTGATGCGATTTGCAGACATTGGCTTTTGTGCGTTGTCCTCGCACCAGCGGAGATATGCTTCATAGATTGCTTTAGAACTGGCTTCGCTGTCGGCCTTGAAGCGGATATAGCCCTCGGATTGCAGAAACTCGATCACATTGTTGCTGCTGCGCTTTACGGTCTCCATGTTTTCCTTGGCTCTATCGCTGATGGTAAACTGATACTTGTTCCCGATCAGCCGCCGCAGTCCCTCCAGACACCACAAAAAGATGCCCTCACGCTCCTGCGTCAGCTTGTCCACCAGAAACGGATCATCAGCTCGTCCTGCCGGTCTATCCTTGGTGGTCAGCACGATCTGTCTGCGGAAAAAGCCGTCTGACTTATCGTGTAGGGCGGTCAAAGCGCCGTTCCCGAAACAAAGAAAACGGACATACAGCTGGCTCTGATAGCTTTGAACACCTTTACGCTCCATATCCATCTTGCACTCTGAGGTAACAATGGATTTGATATAGTTGGTCTTGGGCAGGGCACTCATATCCATATCGTCATCCACCATCAGCAGCTTGTTTTCCAAGTCTGCACGGCTGAAACGGTTGTTCTCTACCTTCTGGATGCTGGTGGTATTCATGTTGTCACCAAGCAGGGAACGCATGACAAGTCCGATCCGGCTCTTGCCCTCACCGCCCTTGCCAATCATCAGGAGCATTTTCTGCCCCTTTGTGGTGGGCAATAGGCAGTACCCCATATACTCCTGCAAGGTGGGAATGTCCTCCGGGACAAGCAGCTCGGACAAAAACCGCAGCCAGCGCACAGGTGAATGTGCATCGGGGAGATAGGCCACGCTCAGTCGGTTGTTGCAGTAGCTTTTGTCCTCGGTGAAGCTCCCATCCAGAAAGAGTGTCCCATTCGCCACATGGATGCGGTCAGTCTCAATGGGCAGAGGCGGCGAATAGGCTTGCAGCTTGATGCTGGAAAGCAGATTTGCCACTACCTTTGAAAGTCCGGATGTCAGACAGCCGGAAATTTCCTCCAGAATGAGATTGCCGATCTGCGCCTCGTCTTCGATCAGCCCATCTACCGTAAACAGCCTGCCACGAACACACTTCATCGGGTGCTTTTTTAAGAACTGCTGGCAAAACAGCACTTCATTGATACGTTTCCCATCATACCAATCGGGAATGCTTTCTTCAGGCAGCATAACCACCTGGGTATTCACTTCGTTCATAGGTTTCCTCCTTTCGCAGTCGTTCCAAACGTTTTTCCAGCGCATGGATTCTATCATCTGCCATCCAACTTTGAATAAGCTCCCTGCGCTCATAGCTGTCACCAAAGGTGAGGATATTCAGCGCATACTCAATCTGACTGAGCTTGTGACAGGCTTCCACAAACAGTTCATGGATTGGCTCCTCCGGCGTTTGCGGCGCATATTCGGCTTTCCATTTCTCCAAGCAGTGATAATAGTCCGATAAAACAGAAAAGCACAGACGCTCGTTTTCTTTGAGCTTCTGTGCCTCTGTTCGGATACGTTTTGCAGTGAGTGCCGCTGCGCTGGGCGGCTTGTCCGGGTCAAGATGAAAATCTATCACCAGCTTCATGGCAGCCTCATAAGGCTTAAGATCAAATAGCTTTGCGGTAAAGTCGATCACATCTCCATGCGCTCCGCAGGCAAAGCAGTAATAATGATCGTCTGCTACATACAGGCTGGGGTGTCGGTCATTGTGAAAGGGGCAGAGTGCCTTGCCGTGTCGATTGACCTCAAGGCCGTAAACCTGTACTGCTTCCCGCAGACTGACATTGTTTTTTACAGCTTCAAATATATTCATGCGTCCTCCTTTGCTGATTTTTTGTTGAATGAACATGGAAAAAGCGGCTTGCCCTAATACAAGGCAAACCGCTTTCTCCTGATTTATTTTGTTGTTGCAAACATCAAGACGGAGGGGTAACTGCCTCCGCTGTCGGTGTTTTTTCTCTGTTCGCTGTATTTCGTATCCGTTGCCCTTTGAGCTGTCCCTCGTATCGGCACTCGTCGCTGCAATACTTGACATTGCTTCTGGTGGTAGAAAAGGTCTTTCCGCAGTTCTCGCAAGTACAGTCACGCCGTCTGTTCTCCGCCGCTTCCTGCCGATAGAACTTTGCCCGGCAATTCGGACCGCAGAACATAGCAGCCGAGCTTTTGGATTCAAACTCTTTACCGCAGCACTTACAGGTCAGCTGAAAGGGGTGTCCGACGGTGTGCTTCCCGGCCTTAATCAGCTGATAGCGCTCCCTGCTCTTAATACGATGCTTTCGCAGCTGCTCCTGCCGTTTGGCTTCCTCTGCCGTCAGTTCCGGGGCAGGCAATTCAAACTTTCCGATGAATTTCAGGAAGATTTCCACCTCCTGTGTTCTGTCACCTTCAATTTTCTCCGGGGCATGAACGATGATTTTATCAATAAATTCATTGATCATCGGGGTAGTCAGCTCAGAAAAATCGGTATACTTTTCTGCCAATGCAAGGAACTGCTCTACACGGGCGGTATCTTCCTCATAGCTCGTCAGATTTTCCTCTGTTTCCGCAATCTGTACGGTAAGATTCCTCTGTTCGGTTTCATATTCAGCAAGCAGGCTGTCAAAGCGTTCCTCAGAAATTCGACCCACAGCAAAAGATTCGTAGAGCTTTTTAATGATCGTGTCCAGCTCGCTGTGACGCTTGCGGTCTTTGTTCAGCCTTCGTTTGGCATCCTTGGCTGCCTCCAGCTGCCTGACCTGAGAAGCGGCTCGTATTCTCTCGGTAAATTTCTCCCGATCTGCGATGGCAAGCTGGCTGACGGTGCGAATTGTCTCTAAAATAAGGATACGCAGGGATTTGGTGGTGATATAGTGTCCGCAGCAGTCCTTTCCATGCTTCTGATGAGCCAGTGTATAAGAGGAGCAGTCAAAGAAATCCGACGGATACGGGGTGCCTTCTGTGCCGCCTCTGGAACGATGGTTGTACATCTTTGCACCGCAGTCTGCACAATATAAAAGCCCGGTCAGGGGATTGGCTTCGCCCATGGTATCAATACGCCGTGGCGTTTTCCGCAGCTGCTGCGCAAGCTCCCATGTTTCCGGCTCGATAATGGCCTCATGGGTGTTCTCAAAGATCAGCCAGTCCTCCTTGGGATTGGGAACAGAGGTCTTATCCTTATAAGACAGCTTGTGAGAACGGAAATTGACCGTGTGCCCCATATACTCAGGCTTGGATAATATCTGAGCCACAATATAACCGCTCCAATTATAAGGATATGAAAACTCAGTCTTGTTTTTCCAAACGCCGATGCCTTTCCTTGCAAAATAGACCGCCGGAGCTTCTACTTTATCTTCAAAAAGGATTCTGGCAATATCATAGGGGCCTTTTCCCTCGATCGTCAGATGGAAGATGCGCCGCACAACGGCGGCGGCCTCCTCGTCAATCAGCCAATGGTACTTGTCGTTCGGATCTTTCTTATAACCGTAGATGGCACTGTTGGTGGTGGGCTTACCCGATTCACCCTTCACACGGATTGCGGTTTTCTGCTTGCGGCTCAGATCACGCAAGTACCACTCATTCATGATGTTGAGGAACGGGGCAAATTCATTGCTGTTCTGGTCGTTGCTGTCCACACTGTTTGCAATGGCAATAAAATGAATGCCATGCTGACGGAACATAACCTCCGTGTAAAAGCCGGTCTGCAAATAGTCACGTCCGATTCGAGACATATCCTTTACAATCACACGAGCCACCTTGCCGGCTTCAATGTCTGCGACCAGCTTCTTCCATGCCGGTCTTTCAAATGTGCCGCCTGAAAATCCGTCGTCCGTGTAATGGACAAAGTTTGCGTAACCTTGCTGGGCGCAATAGCCCTCCAGGTATTTCTTTTGATTCACAATGGAGTTGCTATCCCCAATCTGGTCATCGTCACGGGAAAGCCGTTCATATAAGGCGGTGATCTTGTCCTCAGTCTGAATTATGCTCATGATGCGCTCCTTTCAGACTGACGGCTCATTTGTGGTACATCCATTATATCATAAGTTCCGTCACTTGTAACTGCTTCATTGCGTATCATTCGCAAAATTTTATCCTCCATCGTCTCTTTTCCGTTTTCACTGAAAGCGACTCTTACCTTGTAGGTAGTGCCGCCGATGCGTCTTATCATATACTGTGCCTGTTTGTTTTTATCCATAGCGTTCCTCCTTGAAAAATTCATGTTCGTTTGATATACTGATAGTGGTTCCGACTGATGTAAGTCGGTGGCATCTTGTATCTTGTTTCATAAAGCTACCGCAACTTGCGTCCTCCTTTCTCTTGATACGGATTGAAAGAAATAATCTAAATAATCACTTATCAGATTACCTCTCTACTAATAGGAGAAATCCGGGGTGTAAATCGGAACTGTTTTTGAAAGAAATTCAAATTTTTTTCGGAGGTGAGGTCATGACAGATGAAAAAAGAACATTTCTCCTGTATCCGGATGACGTAGATGACCTGACCGAATGGGATGATGCCTCTGATCTGCCGATGCAGAATGAGCAGTTGGAAGCAATCCTCTCCGCAGAACGAGTCTTAGAGATGGAACGAGAACTGGAGCAGGACGAAAATCCAAGGGACTATGCCGCTGAGCTGGAGGACGAGGCGGAAGAAGCTGCTCCCGTCAGCGAAAAACGCCTAAAGCGTCAGATACGGGCGGAGGCATTGGCTCGGCTGGAGGATGCGGCAAGAACAGAGGACGACTTTCGATACATTGTCAGCGAATGGGACAGGCTGGATAGGAATCGGGAACGACGGGAACGTGACCACGAGAACCTACGAGGAGATGTTCCGTTAGAATACATGGCAGTTCCTAACCCGAAGATGATCCCGCTGTACTTGAATCTTCCACGATACCGCCAGCTTGCCAGCGGCAATTTTCTGGATATAATCTTTTCCTGTCCCTATGAGTTGCACGAGCTGGTTGCAAGCCCATTTATTTCTGAGCTGATACGCAGCCTTACCATTGAGCAGAAGGAAGTGCTGTATTACCTGTCCATCCGGCAGTACAGCACCATACAGATGGGACTGCTCCGAGGACAGACAGACCGAAATATCCGAAAGCTTCGAAAGAATATCCACAAGAAGCTGCAAAAAGCAGTTTATGATTATCTTGTAGAAAAGCAGGTTGGCGGTGGCAGCCCGACGCTGCGGGAACGGCAGTTTTTAGAGGAATACGGTATTTTGCTGAAAGCCTATGGCAAGGACGCCGTTATCCTCCGAGAGAACAAATCAAAACCGAGAAAAAAGAAAGCTGCTCTCGACGGCAGCAAGGACAGCAAATGATCTTGTTGAATTTGATAAGCAGATGACCGAAAGGGAGGATTTGCGTTATGAATACATTTTTTGAGCAGTCCCGTTCCCATTGGGTACGGTATGAACGATATGAAATCAAAATAGGCAAGGACGGAAAGAAATACATCACTCCGGCAAAGGATGCGAGGCCGGATGTTTATAATCCGCTCAAGGAGGCTCCGGATATTGTACTGGATGCCCTGAATGTGGGTATGCTGATGATGAACGGAAAGAAAAGCTCCGAGCCGGAGGTGGAAAAGGCGATCTTGGAGTTTATCACCCACTATGGAATGCTGGGTCTGATGACAGCCCTGCCGACTACGCCGTCTATTATGGACTATGAGGCGGTGTATCTACCGAAGAATCATTTTATAAAAGAAGAAACAATGGAAACGGACACTTATCTGGCACAGTTTTATCCATTTGACCAGCTTAATTTGGTTAAAAGTGGCGTTGAATCGAATTGGAATATTTCCAGTGACCGTGCGATGATTGCACTGACCATGACCTTCATGGATGAACCGATGGCCAAAACTATGAGCTTCCAGCGAGAGTATGCCGAGCCGTATGATTGGGTTGCGCAGCAGCTCAAGGACTGGGCGTTTAATATGATGACCTCTTTCTTCTATTATAATGACTATGATTCTATGGAAGAAGAAAACCGAAATATGCTGCGTAAGTCTATGGCAGCATTTGGCGGCATTGCCCCCACCTATCATATAGAGCTGCTTGATAAACCGACGATCTATTGGGATTTCCATTCCCTGCTGCTGGGCATTCAAATGATGTTCAGCTTTATGCTGGTGGATGGCACAAAGCCGCTGCGGATGTGTAAGCAATGTCAAAAGGTGTTCCTGAGCAACAGAGCCAACTCCGCTTTTTGTAGTGCAAGGTGTAAAAACCAGTATAATGTTTACAAGAGTCGGGGAAAGAATAAATCAGAGGATGGTGATGAGAATGCCTGAAAATCAAAACATAGAGTGGAAAGCCAAGTGGAAGGATGACTATCTGGAATGGATCTGCGGCTTTGCCAATGCGCAGGGAGGCAAGATTTACATTGGCTGCGACGATGATGGGAATGTCCTTGGCCTGCCCAATATCCGAAAGCTGCTGGAGGATATTCCAAACAAAATCCGTAATGCCATGAGCATCGTGGTTGACGTCAATCAACTGGAGCGTGATGGAAAAGAATATCTGGAGATCGTTGTTCCTCCATATCCTGTTGCTATAAACTGCAAGGGTGTCTATTACTATAGAAGCGGAAGTACCATGCAGACCCTTTCCGGTCCGGAGCTGGAGAGCTTCATTCTGCGCAAGCGTGGTGCTTCATGGGATAATATGCCCTTGCCTGGATTTACACTGGATGATATTGATGATAATTTGGTCAAGAAATTCAAAAACCTTGCCGCCAAAAAGGGAAGAATCGACCAAAGCGTCTTAGATGAAAGTAAAGCGGATTTAATGGAAAAACTGCGCTTGACCAATGCTGGGTATTACACCAACGCAGCGATGCTTCTGTTTAGCAAAGACCCTGACCGCTGGCAGCTGGGTGCGTACACAAAAATCGGATTCTTTGAAAACGATGCCGATCTCCGTTATCAGGATGAAATCCACGGCTCCTTGCTGGAACAGATCGACAAGATTATTGAAGTCATTCACCTGAAATATATGAAGGCGAAAATCACCTATGAAGGGATGCAGCGCATTGAGCGTTACTTTGTTCCCGATGCCGCCCTTCGTGAAGCTCTTCTCAATGCCCTATGCCACAAGCAGTATGAAAGCGGCGTTCCGATTCAGATCAGTGTGTATGAGGATAAGCTGTATATTGCAAACTGCGGCAGACTTCCAGACAATTGGACGGCAGACAGTCTGATGTCGAAACACGCATCCCGCCCTTACAACACGGCAATCGCAAATGTGTATTATTTAGCTGGCTTCATCGAGAGCTGGGGACGTGGTATTGAGAAAATCTGTCAGGCATGCAAAGAAGATGGAAGCCCGCTTCCTGAGTACACCGTGCATCCCGGCGATATTATGATTCAGTTTATAGCTGCGGAGGATCGAGCTATTCGATCTGCCACCTACAAGGTGACAGAAAGGGTGACAGAACAGGTGACAGAAACCTTGGATGAAAAATCCTTGCAAATTCTTGCGCTGATTTCCGAAGATCCTGCATACACATCTACCACCATAGCAGAAAAGCTATCTATCAGCAGAAAAACAGTTTCTCAGCGGCTGAAAGAACTGAAAGAAAAAGGAATCATTGAACGTATCGGTTCTGATCGAAAAGGATACTGGAACATAAAGAGTTAAGTGATACAGAATTAGCCCCACACCAGCGTCTGATGCTGATGTGGGGCTAACGTGTTTAGCAATATACAAGCTCTGTCAGGACGATTTCCTCTGCACGGTTATGAATGTTGTTCTTGCGCCGTACCCACTCCATTTGATCAGTAGCTTTAAGTGCTTCGGTCACTCCTTCCAGCCGTGCCATAGCTTCACACATAATTTCCATACGCTGATTGCAGGACTTGTCTATCTCTGCAAGGTGTTCATGCAGGGTACAACTGGTTAGATAGTGTGAGTAAAGGACAGGACGATGCTCCTTCAAGTAGCTGCGGCGCATACGGCCATATTTGCCAATCTGATATTCTTCAGTCTCTTGCAGCACAAGGTTGGGAATATAGTAATCGCCGACCTTTGTATATGTGCCGTCCATTTCTTCAAAAATAGACTTCATTTTCATGCTCCCTTCGTGATAAAATGTCAGCAGTTATATGGATTTTTCTCCTTTCCCACAACTGCCAGACCAATTCACCACAAATGAGCCGCCAGTCATGTAATAGTATCAGGTGGTAGAAACCACCCTCTACATATTACATCTTGGTTCGATATGGAGTTACTCTCGCCCTGTAACTCATCATCGCGGCTCAAACGCTCATACAGAGGGGTGATTTTCTCGTTTCTCATGGCTGTACCTCCTGAAATGAAAATGCTCTAAGTGACTGCTTCACTAACCATGACAAAAACCATGATTAAGAAGTCACTTAGAGCATACATCTCCGGCGGCCAGCTTATATTTCTTATACTGGCGCACCGCAAAGTGATTTGGCTTCTCGGCTTCCAGTGCATCAAACATCAGGTCCACCGGGTTCTTGAACTCCTCGTCGTCCTCCCGGACCTCCATCGCGTTGATGAACTCGATGAGTGTGGCAAAGTTTTGTTCTTCCACCGGGGCTTCATAGTGGATATACCCGATAAGGGCGCAGTACAAAAGCGTTTCTGCCTTGACCCAGAAATCGTCTCCGGCCTTGCCTTCGTAGAGTAGGAATGAGCCGCCTTGCGGCATTACTGCCGTAGGTTTGCCCAAACCCCTCCCAGAACCGGACGTACACCTCTCGATGTATCCGGCTCGCCATTATTGCTTCAAATCAGTGTCGTTCAAGGGTGGTGAATCTTGTGATGACAGTCCTTGCACACCGCAAGTGTTTTTCGCTTTTTCGCTATCATCGCAAGCTCCCACAGTTGTTTTCCTTTGAGGTTCTTCACCTTATTTACATGGTGTATTTCCAGCGGCACATTGGTCTTTCCGCACAGCTCACACACGCGGGCGGACAGCCTATCGTCAAATGACGTTCTGGAACCGATGTGTGCGATTGCAAAGTCTATGATTTTATCTGTCCAGAGGTCTGTATTTTTGCAATCCATAAACCTTGCGAAGCTGCGGCGCTTTATGCCTGCTTTTGTTTGGTAGGGCACACCCCAGCTGCCGTTTCCATCACGGTATTTGCGCATCATTTTTCTGCTGGTGCTCTCATGCTTTCCAGCGAGAGTTTTCAGGCAGCTGTATTCCATCAAATATTCAAAATATTGAAGCTTGTTGAAATTGCTGGCTATGCTGTAATAGTTGCAAATACCGCGCAGCTCAGAGTTGTACGTTGATACAATCTCCAAGTCCGTACACCGAAAGATATATTTTCTTGCGGTAGGCTCTATTGTCCCGTCGCGTAGTTGCCGAATGACCGACTTCCCAAACAGGAAAGGCATAATTTTGTCCGCAAACGGAATGCACAGCTCAACAGACCCGTTGAGCGTGCGGGAAACGTGGTTTCCGTGCGGCTTTAGCTTCTGGTCTCTCCTCACACGGATGTCATAACCCAAAAATCTTGCATACTGGTTACTGTGCGTAATGAGTGTCTTTTGCTCTGAAAGCTCCATTTTCAGGGTTTGGCTGATGAAGTCGGACAGCTGTCTCTTGATACGCTCACAGTCCGCTTTATCGCCCTTCACGCCAAGAATGAAGTCGTCAGCATAACGGATGTATTTGATGACTTTGTCCGTTTTGGACATACAGGGCGTTTTATGCATGACTGCTTTTAATTGAGCGATTTTCTGCAACAAAGCTGTTTTTTCCTGACCCGTTGCAGTTTTCAGCTGTTTCTGAGCCTTTTTTATCTGCCATGTGACCTTATCGTATTCCGGGGTATGGTGCCTGTCCCTGCTTTTATAGAACTCTTTGGCGGTTTTTTCTACGAACTTGTCCAGCTCATTCAGGTAGATATTTGCGAGTATGGGCGAAACGATGCCGCCCTGCGGGCAGCCGGAGTAGGTAGCATGGTATTGCCAGTCCTCCATATAACTGGCTTTTAGGAATTTCCAGATGAGCTGAATCAACCGAGCATCTTTAATCTTGGCGTTTATGACGTTTGCTAAAACTTGGTGGTCAATGTTATCGAAACAGCCTTTAATATCGCCCTCAATAAACCACGACACACCTGAAAATTCTCTTTTCAAAGATTTCAGCGCAGTGTGGCAGCTCCTGTTGGGACGAAAGCCGTGAGAATTGTTTGAGAAGATTGGCTCGTAGACCGATTCCAATATCATTCTCAATACTTCCTGCACCAGCTTGTCCGTAAAGGTAGGAATTCCAAGAGGACGTTTTTTTGTGCTGTTCTGCTTTTTCTGGATGTACTCGCGGCGAACAGGATTCGGAGTATAGGTTCCGTCAGCCAGAGATTGGATGATCCGATCAACTTTTTCCTTGCTGAATCCGTCAGCTGTGTCGTCATTCACGCCTTTTGTTCCTGCGCCCTTGTTGGCGTAGAGGTTTTTGTACGCAAGATAATACAGGTCGGGTCTTAATAGATAGCGGTAGAGCCTTGTGAAGATTTCCTCTTTGTTGTCCCTTGAATTTTTTCTGATTCTATCCAAAATCTCGATTGTTGGTTGCATTTGAGGCTTTCCTCCCTAATCAAATTTCAATTTTGGAATGCAATAACTGTTCTCCTTCGTCTGGAATACAGGATATATTCCGTGAGAGTCGTTACTTCCCACAGGACTACTATGAGAACTCCGTTGCCGTATCGGATATTCAGCGTCATCTCCCTTGCCTTTCGAGGGCTTGGGATTTATCACCCACAGGGGGCATTTCGCATAGCTCGTTTGAGCATTCCGACTTAGGCAATCCCCAGTTAGCGTAATAAGTAGGCAAATGCGGATTGTCGGATACGCTTTCGTTTCGTTATTTCCAGTTCTCTGGCTTGTCACATGAATTGATTGATAACCCATCGCGCAAAGGCGAAACGCAATGTTATTCATGTCAGAGGTTGATGCCGCCGTATCTACGGTGGTTACATACACATTCCTCCGCCCGAACACAACGGGGACTTGAAACTCGCATTCAACATTCAGTAGTTCTATCCTCATATCCGCTTAACGTAGCAATTCAGTCGTGCTCTTGTGTATAGAGCAACTTATCGCTTTCCCGCCATGCTATGGTCCCGCATCAGCTTTCGCCTATCGGTTAGGCGGGTCGTTTCCACTGTTATCTGAGTGGGTAGTGCCTGATTCTACTTCTTACTACGCCCTATCTGGGCGCGCGCCTTTTGTATTGGCAATCAGCGTTGTTACCAGCTTCAAGATGTCCTTTTCGCTATGGATATAGGCGAAAGGGTTATAGTGCATGGACTTCTTGAAGTTGATGGTATTTAGGACCTTGATTCGGTACGGCTCATAAATGACCTTGCCGTGCTTATCCTTCATGGGCTTTCCGTCCTTCCCCAGCTTGGGCGCACCCCTTTGGAGCATTTTTCCGCACTCCACCAGAATTGTTCCCTTCGGGTCCGTCACAACATAGGAGCTGTGCATCTGCATCAGGTTGGGTTTCA
>OCAK01000787.1_pt1 | contig 23730 bp, 20 predicted proteins | sample 1538301 | NCBI WGS metagenome assembly OCAK01 (sample SAMEA2580285, study PRJEB22360) | human gut metagenome | biome: human gut; feature: human-associated habitat; material: faeces | place: Denmark | collected 2008/2010 | reverse complement strand
GCAGGGTAGGGCCCCCCACGGGCGACCCCACTACATCTCCCCAGCCATACCGGCAGGAATCGGATACTTCCACAGGAGGCAGCTCCGTATATTCCCCATTTATGACCATTGCCTTCAGTTCGAAGATTCTGCGAACCAGCTTATTAGGTATAGCTCTGTTCATCAGCGCCCTCAGAGACTGGTACACCAGCTTTAAAAGCTCTGTCTCATCCATATTCTCCTGAGCAAAGTAATCTGCCATCTCTAGAAAGTATGAGCCATAGCAGGCACGCTCCACATCCCCTGACAGCTCGTCAAAATAATTCATAATCTGAACCGATTGAAGGTTGTAGGCGGATTTTCCCTCATAAAGAGTAAAGCTTCCAAAAGAAAACGGACGGCTGGCCGCCATCAGAGAATTGCCCGGCTTTCTGGAGCCATGAGAGAAGGCAGTGATCCTCCCCCTCTCTCTTGTAAGCAGTACCAGACGCCGATCAAAATCTCCAGAAGGAGCAGATATAAGAACCATACCTGTCAAGGTTACTGTGTCTCTCATGCCATTCTCCCCTCCCTTCATCATTTTCCACTGTCATTCCCAAACATTCTGTTGTATTTACTTTAAAAAAGTTGTAAATACAACAGAAATATATGTGACTTACCAAAATCCTTCCATTATTTCCCACTTAAAACTTATATATCCTTGCTGTTATACCCATAGTTTTTCATATACACCCCCCTCCCCCGCCATTCTTTCCGCACCTTTACCCATAGCTGCAAATTTACCTTCCCGTCCATCATATGCTCAATGGACCTTCTGGCTTCAGTACCAATACGCTTAAGCATGGCTCCGCCTTTACCAATGATAATCCCCTTATGGGACTCCCTTTCACACACAAGGCTGGCCTCAATGTCGATGATGCCGTTTGGCCTCTCCTTCATCTTCTCTATGGTCACCGCAATGCCGTGGGGAATTTCGTCATTCAGCAGCCAGAGCGCCTTTTCACGTATTAATTCTGCCGCAATCTGCCGCATGGGCTGGTCTGTCACCGTATCCTCATCATAAAACTGCGGCCCCCAGGTGAGGTATTTGAAGATCAGATCCGTCAGCAAAGACGTATTAATATTTTTAAGGGCAGACAGCGGCACAATCTCCGCAAACCTGCACATATCCTTATATGCATCAATAAAAAGAAGAATTTCATTCTGGTTCTTTACTGTATCAATTTTATTGATTACCAGAATCACCGGCGTCTTCACCTTGTTCAGCTGCTCCACAATATGGCGCTCGCCTGCTCCGATAAAGGTGGTAGGCTCTACCAGCCACAATATTACATCAACCTCTTTTAAGGTATGCTCTGCCACGCTCACCATATATTCGCCCAATTTGTTCTTGGCCTTGTGAATCCCCGGCGTATCTAAAAATACAATCTGTCCCCTCTGGTCTGTATATACCGTCTGAATCCGGTTCCTGGTAGTCTGGGGCTTATCCGATGTAATTGCAATCTTCTGACCGATTAAATGATTCATCAACGTGGACTTTCCCACATTAGGCCGTCCTATTAAGGCTGCAAAGCCTGATTTCTTCTGTATATTTTCTTCCATCTAACCCTCCTTCTCAAGCCCGGCCCAAAGACAAAATGCCTGGGGCAAGGCTTCCGTAACGCTGCTTTTGCGCTATTAATGAAACAGAGGCTTCACCTCTTTAAACATCTGGCTTTCCTCCTTGATCTGCCCTTCATTTCCAATAACGCAAAGAGCATTCGTATCCAATATGGCCTGGACAATATCCGCCAATGCCCGTATATCCTCCTGAGTTACCTCCAGTATTTCGTTCCGTTCCTTTTGAACCATCTCCTCTGTCATTCCTGACAGATAAGCCGACACATTTCTCATTCCCTTCAGGAATGGGGTGAGAGGGGTATCCACATTGCTGATGGTTCCGATTACATATTTCGTCATATCCCTTTGGCTGATTATAAAATTTCTCAGATATTCGGGAATCCCCTCATAGATTTCATTGGTGGCCGCCAGATTAGGATCACGGTAGGATACCAGATAGCCGGAGCCGTTCTGACCAAAGCTGCTCATGCATCCGTAGGCGCCTCCCTTTACACGAAGGTTCGTCCAAAGGTAATCGTAATTTAAAATAACCGAAAGCACCTTCAAAGCGCCCGTGTATGTTAACTCCTTCCCATCCTTTCCTTGCTTACCCGCAAAGGTGCCGCAGCGTGCAACATAATTTACCTGAGATGAAGTTTTAAAGCCTTCATTGCGGTTCTTACGTTCAAAAGCATAAGGATACTTCGTTCCATCTCCTTTAAACAAACTGCTTTTAAAGGTTTTAAGCTCTACTGGAAGATAACTATAGCCTTCCTCATCAGCCGTATATGCCACCACAAGATTGTCCTCTGTAAACAGCTTCTCAGCCGTACTTCTGAGTTTCCTGATGAGAGCCTTTCTATATTTCGGATCTCTGGCATACTTAAGACTTACATCCTCCAGAAACTGATAATATCCAATACCTCCAAGACAGTCATTAAAGGCAGCCATCGAAGAATAATAGGAAGCTGCCCTTCCTACCGCTGCCCCGTGGGAGGAGTTCTCCAGCTTCATTCTGGCCTTTGAACGGTTTTCATCCAGAAGCTCACCTAACCGCTTCTCATTTTCAAGCTTGGAGCGGGTCAGAATTTCTGTAAACATAGAGAAGGCAAATTCCAGCTTCCCGTAGAGTACCTTTGCGCTTGCCTCAAACCCACCTGTAAAGGAGTCTGGATTGTCCATTTTAGGATAAGAGCGAATCCCAAAGCTAATCCCTCCGCTATTCAGATGAATCTCACTGGTAAGGTCACTGTAGCTGTATTGCTCCGTGTCCACATACCCCAAAACCGTCTTTAAAAGCCCTACATAGGGCAAATCCTCCGGCAAAATCCGGTCTGTATTGAACAACACGCTGAGATACCCAATCCCAGAAGTAAAAAGATTGCTGTGAATTACTCTGACTCCGTCCTCTATTTTAATCTTATAGGAGAAGCCGGCAACCTCCCTGCCAATATCCTCCCGCTGAAGCATGGGAATCGTTTCAAGCTCCTGGCCGGAAGAAGGAGTCTCCTGATATTCCCTCAGGGCTTTTGTTTGAGCAGCCAATGCTTCCTGCTCCTTAAGGCTTAAGGCTTCCTTGTAGGCCTTAAGCTTAGCCGCCAGCTTCCTATCTTCCTCAGCCGTCTGGTTTATCTTCGGACTGACAGTAATGACTGCCTCATGCGGATTATCCAGCAGATATTTCTGAATCAATTTCTCAAAATACCCTTCATCCACAGCATTCTTAAGGAACTCAAAGGTAGGCATATACCGGAGATGAAGCATAGGATTCCCCCCATAAAGCCAGCTGTCCATACACCATAAGCCATACATCAGTCCCTTTGGAGCTGAACCATAGTCTGCCTCCCTGTACTGAAACTCATAGTAATTCAGGCCTGCTAGAAGGCTCTTTCTTCCGATCCCCTGATCTGCCAGCTTTCTCAGCGTTCCCTTTACTACTGCCAGAAATTCCCCCCTCTGTTCCCTGTTGGCGTTTTTTGCAACTACCGAAAAATAGGGCTGTAAAATACCGCTCTCATCACCTCCCAGGATATCCTGGCCGATCTTCGCATCAATAAGGGCCTGCTTTAATGGCGCACCCGGAGCGCTTATGAGCGTGTACTCTAAAATCCGAAACGCTACGTACAGCTTTGGGTCCAGCACAGTTCCCACAACCGTATTCACCGAAAGGTAGGTTCTGTCCTCCAGCCCTTCCTCCTCTGTGACGGAATAGGTGATCTCCCGGTTTACAGGTTCCTCAAATGCCTTCTGAAGCTTAATGGAGGAATCCACCCTGCAATCCGCTCTATCATACTTACTTAGATATGCATCGTCCATCCAGGAAAGCTTTTCCGCCATATCCATGTTTCCGTAAAGATAGATATAGCTGTTAGCCGGATGGTAATAATTCTTGTGAAATCCGATAAATTGCTCGTAGGTCAGGTTTGGAATCTGCGCCGGATCTCCTCCTGATTCATTGGAATAACAGCTATCTGGAAAAAGTACAGCTCTCGTATACCGATCCAAAACGCTTTCCGGCGAGGAAAACGCTCCCTTCATCTCATTATACACCACTCCGTTAATCGTCAGCTCATCCTCCAACGATTCCAGCTCATAGTGCCAGCCCTCCTGATAAAATATCTTCGGCTCCTGGTAAATGGCAGGATGAAGCACACCGTCTAAATATACATCCATCAGGTTCTGGAAATCCTTATCATTGCAGCTAGCTACCGGATATACGGTCTTATCAGGATAAGTCATGGCATTTAAAAAAGTATTTAAAGAGCCCTTCGCCAGCTCCACAAAGGGGTCCTTTACCGGGAATTTTTCAGATCCGCAGAGCACGCTGTGCTCCAGAATATGGGGCAGCCCCGTGCTGTCCTCAGGCGGAGTACGAAACCCGATGGAAAACACCTTGTTTTCGTCCTCATTGGACAAAAGAAATACCTTTGCCCCGCTTCGCACATGTTCCAGCACTACAGCCCTGGAATCCATCTCCTTTAAAAAAGCTTCCTCTGTCACACGGTAGGCAGTTAATTTTTTAACGTTTTCCAGATTACCCTTATCTGTCATCCCTTATACCTCTCAATTCTGACTATTTATTTCGCGCAGCTAAGCGCTTTTTCTTATTCTTCCTCAGCTCCCGCCCAAACATTCATTCCCAGCGTTTATGCTCCCGAAGCTTTATGACTGTACTTAAGCTGCAGGCTTATTTGCAGCCATCACATATTCCCCATCAGTCGATCCTTTATAATAGAAGCGCACTCCCTCACACAGAAATGAACAAACAGTATGGGATCTGAGGAGGTGGATATACCGTAAACATTTTCAATCCCCCACTTTTCAGCTATAAGTCTGGCCCTGTAAATATGGTAATTGCTGGTTAACACTCCCACCTCCAGCGGCCTATCCGGAGCAATGGTATAGGACGCAGAATCAGCCCTCTCCATAAGAGGCATCCTCTTTTCCTTCTCCTGTCTCCTGTGGTTTTCAATCACCACCCGGCTGAAAGCGATATTCTCCACAGTGCTCACAGAACGATCCTCCATCAGAAGCTGCTCTGATCTGATGCCATTGTAGATCAAGTAATCATACATTACCTTAGCCTCGCTTTCCTGCCCATCCCCTCCATTTCCGCCTGACACCACCAGAATGGTGTCAGGATTCTCCTGAACATACTCTATCGCCTTATCCAAACGCTTCTTGAGGGAATTGCTAGCCGTATTTTCATTGACCCTGGCTCCCAGTACGATTACATAATCCAGGCCTGGCCGGTTTAAGGTGGCAGCTCCCAGAAATACCTGGATGCATACAACCGCAAATACAGCCATTCCAGCCACACAGGTAGTAACTACAGCCACAGGAATCCACCGGGGAATCCTTTCCGTATTTCTGGCATAATACCATTTTCCATAGGTCAAAAATAGGCAAAGGGCAGCAAGAAACAGCCAAATAAAGGCAAAAGACGTCCCAATGCCTCCATAGACCGTGATGACCACAAAATATCCGGCGCAAAGCGCCGCCAATCCAATCAGTATGATATCAAGCATCCCCAGCCGCCTCCTGTCCGGCCAACCCCAGAGCAGCCTCTATGTACCGTATTCATCATATCCGGCACACGAGGGCCTGCCCGGTTTCCCCATCTTCCTTTTTACGTAATATATCACCGGCCTTTACATCCACACCAAGAGACACCCACAGTTCCTGCTTTGGATGAGGAGCGCTCTCCTGAGAATTTCCCTCCAGATCCTGGATCTTCGTAACAACTGCCTCCAGATTTCTTCCGTCTGGCTTCATCACCTCAATGGTCTCCCCCAGCGCGAACTTATTCTTCTGCTGAATTCTGCAGCGTCCCTTCCCGTCGCCCTCCTTTACAGTCCCCAGGTACGTATAATTTTTAACATAGGTGTTATTGTCATAAATCTGAGCCTCCTCTGTGGGAGGGCCGAAGTAAAAGCCTGTGGTAAACTCCCTATAGGTGCATTTCCCAATTTCTTCCTTATACCATTCCAGATTGGCTGCATAGAGGACAGGATCCTTCTTATAATCATCGAGCGCCCTGCGGTAGGTGCGGGCCACAGTAGCCACATAAAGGGCCGTTTTCATCCTTCCCTCAATCTTAAAGCTATCGATTCCGGCGTCTATCATTTCAGGAATATGCTCAATCATGCACAAATCCCTGGAATTAAAAATATATGTTCCCCGCTCATTTTCATATACCGGCATATATTCTCCCGGACGTGTCTCCTCCACAATGGAGTATTTCCAACGGCAGGGATGGGTACACGCCCCCCTGTTGGCATCTCTTCCCACAAAATAATTGCTAAGAAGACACCTACCTGAATAGGAAATGCACATCGCGCCATGAATAAAGCTTTCAATTTCCATATCCTCCGGTATATTGGCGCGTATTTCCTTAATCTCTCTTAGGGACAGCTCCCTGGCTGTCACTACCCGCTTTGCTCCCAGCTGTCGCCAGAACAGAAAGGTTCCGTAGTTGGTGTTGTTTGCCTGGGTGCTGATATGTATCTCCATATCAGGAAGCACCCGTCTGGCAATGGAAAATACGCCCGGATCTGATATAATCAGAGCATCCGGGCTTATCAGCTTCATCTCTTCAAAATAAGCCTCTACCCCCGGCAGGTCATCGTTGTGAGCCAGAATATTGGCTGTCACATAAACCTTGACACCGCGCTCATGAGCAAAGGCAATCCCTTCTTTCATCTCTTTTCCGGAAAAATTGTGGGCCTTAGCCCTGAGGCCAAAGGCTTCTCCTCCTATATATACCGCATCCGCCCCATATATAACTGCTGTCTTAAGAACCTCCAGACTTCCTGCCGGTATCAATAATTCTGTCTTTCTCATTGCAATCCTCTCTATCCCTGATTACTTTATTTTCGTACTGATAGTAATCCCGTCTCCAATCGGGATAACAGCAGTCTCCAGCTCCTCCATATGCTTTAAGGTATAAAGATACTGGCGCATACGGCTGTGAATGGTGCGGTTCCTCCGCTTCACCGCAAACCGTGATTCCACAATATCTCCGTTCTGGAGCACGTTGTCGGATATCAGGACGCCTCCCACAGGCATCAGTTTTAAAATCAAAGGGAGCCAATGAAGATACTGCCCCTTGGCAGCATCCATAAACACCAAATCAAAGGCCTCTCCCTCCAATTCCTTTAAAAGCTCGTTAGCATCCCCTTCCAAAAGGGTAATTCGCCCTTCCTCCCCGGCTTTGCAAATATTCTCCCTAGCTACAGGAATCCTCTTTTCATACTTTTCTATGGTGGTAATATGGCAGGCTTTAGGCATAACCTGACACATCAGCAGCGCCGAATATCCTACGGCAGTGCCAATTTCCAGAATACGCTCTGGTTTTAAGGACGCAGTCAGCGTCCTCAAAAGGGAAGCCGTCTCTCTGCGGATTATAGGTACATAGCCATCTACCGCCTCTTTTTCTATCGAATCCAGAAGCTCGCCCTGACTGGACTCCAGAGAGTGAAGATAGTCTGTAATTCTGTCATTTACAATCATTGCGGTTCATCCTCTGGCGCTTCCTCAATCCAGCCGCCTTCCATCTCCTGATCCTCATCCCCGTAATAAGCTCCATTCTCATTTTCCTCAAAGCTCTGGAAAGCCTGGGTTGAAGCCTTGGGAAGATCCTGCGTTTTCTCCGAGGCTGCTTTAGCGCTTTCCGCCTCTAAGTCAGACTTAGGCTCCGCTGCAGCAGAGAAAGACTCGGCTGTGGTTTTTGCCTTAGCGCTGCCGGACTGGACAGGGCTTGCTTCCCCTTTCGGCTTTTCATTCAGCACCTGGAGGATCTCTTTGGAGGTCATGGAGGTATTCAGCACGTAGGTGCCTGGATATACCGTATCATAATCATAGAATTTCCCCTGGAAGATAAAAGCGAACTCGTTCTTAATAAGGCCTTTTTTAGACAGCAGTCCAGCTGCCTCCGAAACCGTCTCCTCCTTATCAATCTCAATCGTCACATCTCTGCCCGGCGCTTCCTCCACGGCCTCCGCATAAAACACTTCATGGCCAAAGGCATAGCCTTTGGCCACTGCTTCATACAGCAGCAGGACAATCAGCGCATATACAATCAGCTTCACTGAAACACTGATAATGGTTGTTGTAATTTTATTAATTTCTTTCGTTCTGTTACTCATCATCCAATCCTCTTGTCCTGTCGGCCGCTTTTCATTGGGAACACGGTTTCTAAGGCTACACTTCCATAATAATCGGCAGAATCACCGGGTTGCGCTTCATTCGCTTCCACAAAAAGTCACTCAGGCTGTCTTTCATAATGTTCTTAATCTTTCCCCAGTCGCTGACATGACGATCCAGGCAGTCTTGAAGCGCGTCTGATACAACCCCATGAGCCTCCTCCAGAAGATCCTCAGATTCACGCACATACACAAAGCCTCTGGATACAATATCCGGTCCTGCAAGCAGCTGGTTGCTGTGCTTTTCCAACGTAAGAACAACTACTATAATACCATTCTGAGCCAGGTTTTGTCTATCCCGCAGTACAATATTGCCTACATCCCCTACGCCAAGGCCATCCACAAGGATTCCTCCGCAGGCTACATGGTCAATGACTTCACAGCTGTCCTCATCCAGAGCCACCACATCACCGGAGCTTACAAGAATGGCATTGTCCTTTGGTACACCCATAAATTCAGCCAGTTCCTTCTGAGCCATGCGGTGGCGGTACTCCCCATGCACCGGTATAGCAAATTTGGGATGAATCAAAGAGTATATCAACTTCAAATCCTCCTGGCAGGCATGTCCCGATACATGGGTATCCTGACAGATAACCTGAGCGCCTTTCATGGAAAGTTCGTTTACTACATTGGAAACCGCTTTCTCATTACCTGGTATAGGGGTGGAGCTTAGGATTACCACATCCCCAGGCATGATGGAAACTTTTTTGTGAATGCTGGCTGCCATACGCGATAAAGCCGCCATTGACTCCCCCTGGCTTCCTGTGGTAATCAGAACCGTTTTTTCAGGCGGATAGTTCTTTAGATTCTCTATATCAATCAATGTTCCCTCAGGCACCTTAATATATCCGTGCTCACTGGCAATCTCCATAACCGTTACCATACTGCGGCCTTCCACAACCACCTTCCGGCCATACTTGTAAGCGGTATTTACAATCTGCTGCACGCGATCCACATTGGAGGCAAAGGTAGCCACTATAATTCTCTGGTTTACATGCTCTGAGAAAATAGAGTCAAAGGTTTTGCCTACCGTCCGCTCCGACATGGTAAAGCCGGGACGGGTAGCATTGGTACTGTCTGCCAAAAGAGCCAGCACTCCCTTTTTACCCAGCTCCGCAAACCGCTGCAAATCAATGGAGTCTCCGAATACCGGCGTATAGTCAATCTTAAAATCTCCTGTGTGAATAACTGTTCCTACTGGAGAAAAAATAGCCAGGGCCGCTGCGTCCTGAATGCTGTGATTGGTCTTGATAAACTCTACCCGAAAGCTTCCAAGGCTCACGGACTGACCGTGCTTCATCACCTTTCGCTTGGTATTCTTCATCAAATTATGTTCCTTAAGCTTATGCTCAATCAAAGCGATGGTAAGCTTCGTTCCGTATACCGGCACATTCAGCTGCTGAAGAATATAAGGAAGAGCGCCAATGTGATCCTCATGCCCATGAGTAATAACAAAGCCCTTTACCTTGTCAAAATTCTGCTTTAGGTAGGTCACATCTGGAATAACCAGATCGATCCCCAGCATGTCATCCCCCGGAAATGCCAGACCGCAATCCACAACAATAATGCTGTCCTCATATTCAAAGGCCGTGATATTCATTCCTATCTGTTCCAGGCCGCCCAAAGGAATAATCTTCAGCTTTCCTTTTCCATCCTTTTTACCAGGCCGCCTAACCGGAGCAGTCAGAGACGCTTCTTTAGAACGCTTTGCCTCTGTCTGCCTAGATACGCCTGTGCTCCTGGCGTTCTCCGCGTCAATAGCCCGTCCTGCTTTCTGTTCGCTGCGGCCCCTGGACTGTCCTTGGTTCTGTCTGGCGCCAGAAGAAAGCCTGCGTCTGCCTCCCTCCCCCTGGACATTCTGGCTCTTCCCAGCCTGCTCCTTTTGCATCTGCTCCTTAGATACTGCCCTTCTGGGAGCTGGCCTCCTTCTCTGAATCTGTTTTGCCGGCTGCTGCTCTCCTGGCGTCTTCGCTTTTGCCTCTGTTGTATTCTGTTTTTCTTCTAAATTCAATTTTGTTCCTCCAATTTTCTATTTTTTAAGTTCTACGTCTGCATCGCTTAAAAGCTCCTCAAAGATACCCATCAGACTGTCCAATTCCTGATCATCTTCTACAAACTCATATACAGCCTCGGCATCCTGACAGCCGGACACATCCCGAAGTATATAACATTCACCGTCCTGACCTTCAGGAGCGTCTGTCACAAGCAGGTATCCCCTGGCATTTATTCTTGTTTCTTCCAGTACATAAAAATTCACAGATTCCCCTGAATCTGTTATCATTGTTATTAAATTGTCCTTCTTCTCTCCCATGGTTCTCTCCTGTGCTCCGGCCCTTTTTATTCCAACACACCGCACCGGGCCGTTCCTTAGTATTCATCTTCCGCTCTCAGGCTCAGAGAGTCCAGATAACCCTGAAGTATGATGACAGCCGCAATTTGATCTACGTGCTCCTTCCTGCGCTCCCTGCGTACGCCGCTCTCCATAAGAATCCGCTCTGCAGACACTGTAGTCAGCCTCTCATCCCACAAAATAACAGGAAGTCCGGTGCGCCGTTCCAGAACCGCCTTTAACTCCTCTGTCTTTTTGCACCGCTCTCCGATTGTGTTGTTCATATTCTTAGGATACCCAAGAACAATTCGTTCAATCGCATATTCTTCGATTAAAGCTTCAATTCTCGCCAGAGTACGGCGAAGCTTATGTTCATCCTTCCTGGTTATGGTCTCCACCGACTGTGCTGTAATACCTAAAGAATCGCAGACTGCGACCCCTACTGTTTTCGATCCGTAATCAAGCCCCATGATCCTCATATCCAGTTCCCTCCAACTGTCTCTATCTTCAAAAATACACAATCCGGCATTCCCTTACATATACTGCAAATCACGTCTGCTGCAGATCATGTCAAATATCCCCTACTAGCTTAAAAGAGCATAAACCCTTAAGCGGCAAAAAGCTGCCAGACATTTGCCACCTCAGAAGCTCGCCCATGGCCCGCTGCATGCACAAATAAACGAACGCACGACAAAACCAGCTGGCTATCCACCAACTGATGCGTCCCTCTCATATCCGTACATTGCCCGAAGATCCGGCGGATCTTCCTTTTCTCACGAAGCCTGCACACTGCCTGTCCCGAAAAACATGCCCAAAAACACCTGTGTCCAGACAGAACACCGGCTTTTTACACATGCTTCAATCTATCGGAAACAAGCGTCAATATACACGGCTATCAGCTCCTCCAGAATCTCATCACGTTCAACCTTCATAATCAGGCTTCTGGCGCCCTTATGGCTGGTAATATAAGTCGGGTCCCCAGACATGATATAGCCCACAATCTGGTTAATAGGGTTATATCCTTTCTCGGTCAAGGCAATATATACCTGCTCCAGAACCTCACTGACTTCCATCTTCTTATCCTGAACAGCTTGAAAATATTGTGTTTCAGTTATATTGCCCATGTCATCACGTCCTTTAAGTATTCCTTTTTATTCTACCTTATCTTTGCCCATTGGGCAATAGACTATTTTCTTAATTTTTGATCATAATTATACCATATTTGCAAAATATCGCACAATCATCTTGTCCTTCCCTTCTTCTGTTCCTATTTTCCCTCAAGCTCAACCGCCAGAAGCTGATCATCCAAAAGCCTTCCAGCTCTGACCCTGCATATTTGCCCTGACAGCGCCTTTTCTGAAGCATCAGACCCAAGCAAAAGCGCCGCCTTCACATATTGAGGCGTAAAACCGGTCATATATCGTCTGCCCTTAATCTCCTCCGCTTCCTCAAACAGCACGGAAATCTCCCTGCCTGCAAAACGGCTGCGGTACTCCCTTGACATCTCTTCCCCCAGACGAAGCAAACTATCACTCCGTTCTCTCTTTACCGGCTCCGGCACCTGATCCGGCATTACAGCCGCCCTGGTTCCTGCTCTCTTAGAATATTTAAAGACATGCAGCTCATAGAAACGAACCTGTTCCAAAAACTCCCTAGTCTGCTCAAACTCCTGATCCGTCTCACCTGGAAAGCCAACAATTACATCTGTAGTAATGGCGGGCTCCTGAAAGCAGCTTCTTAAAATCCCGCACCGTCTTAAGTAATCCTCTGTAGTATAACGTCGGTTCATCCGCCTCAAGGTCTCATCGCAGCCGCTCTGGAGGGACAGATGAAAATGTGGGCAGAGCTTTGGCATGGCAGCCATCTCCCCGGCAAATTTCTCCGTGATGATTCTTGGCTCCAGGGAGCCTAAGCGAATACGCTCCAGTTCCTGTATCCCGTTCATTCTCTTTATCAGATCCAGCAGAGGGCCATGGTCCCAGTTTCCTCCCTGAACCGGGCCCTCCTGCTTATGCTCCATACCGTAGGAGCTTAAGTGGATTCCGGTTATAACCACCTCTTTGTATCCTCTGGACACCAATTCCTTCACTTCCCGGATTACAGACTCCGGCTGCCTGCTTCGTACCCGGCCTCTGGCATAGGGGATGATACAATAGCTGCAAAACTGATTACAACCGTCCTGAACCTTGATAAAAGTCCTCGTATAGCCTGACATCCGGCTCAAACGGAGCGCTTCGTACTCCCGCTCATGGGCTATATCCATCAGATGGAGATCCGCCTCCTGCCTTCCCCCCTCTTTCAGATATGAATCCAGAATATCGGCCAGCTCTCCCTTTTTATTATTTCCGATGATTATATCAACTGCATCGTCCTTTTTTAAGGAATCGGCAGCAACCTGAACGTAGCAGCCCGCCGCCACCACCACAGCCTGCGGGTTCAGCTTTTTTGCCCGGTGAAGCATCTGCCGGGATTTGCGATCTGCAATGTTGGTAACAGAGCAGGTGTTTATAATATATACGTCAGCCTGTTGATCAAACGGCACAATCTCATAGCCTCTGGCTTCAAGCTGCTGCTGCATAGACTCAGTTTCATATGCATTTACTTTGCATCCCAGATTATGAAGGGCTGCTTTCGGCATGGCATAACCTCCTGTTCACAATGTGTCACAGTTTCCTACTGTGTTTTTCATGCAATCTCACTATTGACTTTTGCCCTTCCTGTCTGTAGTATTAAAGCCATGGAGTCTGCTGATGGCTACTCCGCTTTAACACACATCACAAGGAGGGTTCTTCGTATGAAAACAGTTCGTATTTCGTTAAATTCTATTGACAAGGTAAAATCATTTGTAAATGATTTGTCAAAGTTTGATTATGATTTTGATTTAGTTTCCGGCAGATATGTTATTGACGCCAAGTCCATCATGGGAATCTTCAGTCTGGATCTGTCCAAACCTATTGACCTGAATATCCATGCAAACCAGGACGTGGATGAAGTTTTAGCAGCCCTGTCTCCATATATGATTGATTAATACAGATTCATACTTATAGCCATTTAGCTGTCTGCCAGTGATTGCAGGCAGCTTTTTATATTTTTTGTATCTACCAAAGCGTACCTGCTGATTTACCTCTGGCAGACAGAGGGTATGTGGTTCATCCGGCCCCCTCTGTCTCGATTTGTAACGCTCTGACAAGCCTCCCTGGTAATTGGGAGTCCCAAAAGTCATTCGTGGCTTTTGGAACGCCCTCGGCTTAGAGGTAGTTCCTGAGCTTATCCCTGGCACAGAATTTCCTCTACGGTCACAAGAGCCGTCTCCACCAGAGCGTCTATCTTCTCAGACAGATGGCGCTCTGAGCTGTGGATTACATTGATATTAGGCTTTGTCACCGGATGCTTTGCCACGAAAATGGTGCAGCAGTCTTCATAAGGCAGGATAGAGGTTTCATATGTTCCGATTTTTTCTGATACATCCACAATCTCCTGCTTGTCAAAGCCAATGACCGGGCGAAACACAGGCATGGTGCATACCTCATTAGTAGCAGCCAGAGACTGGAGGGTCTGAGAAGCCACCTGGCCGATGCTCTCTCCTGTAATCAGTCCAATAGAGCCTGTGCGCTTCGCGATGGTTTGAGCTATCCGCATCATATACCGGCGCATAAGGATTGTAAGCTCTTCATGGGGGCATTTATCATAGATATAAAGCTGTATATCCGTAAAATTCACCACATGGAGCGTTATTGGCCCTGCATATCTGGCCACCAGATTGGCCAAATCCACTACCTTCTGCTTAGCCCTGTCGCTGGTATAGGGCGGCGCATGAAAATACACCGCTTCAATCTTAACGCCTCTTTTTGCAATCATATAGCCTGCTACCGGACTGTCAATGCCGCCGGAAAGAAGCAGCATAGCCCTTCCGTTGGTTCCCACCGGCATGCCCCCAGGTCCGGGAATGATCACAGAAAAGAGATTTACCTTCTGGCGCACCTCCACCCGCAGCAGCACGCTTGGATTATGGACATCCACTTTCATCTGGGGGAAGGCCTCCAAAACAGCCTCTCCCAGATCCCGGTTCATCTGTTCGGAATTTACTGGATATTGCTTGTCACCTCTCCTGGTAACCACCTTAAAGGTGAGATTCTTGTCAGGATACATCTGATCCATGTACTCTACCACACGTTTTTTCAGATTCTCGTAATCCTTGTCATCAAACTGAACCATAGGGCAGATATCTGCAATTCCAAACACACGCTTTAAGGCCTCTATTGTATCATCATAATCGTAAGCGCCATCTGCCTTTACATAGATGCGTCCCGACTCCTTTGTTACCTCAAAGCTCCCCTCTACATCCTTTAAGGCATAGTGAATCTGCTTCATCAGGGCGTCCTCAAACATATAGCGGTTCTTGCCCTTCGTGCCGATTTCCGCGTACTTAATTAAAAATGACTGATACTGCATGCTTTACCTCTTTTCTTCCTATCTGGCATCCAGGCTCTTTTACCTGCTGCCTTTATCCTACATTTGGAAAAGCTCTGTCCGGATGGGTATCCAGGGAGCCTTTAGCCTCTGCGATACCGCCGAAGAGCCGGCAGAAGTCCTTTCAGAGCTTCTGCACAATAATCCACTTCCTCTTTTTTATTAAAAACACCCAGGCTGAACCTCAGCGTGGAATCCAAAAGCTCCTTCTTTACGCCCATAGCCCTTAGGGTTCCGCTGATGGCAGGATGGTTGGAGGAGCAGGCAGAGCCTGAGGACACATAGATCCCCTTATCCTCCAGAGCATGAAGAAGAACCTCGCCGCGAATCCCCTCAAAGCTTGCGCTCACTATATGAGGAGCGCTTTCCATTCCCCTGAGGCTGTTAACAGTAACCCCCTCCAGGGCTTCCAGCTTTTCAATGAGGTAATTTTTAAGATCCGCTATATAGGCTATCTTTTCCTCATGATCCCTATACATTTCCTTTGCCGCCACACCCAGCCCTGCAATGCCCGGAACATTTTCCGTGCCGGAACGCATATCCCTCTGCTGGCCTCCTCCATAGAGGAGGGGATTGATTTTTACACGCTCATCAATATATAGAAAGCCTGCTCCCTTTGGGCCATGAATCTTATGGGCGCTGACTGACAGCAAATCAATCCCCTGCTTCTTAGGCCGGATAACCAGCTTTCCATAGGCCTGTATGGCGTCCACATGGAATAGAATCGCCGGGTTCTCCTTATGAACCAGGGCGGCAATTTCCTCCACCGGCTCAATGGCCCCCACTTCATTGTTTACATACATCACAGATACTAAAATGGTATCCGGGCGGACAGCCTTCTTAAGCTCCTCTAAGGAAATATGACCCTCCCTATCCACAGAAAGATATGTTACCTCAAAGCCCTGCCGCTCCAAAAACGCCAGGGGATTGTACACAGAGGCATGCTCAATGCCTGTGCTGATAATATGTTTTCCTGCCCTGTGATTGGCCATGGCGCAGCCAATCAGGGCCATATTGTTGGCCTCTGTCCCGCCGGAGGTAAACAGTATCTCCCTGTCCTTCACCCTCAACGTCCTGGCAATCTCTGCCGCTGCCTGGCGCACATATCCCTCTGCCTCCATGCCTTTTCTATGCCTGGACGAAGGGTTCCCATAATCTTCTGTCATCACCTTCACAACAACATCCTTTACGCTGTCCAGCACACGGGTGGTAGCAGAATTGTCAAAATATACTTCCATTTATTACTCCTTACACGTTACTTAGCAAAGCCGCCTGATATGTTTGTGAAGCCTCTTTATACGGCAGAAGCCATACGATACCAGGGCAGCAGCCCTTCCCCCAATCCTTTAACGTTGATTGCGGGTTTCCCGGCAGCAGTCCAGTTTATATTCCCCCCTCCAGCCGCAGCATCAGAGCCGACAATACCACAAGCCCTGCCGTCTCCGTTCTGAGAATCCGCCGCCCCAGGCTTACAGGCTCCACGCCCATATCCATCGCCAGCTCAATCTCACTTTCATCAAAGCCTCCCTCAGGCCCTATAAACACAGCCATCTTTCTTCCCGGCTCTACCTGACTCAATGCCTTTTTGGTGGACTCCATCCCTTCCGTAAGCTCATAGGGAATCACTCGCAGGTGAAAGTCTTCCTTCTCTGTATAAGCAAATGCCTCTTTCAGAGTCATAATTCCCAATACCTTCGGCACCACGCTCCGTTTGGACTGCTTGGCCGCGCCTTCCGCAATCGCCTGCCACCGCCTTAGCCTGGACTCCTCCTTTCTGGCATCCAGCTTCACGACCACATGCTTTGTAGCCACAGGCACAATTCCAGCCGCTCCCAGCTCCACCGCCTTTTGAATAATCCATTCCATTTTATCAGATTTAGGCAGTCCCTGAAAGAGCCAGATTCTGGCAGGCAGCTCCCTGGATTCTTTGCAGGCTGACTCGACGGCCGTCAGGGCCTCATCCCGTTCCAAGCGCAAAACCCTGCACAGGTAATCCTGCCCTGCTCCATCACTGATCAGCACCTTCTCACCCTCACGAATCCGCAGAGCATTCCTCATATGGTGCACATCCGGCCCCACAATTCTGATACGGCCCTCTACGATCTGATCCGGCGTTACAAAAAAATGATGCATTCTTTTTCCCCTTATTTTCTTCTGGCTGTCACAGACACCCATTCTCCCTGTCTGGTAATCTCCAAAATCTCTAACTGGCTACAGCCTTCAAATGCAGTCTTTACCGCCTCTTCCTTCATATTAATTATACCAGAAGCTATGAAAAGTCCTCCCCGCTTCAGATGAACCGGAGCCACATCCACCAGCTTAATAATTACATCCGCAAGAATATTGGCAACCACTACGTCATATTTTTCATATCCCGCCCAGGCCTTTACAGAAGGATCATCAATGATATTCCCCTGGAGCACGTGAAACCTGCCTGTAGAAATTCCGTTGGCCTCCAGATTCTCCCCAACCGCTGTAATGGCATTCTCATCCAAATCGGTACCCCAGACCTCTTTCGCCCCCAGCTTAAGGGCCGTAATTCCCAAAATGCCGCTTCCGGTTCCTACATCTAATACCAAGGTCTCCTGATCCATCCACCTCTTTAGTTGTCGGATGCAAAGCTGTGTGGTCTCGTGCATTCCGGTTCCAAAAGCAGTTCCCGGATCAATCTGTACCAGCAGCTTGTCCTTATGCTCCTCAGGAATAGGCTCCCAGGTAGGCTTTATTAGAATATCGTCCACTGTAAAGGGCTTGAAATATTGCTTCCAGTTATTAATCCAATCCTTATCCTCCGTTTCAGAAGAAGAAATGGTTCTGGCTCCCAGGTCTGTGTAAAGGCTCAGACCGTCCAGCCCCTCCTTAACCTTTTCCAACATTTTGGACACATCCGCATCCTCCTCCAGATCCTCCAGATAAAAGTTTATTCTGGCAATTCCCTCATCTGGAGGAAGCTCCGGGAGAATATCAATAAACATCCCCTTAGTCTCCCTCTCTGTCAAAGGAACATTGTCCTGAATCTCAATCCCCTGAATCCCCATATCATCCAGCATGCTGCCGATCAGATCCACCGCCTCTGTTGTAGTTGTTAATGTAAATTTTTTCCACTTCATATATTTTTCTCCTATCCACAGCCTGGGACGACTATTCCCTCTTTTCTATCATCTGCCGCTTATAATCGTTACAAACAGAATGGCCAGCACTGCTAAAACCACAGGACGAACTACCTTTTTTCCATCCTGAACCACCAGACCCGCCCCTATATAATGGCCCGCGATTGAGCAGAGGCCGGCTGCCAGGCCCAGGGGATAAAGAACATTTCCAGTTGCTATAAAGGTTACAAGAGCCGCTATATTAGAGGCAAGGTTGATCACCTTGGTCTGGGCGGAAGCGCTGCGTATATCCAATGCAGCTGCGCCTGTAAGCAGAAGAATTAGAAAGGTGCCTGTTCCCGGCCCGTAAAAGCCATCATATCCGCCGATAAAAAAAGCGGCTGCCAGAGAGATAGCAAAGACCTGCTTTTCAGGAATCCTTCCTGTTCTTTCATTATCTCCCATATCCCTGCTGCGGAGCACGTAAAAGGCTGCAACCGGCAGCACCGCAAGCATCATATTCTTAATGACGCTCTCAGGCACCAACAGGGCCAGATGGGCTCCCAGCGCTGAGCCTGTAAGCGCGGCAGCAGCGGAGCATGCAGCCATGAGCATTTTCCCTTTCAGATAGCCGTTCATGGCTAAACGGGCCGCGGATACGGCAGTTCCCATAGATGAGCTCATTTTATTGGTTCCCAGCGCTATATGGGCCGGAACCCCTGCAATCAGGTAGGCAGGCAGAGAAATAAGACCTCCTCCTCCTGCAATGGAATCTACCAGCCCTGCCGCAAACACCAGCGGACAGACAATCAAATATTGTAGCATGATTTTATCCTCATTTCCGTAAAACGCGCAAAACAATCTTTATATTAACATAGATTATAGGGACTGGCAATAAGCGGCAATTTTTTTTTGCAATAAAACTCAGACGCTGCGCATTAACCTTATGAACGGATGAAAGTAAGCTGCCAGGAGCCAAAGGTCTGGCACAAGCTTTGCAGCAGATTTCGCTGCGGGAAACTTCCTGATTGCATTACAGCTCCATCACACACCCGGATCATTCGGTACAGGCAGCTTAAGGAAGCTACAAATGATTTTCTTTGATCCACAAATGATAACCGGATCTTTAAGGTACAACAGACAGTCTTTCAAAAAGGGAGCCGTAAAATGAAAAATCCATTGCGGCTCCTCTTTTTAGCGTTTGTTGGCTCTGATCTGACAGCCTTCGGAGCATTTTTTCTCCTGCCTTTTAACTGTGGCTCAGGAAGCTCCAAAAATGCCCCCAGATGCCAAAGGCTGTATTCAAGAACCACTTATCTCTCCAGTTTCTTAACGAACAGGAATAATTTGCGGATTTTGACAAATACTAATCTTACTTTATTTACCAAATATTAAAGTGAGGAGAATGAGATTATGAGCAAACAAGCACGTATGTGGTTAATCGGAATCATTGCTGCACTGGTTATTATTTTACTGATCGCCGGCATCGCCAGCAACAAAAAAGGCGGTAAATCCGGGACTGAGCCATCCTCGCTGGTTCAAGAGACATCCGGCAGTCCCCTGACGGCTGGCTCCGGAAATGCAGAATCTGGCAAAGCCTCCAAGGGCAATGAAACCGATCCCGGCAATTTCCAGGGCTCTGTGGCAGAGGGGACAGATGCTTTAAACCGCTATCTGACAGAACAGGCTTCTATTATGATGACAATGAAGGAAGAAATGCTGATCAGAGAGCGGTCAGGCAGCGCCGCCGTAGACTTCTTAAAGGGGATGATTCCCCATCATGAGGCTGCCATTAAGATGTCGGAAAGCTATTTGAACTATGGTGGAGCTTCAGAAGAATTAAAAACGCTGGCCCAAAATATCATTAAAACTCAAAAGGACGAGCTAACGCAGATGAATGGTATGGTAAGCGAATATGAAAAAAACGGACCTAAGGACGATGCCAACGAGGACGCTTATCTTGAAAAATACAGCGAGATGTTCTCTGACGATTCTATGTCTCATCACATCAACCCTGATGGAGCGGAACATTTGGATCAGGCCTTTGCAGAGGGAATGATGATGCATCATCAAATGGCTGTGGATATGGCTAAGGATATTCTGGATTATACGGATCAGAAGGAAGTGAGGGAACTGGCTCAAACTATCATTGAACTCCAGGAAAAGGAAATTTCCCAGATGGAAAAGCTGATCCAATAAGCCGCAAAGCCCGGTAATGCAAGGTCATGGCATCCCTTCTGTGAGGGCAGCCTCAGCCTGCTCCAACGATTGATAACCAGAAAGCTTTGCCATGTAGAAAAGATTCAATTCCGTAAGATTTTTCCCCTCCTTTTTTAAGCGGCATATCATTTTATAGTAAAGATCCAGAGTCCGGTCTGAATAGGTTCCCAGCTCCCCCCTCAGGTAAGTTTCCATTGATGTATCCCAAGGCGTATCCTCCTGTGTGCGAATCTTCCTTCCTCTTGCCCCTATCTTCGGATACCGTTCCAAAAACTCCTCCGCCCATTTCATCTCCTGGGAAATGATCGCCTCTTGGAGCTTTATCCGCTCTTTTCCCCGCGCCGGAAGCGTCTTCGCAAAGCCGGCAAACTGCTCTGGAACCGTGCTCTCCATCATACGGGCATACTTTTCTGTCATCAGGTTCCACTTCTGCTCCTCCGCCTTTTTTAAATCCTCATGATAGCTTTCAAGCGCCTCTAAATCCCATGTAAGGAACTGGCTTTTCCTCATAATTTCAAAGGTTTTAGGGTCATCCTGGCAAGAGGCCCTTCCCCCCTCATTATGGACTCCCTGAAATTGCTTCCATTCCAGTCTTATGATTGCTTCGATCTCCATTTCTTTTTCTTCCATTCAGTTACCTCCTTATTTCCTGTTCATCTCTCTTATAATCTTGCATATTTCCTGCTGCTGTGATTCCAAAAAGCTGTCCCTGCTGCTGCTGATTCCCTGCCGGTTCAGCTCCTTTACAAGCATCCTGCATATGGCCTCCATCCGTTCCTCCATCGATGCATCTCCAGGCTCCAGCTCCATCAGCTCCGTTAAGGCCGGCTTTAATTCCAAAAGGCAGGTGAAGGCTTCCATTCCCCGCATGCGCCATTTATAAAAGGGCATATAAATGTTATTTAGCAGGTAGGCTATTTCCACAGCGCCCTTGATAAACTCCGATAGAGAAAAATACATAGCGCCCTTATCCCCCCTCAGCCTGGATCGGCCGTAATTATACTGTCCGGCCTGGGCCGTTCTTCCAAGGGCCTCAGCCAGCCATTTTAAACGTACCCTCTCAGGGCAGGACAGGAACGCTTCTCTCCGTTTTGTAAACTCTCCCAACCTATCCACAAACACTTCTCCGTTTGTCGCCGCACAAAGGGCCTCCTGAGGAATATTCAGCCACTGGCTTTCTAAAGCCGGAGCGTTCCTACAGCCCGCCAACCGCTGATAAAAGTCCCCTATTTCAAATACCCCCACCCGATTCTGACCGTAATCCGTAGCATTTCTTGCCGGAAAGCCCATAAATTCTCCAGGAAGGCTCTTGTAATCCTCGGAAAGCTGCGCTCCTATCGCTTCATAATCCCGTTTCTCAAGCCAAAGGCAAAACCCCGGCCCATAGTCATGGTCAGAAGAATAGGCATCATCAAACCCCAGACATTCTGATCCCTCCCCCACCAGTCCAGCCGCTATCCGCTCCGCATATTCTCTATATTTATTCTGAAGCATCGGCTTTCCATATGTGGTAAAATATTCCCGCGCTATGTCCAAACCGCTTATTCTCTGTATTCTGACAGAGCATCTTCGTTTTTGGAGATCCTTCACAGTTTCCAGATTTCCCAATGTCACGCGGTAATAATCATTCTCCCCATAGGTTCCTTCTATCTCCTTTAAGGCCTTTTCATAATATTTTATAGATTCCTCAAGGTTTCCGCTATGAAAATAAGCCTCCCCTAAACCAGCAAGAGCCGACGCATAATGGGAATCCTTCTGATCCGGCTCAGCTTCAAACCGCCTGACCGCTTCCTTCATATGTTCCGTACCTTCCTGAATCTGTTTTAGCTGAAAGCAGATATTGCCCAGATTCGTATGGGTAATCGCAACCTCTGCACCTGCCCCATCAATCTCCTTTATTATATGCATAGCCCGAACCAGCTCATCCTTTGCCTTCTCCAAACGTCCCGTTTCCCCATAAAGCAGGCTTAGATTATTGTGCAGAGCTGCCATACGGTAATCTGTTTTTGGAATCCACCGCAGCAATACCTCATATGCCTCCTTGTAAAGCCGCTCCGCCTCCTGGTATCTGCCCGCTGCCCGATAACCGGTAGCCCCATTAAGCAGCAGCGTGCCATAGCTAAGAGAGCCAACAATCCCCATGGAATCTGCCATTTTAAACGCTTCCTTCATACAGATGATGCATTCCTCATAGCGGCTGGAGCCTCGGTAATATCCCATTAGTTCATTCAGGATACCGAATACAGCCCCGTCATCTCCTGACGACGCCGCGTCTTTCAGTCCCTTCTTCAAATACCCTTCCACTTCCGCTATCCTTCCTGACCCATAGAATAAATCCAATTCTTTCAGATAGCTATCCAAATCAAACATAATTTCCATCTCCTTTACGTACGCTACGCCCCCCTGCCGCCTTTACTAATTATAACATTACCTCTTTTCATGCGCAATCCTATGTGCGTTTTCTGAGCATCTTAAGAACAGTCTGCAGCCTCTTATTATTTCTCTCTTGCAATCTACGCAAATTGTGATACAATAAAACAGAAAACAGGGAGCTCACAGCAGTGGGCTGAGAGGGAGCTGACGCTGCTCCGACCGATAACCTGATTTAGGTAATGCTAACGTAGGGAAATATACGATACTTCATTTCCGTGTATATGCCGGTGGTACCTATTTGTGGTGCCGCCGGCTTTTATCTTTTAGGAAACTTACATCAGCATCAAAGCTCCGGACGAAACAGACAAGCTGTCCAAATAGGGTTCGCCTGTTGCAGCATGGCTATACATGTATCTTCCTAGGAGGGCTCACATTGGTATTACAAAATCAAAGCTTAATAACAGAGGAGACGCATGATGAAGCAAATAATTGACAATGTCAGAAAAGCCGCTCCACCATTCCATCCATGCTTCTGGCAGGAAAAAAAGCCAATGAGCTGGGACACAAGGTGGTTCTAGATCCGGTGGGGGCAGGAGCCAGCAGGCTCCGCACAGAAACGGCTCTGAACTTAATGAAGGAAGTGAAATTCGACGTAATCAAGGGAAATATCTCAGAAATCAAAACACTGGCCTACGGCAGCGGAAGTACCAGGGGTGTAGATGCAGATGGGACGGATGCAGTTACAGAGGAAGCCCTGGACAGCTCTATTGCATTTGTCAAGGAATTTGCTGCCAAATCCAGGTCTGTTATCGCTATTACAGGAGCCATTGACCTTGTAAGCGATGCTGCCACCTGCTATATAATACGGAACGGCCGGGCAGAGATGGGGAAAATCACAGGAACCGGCTGCCAGCTTTCCGCAGTTATCGCTGCCTTTATCACTGCCAATCCAGGCCAGACGCTGAAA
>OCAK01000756.1_pt1 | contig 24559 bp, 18 predicted proteins | sample 1538301 | NCBI WGS metagenome assembly OCAK01 (sample SAMEA2580285, study PRJEB22360) | human gut metagenome | biome: human gut; feature: human-associated habitat; material: faeces | place: Denmark | collected 2008/2010 | reverse complement strand
GCGAAGAGCGTTGCTGCCTAGGCTAGCCCCTTGTCACACAAACTACCGAAGCCTCCTTTTTTCACCTGCTGAAGGTTATCAATCTTCTTATTGAGTATCTCGGCATTCTTTCTTCTGCCAATGCCCTGGCGGGCAGATCCACCCCCCTTTCGGCTGGTTCGGGGGCACAGGCATGCCCTGACGGGCAGATCCACCGCCCTTTCGGCTGGTTCGGGGTCGCAGGCATGCCCTGGCGGGCAGATCAGCGCCTTTTCGGCAGGTTCGGGGGCGCAGGCATGCCCTGACAGACGGCTGCATTGCCCATATGCGTTTTGCGCGCGAGGACCCTGTTGCTCCTGTCAAAAGCGTGGCGAAATGAAGTGGCCCAAAAGAGGGCAGCAGAATACCGAAATCCCAGCTTGAAATAGCTCAGCTATTTGTCACTGTGCGGTTCTGCCTGCTGTGATTAGCCATGCACTGCTGGGGAAGACTCATCCGCTAGAATTGCTTGGACGAAAGGAGACGCAATGGTACTCGACAGATACGCGCGATTTGCTGACAGCGCCGACGTGCTCTCTTGCCCCCTTTGCCACAGCGCCCTGAAGCTGCAGGAAGGGAGCCTCGTATGTCCGAAGAGGCACTGCTTCGATATCGCAAAGCAGGGGTACGTAAACCTTCTAGGGCCCTCCAGGCAGTCAGCCCACTACAGCAAAGAATCCTTTGAGAGCCGCATGGCAATCCTGGAGGCAGGGTATTACGACCACGTGAAAGAAGCCGTCCTCACCGCGGTAGGAAGGGCCCTTTCCCCAAGCGAGGGTCCTGCAGCTGTGAACGCGACGCCATTCCGCGTGCTCGACGCGGGATGCGGAGAAGGCTTCTATGCACGTGCAATCCGAGAAAACCTCTGTGTCGACGTGGTGGCGTTTGACCTCTCAAAAGACGCCATGCTGATGGCGGCCCGCCACGATTCCAGAAAGGCGGTCAAATGGCTGGTTGGCGACCTGACGAACATCCCCGTGCTGAAAGGCTCCATCAACTGCGTGGTGGACGTATTCGCTCCCTCGAACTACGACGAATTCAAGCGCGTTCTCACCCCAACCAGAAACGCCTCCGCGCCAGGAGTGCTGGTCAAAGTGGTTCCAGGCAGCAATCATCTTACGGAGCTGCGCCACCTTGCTGAAGGATCTTTGCGCAGCAAGGAATACTCAAACCAGCTGGTGACCGATTGCTTTGAGAAGCACTTCAAGATGACCGACCGCATCAAGGTGACGCGCACCTTCGAGATGTCCGAAAGGGACGTCCGCGTGTTCGCCGAGATGACGCCGCTGCTGTTCGGCATCGACGCGGAGTCCCTAAATCTATCGCGTGTGAAAAGCATCACCATCGAGGCTGAATTGCTGGTGGGCACCCCTCGCTCCCAAGGCCCTTCATGAGCTCAGCCAGCTCATCATCCTCTTAATTGCAGGGCTGAAGGACAGCCCTTGTCAACCGCCCCAGAAGAAATCTGGCTCTTCGGTGGTTTCTGTGGGAGAGATTCCGGCATAGGCCCAGCTCAGCGGGCGAAAACAACGATCTGGAACTGAAACGGCCCCGGGAGGGGCCGTTTCCGCGTCATCCGCCTATGATTGCTAAGCCAAATTCAGACAACCGAAGAGGTGTGACGCATGAAGAGTCTACTACTTCTCGCCCTCGGTCTGGCCCGCACGGTCGTCCTGGGCGCGCGCATCGAGGCCGAGCGCATCGTCGTGAGCGTCCGGCCCTACAAGCGCGAGCAGCGCCGCTGCCCCGTATGCGGCAGGGCCTGCGACTTCTACGACATGGCGAACCGCGGGGCCCCCAGGCTGTGGAGGGCGATGGACCTGGCGCGCTCGGCCTGCTACCTGGAGTACGCGCCCTGCAGGGTGCGCTGCCCGGAGCACGGCGTGCGCACCGAGGCCGTCCCCTGGGCGCGGCACGGGGCGCGCTTCACGCGCGACTTCGAGGACTGGGTGGCGTGGCTGGCGGTCCGCTGCACCGCCTCGGCGGTCTCCGAGCTCGCCCGCGTCGAGTGGCACAGCGTGGGCGGCGTGTGCAGGCGCGTCTACGCCGAGCTGGAGGCCGCGCGCGGCGCCTCGAGGTTCGACGGCGTGCGCCGCATCGGCATCGACGAGACGTCGTACAAGAAGGGCCACAAGTACGTCACGGTGGTCGTCGACCACGACCGCGGCTGCCTCATCTGGGCGCACGAGGGCACCGGCAAGGACGTGCTCAACCTGTTCCTCGACGAGCTCACGCGCGAGCAGAGGCGCGCCATAGAGGTGGTGACCGCCGACGGCGCGAGGTGGATAAGGCAGCTGGTCAAGCGCCGCTGCCCCAACGCGAGGTGGGTCATGGACCCCTTCCACGTGGTCCAGTGGATGAACGACGCGCTCGACGCCGTGCGCTGCGAGGAGTGGAACGCCGCCAGGGCCGCCAGGCCCAGGCCCGAGGGCAAGCGCGGCAGGCCTGCCAAAGGCGAGCTGCCGCCCGAGGAGGTCAGGGCGCTCGAGGAGGAGGCGGCCTCCATCAAGGGCAGCCGCTACGCGCTCGTGAAGAACCCCGAGGACCTCACCGACGGCCAGAGGGCGAGGCTCGAGGCGCTCAAGAAGAGGGCCGGCTCGCGGCTGGTCAGGGCCTGGGAGCTCAAGGAGGACCTGCGGGCCGTCTTCCGGGCAGCCGACGGCTCCGAGGCCGCCGAGCTGCTCGACGACTGGATGCACAGGGCCGCCTACTGCAAGATCGCCAAGGTCGTCGCCGTGGAGAAGAAGGTGCGCCGCCGGCGCGACGACATCATCGCCGCAGTCGAGCTCGGCATCAGCAACGGGCGCGTAGAGGCCATCAACAACAAGATCAAGGTGACGGTGAGGATGGGCTACGGCTTCCGCAACACCGACAACCTCGTGGCCCTGCTCATGCTCAGGTGCGGCGACTGCCAGCCCCAGCTCCCGGGTCGCCCGGTGAAGGCGAGGAAGAAGGGCGTGAAGGGAGCGAAGAGCGTTGCTGCCTAGGCTAGCCCCTTGTCACACAAACTACCGAAGCCTCTTTAAGTCCGTCCCAACTGCCAGGTGGCGAGGCACTCATTTAAGTCCGTCCCCAATGAGTGGTTTCACTCATTTAAGAACGTCCCCAATGACTAGGCGCCGTACTTGACTTTGACCCCGCTTTAACGGGTACCATCCTCTATGTCTGTAACGCCATATAGACTGAGGGGATAGATCTATGACCGCAACTTCACCCGCAGCACCCGCTAAGGTGTACTTCACCAACTTGCGTACACATGCTCGCGAGAGCCAGCTCGACAAGCTCAAGCGCCTCATCCGCCGCGCCGGTATTGAGCAGATCGACTTTGAGAACAAGTTCGTCGCTATCAAGATTCACTTTGGCGAGCTGGGCAACCTGAGCTTTTTGCGCCCCAACTACGCCCGCGCCGTCGCGGATGTCGTGAAGGAGCTGGGCGGCAAGCCTTTCCTCACCGACTGCAACACGCTCTATGTCGGTAGCCGCAAAAACGCGCTCGAGCACATCGATACCGCCTATCAGAACGGCTTTACCCCGTATGCCACGGGCTGCCAGGTCATCATCGCCGACGGCCTCAAGGGCACCGACGAGGCGCTCGTCCCGGTCGAGGGCGGAGAGTACGTGCGCGAGGCCAAGATCGGCCAGGCGCTCATGGATGCCGATATCGTGATTAGCCTCACCCACTTTAAGGGCCATGAGCAGGCCGGTTTTGGCGGTGCCATGAAGAACCTGGGCATGGGAGGCGGCAGCCGTGCCGGCAAGATGGAGCAGCATGCCGCCGGCCAGCCGCACGCGTCGACGACGGCAAGCCGAACGTCGCGACCGAGCACTGCATTGGCTGCCGTGCCTGTGAAAAGATCTGCGCGCACAACGCTATCTCGTTCGATGACACCCGCGAGCGCGAGCTTGCCAGCGGCGCTACTCGCACGGTGCACGTGGCCGCCATCGACCACGATCGCTGCGTGGGCTGCGGACGCTGCATCGGCGTGTGCAACCAGGACGCCATCAAGCCCGTCTATGACGCCGCGGCCGACGTGCTCAACTGCAAGATCGCCGAGTACACCAAGGCCGTCGTCGACGGCCGCCCGAGCTTCCACATCTCGCTTGCCATGGATATCAGCCCCAACTGTGATTGCCATCCCGAAAACGATACGCCTATCGTCAACGATATCGGCATGTTCGCGAGCTTCGACCCGGTCGCCATCGACCAGGCCTGTGCCGATGCCGTCATGGCGTCCGAGCCGCTGCCCAACACCGAGCTCACCGATAGCGCGGCCAAGATGGAGCATAACCACGAGCATCTGGAGGGCGAGCAGGCGCGTGACCCCTTCTGCATCACGCATCCCGACACCGACTGGCGCGAGTGCATCGCGCACGCCGAGAAGATCGGCCTGGGCACGAGCAAGTACGAGCTTATCGAGGTCAAATAGCGCCTAGCTATTGGACAATATAAGCGCCTTTGTGGCGTAATTCGAGCAAAAGCCGCCCGCGAGCACAGCGCTCACGGGCGGCTTTTCGGAAGTGCGGGGAAAATCGAATACCGCCGACCACAAGGCGTTTTTGGCAACAAAACCCCTGATAAATTGTTGGTAAAAGTGCGGTCTGGTCGGCAGGTCCAGATTTTGCCGCATACTTCCGAAGGCGGGAGCCAAAACGGTCCTCCAGCGCTGTAATCAACCATGATTGTTCGCCGTTGATGCGTCAACAAGCAAAGAATGGGTAAACAAGGGGTCACGTATGGTGCAAATTTCGCACGTACCCAGACGCTTTGATATAGTGTTGAGAACTCTTTACGTTGGAGGATGTAACCGGCATGTCCGATTCGAGCGACAGTTCTAAGCCGCGACCCAAGACCGCGGCCGTTCCACACTACACGGTGGGTGAGGAGATCATGAACTCCGTCACCCATGGTGTCGGTTGCCTGCTGGGCATCGCGGGCCTGGTGCTCCTGATCGTATTTGCCGCTCTTCGCGGCGGAGGCCCGGCTCACATGGCCGCGGCGATTGTCTATGGCGTCAGCATTATCCTCGAATACCTAGCCTCTACGCTCTACCACGCGATTCAGCCCGCGCGCGCCAAGCGCGTGTTTCGCATCATCGACCACAGCTGCATCTACCTGCTCATAGCCGGCAGCTATACGCCGTTTTGCCTCATCACACTGGCAAACGACGGCGGCCCTATGCTGTTCTTTGCCGTATGGGCCATCGCCATTATCGGCATCGCCCTCGAGTGCTTTATGCGCGAGCGCCAACCGCACTGGGTAAGCGGCCTGGTCTACCTGCTGATGGGCTGGCTCGTCGTCTTTAAGCTGCCCGAGCTCGTGTCGCTGCTCAACCCCGTGGCACTTGCCCTGCTCGCTGTCGGCGGCGTGTGCTACACCGTGGGCGTGCCGTTCTACATCGCTAAAAACGTGCGCTACCTGCACAGTGTGTTTCACTTGTGGGTGCTCGCCGGCAGTATCTTCCAGTTCATGGCGGTGATCCTCTTCGTAATCTAGCGATCACGTCTGTGCCTGCGGACCCATCCAAGCGGCCGCCGGACGCAACTGCCCTATCCGTTATCTACGCTTACTACCTAACGTCCCGAATCTTGGAGGTTCGAGAAACTCCCGATGGACATAACCATCTCCCTTATCACCACCCTCGTTTTGACCCTCATCAACGGCTACTTCTCTATGTCCGAGATGGCGCTCACCACGGCCAAGCGCGCCGTGCTGGAGCACGAGGCCGAGGAAGGCGACAAACGCGCCGAGCGCGCCGTTAAGCTGGCTGCCGACTCCGACCAGCTGCTCGCCACCATCCAGGTCGCCATCACGCTCGTGGGCTTTGCCTCGTCCGCCGTCGCCTCGACGAGCCTGTCCGACCCGCTCGCCACGTGGCTCATGAGCTTTGGCATCGCGCCGCTCTCTGCCATCGCGCGCGGACTGGCGCCGGTCATCATCACCGTTGCGGTCGCCTTCGTGTCCATCGTGATTGGCGAGCTTGTGCCCAAGCGCATTGGTCTGGCCAATGCCGAAGGCGTGTCCAAGCAGGTCGTGGGGCCGCTGTCGTTTTTCCAAAAGATCGCCCGTCCGCTCGTTTGGCTGACTGGCGCTTGCTCCGATGGCCTGGCCCGCATCCTGCGCATCAAGAGCGCCGACGATCGCCAAAACGTCTCGGAGGAAGAGATTAAGTACATGGTCTCGGAGCAGGACGACCTGCTCGACGAGGAAAAGCGTATGATCCACGAGATCTTCGACCTGGGCGATACCGTTGCCCGCGAGGTCATGGTGCCGCGCGTGGACACCACTATGTGCGAGGACGACGAGACGGTCGCCGACGTGCTGTCCACTATGCGCCAGACCGGCTTTAGCCGCATCCCCGTCTATCACGAAGATCCCGACAACGTGGCGGGCATCGCGCACATCAAGGACCTGATTCAGCCCTCGCTCGACGGCGAGGGCGACCAGCCCATCGCCGGTTATTTGCGCGACGCCACCTTTGTGCCCGACACCAAGGACATCCTGCCGCTGCTGTCCGAGATGCAGACTTCGCACGACCAGATCGTGGTGGTCGTGGACGAGTACGGCGGTACGGCTGGCATCATTACCATCGAGGACATCGTCGAGGAGATCGTGGGCGAGATCGAGGACGAATTCGACCCCGACAACAAGTACCTCACGCGTCTTTCGCGCCGTGAGTGGCTCGTCGATGGGCGTTTTTCGTGCGATGATGCGATTGAGCTTGGTTGGCCGCTCGAGGAAAGCGATGATTATGAGACCATCGCCGGCTGGATTTTGGAACTTTGCGACTCGGTGCCCGACATCGGAGAGGTGTTTGAGGTTGCAGGGTACAAGTTCAAGGTGCAGTCGATGCGTGGCCAGCGCATCTCGCTTATTCGCGTGATCGCTCCGGCCGAAACCGATAAGAAGGATTCCGAGTCCTCGGCAGATAAGCCGGCGACGCCGGGCGCGGGCTCTGCGGGCCCGCACGACGGCGACGAGTAGGGCAAGGAAGAGTAGGGGAGAGTTATGGCAGGCCTGTTCAACATCCTTAAGGTCACCGTCAGCGAGGACAAGATCTGCGCGCATGTGCTGGTGAACCCCGGCATGCCGCTCATGACCTCGGAGGACATCGAGGCCACGGCGCGCGTGTATTACCTGGTGCCCGCGATTGCCAAGCACCTGTGCCTAGGCGATTCCGGTCGTGAATTCCAGGACTGCATGGGCCAGACCGAGCTTTGCCATCTGCTTGAGCACGTGACAGTGGAGCTCATGAACGAGACCGGTCTCGCCGGCAGCATTTCGTGCGGCCGTACCCGCGTAAGCGAGCACGATGAGCGTGTCTTTGAGGTTGAGCTTTCGTGCCCCGATGACGCGCTGGCCATCGGCGCGCTGTCTTCGGCGACCTTTATGATGGACTGGGCTTATCTGCACGCCGACCAGCCTGCCCCTGACGTGGAGGGCACGGTCGCGGGCCTGCGCAACCTGGTGCTGGGTATGCGCGCCGAGGCCGAGGGCAAGGATCCGCACGAGGCCATCGCCGCCGCAAACGCCGAGGACGGGGCCGAAGGCGAGGCTCCTGCCGATTCCGAACCCGGCGTCGAGGCAGCTGCTGAGGAAGTCGTCGAGTCCGAGCCCGCGGAGCCCCAGGGTGTCCCGAGCTTTGACGATGAGCTGCAGGAGGCAATCGATACCGAGGGCGCGACCGCCGAGAGCCACGAGGCCCCCGCTGCCGTCTACGGTGGCGCGGCGACGGTTCCGGCAGGCCCCGCACAGGAAGGTGCGCTTCCGCTCGTTGATGGCGCCGGCGAGGACCCGGCCGCCACGGTGGCCATGCCTGCCATGCCGCAGGAGTAGGCTCACTCGCTTATCACCATCATGTACCTGCGCTTTTACCGTACACAGATGAGCGCGACGGCAAGTGTTGCGCTGCGGGTATAATGGACAGCATTCAAACGGTGGGCATCGAGGTGCCCGCAGGAGAGGAATGATCATGGGAAAGACTTTCAGCTTTGTTTCCGGTGCGCTCTTTGGCGCTGCCGCCGGCGCTATCATCGGCGTTGCTCTGGCCCCGCGCTCGGGTGCCGAGACCCGTGCCATGGCCGCCGATATCGCCAACGATGCCTGGGACAACATGCGCGACACCTACGAGCACGGTGCCGAGGAGGCTCGTGCCGCGGTCAACGACTTTGGTCCGATGGTCGACGCCAAGACCGATGACCTGCGCGCCAAGGTCGACCTGGCCCGCGAGCGCATGGACCAGCTTCGCGAGCAGCTCAACGACGCCATCTCGGGCGGCAACGTGACGCCCGCTGCCGACGTCGTGGTCGAGAACGTCACTGAGGCCGGCACCGAGGCCACGGAGCCCTCGACCGAGGCATAATGCGCGCAGGGGATTTTGTCGGCGTCAAGGTTTATCGTAAGCCTGCCGAAGACAAGCGCACCAAAAAGGACGGCACGCCGCGCAGCCCCAAAAAGCTCGGCAAGATTCACTTTCCGGTCTTTACCCCGGGCGGTACGCGCGTGGTGGGCTTTATGGTTCGCCAGTCCGATATCGCGGGCATGATCGAGCGCCCCGATCGATTTGTGGCGCTCGATGCCATCGGCGTCTATGAGGGTGCTGTCGCGGTCGACGACGTCAAGGGCACCTACGATGCCGCCGCGGCCAAGCGCCTCGATATCAACCTGAACGATTGCATCATCTGGGTTGGCATGGACGTGCGCACGGAATCGGGCGATGTCGTGGGCTACTGCTCGGACGTTGAGTTCAAGCCGCGTTCGGGTATCGTGCAGACGTTCTACGTGACCGCCGGCACTGCCTCGAGTGTGCTGGTGGGCGACACACAGATGCCGCCGACGATGCTGCGCGGCTACGAGAACGGCGCGATGATTGTCTCGGACGAGGTCAAGTCGCTCGGGTATTCGGGCGGCGCGGCCGCCAAGGCTGCCGAGGCCAGTGTCGTGGTGGGCAATAAGGTCAAGAAGGGCGCCAAGGTGCTCGATGACAAGGGGTCGGTCGCCGTGGACAAGGGCAGTCGCGCACTGGGCAAGCAGCTCGGCAAGACGCGCGGTATGTTCAAGGCCTTTAAGGACGAATATCAAAAGGCGAGCGGGGGCTCGTCAAAAGCTAGCAAATAGCGACGTACCAAATGATGGGAGGCGAGCCGGAGACATGTTGCTCCGGCTCGCTGTGTTTATGGGGGAGGGCACATGCGCCAAAACGGATCTAACTTAAACGGGCGCTCGGGTGCGCGTCCGACGGCGCGACGCGACCTGGGGCAGCTGCCCAGCGGTCAGCGTCGACGTCGCCGTAAACCCGGCGCGATGTACCTCAACCATAGCCGTGGGTTTAGCGATCGCAGCGCGCGCATCGGCAACGGGCGCTCACCGCGCCGACCGTCCCGCCTGCCCTATGCGCTCATCGCTGTCGGCTGTGCGCTCGTGCTGTTTATCGCTGCCGTCGTGGGCTATGTCAATCGCAGCGTGGACATTGTGCTCAATGGGGAGCAGGCTTCGGTGCGCGTGGGCTCCACGTTGCAGAACCTTATCGATGATCAAGGCCTGACCGACACCTACGATGCCGGCGACTTGTTGGCTGTCGACGATCGCGTGCTTCCCCGCCGTGGCGGCGAAAAGCTGTCGGTGAAGGTGGACGGCAAACGGGTGAAGCAGGGCAAGTGGAATAGCCGCGAGCTAACGGGCGGCGAGAAAGTGACGGTCAAAGACGGCCGCGATACGTACGAGAAGCACGAGGTCCAGGTCACGACCATTGAGCCCAAGTTGAAGGTCGAGGGCACGGGCGCTATCGAATACGTTAAAACCTGGGGCGTTCGGGGCCGCTCCGAGGTATGGGTCGGCGAGCAGTCGGGCAAGACGCAGGACCGCGGCGAGGTCGTGCCCGCCACCGACTGTGTAGTCGAGTGCGCGAGCGTAGCGCCCAAGGGCAACGAAAAGTACGTGGCCCTGACATTTGACGAGGGTCCGAGCGGCGCGACCAAACAGGTCTTGCAGGTGCTCAAGGAAAAGGGCGTCACGGCGACGTTCTTCCTTTCGGGCGATGCTGCGGAAGCCTCGCCCGCTACTGCCAAAGCGATTGTCGATGCCGGATGCGAGATCGGCTCCAACAGCTACAGCGATGATTCGCTCAAGGGCAAGGATCGCGAGGCGGTGCGCAAGCAGATCACGAAGGGCACCGAGGCGATTAAGTCGGCGACCGGCGTCGAGACGATGTTGCTGCGTGCTCCCTACGCCGCGTTTGACGAGCAAAACTGGATCGATGCGATGGACCTGGTGTCTGCCGTGGTCTCGTGGAATATCGATTCGGGCGACTGGCTGCTCAACGGCGCCGACGAACAGGTTTCGACAGTGCTCGAATCGGTGACTCCGGGCAACATTGTTTTGTTCACCGATAGCGACGAGTGCTCCGAACAGACGCTCGAAGCGCTGCCGCAGATCATCGATGGCCTTGTCGCCAAGGGCTACAAGATCGTGACGCTGAGCGATTTGGTTAAGACGGATACGTCGCTGAGCAAAAAACTCACCTCGCTAACGAAGACTTCCATGCCCAAGAACGCCGTGTTTCCCCAGCTCGCCGAAGATAACGACACCACAGACTAGTCGCGGGGGACGTTTTTAAACGACTATGTCACGGATGCGTCAGCGTTTGATATGCCTGCGATGTTTGGAGCATAAATTTGGCGTCACGGCGCGATGCTGATGCTATAGTTACTGCGGATAACAAGGGTCAAGAGAAAGGTTGCAGGTGAAATCCAAACCTCGACCATACAGTCGATGACCCCTTGCAGGTGCTTCTTGCGCATGCACGGGGTGTGAGCGCCGAGCGGTGTGCCGCCCGCGCATGCGTATACATATCTAAAAGTCCACGGATGGCGTGCCGGCATGGCCACGGTCCGAAGGAATAATGATGGGGAGCACCAGTGAATTATCTGAGTGAGATGCTCAAGCTGCCGGTCTTGGACGTCGATGGCGAAAAGCTCGGCGTTGTGAACGATTTTGGCATTGCTACCGGCGAAGTTTTTCCGCACGTGACGTCGCTCGCGTTCCGCGGTCCCGGCAAGACGCCGTTTATGATCAGCTGGCGAAAATGGGTCGACCGTATCGACGAGACGGGCGTATACCTTAAGACGTCGGCTACCGAAATCCGTTTTTCGTATCTGCAGCCGACCGAACTCTTGCTTGCCCGCGACGTGCTTAACAAGCAGATTGTCGACACGCAAGGCATGAAGGTCGTGCGCGTAAACGACATCAAGTTTTCCATGTCGGGCGAAAATCAACTGCGCCTGCTGGGTGCCGAAGTTGGCGCCCGCGGTCTGCTGCGTGCAATCAGCCCCGCGCTCGAGCACGTCGTCGAGGGCTTTATGAAGCACCTGGGCAAGCCGCTCAGCGAGGACATTATCGCCTGGTCTTACATGGACCTGCTCGATCGCTCAACTAAGAACATCCAGCTCTCGGTGTCGCACAAGACGCTTGGCGAGCTGCATCCTGCCGACATCGCCGACATTATCGAGCAGCTCGACCCGCGCCTGCGTGCGCAGGTGTTCGCGCAGCTCGACACCGCCCAGGCCGCCGAGGCCATCTCGGAGTTCGATGACGACGAGCTCATGACCGAGATGCTCGAAGGCCTGTCCGATACCGACGCATCGTCGATGCTGGCCATGATGGACCCGGACGACGCTGCCGACCTGATCGACGAGCTCGATTACGAGAAGGCCGAGAAGCTCCTGCGCCTGATGGGCGTCAAGGAGGAGAAGGCGATTCGTAATCTGCTGGGCTACGAGGACAACACCGCCGGCCGCATCATGACCTCGGAGTTTGTCTCCCTGCCCGCCACGGCGACGGTCGGCGATGCCATCGAGGCGATTCGCAAACTCGACGAGGACTTTGAGAGCGTCTACTACGTCTATACCGAGGATCCGAGCGGCATGCTGACGGGCGTGCTTTCGCTGCGCACGCTGATCGTGGCCGACCGCGACGCCACGCTGGGCCAGCTCGCCTATCGCGATCTGGTCTACGTGTCGCCCGACGAGGACCAGGAAGACGTGACGGACGAGATGACCAAGTACGACCTGGTTGCTATCCCTGTCTGCGACGAGAACCGTCATATCCTGGGTATCGTGACCTTCGACGACGCCATGGACGTTATCGCCGAGGAGCATCAGGAGGACCTGCAGATCGCCGGTGTCGGCTCGGGCGATAGCGCGTCGGACGACTCGACGAACGTGCTCAGCTGGTTTGTGCATCGTCAGTACTGGGTCGTCGTGTGGGGCATTGCCTCGTGCATTATGGCGACAGTGCTGGGGACGGCGCTGGGCTCCGCGCATCTGGTGGTGTTCCCCATGTGCGCCATGCCGCTCGTGCTGCTGGCTGCCTCGCGCATGGTGTCGTTCGTCAAGAACTACTTCCTCGAGTACGACGGTCACGACGACGAGCCCAAACCGTACCTGGGATTCTTCTTCCAGAGCACGGGTATGGGCCTGATCCTTTCGCTCGTGACCTACCTGTGCGCGCAGCTGGTACGCACCGCCGCGTTCCCCGATGCCACTATGTTTGAGGAGCAGCTCTTTACCGGCTGCTTTAATATCGCTGCCGTCATTTGCCTGGTTGGCAACATGAGCGCTGTGATTTATCTGATGGTGCTGTTCTGGCGCGACGAGCACGACCTTAACACGTCGGGCACCGCCATGAACGTCATCGCCGTCATGATCTCGTGTGTGGCGTACTGTGCTGCTGCGGTGCTGCTCACCATGTCGGTCATGGGGTAGGTGGTCGCGTGCAAAATACGAAGCAAAAGCCGAGCACCAAGCAAAAGCTGACCATCGCGGCCATCTTTGGCGCCATGGGCCCCGGTCTTCTGGCGGCGCTTTCGGGCAATGATGCCGGCGGCATCGCCACGTATTCCAGCGCGGGCGCCAGCTATGGCTACAAGATGCTCTGGATGCTTCCCGTCATGACCGTGCTGCTTATCGTGACGCAGGAGACCGCGGCGCGCTGCGGCTGCGTCACGGGCAAGGGCCTGGCATCGCTCATTCGCGAGCGCTTTGGCGTGCGCAAGAGTGTACTTGCTATGGCGGCGCTGTTGATCGCCAACACGGCTGTTACCATTTCGGAGTTCGCGGGCATCGCCAGCGGCCTTGCTCTCTTTGGCGTGCCGGCGAGCATCTCGGTGCCGTTGGTAGCGCTGCTGGTGTGGATGCTTACCATGTCGGGTAGTTTCCAGCGCATCGAGAAGATTCTGCTGCTGGTGAGCTGCGTGTTCGTGACCTATATTGTCGCCGCGTTTATGGCTGGCCCCAACTGGGGTGAGGTCGCGGTCGACCTGGTCGTGCCTAACATTCAAAATGACCCCAGCTACGTGTCGCTCGTGGTCGCAACGATCGGTACCACCATCGCGCCGTGGATGATTTTCTTGGCGCAGAACAACGTGGTCGACAAGAACGCGGGCGAGGACGATATCGTGCTGCAGCGCATCGATACCGTGAGCGGCTCGCTTGCCGCCGATGTCATTGCCGGCTTTATTATCATCACGACCGGTACGGTGTTGTTCCCGGCGGGCATTCAGATTAGCGATGCTGCCGATGCTGCCCGTGCGCTGGAGCCTATTGCGGGTCAGTGGTCCACGGTACTGTTTGCCTCGGGCCTGGTCGCGGCGAGCTTCTTGGCTGCCTGCGTGCTGCCGGGCGTTACGTCGAGCGCTATCTGCGAGGCATTTGGCTGGGAGCGCGGTGCCGACCGCAGCTGGGACGAGGCCCCGGTCTATCGCGGCATCATTACGGCCATCATCGGTATCTCTGCCGTACTGGTGCTTATGCCCGGCGTCGATCTGTTCCAGATTATGATGACCTCGCAGGTCATCAACGGCGTGCTACTGCCCGTGGTTCTGGTGTTCCAGGTGGTTATTGCCGCTGACCGTCACATTATGGGCACTAACCGCAACGGCCGCGTGTGGAATGTGCTCACTTGGGCGACTATCGGTGTGATTACGGTGCTGACTGTCGTCATGTTCGTTCTGCAGGCGATGGGTTACAGCGCTTAACGCCCACTTTTGCTTCCGAACAGGCCGCAGCGATGGGCTGCGGCCTGTTTTTTGTCTGCTATAGGGTGTTAGTTATATAGCAATGGACAAAAAATGCCAAATATGAGTACTGTTGCTAAGTGAATAGCATTTACATCCTAAAAGATAATGAACATAGCCTTTAGTATGTTCATTAAAATTGGCTCCAATACGCCTTAAACCAGTCAGGTTGGCTGCTTTAGGGGGTTGTAGGGGTCGCTCGGACGTCATTTTGGGTGGTTTTGCCTGCTACTAAAATGGTAACAGTACTCATATTTGCCCTTTTTTGCCCACAGACCTTTGAGGGTGCGGCGAAAAGGGCTTGTTTTGATTGTTTGGGGCGGGCACGAGGCGCGGAAACGATGTCTGGAGCGACGGAGCGGCCTGGAATTCATCCGTAGAGGTCTTCATTGGCTGCGCCAGGAGTGTCCCTAACTGCCGGAGGGGGTGTCTGCCGTGGCAGACACCCCCTCCGGATGTGGGAAGTTTGCGCTGCAGGTTACTTGTCGGTGCCCAGCTTGTGCGGCTTGAGAGCGAGCGCATTGACGAGTGCGTCGGTGGCAGACTTGACGGCTGCCGGCTGCGGATCGTTGACGTGATCCTCGGGGTGTACGGGCAGGTCCTTCTTGACGGCATCGTGGATCAAGTTGAGGTACTCAGTCACGCCAGTGGTCGATAGGTGCGTGCCATCGCCATCGAACAGGTCGTTGCGGTTGGCACTGTATCCGTACCAATCGATAACGCGCACGTTCTTGTAGCGCGTAGCGGCGTTGGCGATGGCCTGGTTGGTAGAGCCAACCCACGGCTGCGGGCTGCGCGTGTTCACAAACACCACAATACGCTTATCTCCTGCATCGGCCATGATGGCGTCGATCTGGTCGTCGGTTACCAAGCCGTTGGTGCCCAGGGCAAAGACCACGATCTTGCCGGCAAGGTTCTGCTGGATATAGCCCTCAAATGTCGCGCGCCCCGCATCAAACTGGCGGCCCTTTTCGGCATCGATATGGCTGTGCGGGAACACGCCGTCAAAGGTGTCTACGGCACGCAGCGACACGGAGTCGCCGATCATAAGCAGATCGTAGGAGCCATCGGGGAAGCCGTCGTTGTCCTTGTCGGTGTCGTCGGCCGCCTGCTGGTCGGTGGGCGCGGTGTTCTTGGCTTCCTTGTTCAGAACTTCGGCGCCCTCGCCGCTCAGCGCAGACGTCTCGGGCACAAAGATCAGGCCGCCCAGTGCAACGACCAACACGACAGCGCAGGCTGCGCAGACAGGGATGTGCGTGCGTGCCCAGTTGGCGGGCGTGGTGGTGCCATCGCGGAATTCGGCGACGGTGCGCCCAAAGGCGCCCTTCCTAAACGGAGTCTCGATAAAGCGATAGCAGCACTCTGCCACGGCGACCACCAACAACACCTGCAAAATGTACTGCCACCACGGCGTATCGTTGATGTTGGCGACCGGGTTCATGAGGAGCAGCAGCGGATAGTGCCACAGGTAGATGCTGTAGGAGCGCTTGCCAACCCACACGAGTGGCTCGGCGGATAGCGCGCGGGCAACCATTCCCTGGGGCTGCACGCAGGCCGCGATGACCATGAGCGTGAGGATCGAGCACAGCAGCGTGCCTCCGCGATACTGGAAGGCGGTGTAGCCGTTGGTGAGCGCGACCATGGCGGCAAGGCCAACCAGACCCACGACGCCCAACACATCGATGGATGCGGGCGAGGACCAAAAACGCACGAGGGCGCTCGGCTGTGCCGGGGCGGTCTCGGCTGCTTCGTCGGCCTTCTCGCCAGGTTCGCCCTCGGCGTTCTTGCCGTGCTTGGCGGCGCCAGCCAGGCGATTGAGCCCCAAACGATGAGCGAGACGCACCGGCGCCAGGTCGCGATCGGGGATAAAGGCCATCCAGGCACCCAGCAGCAGCGAGAACACGCGGGTGTCGGTGCCGTAGTACACGCGGCTGGGGTCGGCGGCAGGGTTGTAAAGCACCATCATGGCGAGGGCAGATACCGCGGCAAGGCCCAGAACCACGCGGCGCGTGTTGGGCTTGCTCACATGCATGGATACCATGGCAAACAGCAGCGGCGGCCAAATCAGGTAGAACTGTTCCTCGATGGCAAGCGACCAAAAGTGCGTGAGCGGTGAGGGGTCGCCCAGAGCATTGAAGTACGAGACGTTTTGAGCAATCTGCCACCAGTTGTTAAAGAACAGCAGCGACGGCAAGATGTCGGGGCGCATCTTGGTGAGCATCACGTGGTTGAAGACGGTGCACAGCGCGCAGGTCACCACCACGACGGTCACCACGGCGGGGACCAGGCGACGGATGCGGCGGATCCAGAAGCTCTTGAGGTCGATGCGGCCGGTCTTAGCGACTTCGTTGAGCAGCAAGCGCGTGATCAGATAGCCCGAAAGCACAAAGAAGATCGTGACGCCGAGCAGGCCGCCCTGAGCCCACGTGAGGTTAAGGTGATAGAGTACCACCGCGACGACGGCGAGCGTACGCAGGCCGTCGAGTGCAGGGATGTAGCGGGACTTGGGGCGAGCAGGCGTCTGCTCCGCGGCGGGAGTGTTGGCGCGGCCCGCGTTGTTGGCAGAAGCGCGATGGGGGCTCGTGGTGCGTCGCGGCTCGTTGGCACGGCGTTCGCTCTTCACGCGTTCGTGCGGCGCCGGCTCGTTGCCCGTGCGGCGTCGACCGCGCGAGCCCGATTGCGAGAATTGTTCCATAAAACATCATCCAATGACGAGAATAATCAGCACGTATTCATTGTAGCTGCCTGCTCCTGTGAATGCTTGCTGCTGGCGCAACCTCAAGGGTGCGTTCACATCAAAGTGAACTAAAGTTATAGAGGTGCGAAGGCGCGCAATCGACGGTCGACGGTGGGTGCAAAGCCCGCAGATGAGGAGGTTTCCATGGCAGATCGTGGCATCGTTGCGGTGTTCGGCAGCATGAACATGGACCTTTCGGTGGCGTGCGAGCGCATACCGCGTGCGGGTGAGACCGTCGGCGGCAGCGGGTTTATCACCAACGCCGGCGGCAAGGGCGCCAATCAGGCCGTAGCTGCCGCGCGTATGGGCGCGTGCACGCACATGATCGGCGCGGTCGGTCGCGACGCGTTCGGCGCATCGCTCGTGGTGGGGCTCCAAGACACCGGCGTGGACTGTGACTTTGTAGTGCATCGCGATGACGTGGAGACGGGAACGGCGACCATCATTCGCTGCGAGGGCGACAACCGCATCGTACTGTCACCGGGCGCCAACCATGCGCTTGCGGGCGCGGACGTTGCCCGCGCGCTGAGGCGTCTGGTGGCCCATGAGCTCGACGGCGACGCCAGCGAGATTGCCCCGGCTGCCGGAAGCGTCTTTATCGCCCAGGGCGAATGTGACCTTGCGGCGACGGCCGAGGCGCTTGTTTGCGCTCGCGAGCTGGGGTTCTATACGGTCTTTAATCCGGCGCCTGCCTGCGAGCTGCCTGCGGAGGTCTGGCCTGCGGTCGACCTGGTCTGTCCCAACGAGACCGAGTGCCAGGTTCTGACGGGCATTCTGCCCACGGATGATGTGAGTTGCGTCGCCGCGCTCAATGCGCTGCTCGACAAGGGTGCCGGGGCTGCGGTCATCACGTTGGGCGGTGCCGGCTCGGTTACGCTCGGCGATGGCGGTGAGCTGCTGCGCATGCCGGCACTTTCGAGTACGGTAGTCGATACCACGGCCGCCGGCGATACGTTTATCGGCGCGTTGGCGGCGGCTCGCCTAGAGGGCTTGCCGCTCTTTGAGTGCATGGCCGCGGGTGCTCGCGCCTCGGCAGTGACGGTGTCGCGCCTGGGCGCTCAGCAATCGATTCCCACGCGCGCCGAAGTTGAACATTGGTTTGGTTAAACGATAAAGACGGAGAAGCGGAGTAGAACAATGGCAATCAAGAAGCTGATCCTTGATCTGGATATGGGTGTTGACGATGCGATGGCGCTGGCCTATGCCATCGCGAGCCCCGAGGTGGAGCTCGTGGGCATCACCACGTGCTTTGGTAACGTGCGCGTCGAGCAATCGGCGCACAATTGCCTGGCGGTGCTCGATCTGCTGGGTCGCCCCGAGGTTCCGGTGTACCTGGGTGCCGACCGTCCTCTGCAGGCGACTGAGCCCTATGCGCCGCCGGCGTCCACCGCGCTCATTCACGGCAAGAACGGCATCGGCGGCGCGAGCGTGCCCGCGTCGCCCTACGAGCCGGTGGGGGCGACCTCGGCCGACGGCAACGCTGCGGTCGATTATCTGATCGATGCCGCGCGCACCTATGGTCCCGATCTGGTCTACGTAGCGACTGGCCCGCTCTCCAACCTGGCGCTCGCCCTGGAGCGCGATGCGGCGGCGATGATGTCCATCGGCCGCGTGGTCGTGATGGGCGGCGCCCTTACCGTGCCCGGCAACGTGAGCGCGGGCGCCGAGGCCAATATGGCGAGCGACCCCGAGGCAGCCGACGCGGTGCTGCGCTCGGGCCGTAAGCTCACCATGGTGGGTCTGGACGTGACGCATCGCGTGGTGCTCACACGCCGCGACATTGCCGGCTGGACGGGCTCGGGCACCATGGCGGGCTGCGCATTTGCGAGCATGGTCGAGCACTACATTGGCTCGTACGAGATGAACGCACCCTACCTGGGTGGTTGTGCGCTGCACGATCCGCTGGCCGTTGCCGTGGCGATCGACCCCACGCTCGTAGGTGCGCTCGGCTGCAACCTGCGTGTTGATCTGCTGGGCGAGTACCGCGGTCGCACCATCTGCGATGAGCGCCGCCTGTCCGATCCGGACAAGAGCACGCTTGTGGCACTGACCGTGGATGCTCCGCGCTTCCTGTCCGAGTTCAAGACGCGTATGACCCGTGTCCTTGGCTAAGTTGTCTTTTTGGGACGGGGCTTTTTTGACTGGTATGATTGGTGCGACCGTTCGAACCAGCTAAAAGAGACCCGTCCCAATTTGACTATCGAGAGGATCTGCCATGGAGCGCATCGCCAGCTTTTCCGTTGATCATCTGCTGCTTGAGCCCGGCGTGTATGTGAGCCGCATCGACCGCGATCCGGCGACCGGTGCCGCCGTCACCACGTTTGACCTGCGCCTGACCACGCCCAACAAGGAGCCGGTCATGAACACGGCCGAGTGCCACACCATTGAGCACCTAGGCGCGACGTTCCTTCGCAATCATGCCGAGTGGTCGAGCCGCATTGTCTACTTTGGCCCCATGGGCTGCCGCACGGGCTTTTACCTCGTCGTGTTTGGCGAGGTGACGAGCGAGGAGATTCTGCCGCTCGTGCGTGAGCTGTTCGAGTTTGTCGCCGGCTTTGAGGGCGATGTCCCCGGTGCCGCTCCCGAGGAGTGCGGTAACTACCTGGACCAGAACCTCCCCATGGCAAACTGGCTCGCGCGCCGCTACCTCGACCGCGACCTGGCCGATATCGACGAGAAGCACCTGCACTATCAGCAGGCGTAAGAGCTTTATCGCCCAAAACGCGCGCATTGGGCGCCTTCGCTTATGCGGGGGCGCCTTTTTGTTGATTGGTCGGGGCGAGCGTTCAAAATCGCTCGTGTTTGTTCTAGAATGTTCGTATAGTCACATTTACGAACAGGAGTGAACATGCATATCTACTCTGTCAACGATCCCGAGTTCAAATCCTATGGCAACGTTTGGGATGACGTTCCGTCCGAGCTCACGTCGCCCGTGCTCGAGGCGCTCTCAGCCACGCCCATTCCCGAGGGCAGCAAGTACGTAGCAAGCGCGCCGGAGCTCGAGGGCGTCAAAGATGCCGATAAACTGGGCTTTCTCATGTTTGGCGGCCGTCCCTTCCAGCTCGGCTGGTGCAACGGCCACAACACGCAGCTCAACTGCCTGGAGTATCACCGCGCGAGCGAATTCAACCTGGGCGCTCGCGACTTTATCCTGCTCGTGGCGCATCGCTGGGAGATCGAGGACGGCAAGCTCGACACCGCGTGTGTCAAGGCGTTTCGCGTGCCGGCGGGTACGGCCGTCGAAGTCTTCAACACCACGCTTCACTACACGCCGTGCATGGTCGACGACGGTGGCTTCCAGGTGATGGTGGCGCTGCCCGCCGGCACCAACGGCCCGCGCCCCGAGGCCGCGGCCGACATGCCCACGGCCGGCGACAGCTACTGCTACTGGAAGGCCGACAAGTGGGTTCTCTGCCATGCTGACAGCCCCAAGGCTGCCGAGGGCGGCTACGTAGGCCTCATCGGCAAGAACCTCGACATCACCGTGGACTAGCGCATCGCCCCAAACCACCACAAAGGTGCCTGTCTCCTTTGCGGTGGTTTGGGGCGGGCGGATATCGGGAAGTGCCAGACGGGGGAGGCTGCCGGGCGCCTTGCCGTCTGCGGATTTTGGGACATGCGGCCCGCTTTTTCGACCCATCTGTCGGTACACTAAAAGCACTATGGGTACCCGCGAGCGACATATCGGCAACGCGGCCGCCCGATCCGCACCCGTGGCGGATCCCAGGGGCGGCAGGCTCTTCGCCATGCCGCGATTCCTTGTTGGCATAACACATCAGGTGTACCGCCACCGCGTCTTTGCTATCGCCGGTGTCATCACCGCGATGTTCCTCATGCTTTTGGCAGTCTTGCCGGCGCTGTTCGCCTTCGACCCCAAACTTTCTAACGCCGTGCCCGCCTATAGCGAGGTGTCCGAAGAGGTCGTGGATGCGCTCGTCCATTCGAGCTCTCTGCCGTTGCTTGTTGCCGCAATTGCATTTTCGATCTGGGGCGTATCGGTCTATCTGCGCTGTTTGGACTATGTGTTGCGCCGCCGCCTTGTTGCCATCGCCTCCATCTGCGCCCTGTGGATGATCGAAGTCATTCTCAAGTACAAGTCGTTCACGCCGTTCTATGCCACCGTGCTGTGGTACCTGTACTACGTGCCCATGACGCTCATTCCGCTGCTCTACCAGTTGTGTGGTCTGCGCCTTGCGGGCCTGGAGCAACACCGCCTGGGTCGCCGCTACTGCGTTGCGCTGTGGATTGCGGCCATCCTGCTTATCGGATTTGTGCTCACCAACGATTTTCACCAGCAGGTCTTCCGCTTTGACCGTACAAGCGACACCTGGAGCAACGATTACACGTACGGCTGGGGTTATTTCGCCGTCTTAGTGTGGACGGCCTTTAACTTCGTGGCCTTTTTTATCCTGGTTGGTCGGTCCTCGTCCTTTCGCATCCAGCGTTTCTCGGGCACGGCGGCGCTCGTGCTGCTGGGCGGCGCTTTCTTTGCCATCTCATATGCTCTGCGCGTGCCCTGGGCATGGAGGCTCAACTTTTCGCTCGTCTATTGCGTCCTGTGCGTGGTGGCGATGGAAATCTGTCTCGATTGCGGTGTCGTTCCGTCGTATCACGACATCGCCGGCATCTTCGACACCTTGCCGCTTGACCTCAAAGTTCTAACGCGCGACCTGCAGGAGGTCTATGCCACGCCGGTGTCAAAGCCAACGCCGGTAGGCGTGCGCGAGGAGTTGCGGACCCAGGAGCACGGCCGCGCCCATGCCTTTGCCGTGGCGTCCGATCCCGATGTGATGTACCGTGCCTTCCCACTGCTGGGCGGATCGGCCCTGCTTGCCCAAGACGTGTCGGAGCTCAACGAGCTTAACCGTGAGCTGGCACATCGTCGCATGGAGCTGCAGCGTCAAAACGAGCTGCTCGCCGCCGACTACGACCTTAAGACGCATTTGGCAGATCAAGAGGCCGAGACCTTGCTGGTCCAAGACGTGGACCAGGCGCTTGCCCGCGCGCTCAAAGGGATGTACGACCTGCTGAGCTCGCTGCCGCCGTTGACCGACGAAGCGTCTTCGCACGAGCGTTACCGCATGCTGCAGCGCGCCAAGATGCTCGTCGCCTATTGCAAGCGCAAAGGGTCGCTCACGTTGGCACAGCACGGGGAGAGCGGTTTTGATCGCGACCGCATTCAGCTCATTGCCAACGAGCTCGCAAGCGACCTGCGCACCATCGATATCGATTGCGCCTCGATTATCGCCATACGGCGCCCGATGCACGCCAGTATGGTAAGTGCCCTGTACGACTGCGTGTATGACTTTGCGTTTTTTGCCTACACCACCGACCATCCGGCGCTTATGTATCACTTGGGCGACCATGACCGATGCAGTGTCGAGCTGCGCGCCACGCTTTTTTCCAACGATGATGCAGATCTTTCGCAGACGCCCGCTGCGCAAGAGCTCGAAAGCGCTCTGCAAGGGCGCAACGTGGCATACCGCCTTGAGGGCGAGCCCGGCCAGCTGCGCATGATCGTCTTGATGCCGAGGGCGGGTGAGTGACGATGCAGATTTCGCTCATCCTTCCCCAAATCGTTGCGCTCGATGTTGTCTTTGCCCTGGCTGCGTGTCTGCAGACGATCCACGTCCCGCTCATTTCATCGCGCCGCTCGTCCTATAACCGTAAGGTGATTTGTGCCTACGAGGCGAGCCTTGTGCTTCACCTAGTTATTTCGGCGCTCATCTTATTCGCGTCATCTGGCTCGTATCTGGTGGCGCCGCTTGACGTTTGCGCCAAGGCAATGGGCGGAGCGCTGTGGCTCAATGCCGTGATCTTTGCCTACGGCGTGGTGCTTATGGTGCGCTATCGTCGCCCTGTCATGCTGGCCGAGCTGCTGCTTGTTGTCGCCGTTACACCGCCGGTGGTTTTTGCCATGGGCTCGGCGTGGACCACGGTCCTTATCGCAGAGGGAGCGTTTTTCCTGTTCCGCTCCATTGCGGCGCTCTTGATGGATGTCCGCAACCGCCAGGAGGATATCACCGCGTTCTCGACGATCGAAACCATCAACGTGATTCCCGTGGGCATCCTGTATCTGGACCCGAGGGGCCGTCCGCTGCTCATGAACCGCTGCATGCGCAAAAACCTGGTGGAACTTCATATGCCCACCGATCTAGGTGACATGAGCGGCACATGGAACGACCTGCGCAAACTTAGCATGCAAATGCCCGAAAGCAGTAGGAATCGCGTGCGGATTAACTTGGACCGTTTTGGTGAGGCTCGCGCGGTGATCGAGATTTCTCCCGCCGAGATTCGCCTATTTGTGCACGACGAGGTTATGGTTTCGGGCCGCCTCTTTGAGCGCATTATCGGACTGGACGTGACGGAATACGCACGCGCCTACGACCGCTTGGCGCAAGCAAACCACCTGCTTGAGCTTGCGGGCCAAGAGCTCCAGTCCCAGATCGAAGAAGTTAAAAAGGTTGCCGACAATGCGGCCTACCTACGTATGCGCGCCCGCGTTCACGATGTGATCGGGCAGCGCCTGTCCATTCTTCATCGCTATTTGGAGGAGGGGCGTCTGGACGATGAGTCGCTCGAGCAGATCGACCCGTTGCTACGCTCAATTGCCGCCGATTTGCGCAGTGGTGGTGCCAGCGAGCCTGCAGAGCAGCTGGGTGATATCGTCCATGCTTTTGGCCTGGTGAGTGTGCAGATCGATGTTGAGGGGGCGCTGCCTGAGGACGCGCGTGTCGCTGCAGCCTTTCTGCAGATTATCCGCGAAGCCTCGACCAATGCCACCAAGCATGCGCAAGCGCATCGGGTCCATGTGCGCCTGTGGCAGGAGGGGGCGGATGCTGACGGCATCGCGCACATGACGATTTCTAACGACGGGTCCCCGGCACCCGTATCGTATCGCGAGGGAACGGGTATTCCAGGTATGAGGCATGTCGCGCAAGATCTGGGCGGCTGCCTGGAAATCCATGCCGCCCCGCCCTTTACGCTTGCGGTGTCCATCCCGCTCAACGCCAGCGCCACAGCTCAAAGGAGAAACTCATGATTCGCGTCCTTATCGTCGAAGACCAAGCTATCTTGCGCGAGAGCCTGGCGCGCTCCGTTGGCGACCAGCCCGATATGACCGTTGTCGCCGCGATTGCCGATGCCTCCGAGGCCTTGGGTGTCGCGCTCAAGGAGCGCCCGGACATGATACTGATGGACGTGTGCACCGAACACGATTCAAACGGCATCGTGGCGGCGGCGCGCATCAAGGAGCGGCTGCCCGAGTGTCGCATCATTATCATGACCGGCATGCCCGAGATTACCTTTGTCGATCAGGCCCGCGAGGCGGGCGTCGATGGCTTTGTGTACAAGAACGTCGGTATCGACGAGCTGTTCGCCGTGATGCGCTCCACGTTGGCGGGCTACTGCACGTTTCCCAAGCCGCCCGAGAGCATTTTTTCGGGCACGGCGGCACTCGACGATGTTGAGCTATCGATTTTGCGCCTTGCCTGCGAGGGCAAGAGCCGCCGCGAGATCGCGGCCGAGCTGTTTATGAGCGAGGGCACCATCAAGCGCCGCATTTCGGAGATCCTCAACAAGACCGGCTACGACAACATCATGCGCTTGGCCGTGCGCGCAGTAACGGAGGGCAGCATCGTTCCCAATATGGAGCGCTAGCGCTCGTTACGCATCGGCACAAAAACGACGGGGCCGCAGGGTCAACTCCTGCGGCCCCGCCCGGCATCCTTCCGGC
>OCAK01000753.1_pt1 | contig 24602 bp, 20 predicted proteins | sample 1538301 | NCBI WGS metagenome assembly OCAK01 (sample SAMEA2580285, study PRJEB22360) | human gut metagenome | biome: human gut; feature: human-associated habitat; material: faeces | place: Denmark | collected 2008/2010 | reverse complement strand
AAGGAGAAGAAGTTGTAGAACAGAAAACAAAGACTAAGATTTCTGATATCGATTTCGAAACTGAGGACCTGGCTACCTTAATGAAAATTCAGACGCGTTTAGTGCGCGCAATTAATGCAAAAATGAAGAATTAAATCGAATGCAGGTTTTATACCTTCGATAAAAGAGGGATATTCCATCCAATGGAGTATCTCTCTTTTTTTATTAAATAAGATCATATCCGCCACTCATTTGAACCAAAAGAGGTTTTAAAATGTATTATATAGACGAATAATTATAAAATGGCTGGTTATGGAAACTAAATTACTCAAAACAACACAATTGCTGGTATTTATCTATGTGATTTTCTTCTTTGCCGGATGTTCCAAAAACACAATAATCCTGGAGGTCGGTGATGAGAATAAACCTTCGGGAGGGAATAATACGGAAGGAACGAACCTGGTGACCTTCAATGCTTCAATTGAAGGTCGTAATTTGATGACACGTGCAATGTCACCCATGAATCAGGGAATAAAAAGCAAAGTACTAGTATTCGAACCCTCTACCCAAAACGGGACAAAAGGAACTCCTTCGGCACAGGGATTATACATCACTTCTGCTCCCGGAGTATTAACCGGAGTGGATGGATATAAAATGTATCTGGGAAATGGCATTTTTGACTTTTATGCAGTATCGGATAATTTTTCTACTATACCGCCTACATTCTCGGCCGGAAAATCGGAACCTTTATTCAATGGGATCGATTACCTTTGGTGGCATAATTCGAATCTGGATGTGGCAAGTTCACAGATCAATATACCGATTGTCTATTTGCATGCAGCGACACAAGTGGTTATTGAAATATCGGAAGGAGAAAGTATTCGATTAAACAAATTAATTTCAGCAACGATCACTCCGCCGGAACCGGGAGCAAGCATGGATTTGGCAACGGGAACCATACCTCCGGCAACTACATTCGACAGACCGGACAAAATGGGTATAAATGGTTTTCTGGCTCAGTATATCATGCTCCCGCTGGAAACATCCGAACCGATGTCTTTGACTTTGGAGATAATGGCAAACGGAGAAAGTGCATCACGAATTTATACCGTTGATATTCCTGTTCCCGACGGTGCATTAAAAGCCGGTAATTCATATTTATTTAGTGCAATAATCGATGGAAACACCGTTACATTTTCAAGTGTGAATGTAAAAAACTGGACTGAAGTTGATGAAACAGGCAATCCTCTTTATCCTACTTTGGAGTGAGATTAGTTTCCTGTTTTAAATTATACCTGCAAAAGCATTGAAATTTAACATAAACTTATTCCAGGCAAAATGCTTAGTATTTAGGAATGAAAGAGGAATATTTGTGAAAAATATTCCTCTTCCCATTTATATTTCTTTATAAAATATAGCCGGGGTAAAGATAAAATGCCGTATATTTGTTACTTGATGAAAATTAAAAAAACAATATCAACGTATGGAGCGGTATTTAATAATTAAGACGAGGGATGAGTTGTTACGGATAAAGATAGGGCAGATACTCTACTTTGAAGCTGATAGAAATTATACTAAATTACTATTATCCAATGGAATCCAGTTTACGTTTGCGATTAATATCGGTAAGATAGAAGAGATACTGGAGAAGCAGGTAGAGGGATGCAACAAGATATTAATGAGAGTAGGAAAAAGTCACATCATCAATAAAAATCATATCCTGCAAATCAATTTACCCAAGCAAAAACTGTTATTATTGACAGAAGAAGGCAAGCCCAGGGAACTTATAATATCCAAAGATCCTTTAAAAGTACTAAAAGAATCGCTGGAAAAGGAAATGGGTAAACCGGAAGAACCAAAGGAAGTGAAAGATGAAGATTAAAATCGGTAAAGCTGAAGATAATGATTTTATAGTGAATGATCCTCATGTTAGCAGACATCATGCTTGTCTGGTTCGTGAGGATCATGGCTGTTGGTTGTTGGAAGATCTCGGCTCTACTAACGGAACTTTCGTCAATGGTTCACAGATCGTCAAGAAACGTATTACACCAACGGACAAGATTATTCTAGGTACCGGGTATGTGCTGAACTTGACTGAAGCGCTTAAATATAATAATGATTATAGTGAAGAGTTTGCTGCACTGAAGAAAGTGTATGACGATTATGTTCAAGAAAAAGTTAAGATACAGTCGGCTAACCAGTTTAAAACCAGATTATTCCAGTCCCTTCCTTTTGCGCTGCCCGGTGTGATAGGCGTTGTGATCGGATTTCTGGGCAAAGGAAGTCCGGAGTTCTTGGCTATAAGTTTGTTTATAACTATCTGTGCCCCGACGATAGGCATTTACCTGGGTGCAAAGCAGGCATCCAAGACTCCTCAACAGCTTCAGGATATTGCAAACCGGTTTAAAATAGACTACGTATGTCCTAAATGCGGTACTTTTCTGGGTGAAATTCCCTGGGAATCTCTGAGGAACAGGAAACAATGTCCTGTTTCTTCCTGTAAAGCAAAGTGGGTCAGTGAATAAGTTGTTTCGTATCTCAAAAGCGGACAGTTTGTACATAAAACCCAAACCTTTGATTATAAGAGAATATTAGATGTTAATTTAATCCATTACTTTTCCTACTTTTGTTTCCAGAAAGAATAATTTTAATTCAAACCAGTATGCAAGAGGAGGAATACACATTTGTTACACTAGACAGTGACGACTCCGTATTTAGTGATGCGGTAGTTGTAGATGTGGATGGGGAAAACGATTTATCTGGTATCGTAATGATTGATGACGATAATATGGATGTTTCAGATTTTATTACATTATCTGACGACACAATATTCTTGTCGGATGCAGACGTGCATGATACTTTCTCAACTGATATCGACGGAGCAGATTTATCATTTATGCTATGATTTCAGTTAAATGTCCACATTGTCACGTAGGATTAAAGGTAGACGAGGGGAAACTTCCCCTCGATCTGACCTCCTTTAAATGTCCGAAGTGTAAACAACCGATTCCTGTCTCTTTGCTTCAACTGGGAAAACAAGGACTTGATGCGGATCAGGATACAATTCTTGTCAATCCGGTTTCGAATGGTACGGGACAGCTTACAGTTGTTGGAGATTCGGCTACACCGGAACAAATTTTCCCTCTCAATGAAGGTATTGCAATCATCGGTCGTAAATCTAACGCTTCGAACGCTACTATAGGAATTGCAACGGCTGATAAGTCGATGAGCAGGGAGCATATACGAATAGAAGTTAAAAAAGACCCGAAAGGAGGGTATAAACATTTTCTTTCTGACAATAATAGTAAAAACCATACGTTATATAATAGCAATTACCTTGAAAATGGAGAGGTCGTAGTGCTTAAGAACAATGACGAGATCATTATCGGCCATACGGTTCTCCGCTTTAATGAATAAAATCTGTTCGTGCTATGAATATAACGATTGGCAAGCCTTGGGCCGTTTGTGAAAAAGGCGGTAGACAAAACAACGAGGATTCTATTTACCCCTTACCGGAAAGGGTAAACTCCAATCAGAAATTATTTCTGGTCTGCGATGGTGTCGGCGGCTCAGAAAAAGGGGAGATTGCAAGCTCATTAGCTTGTGAATCTTTTCAGACATTCTTTTCCACCTTCTTAGAGGATGAACCTACCGAAGAGTTTGTTAATAAAGCTGTCGGTTACACGGAGGCACGCTTTGACGATTATGTGAAAAACCATCCGGAAGCAAAGGGTATGGCTACCACATTAACGATGGTTTCAGTCGGAGCTTCAGGAATAACACTGGCACATATTGGAGATAGCCGTATTTACCAGTTCCGCCAGGGAGAAATTATTTATCAGACAGAAGACCATTCGCTGGTTAATTCGCTTGTCAAACTGGGGAAAATAAGCAAAGAAGAAGCATTGACCCACCCGCAAAAAAACGTAATAATTCGTGCCATACAGGGATCGGAGCATCCGACAGAAGCCGATGTAGTCCTTTTAAAGGATATACAAGCAGGCGATTATTTCTTTATGTGTACCGACGGTGTGTTGGAAAGACTTAAAAACGAAGATCTTTCTTCTATTTTCTCCACTTATAACAATCCGGAAGACATCAAAGACGGTATTATGGCTGCCTGTTGCGGAAAGACCAGAGATAACTTTTCTTTTTACATTTTACCAGTTCAAAATGTAGGTGAATCTATCGGAATAAAACAAAATATTCTCTCTTTCCTTTATTCTTTTATATAAATAACGTAATTTTGGCAGATTAAAAAGAATAGCGCGAGAAAGTTATGAATTTGCCAAACGGATATCCTCTTCAAAACGGAAAGTATCGACTTACTCATGTAGTTGGTCAGGGCGGCTTTGGTATAACTTACAAAGGCGTTTGGTATACAGAAGTTAAGGGACCCCTAGGAACGATCAAAACGGAAGTTCCTATATGTGTAAAAGAATATTTTTTTAAAGATTACTGTTACAGAGATCCTGACTCTTTCGCTGTCAAGGTCCATTCTGAAACGGGCAGGGCTCTTTTTGAAAAGTTTAAAGAGAAGCTGATCAAAGAAGCTAAAATCCTGTCCGATGTTCATCATCCCCATATTGTGAATGTATTGGAAGTGTTTGAAGAAAATGACACGGCCTATATTGCTATGGAGTATATTTCAGGTAATAGTCTGAAATATAAGATGGATAAGGAGGGCATAATGCCTGAAGCGAGAGTTCTCAGATATATGCGTCAGATAGGAGAGGCCCTTCAGTTTGTCCATGAGAAGAATATTCTTCATCTGGATATCAAACCTAGCAATATATTGATTGATCAGGCAGGGAAAGCGCGTCTGATTGATTTTGGTGTGAGTAAACGGTATGATATCGAGCAGCAGGAAACGAGTACCACGATGTTAACTTTATCGAAAGGGTTTGCATCTATTGAACAGTATGATAATGAAGGTACGCAAAGTTTTTCCCCTTGCCCGGATATTTATTCGTTGGGAGCAACCATGTATAATCTGCTGACGGGGAAGATTCCTACAGAATCCATTCTTCGTGCAGCACGTCCGTTGCCTTCCCCCCGGGATTTGAATCCCTCCATTTCTGCAAAAACGGAAGCGGCTATTATCAAAGCGATGGAGATTGTTCCGGCTGACCGTTTCCAGTCAATGTCGGAAATGCTGGCTGCATTGGATTTTCCGGAAGTTGAAGAAGAGGAGATAAAGAAAGATATTTCTTCCCCCGAATATTTCGAAGAAGATGAGACAACGATTCTGTTTACGACCCGTTTGCCTCAATCCGGAAAGGATGAAGGGGATGAGACTGTACTGAATAACGTCGATATACCGGCAGTATCTAAAAAGAAAAAAAGAAAAGTAACGTTAATCTCTTTACTAATTATTATATTTGCAAGTATAGGTTCAGCGGTGGCTCTTTTGGTACAGCGCAGTAAAGCTGTTCCTCCTGTTGCTGAAGTTTTGAATTCTGTTCCGGAAGGGAATAATAATCCTGTATCAGATTCGACTGTTCCTGTTGTTATTGACGAAAACAATACATGGGGAGTTGTTGAAGCAGAACCTGAAACTGAATCTGAATCGAAGAAAGAGAGTACCGGCGTTCGACCGGACTCACAGGAAAAGAAGATTGTTAAACCGGAAACGACTCCGAAACAGACCGATCCTGTAAAGCAGAAAGTCGAACCTGTCGTTAACGATATAAAGCAGCCGGTAACAGCACCATCAGTTCCTACTGAAGCAGAGATGAATGCAGAGTTTGAAGCATTGATCGCTTCCGGTAAAAATAAAATGGCAGCATCGGATGCATCCAGTAATGCGGCTGATTTTATAAAAGCAACAGAGGAGATTGCCGATGCCGGTACTGATTTCAGTAAGGCTGCCAAGATCAAGATGACAGATGAATTGATTAGTCTGATTGAAAAACGTAAAGTCAAAGAAGAAGAGATACTTTTAGCTGGTAGAAAAGCACTGTATGATGAAGTGAAGCCTTTTGGGGAACTCATGATCGTTCAGAAAAAGGAGACACAAAAGTTTGGAGCGATAGATGCCAGTGCAAAAGAATGTATTAAATGCAGGTATTTGGTTGCTTACAAGACACAACAAGGCTATATGGCTTTTCTTAGAGAGGATGAGTTGTTTGATATTTATGATGCAGAAGGGACAATGATTAGTGAAGGTTTATCTGGTTATTATTAAATGTATTTATGAAGAGACTTTGGATATTATTTATTATGTTCGTTTCTGTGTTACCAGAATATCTAATGGCACAGCAACAAACAGAATATAACAGAAAAGGAGATGAAGCAATGCGACTTCAGGATTACAGGAAGGCGACAATGTGGTATGAAGAGGGTGTTATACAATGTGATCCATATAGCATTGATAAGTTAACAACTATATGGAAAAACAATAAAAAAATGCGTTCGTCTATGCGTGGTCTGATGAGTCGATGTTTTGATTGCCTGAGAGACAAAGCGACAATAGAGAGTGATACTACAGCTATATCACAATTGATCCATTATTATACGGAAGGCATCGGGACGCAGGCTAATGAGGAACGTGCCAGAAGTTGGAGTAATCGTTTGGAAGAACTTCGCCGGCCGATGGAGCTGATCTCTTATATACCCCAAAAAGAAAAAAAGCCGAGAGAACCCATGAAGTTCTTTGTCGGTTATGCTTTTTCAATTGAAGCTCCTTATGGGTTAACCGTTGGAGGTGTCGGGGAAAGGTTCGGTTGGTACGCTCGTTTTAAAACCAATATGTCATTTGATAACTACACCTATGAATGCCGGGGAACGGATGAATTTGTAAGTTATCCGGATAATACATCCTTGAGATTTACAAACGAAAAGAAAGTGAACAGTTTAGCTGCCTCTGCCGGTCTTGTCGTTAAATGTACTCCCTGGCTATATACTTCTGTCGGTTTGGGATATGGTAAACGGGAATTGTTATGTGAATATCAAACGACCAGTTGGGATGATGTTAGTATACAGAAAAATGACTGGGCTAAAAATACAGATTACTCTCACGAAGGAGTTGTTGTAGACTTGGACTTTATGGTAAAATTCGGTTCTGTGTTTGTTAGTGCCGGATGTAATACTTTGAACTTTAAATATGTAGATTTGAATGCAGGTGTTGGTGTATTCTTTTAATTGATAGGCTTATGAAACAATTATACTTTATAATAACTATATTGTCTTTACTATTATTTGGTTGTTTGGAAGATCCGGAGATGAATACCGGATTGCAAAATGCATTGAAACCAGAGTTTGAAAAGTTTAGTGGAGATGACATTACAAAGACGGCGACAACGATTCTTGCTAAAGCTACCATAAAGAAGGAAAATGGCTCTCCGGTTACTGAACGCGGATTTCAGTATTGGGAAGAAAAAAGTTCCAACACCCGAAAAGTTACTGATGAAGAAAAAGAGGGTAAAGGAACATATAGCTTAACGATAAGTCAACTGATGGATGGTGAAACTTACATGATATGTCCTTATGCGATTAATGGAGTTGGCACCAGCTATGGAGATACGATTAAAGTCAATACAAATCCCGGTACCGGTAGGGTTAAGACATCGGTTATTGATGATGAATCTGTTGATGCTACTTCGGTAGATGTAAAAGGTATTATTGCGGAGAAAGGAGAAGGCGATTATGAAGACTATGGTTTTCGTTTGTTTAATGCGGAAAAAGACACGACATTCAATAAGGAGAGAGGTGTAGAACTTCGGGATGATAGTGTTTTAGTATATACTATTAAAGGATTGGAACCCAATACGGAGTATTTTGTAGAAGCCTATGTGAAGAATAAATTTGGAACATTCAGTTCTGATGGTAAAGTAAAATTTACAACAAAAGACGGCCTTCCTAAATTAGGCAGTATTAGTATCAAGGGAGAAGCTGCATATGATTATGTAGATTTAAGAGCACAACTGATTAGTGAAGGTGATTCTGCTGTTAAAGAGTTCGGTTTCTGCTGGGGAACAGATATTAAAACGCCAGGAAGACCGAATATTGAGGAAGATAGTACAGTTCAAGCCCTTTCCTTGGGGAATGATAACTTCTTTGAAGCTCGGATAGAGAACTTGAAAGCGGCAACAAATTACTATGTTATTGCTTATGCAACAAATGCTTTCGGAACACGATACAGTAATGATACGATCAGAGTTGTAACGAAGAGAGATCTCCCGACTATATTTCTCAATGACCCTTCAACTTATGTTATAGATACAGGAGTTGTTACTATTGGTGGAGAATTGCAAAGTGAAGGGAAAACACCTGTGACTAAATTAGCTATTTATTATTCTTCTACCTCTGCCCCTGGTCCGAAAAATTATGAAGGGAAAAAAGAGTTTACCACTGCTGATCTTGATGAAGATAAGAAATTTAATATTTCTATTGAAGGAATAAAGGGAGGTAAGAATTATTATCTCAGGGCATATGCAACCAACGAATCAGGTGATACCCCAAGTAATGAGGTCAAGTTTACTACTCCTTCAATATTTGGAAATGATCTGGCTACTTTCCCAGGAACCGGACGTGTTGAGTTTGCTACATTCTGTGCGAATAATCAGATATATGTTTTGGGAGGATCTTCTGGTACCGGGTATGTTAAAGATCTTTACGGTTATAGTCCGAGTGAAAATAAATGGGCCGCTTTGGCTTCTTATAAAGAGAGTGCGTATGGTGTTTCAGTCTGTACACAGGATGATAATGTTTACGCTGTAGCTGGTATTACAAGTGCCAGGTGGTATACTGAATTGTATACTTATAGTAGTAATACTTGGACTCAGTTTGCTTCATTGGAAAGTGATAAGAAGATGGAATGTATCTTTCCGACAAGTTTTGTTTATAAAGATTCAATCATCTTAATCGGAGGAGAAAGTCTTGGTGAAAGCAATCTGGCTGTGCGGGATACCATATATCGGTATGATATGATCAATCAGGAATGGGCCGGATGTGGAAATTTTCCGGTTCCTATAAAGGCTGGCGTTTCTATTACTTCTGGTGATAGTGTATTCGTCGGACTGGGCAATAAACCGGAAGATGGTCCAGATGAACGGGGGTTATGGATCAATACTTCTGGCGATTGGAGTGATTGGGGGGCGAAGCCGTTAGCTGTTGCTCCGCCTGAGATGAAAAATGTTTGTTCAGGTGTTTTGTTCAAAGATTGCTTATACTATATAGACAATGGTGGTGTTATTTGGCGCTTTAATTTGGCTACAAAAGAATGGGCCAAAATGTCCAGCTTCCCTAAAAAGTTGACTAATACGCCTGTCGATTATAGGATATTCTTGTTGAATGATACCATATACATTTTCTTAATCAATTATTATTCTTCTTATTTGAAAACGTACGATCCTTTATGGGATGTACCGCAAAAATAGAATCGACATGAACAGGACTGACATCTTAAACCAGATACAAAAAAACGTAGAACGTTTGTCGGCTTCCGATCTGCCGGAGTATAAATATATTCCGCTGCATCAGAAGCCATCACCTTCAGTTCTTTCGCTTCGGGAAGTTATGTTGTTGCTTCGGAAAGTTATCTTTCCGGGGTTCTTCGGTTCCGAGCAGGAGGCACAGGTTGATTCTATTCAATATTATACAGGGGTATATCTGGAACAAATTTATGATTTGCTCCACGAACAGATATATAATGGTTTGTGCTTTGAAGTAGACCGTTGCTGCGATTCAAAGGACCGGGCATCCCGGATTGCGATAGACTTTATAAATAAGATACCTCATATTAAATATCTGCTTTCAACAGATGTCAAAGCTATTCTGGATGGTGACCCGGCAGCAAAGAGCCTTAGCGAAATAATCTTCTGTTATCCGGCTGTACATGCTATTCTTCATCAACGGGTTGCTCATGAATTATTAAAGTTGGGCGTCCCTGTGTTGCCCCGTATTATCACGGAGATGGCCCATTCCGAGACTGGTATCGATATTCATCCGGGGGCGCAGATTGGAGAATATTTCAGTATAGACCACGGTACCGGTATCGTGGTGGGACAAACAGCCATTATAGGTAATCATGTCCGGTTGTATCAGGGAGTTACTTTGGGAGCCAAAAACTTTACACTGGATGAAGAAGGATTACCTATCGACGTTCCCCGCCATCCGATCATTGAAGATTATGTGACTATTTACTCCAATGCATCTATCCTGGGACGTATTACGATTGGAAAAGGTTCAGTGATAGGCGGTAACATTTGGCTAACCCACAGTGTGCCGCCAAACTCCAAAGTCCTTCAAACCCGAGCGGTGGAAGACAAGTAAATCTTTTTTATTTTTAGGATAAAACACAGTCGTAATTTAAACAGAAATACGTATGTTTGCGTCATACCCATGTGGTAATAATGCCTTAAATGTGTACGATGATGAACAAAGTAAAAACGTTAGATGACCTTCGGAAGATGCGCGAATCTTTACGCGCTTCCCTTGATTTACGCGAGAAAAGTAACAATCCCGAGCAGATGGTTCAGATAAAGGTTGCCATGGCAACCTGCGGTATCGCAGCCGGAGCCAAAGAAGTTATGAGTTATTTTATTGAAGCTCTCGACCGGGAACGTGTAGATGCCCTGGTCACTCAAACCGGGTGTATGGGCTATTGCTATGCAGAACCGACAGTGGAGATTACTGTTCCCGGCAAAGAACCGATCGTATTTGGTCGTGTCAACAAAGCCAAAGTTGACGAGATTATAACCTGTTACATCAAACAGGGAATTTTGCTGGATGACATCATACCGGTCAACTATAACGCGGTCGGACCTGAATAACAAACCAATACAAATACTTACATAATGGCACAATATAGCAACTATATTCTGGTGTGTGGCGGTACAGGCTGCCGTGCATCACAAAGCGAACTCATACTTCAAAATCTGAAAGAGGCTGTCAGGGAGAACGGATTGCAGGAGAGTGTGCAGGTAATCCGTACCGGTTGTTTCGGCTTTTGCGAGAAAGGTCCGGTAGTGAAACTGATTCCGGATAATACATTTTATGTGGAGGTTACTCCCGAAGATGCAAACGATATTGTAAACGAACATCTGATAAAAGGACGTAAAGTAGAGCGGCTGCTTTATGTAAACCCCGAAACGAACGAACAGATACTCGACTCCAAACACATCAACTTCTATAAAAAACAATTGCGTATAGCCTTGCGTAACTGTGGTTTTATCAATCCCGAAAACATAGACGAATACATTGCCCGCGACGGTTATATAGCTTTAGGAAAAGCCCTGACCGAGATGACGCCCGATGAAGTGATTAAAGAGATTCTGGATAGCGGATTGCGGGGCCGAGGCGGCGGTGGTTTTCCTACCGGACTCAAATGGCAGATTACCCGCAAGGTGCAGGCTCCGCAGAAATATGTAGTCTGCAATGCCGATGAAGGCGACCCGGGAGCGTTCATGGACCGTTCTATCCTGGAAGGCGACCCGCATTCCATTGTGGAAGCTATGGCTATCAACGGATACTGTACCGGTGCCAGTAAAGGACTTGTCTATATCCGGGCCGAATATCCGCTAGCTGTAGAACGTTTAAAGATAGCGATACAACAAGCAAAGGAATATGGCTTCTTAGGAGAAAACATATTTGGTACAGACTTCTCTTTCGATATCCAGATACGTTATGGTGCCGGTGCTTTTGTTTGCGGAGAAGAAACAGCCCTGATACATAGTATGGAAGGGTTACGCGGTGAAGCTACAGTTAAACCGCCATTCCCCAGTGAACATGGATATAAAGGTTGTCCGACTAATGTAAATAATGTGGAGACCTACGCCAATATCCCCGTTATCCTGCTGAAAGGAGCCGGATGGTTCAGCAGTATAGGAACGGAGAAGAGTAAAGGAACCAAGGTCTTTGCCCTGGCAGGAAAAGTAAACAACGTCGGTCTGATTGAAGTCCCGATGGGAACGACGCTTCGTGAGGTGATATTCGGTATCGGCGGGGGAATAAAAGACGGAAAGAAATTTAAAGCCGTACAGACCGGAGGCCCTTCCGGCGGATGTCTTACAGAAAAGCATCTGGACTTGCCAATCGACTACGACAACCTGATAGCGGCCGGTTCCATGATGGGGTCGGGCGGTATGATTGTGATGGATGAAGACGATTGTATGGTGGCGATGGCTAAGTTCTATCTGGATTTCACCGTTGAAGAATCCTGCGGCAAATGCGCCCCTTGCCGGATTGGAAACAAACGGCTGCATGAGATACTCCAAAAGATTACATCGGGCAGAGGAACTATCGAAGACCTCAATAAGCTGCGTAACCTAGCCATGGTTATAAAGGATACCGCTCTCTGCGGACTGGGACAGACCTCTCCGAACCCTGTCCTTTCCACCATGGATAACTTCTATGACGAATACCTGGCACATGTCGATGAACAACGTTGTCCTTCCCACCAGTGCCGCGAACTTACCCAGTACTTTATTAATCCGGAGAAATGCAAAGGCTGTACGATGTGTGCCCGAATCTGTCCGGTACATGCCATTACCGGCAGCCGGAAAGTTCCCCATACTATCGACTCGGATGTTTGTATCCGTTGCGGATCATGTATAGAGAAATGTAAGTTCGACGCTATTTACGTACATTAAATAGTTGACAGTGAATAATTGACAGTTGACAGAAAAGATATGAAAAACATAAAACTAACAATAGATAACAGAGAAGTGGAAGTCCCGAAAGGTACTACCATCCTCGATGCAGCAAAGAGCATGGGAATCCGTATCCCGACACTTTGCCATATGAAACTCGAAGATTTGCATTACGAGAACAATCCCGGCGCCTGCCGTATTTGTGTAGTGGAAATTGAAGGCCGCCGTAACCTGGCCCCGTCCTGTAAGATGGAATGTACGGAAGGAATGGTTGTAAGGACCCATACTCCCCGGGTAATGAATGCCCGGAAGACAGTGATGGAACTGATTCTGTCCAACCATCCGGCCGGTTGCCTTACCTGTAGCAGCAACGGATATTGCGAACTGCAAACAATAGCCCATGACCTGGGTATCCGTGAAATACGGTATCAGGGAGAACAATCCACCTTTGAGATAGACCGTTCTCCTTCCATCGTCCGTAACATGAATAAATGTATCATGTGCCGCCGTTGCGAAACGATGTGTAACAATATTCAGACAGTAGGAGCCTTGACGGCCGTCAACCGTGGTTTCAACGCAGCCGTCTCTACAGCCTTTGAGCGTGATATCGCCGGAAGTACCTGTTCTTATTGCGGACAATGTGTTTCCGTCTGTCCGGTAAATGCCCTGAGTGGCCGTAATACCCAGCAGCCAGTATTGGATGCATTGGCTAATCCGGCTAAGATTGTGATCGCCCAGACTGCTCCGGCTGTACGTACCGCCCTCGGACGTGACTTCGGCTGTGAGCCGGGCACACTGGTTACCGGAAAGATGGTATCGGCTCTTCGCCAGTTAGGTTTTGACTATGTCTTTGATACTGACTTTGCAGCCGACCTGACCATTATGGAAGAGGGAACGGAGCTTCTTCAGCGTCTCAGCAAATATCTTTCAGGGGATGAAAAAGTGAAAATACCGATGATGACCAGTTGCTGTCCCGGTTGGGTCAGCTTTGTCGAGCAGCACTTCCCGGAGTTGCGCGAACATCTGTCTACAGCCAAAAGCCCGCAACAGATGTTCGGAGCCATAGCCAAAAGTTATTTTGCAGAAAAGCTGGGAGTAGACCGTAAAGATATAGTTGTTGTCTCCATCATGCCTTGCCTGGCAAAGAAATATGAAGCCAGCCGTCCGGAGTTTGCCGTAGAAGGGAATCCGGATGTAGATATCTCCATCTATACCCGTGAACTGGCCCGTCTGATTCGTTATGCCAATATAAACTTCAACGAACTTCCCGACAGCAACTTCGACCATCCTCTCGGCGAATCGACCGGTGCCGGAGTTATCTTTGGAACTACCGGGGGAGTTATAGAAGCCGCCTGCCGTACGGCTTATGAACTATATACGAAGAAGCCGCTCGAACGAATCGAGTTTAAGGAATTGCGCGGACTGGAAGGTATCCGTAGCGGAACGATTAACTTTGACGGCGTTCCCGTGAAGATAGGTATCGCCCACGGTCTCGGTAATGCCCGTAAGCTGGTTGAAGAAGTAAAAAGCGGAAAGTCTCCTTATCATGTTATCGAGATAATGGCCTGCCCCGGTGGTTGCATCGGAGGTGGCGGCCAACCGTTCCATCAGGGAAGGATGGATGTTTTGCGTAAACGTGCCGCCGCCCTTTACAGCGAAGACGAAAGCAAACCGCTCCGCAAAAGCCATGAGAATCCGTATATTCAGCAGTTATATAAAGAATACCTGGGCGAACCTTGCGGACCAAAGGCGCATGAATTACTGCATACTCATTACTTCGACCGCAAAGAAGTAGTCAATATGTTTTTGGAAACTGATAAAGACGAATAAGCCATGGAAAAGATACATTTGCCCCAACCGAAAGTAAACGAACTGCATGCCATCTGCAAAGAGCATGACAACGACCCCGGCGAGCTAATCAATATCCTGCACGCAGCACAGGAAATCTTCGGTTACCTTCCCCGTGAAGTGCAGGAAATGGTAGCGGCCGAATTGCATATTCCTGTATCCCGTGTGTATGGTGTAGTCACCTTTTATTCGTTCTTTACCATGACTCCGAAAGGAAAATACCCGATTTCCGTCTGTCTGGGAACCGCCTGTTATGTGCGGGGAGCCGAGAAAGTACTGGACGAATTTCAGCGTCAACTGGAAATCAAGATAGGAGAGACCACCTCCGACGGTTTGTTTTCTCTGGACTGCCTGCGTTGTGTCGGGGCTTGCGGACTGGCTCCCGTGGTGACGATAGGAGGTAAAGTCTACGGAAGAATTACACCGGAAAAGGTACGGGATATCCTATCGGAATACTATATCCGCGAAGAATAAGAGTTTTTTCGTTCAAAAGTCTTTGCAGGTTCACTTGTATGCATGAGCGCTTTATTATCAACAGATGGCAAGGCAGAAGTAGTTGTAGGAATAAGCCTTCACCGGATGACAGATGACAGACGATATTGCAAATAGAACTTTTATTTGCAATGCTGTAAGTGATTTATAGACAGTTGTATACGAGTGAATATGACAGATGGCAGATAAAATCCGGAAACTTTTGTGTAGAGAGAAATATTTACTTATATAAAAGGGAAATGAGTAGTTAACAACTAGCTCGTTTCCCTTTATTTTTTATCTCAAAGAAGCATAGAAACTAATTGAAAAGTAGTAACAACGTAAGATTACCCTGTACACCTTACTCTGGTAGGCTGTACAGGATAGTTAAGCAAGGTGTACACCGTAATCGATTATCCTGTACACCCTGGTATTAGTGAGTCCTGACCTTTATATTAGTTTGTCCAGACCTATGCCTTAATAGTCAGGGACCTGGTGTTTAGAAACGGCTGATGGAACCGCCACCTCCCGAGCGTCCTCCGCCCCAGGAACCGCCACCACCACCGCCAAAGCCACCGAAACCACCTCCGAAGCCTCCGCCTCGTCCGCCACCACCAATAATGATAGGGCCTGTGCTACGTCTTAGCCGGCTGATGTTCCGATTTTTCTTTTCGGTATAACCGCAATTCTTGCAACGATACGTATCTTCTGCCAGTCCTTCCGACTGGTAAGTAGCCCGCTGTATAACTTGCTGGCCGACATATACCAACGTCTTTTGTCCACAACGGGGGCAGATACGGGGACGGTATTTGAGGAAAGAGACAAGAATAAAGATTCCGGCAGGAAATACAATCATCATAATCATGAATAACCACAGGAAAAGATTATCGTCTTCCGACTGCCTGCTAGTGTTTCCTCCCGTCATGGCGGCACGCTCATAATCGCTTGCCATCAGGTATTGCTTTACGGCGGCTACGCCTTTCAGCATACCGGCGCTAAAATCACCCGCTTTCAGGTCCGGAATCATATATCTCTGTTGCAGACGATAGCAGATTGCATCCGGGAGGACTCCTTCTATGCCGTAACCCGTCTCGAAAACGACGGAGCGTTGTGTAGGTTCGGTAACAAGCTGTATCAGGAGTCCGTTGTCTTTGTCCTTTTTTCCCAATCCCCAGTGTTGGAACAGGTCGGTGGCAAACATGCGGGCATCGTTATCGCCGATACTTTCAACGGCAACGACGGCAACTTCTATTCCCAGGCTGTCTTCTACAATCTGCAACAGGCGGTTGATGCGATCGACATCCTGAGGCTGTATGATTCCGTCGGGGTTGCTCACGTGATTATTCCGGTCGGAAAGACGTACGTTAGGTATCGTTTCGACTGTATAATTTTTTGCCGCAGAAAGCTGTAACGGGAAAAGGGATACGAGCAGCAAGACTGCCAGCCATAGAGCCGGCAGACGTTTACCCGTTAGTATTCTATTCAGATTTCTCATCCTTTACCTGAACTTATCGGATTAGAATTCAACTTTCGGAGCTTTCTCCGCACCGCTCTCCGCACTGAAATAGGCTTTCGGCTGGAAACCGAACATACCGGCCAGGATATTGGTCGGGAAACTGCGGATATAGGTATTATAAGACTGCGCCGTTTCGTTGAAACGCTTGCGTTCTACCGAGATACGGTTTTCTGTGCCTTCCAGCTGTGCCTGCAATTCGGAGAAGTTCTGATTGGCTTTCAGGTCCGGATAACGTTCGATAACGAGCATCAGGCGGGAGAGGGCACTGCTCAGTTCCCCTTGCGCAGCCTGGAATTTCTTCATCGACTCTTCGTTCAGGTTGGATGGGTCGATGGTTGTTTTGGTCGCCTCGGCGCGGGCGCTTACCACACCTTCCAGGGTCTCCTTTTCATGCGTTGCATATCCCTTGACTGTATTTACCAGGTTAGGAATAAGGTCCATACGGCGCTGGTATTGGTTCTCCACCTGGCTCCAGGCAGTTTTTACTCCTTCATCTTGTGTAACCATTGTGTTGTAAGTGCCTTTTACCCAGGAGTAACCGGCAAATAAAAGTACCACGATAATGGCAATTGTAATCCACAAAGCTTTGTTCTTAAACATTTTCTTTTTGCTTTAATTGTTATACATAGTGTTGCAAAGCTATATAAAAAACAGGAGAGGAGAAGAAACTGTTTTGCACAATTATCGTTTAGGACGAAATTTATCCGTATTGTACCAATGGGAGAATCATTGCAGACAAAGTAATATAGACACAGCCTATCTCGCCATAAATAAAACTTATCAATCTTGTGAAGATATCTTAATAAATATATCTACTTTTGCAGGAAACAAATCTCAAACAACCAATAATTATGCGTAACACTAGTTTTAGTAAGATGGCGGTACTTCCTGCCGGACTGCTTACGTTGGCTTTGACAATGCCTTCGTGCTCATCCAATGAGTACAAGAAACATGAGGGCGACAAGGCAAAACAGGTAGCTTCGATTATCCGTAACAACGGATGTATGGAATGTCACTCGGCCACCGCAAATGTTCCTTTTTATGGAAAGTTGCCGGTTATCGGTCCGGTTGTGCAGGCTGATATGAAAGAAGGTACACATTATCTGGACCTTACAGCGATGTTAACAGCACTGGATAACGGACAGCCTGTGTCGGAAGTCGATTTGGCGAAAGTGGAGAACACTGCCCTGAGCGGTTCGATGCCCCCAGCCAAATATTACACAGTGCACTGGGGAACCAGCCTGAATGACGACGAAAAAGCGGTCATTATCGCTTGGGCGAAAGATGTCCGTAAGAACAATTATGTATCGCCTACCGTAGCAGAAGAGTTTGCCAATGAACCGGTTCAACCGTTGATGGCTGCTATCCCGACCGATTCGGCTAAGGTTGCTTTAGGATTTGATTTGTATCACGACACACGCCTGTCGGGTGATAACACGGTTTCGTGTGCCACCTGTCACGGATTGAATACGGCCGGAGTAGACCGCAAGCAGTTCTCGGAAGGTATCCATGGCCAGTTCGGCGGAGTGAATGCACCGACCGTTTATAATGCGGCACTCAACTTCGTGCAGTTCTGGGACGGACGCGCTGCCGACCTGAAAGAGCAGGCTGCCGGACCTCCTTTGAACCCGGTGGAAATGGGTAGCGCTTCATTCGACGAAATCTGTGCCAAGCTGGCTGAAGACAAGGAGTTGAGCAAACGCTTCCTTGAAGTATTCCCTGAAGGATTTACGCAGTCGACGGTAACGGAGGCTATCGCTGAGTTTGAAAAGACGTTGCTTACACCGAGCCGTTTCGACAAATACCTGCAAGGAGACAAGAATGCCCTAACAGCCGAGGAACTGGAAGGTTACCAGTTGTTTAAAGACAATAAGTGCGCGACTTGCCACGTCGGTATGAACTTGGGCGGACAGTCGTATGAATATATGGGTATCAAGGATAATTATTTCGATTACCGCGGCACTGGCTTGACGGATGGTGACAACGGACGCTGGGCAGTAACCAAGAACGAGGCTGACCGTCATAAATTCAAGACACCTACACTGCGTAATGTAATGCTAACAACGCCTTATATGCACGACGGTTCGATAACCACAATAGAGGATGCTATCCAGGTGATGCATGAGTTCCAGATTGGAAAACGTATCTCGGATGCCGAAACGGCGAAGATTGTGGCGTTCCTCGGTACGTTGACCGGCGAGTATAACGGAGAGTTGCTTCAATAATACAAATTAGTTATATAATGCACATGCCCTTCCGCTTGTTCCATATCGTTCTTCTGCTGATTGCTTTGCAAAGCACAGGGGGCGTATGGGGACAGGAGGAGGGGCTTGCTTCTTATTACCATGAACGTTTTCACGGTCGGAAATCTTCGAGCGGCCGTATCCATGATAAGGACGAGATGGTTGCCGCCCACCGCACTCATCCTTTCGGTACTTATCTGCGTGTCACTAACCTTGAGAATATGAAAAGCGTGGTAGTCTGCGTCACCGACCGCGGTCCACACCGCAAGGGGCGGATTATTGACGTATCCTCTGGCGCTGCGAAGCTGCTCGGGTTCAAGAAGAAAGGACTTGCCCGTGTACGGGTGGAAGAAGTCCCCGGCCCTATAGATTTGCGCTGGCTGGAACTTATCTATCCTAAATTTCCTCCGACACTTACCACGGAGGATATGATGCCTAAACCTCCATACCGCATGATAATAAATGATTGAAGCGGTTCTAATCAAATTTTAATTTCAACTAAGAGGATTCTAATCGGATACGTAGGGACGTAAAACGCCCCGCCCTATACCTTTGCGCTCAAAAAAAAGAGATGCACATGGGTAAACGATTCATTCTTTTATTACTTGTCTTACCGGTATTCTGCTATGTCACCAAGGCAGAGGGTCAATCTGTCAAACTTACTTTACAGGAAGCTGGGCAGCGCTTTGCCACCTGCAATCTCGAACTGATCGCGGAGCGTTATAATATCGACATTGCCGAGGCTGAAGTTATCCAGGCAAGGTTGTTTGAAAACCCGGTCATTTCGCTGGAGCAGAATGTCTATAACCGTCTGAACGGGAAGTATTTCGACGTCGGGAAGGAAGGCGAAGCCGTGATAGAAATTGAACAGCTAATCTATATTGCAGGACAACGCAATAAGCGAGTGCGGGTAGAGAAGCTAAATAAGGAGATGGCGGTCTACCAGTTTGAAGAGGTGTTACGCACGTTGCGCAGCGAGTTGAACAGCAAATTCATTGAGATTTATTATACCCGGAAATCACTCTCGGTCTATGACAAGGAGATAGATTACCTGGAACGACTGCTGGAAGCGATGAAGGAGCAGAATGAGAAAGGAAATATCTCCCTGCTCGAAAAGTCGAGGATACAGGCACTTTTGCTTTCTCTGCAACAGGAGAGGAATGATGCGTTGAACCGGCTTATCGCCTTGCAAGGGGATATGCGGTTGCTGCTGGGGTTGGAGGCAGACGAGACGTTTGAGCTGGTCTTCGATGCGTCGGTACTGAAACAGATGGATACCGGGGCAGTCCCTTTTGCGGAACTGTCGGAGCGGCTTGCCGGGCGACCGGATATGAAGATGGCGCGGACGAATATACAGGTGTCACGTGCCAATGTGAGCTTGCAAAAGTCGCTGGCCTTTCCCGAAGTAAGCCTGAAAGGGTCTTATGACAGGGCGGGTAACTTCTGTGATAATTACTTTGCCGTAGGACTGAGCATCTCGGTTCCTGTCTTCAACCGCAATCAGGGGAATATCAAATCTGCCCGCCTTGCCGTACTGCAAAACACGAATCGGGAAGAACTTGCCCGCCGGCAGGCGGAAACGGAGCTTTTCACCAGCTATGCACGACTGGAGAAGGCGGTCAAACTGTATCGTTCTTCCAACTTTGAACTGGAACGCGACTTCGGGACTATCATCGAGGGGGTAAACAGCAACTACCAAAAGCGTAATATCAGCCTGCTGGAGTTTATCGACTATTACCAGGCGTATAAAGAAACCTGTCTGCAACTTTACCAGACGGAGAAAGATGTGTTCCTCGCTATGGAAGAGGTAAATACCGTGACGGGCAGCGACGTGTTCAGCTATTAATGACTAATGAATATTGAATATAAGGATATGAGAAATAGAATGAAAAAGAATTGTATTGTATGGACGCTGTTGCTGCCGTTACTGATAGGGTGCGGTAGGAAAACTGGCGGGCAGGAGGAAGCACCGGCACCTTTGATGTTGACCGACAGTTTGCAGAAAGTGGTTTCGGTCGAGACTGTGCATGAGATGCCCCTGAGTAATGAGTTGCTGTTGAATGGGCGTGTCGGTTTCAATCCGGAACAACTGGCGCGTGTCTATCCCATCTTCGGAGGAAATATCACGGAGGTGAATGTCGAGATGGGCGACTATGTAAAGAAAGGGGATATACTCGCTATTATCCATAGCAGCGAAGTGGCTGATTACGAGAAGCAGCGCAAGGAGGCGGGGCAGCAGATTATACTTGCCGACCGCAATCTGGAAGCTACACGGGATATGTTCAACAGCGGAATGGCTTCCGAACGTGATGTCCTTCAGGCGGAACAGGAAGCGGTAAATGCCCGGGCCGAACAGAAGCGGATTGACGAAGTGTATGCCATCTACCATATTACAGGTAATTCTACTTACGAGATACAATCGCCTGTCTCCGGTTTCGTTATCGGGAAGAATGTAAGCCGCAATATGCAGATACGTTCAGACCAGACGGAGGAGTTGTTCACGATTTCGGGATTGGATAACGTCTGGGTAATGGCCGATGTTTACGAGAGCGATATCAGCAGGGTTTACGAAGGGGCGGCAGTCCGCATAACGACACTGGCCTACCGGGACAAGGAGTTTACCGGAACGGTTGACAAGGTCTATAATATGCTGGATAGCGAGAGCAAAACAATGAGCATACGGGTCATGTTGAAGAATGAAGATTACCTGCTGAAACCTGGCATGTTCACCAATGTCTATGTGCAGACTGATGCGAACGGGAAGGTGATGCCCCGTGTGGAGGCCCGTGCCGTCATATTTGAGAACGGTCGTCATTTTGTTGTGGGGATAGGCAGCGACAATGTGTTGCAGACTCGTGAAGTGACGGTATTCAAACAGACCGATAAGTACTGTTTCCTGGAAACCGGGCTGAAAGAGGGCGACCGGATTATCGACCGGAATGCTCTTTTGGTTTATAACGCTTTAAAGTAAACGAGGAAAGATGCATACATTTATAGATAACATAATAGCTTTCTCGCTGAAGAATAAGTTCTTTATCTTTTTCTGTACCGCCATAGCCGTGATAGCGGGAGCGGTGAGCTTTATCCATACGCCTGTCGACGCCTTTCCCGATGTGACGAATACGAAGGTGACAATCATTACCCAATGGCCGGGACGCAGTGCGGAAGAGATAGAGAAGTTTATCACTATCCCCATCGAAATAGCGATGAATCCGGTACAAAAGAAAACGGATATCCGCAGCACGACGCTGTTCGGCCTCTCGGTCATCAATGTGATGTTCGACGATGACGCGGATGACTTCTATGCCCGCCAGCAAGTATATAACCTGTTGAACGATGCCGACCTGCCGGAGGGGGTTACGCCGGAGGTACAGCCTCAGTACGGACCGACGGGGGAGATTTTCCGTTATACGCTGCGGAGCGACAAACGGACAGTGCGCGAACTGAAGACGTTTCAGGACTGGGTAATCGAGCGTAAGCTGCGGGCAGTGCCGGGAGTGGCGGATATCGTCAGCTTCGGCGGCGAGGTGAAGACGTTTGAAGTGAGTGTTAACCCGAACCAGCTAATCAATTATAACGTGACATCTCTGGAACTGTTCGACGCGATTGCAAAGAGTAATATTAATGTAGGGGGCGATGTGATAACCAAAAGTTCGCAGGCTTATGTGGTACGCGGCATCGGACTGATCAACGATACGAAGGAGATTGAGAATATCGTCGTCAAGAACATCAACGGCACACCTATCCTGGTGAAACATCTGGCAAACGTCCACGAATCAAGTTTGCCCCGGTTGGGACAGGTGGGACGCATGGAAGAAGACGATGTCGTGCAGGGAATTGTTGTCATGCGGAAAGGAGAGAATCCGGGCGAAGTGATTGCCGCCCTGAAAGAAAAGATAGCGGACATACAGGAAAATGCGTTGCCGGAAGATGTGCGGATTGTGTCCTTCTACGACCGCGAGGACCTGGTAGACCTGGCGGTACGGACGGTGACGCATAACCTGGCCGAAGGTATTTTGCTGGTAACTTTCATTGTGTTGATTTTTATGGCAGACTGGCGTACAACGGTGATTGTATCCATTATTATCCCGTTGGCGCTGCTCTTCGCCTTTATCTGTCTCCGGGCGATGGGAATGAGTGCAAACCTGCTTTCGATGGGGGCGATCGACTTCGGTATCATTATCGACGGGGCGGTCGTGATGGTGGAAGGGTTGTTTGTGGCTCTCGACCGGAAGGCGCGTGAGGTGGGAATGCCTGCCTTCAATGTGATGAGCAAGATGGGACTGATTCGCCAGACGGCCAAAGACAGGGCGAAGGCGGTGTTCTTCTCCAAGCTAATCATTATTACGGCACTGGTTCCGATATTCGCTTTTCAGAAGGTGGAAGGGAAGATGTTCAGTCCGCTGGCATATACGCTCGGGTTTGCCTTGCTGGGGGCTTTGATATTTACGTTGACATTAGTCCCGGTGCTTTCTTCGATGCTGTTGAAAAGGAATGTGCGTGAAAGGCATAATCCGTTTCTGGCGTGGATAAACCGGGTATCCGTTTCTATATTTGACCGTTGCCATGCACATAAGAAGACTACTATCGGCATTGCCTCTCTGGTGGCTGCCGTTGGTTTGTGGTGTTTTACTTTGCTGGGGACTGAGTTTCTTCCGCAGCTGAACGAAGGTTCTATTTATATCCGTGCCACCTTGCCGCAGAGTATTTCCCTGGATGAGTCCGTTAAGCTGGCAAACCGGATGCGCCGCGAACTGGCGTCGTATCCCGAAGTACGGCAGGTGCTTTCGCAAACGGGCCGTCCCAACGACGGAACGGATGCGACAGGCTTCTACAATATCGAGTTTCATGTAGACATTTATCCTGAAAAGGAGTGGGCCAGCAAATTGACTAAGGCGGGATTGATTGAGAAGATGGAGGACGACCTTGCTATTTATCCGGGCGTAGACTTCAACTTCTCCCAACCTATCACCGATAATGTGGAAGAAGCTGCCAGCGGCGTGAAAGGTTCGATTGCTGTGAAAGTGTTCGGTAAAGACTTGTACGAGTCGGAAAAGAAAGCCGTCGAAGTCTTTAAAGTCCTGGAAACCGTCGAAGGCATCGAAGACCTGGGAGTCATACGTAATATCGGACAACCGGAACTGCGTATCGAACTCGACGAATCGCGTCTGGCCCGTTACGGAGTGGCAAAAGAAGATGTGCAGTCCATTATCGAGATGGCGATAGGGGGCAAGAGCGCCTCGTTGCTTTACGAAGACGAACGGAAGTTTAATATCATGGTGCGCTACGAATCAGCCTTCCGCCGGAGCGAGGACGAGATAGGAAAAATATTGGTTCCGGCCCGCGACGGGACGATGGTGCCCATCAAAGAGTTAGCCGACATCCATACGATAACCGGCCCGCTGATTATCTATCGCGATAACCATGCCCGTTTCTGTGCCGTTAAATTCTCCGTCGGTGGCCGCGATGTGGGTACGGCAGTAGCCGAAGCACAGCAAAAAGTCGACCGGCAGGTGAAGCTACCGGAAGGTTATACCCTGAAATGGACGGGGGATTTTGAGAACCAGCAGCGTGCTACGAAACGACTGGCACAGGTGGTTCCGGTGAGTATTGCCATCATCTTCGTCATCCTGTTCGTGCTGTTCGGCAATGCCCGCGATGCCGGATTAGTGCTGTTGAATGTACCCTATGCGGCTGTGGGAGGAATTGTCGCCCTTCTGCTTACCCGCTTCAACTTTTCGATTTCGGCAGGTATCGGTTTTATCGCGCTGTTTGGTATCTGTATCCAGAACGGGGTTATCATGATTTCCGATATAAAAGGTAACTTGAAAAACCGTACACCTTTGCCGTTGGCTGTAAAACAAAGTGTGAAAGACCGTGTCCGCTCCGTGCTCATGACGGCTTCGATGGCAGCTATCGGACTGATGCCCGCCGCCCTCAGCCACGGTATCG
>OCAK01000744.1_pt1 | contig 24793 bp, 19 predicted proteins | sample 1538301 | NCBI WGS metagenome assembly OCAK01 (sample SAMEA2580285, study PRJEB22360) | human gut metagenome | biome: human gut; feature: human-associated habitat; material: faeces | place: Denmark | collected 2008/2010 | reverse complement strand
GGCAGCCATCGAACAGGGAAACTGGCAGGCTGCCGGACAGTATCTGCAAATGGCGCCCCATGAAACGTTGGCCTATAAAAACTGTAAGGGTGTGTATGAATTAATGACCGGAAATTTGTATGAGGGTATCCGTTTGCTGAAGTCTGCAAAAGCGGAAGGCTCGGAAGAAGCCGGCATGAATCTGACATTATTTTTTGAGAATAATAAACGTCATTGAGTTAGTCTGGAATATTATTTACTAAATACTTTTATCGTATGAAAAACAAACTTTTTGTAAAATCGGTATGGCTGTTATGCCTGGCTTTGGGGCTGGCCGGATGCATTAATGATGCAGATGTTTTGCCGGAAGATAATTCCGGTTTTGTGGATGGAGGAGAAGGAAATGTCCGTTTTGCTTTCGTTGTGCCCAACAATTCTTCAACTAAAGCTGGGGATGCCGAAACTTCGGGTATTTATGAAACCGGAAATGCGAACGAATATAATGTGAAGTCGCTTAATGTCTACCTGTTTAATTCAGATACGAAGGCTTTATATAAAAAGATTCGGTTGGAAAATATAACGCGTACGGCCGGTCCGCAATTACCGGAAAATAGCTCATCCGGAAATCAAAACGAGCATGTAGTGAAATATACGGCCAACCGAGTGTTGATAGACCCGGGTACGTATGATATCTTTACGATTGCCAATGGAGATGTTACGGGGTCTTTCAGTACGGAAAATGAGTTTATAAACCTGGTGGATAGGTCTACTTATAAGGATGGTTTTGGAGTCTTGACCGAAGACGGCACATTGCAGATGACAAACCGTGCCGATAACAGCGGTTTGTATGATGGTACGACCGATTCAAATCTGAAAGTGACAGTTCGTGAGATTTTGCCGTCGGAGGAACCGGATATCGTGACTATCAATCTGGAACGTGTGATGGCTAAAGTCCTGGTCGGGCAGTCGAAAGAGGATTACAGCCTGGTTGACGGAAATGGAAAAGAGTATGTTTCCATCAGTCTGACCGGATTCCAGTATATCAATTTGAGCCGGTGGTTCTATACGTTTCGTCACACGGCGGTGCTGACAGCCAATAATGCTCCTTCTTCCTATACTATTGCTAATGGAAATTTTGGAGAGATAAATGCGAATAACGGTTATGTGATTGATCCTTATTTCTTTTCGAAAACGGTAGATGGGGCGAAAGGGTTTGATAATCCGGATGGTTATTATGCTTATCCATTGACCTCTGTGGCTGAAAGCTGGCAGTCGGTTCCGGTTGATGCGTTCCACGGTTTTTATTGTCTGGAGAATTGCATGTTTAAAACGGCACAGTTGAATGCTTATTCGACCGGAGTACGGTTTAAGGCAAGTTTTGTTCCCGGTACGCTTTGGGGAGAAGGTAAAGAAGCAACTAGTGCAAGACCTGATGCTATTTATTATGCGAACTATAAATTTTATAGCAGTATCAAAGCGATGAAAGATGCCGGACTTAAACTGGATGGCATTACGGAAGATTCGACTGATGAAGAGTTGGCTAAGTTCTTTGTGAAACGTTATCGGAAAGATCCGGAAGGTAACAATTATTATTGCTATTATAATTATTGGATCAGGCACCTGGATAATAACATGGAAAACGAGATGGGAGTTATGGAGTTTGCGATAGTACGAAATAATATTTACCGTTTGCTGGTGACGAATATTTCTGGACTTGGTTCCGGAACACCGGAGATCGATCCGGAAAAACCTGATGAATACGAAGCTTATCTGAAAATGGATTTTAATGTTTTACCCTGGATCGTCCGGAATCAGGGTGGGGACGGAGGCGCAACCCTTAAATAAGTATATCTCGTTTTTCGGGAGAACGATTTGTTTCCCGTCAAAACAAACCAAAAAGTCCCGGATATCCGGGACTTTTTTTGTATGAGTTTTTGTGTAATTATCAGAACCACTTGATCTTTCTGAAAATAAAGAATGCCAGAGCGGATAAGGTGATCGATAAAAGTACGATCGCAATAAGTCCGTGGGGAGCGTCTTCAATATAATTGACCACATTCATTCCGTAGAAGCTGGCAATCAGCGTTGGTACCATCAGAATAATAGAGATGGAGGTCATGCGCTTCATGATGGTATTCACGTTGTTGGAGATGATGGAGGCAAAAGCATCCATCGTTCCGGTAAGGATATCGCTGTAAATGTTCACCGTGAGGTGTGCCTGTTTTAACTCTGTTTCGACATCTTCCAGCAGTTCCGCATCCATATACATCGGTTCCTGGAAAATGCTTTGCAGTTTCGAGAGCATCACTTCGTTTCCACGGATAGAAGTGTTGAAGTAAACCATACTTTTCTCCAGTTTCATCAACCGCAGAAGATCTTCGTTACGGATACTCTTTTCCAGGGCTTTTTCGGCACGTGCCACTTCGTTGTTAATCTGTTTCAGATATTTTAGGAACCAGACGGCTGATGAGTGGATCAGACGCAGGATCAGGTCGTATTTATGACGTACGACAAGTTCTTTACGCCGGCTATAACGGATGAAATCAGGTAATAATTCGGTTTTGTGATAACATACCGAGATAATAATCTCATTGTTGGTGATGATGCCGATCGGAACGGTGGTGAAGGGAATACCGCTTTCCTTGCTTTGTACCGGGATACGCAGGATAGTCAGCAGCCAGTTTCCTTCGTATTCGATACGCGGACGTTCGTCGGTATCGGCGATATCGCTCAGGAATGATTCGGGTACGTGAAATTGATTTAAAAGGTATTGGATGTCTTCGGGTGTAGGGCATTCTACATTTACCCAGCTGTTAGGAAGCCACTGGTCTTTCTCCACAAAACCGGCTTCACAATAAAGAAATGTTTTCATTATTGCCTCCTTTCGTTGTTAACACGAACAGAGGTAATAAGAAACCCCCGTCCGCTAATTTTTACTTGTTAATGTTTCTCGCGGAATACTGTCGTCCATAATTAGTTAATTACTTTTTACGGCTGCAAAGGTAAAAAAAAGGAATGAATACCAAATAAAAATCGTATTTTTGGTGTCCGAAAATTACAAAAGAGAATGGCAGAAGGAACTAAAAATACCGGGAGAGGAAACTCCGGAAGGGGAAAGCAAAAGCCTGTGGTCGTGCCCGATATGGGGCGTCTACAGCCACAGGCACGCGAGTTGGAAGAGGCCGTTTTAGGTGCCTTGATGCTTGAGAAGGATGCTTATTCGATCATTAGTGAGATATTGAAGCCGGAATGCTTCTATGAAAAGTCGCACGAGATGATCTATGCAGCTATTGTGGATCTGGCAGCCAGCCAGCGTCCGGTCGATATGCTGACCGTGACGGAACAGTTGAGGAAACGCGGCGAATTGGATCAGGTGGGCGGACCGTTTTATATTTCGCAGCTCACCAGTAAAGTTGCCAGTAGTGCACATATCGAATATCATGCCCGTATCATCGCCCAGAAATATCTGGCAAGAGAGTTGATCTCTTTTACGGCCATGATACAGGGGAAAGCGTTTGATGAGACGATCGATGTGGAAGACCTGATGCAGGAGGCCGAAGGTAAATTGTTTGAGATTTCGCAACGGAATGTAAAGAAAGACGTGACCCAGATCAATCCGGTTATCAAGGATGCGATGGATATGTTGCAGAAAGCGGCAAACCAGAAAGAAGGTCTGAGCGGTACGCGTACCGGTTTCGATGCGTTGGATAAGATCACTTCGGGGTGGCAAAATTCCGACTTGATCATTATCGCTGCCCGTCCTGCGATGGGTAAGACGGCGTTTGTACTTTCTATGGCGAAGAATATGGCGGTGAACCATAATGTGCCGGTTGCCTTGTTCTCGCTTGAAATGAGTAACGTTCAGTTGGTAAACCGTCTGATCGTGAATGTATGTGAGATACCGGGTGAGAAGATTAAAAGCGGACGCTTGGAAAGCTATGAGTGGGAACAGCTTGACTTCAAGATTAAGGAATTGTATGATGCTCCGATTTATGTGGATGATACGCCGAGTCTTTCGGTGTTCGAGTTGCGTACCAAGGCACGCCGTCTGGTGCGTGAACACGGGGTAAGATGTATTATCATCGACTACCTTCAGTTGATGAATGCGAGTGGTATGAGTTTCGGTAGCCGTGAGCAGGAGGTAAGTACTATCTCCCGTTCGTTGAAAGGGTTGGCGAAGGAACTGAATATCCCGATTATCGCACTTTCGCAGTTGAACCGTGGTGTGGAAAGCCGTCAGGGAGCTGAAGGAAAACGTCCGCAGTTGGCCGACCTTCGTGAATCCGGAGCGATCGAGCAGGATGCGGATATGGTTTGCTTTATCCATCGTCCCGAATATTATAAGATTACGGAAGATGAACGCGGTAACTCGCTGGTCGGTCTGGCGGAGATCATCATAGCCAAGCATCGTAACGGTGCGACGGGTGATGTGCGTCTGCGATTTAAGGGCGATTATGCAAAGTTCATGAATATTGATGAAGATGTGGCTGTCCGTGAGTTTTCATCGAATATGAACAGTGACGATTCGTTACCTCCGATACCGCCTGCCGGTGCAGATTTCCTGAACCAGGGCAGTAGTAACGAGGTCCCGTTCTAAATTAAAGCAAATATAATGATATGCGGCCTGTTCCCGGATTTGAGGGGGCAGGCCGTATTATTTTAGTAAAAAAGCAAAAACAGAACATATTATGAAAAAAATCCGGATTGTGTAGTATGATTGAAAGTCCGAACTTTGTGACCGGTATAATAAATGAATTTTTCGCAGTTAATAATTAGTAGAGAATGAATAAAACACAAATCGTTAGAATGCTGGCAGAAAGGCTGGATATAACTTTGGTAGATAGTCGTATTTATCTGAATACGTTGTTGGATATTGTAGTTGAAGGGGTAATAACTGATGAAAAAGTGGCAATTCACGAGTTTGGTAAGATATTTATTTTACCTCAATCGCGGAGACAGGTCCGGAATCCGAGAACGGGAGAGAAAGTGATGCTTAATCCCCGTAAAACAATCCGTTTAAAACCGTGTGAGGCTCTTATTGAGAAGATCAATAAGCAATGAAAATGAACGGAGTTCATACAGAACTCCATATTTTTCGGATTCAAAGGTATAAAATAATCTGATATGAACTAATTCTAGGCTTTATTTTATAACGTGACCCTTGTTTTACCCTTTTTCTTTCTCTTTTGTGGCTTTACAGGCCTGTTATTTATCCGGTATCTTTACAGGAAAAAATAATTCCAACCGATAGGGGCTATTCTTCCTCTATTCTTTTATCATCTTCCATTCTTCCTTAATAGGGGACCTTAAATTTCTGTTGTTTTTCAACAGAAATTTATTGTCTATCTCTCTGAACCATAGTTCTGTATGGACTATGTATATATTGTTCTATAAAGTGTAAATCGTTGTCTGTCAGTAGTTACATGTAATTTATGTTCTACAATCGGACTCGTATGATTGGTTACTTTGAGGCAATAATCAGCAGTAAATCCATAAAAAAGATACCGAACTTCTACTGAATAGGGGAAGATCTGTTAAATATCAATGATATCAGTAAATGAAAAATAGTAAATCTTGATTCATATGGAAATGGTTAATCAATTTCGAACACTAATCGCTGGTCTGTTTAATAATAAACAGGAAAAAAAGGAAAGACAAGGAGACGGAGAAGTTGTGAAGCTCAAGCAAGAGAACGAAGAGTTGAAGCGGACCGTCGATACGCTGACCATCAAGAACCGTGAGATACAACAACTCATGGTACAGAAGATCAGGGAGACGGACGATTGGGGCCATGAGCATGAAGCCAAATACAAAGAAGCCATCCGGAGAGCGGAGGAATTGGAAAAACTCCATAACTCTTTCTTCGTTGAAGCGGTACATGAGATGCGTACGCCTCTCTCCCTGATATTGGGATACTTGGGACAGTTAGTGCAGAATCGTGAACTCGATGGTTTGGTTTCCACCCAGGTCCTTTCGGCCTATCGCAATACACTTGCTTTGCAGGATATGATGTATCAGTTGCAAGATATTCGCCACGGTGATGATGTCGCTAACCATATGCGAATAGCCCGCTATGATCTGGTGGATATAACGAAGCAGATATGCGACCTGTTTGTTGACTGGATTGCCATGAACAATATTGATTTTAAAATCAATACGCAGACACCTGTTTTATGGGTGTGGGTAGACCGCCGGAAGATGGAATATGCTTTGCGTACTATGTTATCCAATTCTTTGAAGAATACATTTATGTACGGGAAGATTACGATTGACATAGCAGTAGTTAAAGTCGACGGCAAGTCCTGTTGTTCCTTGAGTGTGCAGGATGACGGTCTTGATGCGCAGGACAGTGCCCGTATCGGTTTGAAGCAGATCGCAGATATGGCAGAATCGGTACATGCAAAATTTATTCAGGAGACGATGGAAGGACAGAGCGGGACTCGTTGCATGATCCTTATTCCGTTGGGAAAACGGTCTTTGATGGAATTGCCAGTCGAATTTGTGGAACCTGACAGTGACCTGGTAAATCTTAACGAACTTCAAAAGGAAGAGATTGCCGGATTCGTTCAGCTTATTCCCAAGAAGAAAGAGACCGGAAAGAAAATCCTGATTATTGACGACAGCGACCAGATCCGTTGGTTCCTGAAACTGGCTTTAGGAAAGGAATACCAGATATTCGAGGCTCGTAACGGTGAGGAAGGTGTTATAATGGCAAAAAAAGAACATCCGGACGGTATTTTGTGTGATGTAATGATGCCTGTAAAGGACGGATTCACTACCTGCCGGGAAATAAAGACGAATCCGGCAACCAGCCAGACGGTTGTTATCATGTTGACAGCCAAAGTGGAGAATGAAGATGTGATAGCTGGTATTGAAGCAGGGGCAGACGATTATATTACCAAGCCTTTCGACCTTGAAGTGTTGCGCAGTAAGTTGATCAGTCAGCTTAAACGCCGCGAGCAAATGAGGGCGTTCTATACCCAGTCGGCAACGGATACGGAAGATGCGGTTGTTGCAGTACCTGCCCCGTTAAATGAGATTGAAGCGGCAGGAAATGTTTTTATGAATAAAATAGTAAAGATTATCGAGGAGCATTTGGATGATCCTTGTTTTGATGCAAAATTTTTGGCGGATGAAATGAGTATGAGTATTCCGACGCTTTATCGTAGAGTAAAAGCGTTTTCAAATTGCAGCATCCTGGAACTGACGCGGAGTGTCCGTATCAAACACGCAGCTGAATTAATTTTACAGCAGCGATATTCTATTATAGAGGTCTGTGAAATGGTCGGATTCAACGATATGGCGACATTCCGCAAGCGTTTTACCGAACAATATGGGGTCAATCCATCTCAATATGGGCAACCGGTAAAGGCATAAGCGTGGTATTCATTAAAACAAATGTAAACAAACAGAGGAATTTTTATCATTTAAAAATTACCTCACATGAGTGATAAATATACCGACAAACCCTAAAAACAAAGCTTTCTACATTTGCACTGTCAACAAGAGACAACGTAACAGAAAACTTAATCATCTGGATAGTCAAAAAAAGAAATCTGAGAATAATAAGTATAGGGTAGTAAAATGATTTATCACTTTTAAAATATATAAGTTATGAAATTTCAAAATTTAATTTACGCAACTATGGTTGCTTGCGCATTCAGCGCTTGTTCAAATGATGACGATCCTAATATCCCGGATCCGGCACAGGAGTTGGATGCTACGTTGACGGTGGCGTTTAATTCGGTAGGTTCTAATGGCGGAGGGTTGAGAAGCCTTCAGACAAAGGGAGAGGGAGATAACCAATTTAACAAAATTGGGAAAATTGGTATTGCTGTGTTTAATACAGGGGCAATGAATGGTACTGTCGCCGAAAATGGATTGATCAGTTATTTAGTAAGGGAAAAAGCTGCTTCTGATATAGATACAACAGCATGTATTTCTGCTAAATCTGGTTCTGTAAAGGTTTTGGTTGTTGCAAATCCAACTGATAATATGTTTACTGGTAAAACAAATTATAATGAATTTTTGCAAGCTATATCTGATGCAAATATAGATAAAGAATCATTATTGATGTCAAGTGCAGCACGGACAGTTACTTTGGCAAAAGGTAGAAATACAATTGCAGCCAATGCTTCTACTGTGTTTAAAACAGCAACTGATGGAGATAATTCAGGCAATGTAGCTAGTACAGAAAACATTAAAGTATACCGTAATGTAGCAAGAATAGAAGTTTCTAAAATAACTGTGGAACCTCGTGAAGGATTCGGTAAAGGCAAAACAGCGAAATTTACATTGAATGCTATCTATGCATCTAAAGTTCGTTCTAGTGTGATGGTATTTGGAGCTGCTACTGAATGGTGTTCGGTAGTTAAAAGTGATGCTAGTCTACTTAATGGTGACGAAATTAATTCTGGTGGAGTTAGTACATATCCTAATTATATGAAGACATTCACAGAGAATAATGTCGTGAATTATGGAGGAGCAAATAGTGGTTATTTAGATTTTGATGCAGATAAAACTATGCTATTTGTATATGACAACTCATCTGCAACTGCTATTAGCAAAGATGATGCAACACGTCTTGTTATAAGGGGCACTTATGAATATACAACAGATGGTGGAACAACTGCAAAATCAGAAAATGCGTATTGGACTACTATTATCAATAATGGCACCACTCCTCAAGGAGGTGAAGGTTTCGCTGCTCATAACGGTGTATTACGTAATGTTAAATATCTTGTTAATGTCAAGATTACTGGTCCTGGTAGCACATCAGAAGATCCAGACGGAAATGCAGCAAGCCTAACAGCTAATATTCAGGTTGTAGACTGGGGAGTAGTAGAACATAACCCTGACATCGACTAACAATCAATTATACTAGTTTATTAAGTTTAAATTTCCTTATTCGAAATTCTAACGAACCAATCCGGAAGAAATCCCGGGTTGGTTTCACTCTCAAAAAATATTCCGGTTTGACGATTTATAAAACAATATAATCTATGAATAGTAGGGTTCTATTTTACAATGTATTCCTGTTTCTCGCTTTGCTATCCTGTTCCCATGATGGGAATCCGGAGATAGATGAAACCGGAGATGCTTCACTTTCATTACGCATCACGATTCCACAGATTGGGACCAGAGCCGGTGACTCCGGAATCGAAAGACTGTATGTGGCTATTTTCGGCACTTCCGGCGAGGATGCAGACAAATTGATCGTCTCCCGCGAAGTCACACAAACAAATACTGTTGAAGATATTACCCCGCTGAAAGCCGGGACTATCCGGATGCTGCTGGTCGCCAATGCACCCGAAGGTACTTTCGACGGTTTAACCACTTTGGACCAATTTCTGGGCCTTACCAAGACGATTGAAAACGAAGATACAGCCCCGACAATGAGTTCGGGAGTACAGACTTACACTTTGAAGCCCGGAAAAAATACGATCGGTTTGCAGAAGACGGGAGCCAACCAGATCAGCGCTTCTCCGGTAACGATCTACCGTTTGATTGCCCGTGTCTACCTGAACCAGTTGTTCCTGCGTCCGCTGGAAGAATATGGCGACGAAGCCAGCTTTAAACTGGAATCCGTATTTATGGCAAATGTCAAAAATTATTCCCGTTATATCAGTACGGAAGATTGGGGCGCTGTGGAAGTTTCCGACCCTTCCCTTCCTGATTTCTTCCTGACAGGCGCAAATCCCGACGTTGAAGGCATTTATAAAGAAGGTGCTTCCAAACTGTCGGATAAGCTACGTACAGCCTATAATTATGATTTCCGTACAGCGACCGACGAAACGGGCCTTATCGCCAACTGCGCCGCCAATGCTTACACTGTTTTTGAAAATATGCAGGAAACAACCTGGCATACGCTGTTGATCCTTCACGGAACATACCATTATAAAGACAAAAACGGGAATACCCGCAACGTGGATACCTATTATCCCGTAATTGTAAACCGACAGCACGATCAGATATCCAATGTGACGGATCATCTGTATGTACGCCGCAACGTGATTTACTCTATCGATGTCGTTATCAAAGGTCCCGGTTCTGACACTCCGTATGACCCGTCCGGTGATGCCACGCTGACAAGTATGATCGAAGTACAGGCCTGGGGTGAGATTGTGGAGAATCCTTCGATTGATTAATACTGCTAAAATAAAACTGATATGAAACGAAATAAAATATATCTGTTCCTCTTATCCGGCCTGCTGCTGGCGGCCTGTTCGAAGGAGGATGAACCGGCTTCGACACCGGGCGGTGAGGATGCCTTTGCCACTGTTTCCGTAGCGGTGGATGGCATTAACGGAACGAAGGCTGATGGCGCAACAACAGATCCGGGCACTGCTGCCGAGAATGAAATCTACGACTTGAATGTTGTTTTTATCGATGGTAACAACGAAGTAGCCGGTCGTGCTTATCGTATCATCAATGATGACCAGGACACCGTTCGTGTCGGCCTGAAAACCGGTACTTATCGGTTGCTGGTGATTGCAAATGCCGGGGAAATATCATCTTTCACGCCGAAAGATTATTACGATAAAACGATTTCATTAGCTGACCAGGTCGACGAATCAACCGGTCAGGTTGGTAAAAAGGGTTTTATTATGACTAATATTGCCCGGGATGTAAAGATTGAGAAGACAGCGGAGAATGCTGGTATAAATCAGATATCAGAGAAGGTTAAGCGGGTTGTCGGTCGTGTGGACTTAAGTGAACTGGCAGTTAACTGGGGTACCAAGGATCTGAAAGGAATGCAATTCCGGTTATCTCAGGTATTTCTTGCCAATGTTCGTCCTCAATCGTATTTATATGACACAAAAACAGGTTCGGTTTTATCAGAAACCGAAGGTTTGCATACGATGGAATTCATAGAAGATAATTATTTGTGTGGTATTAAGGATTATTCTCAGGGAGGAGAGATTGTCGCAGGAAATGTTCTGGCTGATTATCTGAAAAAAGATACATCTGTTATCGTAACAGGAGCAGAAACCGAACAACCTCATACGAACATTGCCAGTTTCTATGCAATGACTAATTCGTATACAGCGGAGGGAGTCGCCCCGGTTATTCTCTATTTTAAAGGGACTATCTATGATGCAGTGAATGGGGCAGTCCTTACTGACCGCTATTATCGCATTAAGCTAAAAAAAGGCGTCCAGCGTAACACTATCTATAAGATTGTTCCCACAGTTAAAGGGAAAGGTTCCCATGACCCGGGAGAGAATCAGGATGATGCAACATTATCCGTTACTATCACCGTTAAATCGTGGGAAGGAATAACGCTTGAAGAAATCACCATAAATGAAGAAATCGAAATATAATATGAAACAGATCAATTATACCTGTCGATGGTTGGTAGCCGCCGTCTGCGCTTCAACCTTGTTACTTTCCGGCTGCATACAGGAGAATCTGGCAGCCTGTTACAAGCTGACCTTAAAGGCGGAAAATGCGAAGGGTGAAGATGTTACGCCAACTGCTCTGGCGGATGCTTCCCTCTATGTTTTCGATGAAAATTACGAATATCTCCAAACCGTCCGTATGACGGAAGGGCAAATACGCAACCGCGAAGAAATCAGACTGAATTATCCGGAAGACTGTAACCTGCATGTGATAGCCTGGGGAAATCTGTCCGGAGAAAGCCAGACTGTCACGGAAAGCAAGTTGATCGAAGAATTGAAGATCAAACTCAAAAGCCGTGACGGTCTGGCTCAGAAACCCGACGACCTGTTCTACGGAAACCGCCTGGTGCAGACCAAAGCGGGAGGCAGCCTCTACGATAACGACACGATCGTGGTCCGCCCCAAACTCTCAGAAGTCAATATCGTGACACAAAATATCAAATATGCCTTGAGGAAATATGACTCACCGGCCGATGCCGATTGCAACTACTACGTCAACCGCACGTTAGATGCTTTCGACTATCAGGGACAGTTGACAGGCGACAGCGTCTATTACCATCCCGATGCCGACTGGGATAAGAACAAGGAATATTTCGCCCCCAACTACCGGATGTGTTCCGGCGAGAACCTGAACGTGCAACTGACAGCCGAAGGTAATACGCTGGCTGTGGCTACCCACGACGACGACGGCAAACCGCTCACCGCTCCCGAAGCCGCAGTGCTTTATGTCATCCTGCGTTTCGGTGAAGATGGCGCCCTGCTTTCCGTCCGCCAGGCGATCCGTCCCTGGGGTACGGTGGACGACCATATCGAATTTTAAATCAATCAACAATTAAATCAGTTCAGAAAGATGATCCGATATAAATTACTTTTATCCATAGTTGTTGCCATCATGTTGGCTTCTTGTTCGAAAGACGACGGGCCAGTCACACCGCCGGTCGAACAGGCCAAGCTTTCCGTCGGGTTGCAATTGCGCAGTCAGGCGGGAAGTAAGGCAACAGGCGATGATCCGAATGCCTTACCCGGCGAGAGTGACATTCACAACCTGAGCGCATTTGTTTTTAACAGCGACGGTTCTGCATTGATCGGCTACGGGCGTGCGGAGAATCCCGAGCCCGATAAGTTGGTCATTACCGATATAGAGACTACTCCCGAGCGCGTTATGCTGGTCGTGTTGGCAAACATTCCCGAAAGTATAGATAGTTCCGTCGGTAACTATGCCGGTTTGCAGTCACGTTTGGCCGACCTTTCTTCACAGACGCAGGAATCATTGACTTTCAGCACACAGGTAGTCCGTACGGAACAAGCACTGGTGAAAGGGGAGGACAACCTGATCGGCTATACAGCCGGAACGAACATTGATAATCTTTCCACCCCTCTGCTGCTCACCCGTATTGCTGCTCGTGTGGAAATGAATACGATCGAAACCCGTTTTGCCGGTTCCCTGTTGGAAGGGAAAACAGTGCGGATCGACCATATCGCCCTGGCAAACGTGAAAAGCAGTTCTTATTACTTCAGCGAAGAGGATTGGGGAAAAGTGGAAGTCCCTTCCGGACAGGCCAACCTGATCTATGGGGCGGGTGTCACGGAAGCCGCTTCCCTTTTTGCCTCCGGTTCTCATCCGTCCGATTACCTCGGTAGCGATTTCAACCTGACGGTAACCGACAATACACCGAGCCTGACTCCTGTTCTCGAAACCTATGCCTTCGAAAACAGTGCGTCCGGCAATGACCCGACACTACTGGTCGTAAAGGCGACCCTGGTGGAAACGAACCAGACCCGCATCTTCACCTCGCCGATCAACCGAAATGGTGTGTTGAACGGTTACGACCATAATTATGTGAAGCGCAATTATATCTACCGCCTCCATGTCACCTTCACGGAAACGAGTTTCGATCCCGAAGAGAACGACGATGCCTCGCTCGACGTCCGTGTCGAAGTGGCAGGTTGGGGATATGTACATCAAACCGAAGAAGTTGAATAAAAAATGAATGATATGAAAACAATCAATATTACTCCCTTCCTGTTAGCATTAAGCCTCCTGATATCCTGTTCGTCCGACGATGATAACGGTCCCGAAATAATCGTGCCGCAGGACGCAACGTTGACACTGGCAGTTGCTCCGGGTTCGGTACTGACGAAAGCCAAAGCGGGGGAGCCGCAGGAGGGAGAAGCAAAGATCAATAACATGTATGCCGCCCTGTTCAAAGCCGATCAAACGTTGCTGACTTCCGCTTATGTGGATTTCAACGGTCAGACCGGGGAAACTCCCGATACGATACGGATCAGCGCAAAAAGTGATACGCCATACAAGTATATCATCCTTGTCAATGTCGGGAACATCAACTGTTCAAGTATTGGTGATCTGATGAAAAAAACTTATAATCTGAAGGATATAAGAGTGAGCAACCAGCCGATGGGAAGTAAATTCCTGGAAATTGAAAGTCTGAAACCGGGAACCAATTATTACGGAAAAGAAGAGATTTTCAAGAATAAACCTGCTGAGTATTCTTTCTATAGCACGAGTAATATCGAGGTTTACCGCACCGCCAGCCGTATCGACTTTGAAAAGATCAGCCTCAAATGGAGTGAGGCGGATGCCGGTGACCTGCTGAAAGAAGGTGCCCGTTTCCGCTTGAAGCAGGTATATGTTGTGGATGCAAAAAGTACGACTTATCTGGCGGACCGTAAGTATGGTGGGAATAACTATTCGGTAGAAACGTCTGGTTCGGCCTATTGGCATGGCAAGCCGGGAGAAGATTATCTGGAATCCCTGGATTTATTCCCTCGGGAAGGGGACAACACTTCGGCGACTATTCCGTCGGATGGAGAATGGAATATTACGGAAAATCCGTTAAGATGTTACATCACGGAAAATACGGATAAAACAAAACCGACCATGTTGGTTTTGAAGGGGGATATACTTCATAAGGATACTGATGCGCCGATTTTGTCGGACCGTTATTATTTTGTCAAACTGTTGAATTTGATCGATAGTGATAATAAAGAAACGATATATCCCGGTGTAATTCGCAATAAGGTAATCCGTATCAGCGCTACGATCACCGGAAAAGGCTCCGGCGATGAGGAGTATAAGGAGAATGCTTATGTTAAAGTAACTGTCACTCCCGAAAACTGGTCGGTCGAGACACAACATGAAGATGTAAACTGATAAAAACCTTTTGCAGCGCTGCAAACCTTCCATACACTCGTGTAACAGGTCTTGCAGCCCTGCAAAAACTCCAAACACGACTGCGCGGACGTTTTGCAGTGCTACAAAAGGCAAAACACGGTTGCGTGGGCAGTTTGTAGTACTGCAAAAGCCTCAAACAGGACTGTATGGACGCTGTGCAGCACTGCAAGATCAATAAATCATTAAAATCATAAATAACATGGAAATTAGCACAATCAGTGTCGGCCGTATGAATAACGGAGCACACTATCTTTACAATGTCGATTTTTATAGCCGTATCGATGCCGATACGGCAGTGAAAGGTAAACTTACGGAGGTTTTGCCCGCCTACAAACAAGCCATCGACAATGAAGATATCGCCTTGAAAATTTCGCAAAAAAGCCTGAACTCAGACAAGATAGATGAATATGATAGACAGCGTGACACCCTTTTCATGGCCATAAAAGCGGTTGTAAATGCGCAGTTGTCTGTTGCAGACCCGAACATTCATGATGCAGCCGTTAAGGTGAACCAGTTGATCAAAGATTACAAACTCAATGTAAGAGGCCAGTTGGATAAAGAGACCGGTCTGTTGATCAACATAATATATGATCTGGAAAATAAATATGCGTCAGAAGTTCATAAACTCGGACTGGACCTGTTTCTCACCCAGTTGAAAGAATCGAATCTCAATGTCCGCAATTATACCGACAGCCGTAATAAAGAATTGCTCGACAAACCGGATTATAAATTGGCTGAAGCCCGTAAAGCGACCGATGCAGTTTACCAGGAAGTAGTCCGGCAGATCAATGCGCATGCCGTATTGGAAGGAGACGCCCTTTATAAGAACCTGATCGCATTACAAAACCAGGAGATAGTACATTATAAGCAGCAAGTTTTGAAACAATCTGTTCCCCCGTCGACCGGAGGTCCGGTTCGTCCCACCGAACCTGATACTCCTACTGACCCGGAAACCCCGGGAGGCGGAGGCGACCGTCCGGAAATTGAATAGATAGTTAGTGTTGTATTTTTGAGAAGAAAAGGGGGAACGCAGGTCATCAGCCGGTCGTTTCCCTTTTTTCTGTAATAAATGCCACCTTTGCGAAGGTATTCATAAAAAACATCGCTTTTCTCAGTTACCAAGGCATTTTTATCATTCTTGTGAGAATAATTTTTTGTTGACTTTTTTCGATCGTTTATTTTCGCTTAATCTCCCTATTTGACAGGGTAAATTTATCGTTTTCATAGGGTGTTTTTATCAAAATCAAGGCTTTAAAAAATACCGTGCCACCCTGTAATATTTGCCTATCGTCTGCTGTTTGCCGTCGCCGTACATTTGCATTGTAATCGTAAGGGTAAAATTTTAATTCGTAAATAAACATTCATTCCTATGAACGCAAAAAATATCATATCAGCAATTTTAATGGTTCTGTCATTCGCAGCCTGTTCTTCTGATATCGAAGGTTTCGACGACAACATGACAAACAACAATACAAACAACGGCGAAACTTCTATATCTGTACGCATGGTGATGGAAGGGGTTAGCACGAAAGCAGGTACAACGATTGACCTGACAACAGAAGAAGCTGCTATCAAAAATTATGTAATTGCAGTATTCGAGGAGAAGTCTGGCGAACGTGTCGGTTATGCTTCCGGAACAGCTAATGGAAGTTATCTGGTAACTCCGATAGTTAAAGGTATTGATGCAAAAGCAGGGATCGTCAAAGTGATTGTTGTAGCAAATATAGATGACATAAACGATTTTAATAATCTCTACACTTATGAAGAGTTTTCTACCAAGACAGTAGGACACCTGAATAACTGGACAAAAGTCGGAATAGAAGATAATGTGACACTTTTTAAAACAGATAATGAACTGAATATTGAATTAAAACAACTGACAGCTCGCGTAAATGTTACATTGAATGAACCGACAGTTACCGGAGGAAATAACGTTACAGTGACCTTTAGGGCATACCACTATACTGCCAGTATTGCTGAAAGTTCAAAGATAGTATATGTTCCTCAAACTGCTGATACAAGAGATATATTGTTGGATACAAATGGTGAAACTTCTTTCTCCTATATCACTTATTCTGTGGCAAGTCCCAAACTGGAAGTATATGCTAAATTAGAAATAATTGCGGATGGAATAGTGAAGAATACGATTGAAAAAGAAATCCCGGTTTCTTTCATATCTAAAGATAATGGAAAGCTGGATGCTCTGATTGCCGGAAAATCTTATGATCAACAAGTTTATGCAAACGTAACTATTAGTCAGAATTTTGATGTTGATTTTAGTTATGAAATTGCTGATATTACAGATAACGAAAACCAGGATATTACATTCAATTAATCATAAACACCTCCCGAAATGATGATCTTAGTATTTACAGAAAAATAAATAAACAATATGATGATACACTCTAATAAAAATTTAATCTGTTTATTGATCTGTTTCTTTACATGTGTTGCATGTACGAACGAAACGTTGGTTGGTCCGGCAGTGGAAGAAGATGTACCGGTAACTGCCACACTCTCTTTCCAAACAACCAATCCTATCAAGATCGAGACCCGTGCTACGGATATTAGCAAGGATAATCGGGTCAGTTCGCTTGCGATCTTTATCTTTAAGCAAAATGGGGATAAGGTAGGGGATACTTATATTTGTTCTCAGGATGAATTGAAGAGTGGAAATATCAAAATACATACAACCTCCGGCACACGCTATATCTACGCCATAGCAAATTATGAAAACTCTTTGTTTGACTTGACGAGCACTTTGAATACCATCTCTACTTTCAGTAAATTGAAACAACTGAATACAAAGTTACTGCAAGAAAGCATATCTGTTCTCGACGGAGAATTTCTGATGAGTGGCTGCGTAGTTCCTGAAGGTAAGACTTACGATTATAAGGTCGACCAGAGTTGTTCGATCAGCACGAATGGAGCAGTCAATGGTAAAATACAACTCAGACATGTGATGGCAGCTGTCAATTTTAAAGTAAAGTGTACAAACGGCGAGGCTACTTTTACTCCAACCAGTTGGCAGGTTAAGAAACTTTCCCTTTGTACGAATGTTTTCGAACAGAAAAATGATTATCAAACCGATGCTGCTGCGGATTATTTCAACTCTAAAGCTAATGCCGATTTCACGAAAGATGGGGAAGGTTTTGATACTTTTTCTTTCCTGATGATGGAAAACCGAAAGAAAATGAAAAATGTTGACATTTCTCTCACCGATCGCGATGACAGAGAAATGACAAACGGTACAGCAGAAAAGTTTAAAGTGGCCAACGACAATTCTACTTATCTTGTTTTACACGGAACGTATGAAGGTATGACTACAGAAGCCGTTAATCAAGTGGATGGTGAAAAATATGTGAAGGCGCAGGTTACTTATTATATTCATCTGGGCGTTTGGAAAGAAAAGGATAAAACTGATTATACGAATTTCGATATTTTCCGTAACAACCGTTACACTTATACTGTCAGTGTAGCAGGAGTGGATAATCTGATCGTCGAAGTCGAGAAAGACGGTGCAGATAATGAGATATGGGGAGGTGACGGCGATATGTTTCTCTCATTTCAAAATGTACGAACCTTTGATGCTCACTTTGAAACGGCAGTTATCTCTTTCTCGAAACAACAAATACTGGATTTAATTTCGGCATATGGAATAGAACCTGATGGGGGAGATAATGCTAAAAAAGTTTTCAAGGAAAAGTTTGTAATACAAGCCGCTACTCCCAAAAATGGTTTTGTGTCGGATGATACTGATATTAACTGGGTTAAATACAGAAGAAATCAGAAAGGGGTAACTGATTTTGCCAAATATAAAGATGCCTCGGATCCAGACTATGGAGACCCACTGGATGCGGATGGTTTTAAAGAAGATTTGTTTAAGGTGGCTTCAGATAATAAGTATCAAGATAATGACTCTATACGTTATACCTGCTTTATTGATGAATATTACTATGGAGATGAGAGTGGTAACTATAACACAAAAAAAGGTTTGCCATTGAAAGATTTTATTAATACCAAACCCCGTACGATTCAAATTTCCACCTATTTTAAAAAGAATGATCAGTCTCCTAGTACGGTAAGTATGGCTGCGTATACTTTTTCTCAACGGCCTATTTGCACAATATATGACTTGGACTATTTAGAAAAGAGTGGAAATGGGTGGGGGACGGAATGGAGCCGGGAAGGAGATAATTTGCCAGTTAAGAAACTTACTTCTAAGAATGGAACTTTTCAGGGGCGTTCTAATATGGTAGGATTTTTGAATTTGAATAAGCCAAATACAGGAGGAAAGTGGTCTTGGAATTCATATATCAATTTTGAAAATAATGAACTTAGTATAAAATATGCCGAATATGCCTGCCTGTCACGAAATCGGGATTTGAATGGTGATGGTGTTATCGATGATAATGAATTACGATGGTATCTTCCTTCAGTGAAACAATATTTGGGATTTGTAATGGGAGAAGATGCTTTACCGAAAGAAGTACGATTGTATAATCAGGAACAGGAGAATCGCAGTGGCAATTCTGATTATTCTTATGCCAGTAGTTCGGCATACGTTAGCGGTTATTATGTCTTGCTGGCCTATGAAGGAGCTGCAGTTGAATTTCATAAAGAAAAAAATGCTTATTCATACCGTTGTATACGCAATTTGAGAAATGTTAGTCAGAATACAGTAAATTTTGTAGCAACCTCAAATGACTATTATAGTGATCGCACTGCTTATTTATATTCTTTTGAACGTTTAAATTCAAAGGCTAAGCGTAGTAGTGTGAGTGGCGCGTTGACCTTTGATCACAATGTTTTTGATGAAGAAAATCGTTTGTCGAAGGCTTTCAGTGTTGATAAGGAGTGGGTAGAGAATAAAGAGGGTAGTGTTAATGCAGGTTTAGCAAGTTCTAGTAATCCGTGTGCTGAAAAAGGTAAAGGTTGGCGCCTCCCGAATCAAAAGGAATTGGCTGTTATTATTTATAATAGGGTTAATGATGAAGAAGGTATGGAAATCAGTAAAAGCTATTTTAGTTGTACAAAATCAATAACAGACGGTTTGTATTGTGGCTATGACCATTCAAAATGGAGTTTGGTAGAGTGGGGAAGCACTACAACGGCTGTTTCTGAAGGAACCATAGGATATCGTTGTATAAAGGATAAAAATTAATCATATGAACCGAACAAGATTAGTCAAAAGAATAGCCAGCCGGCTTCTCATAGAAGAGGAGGAAGCTGCCTTGTTTATCAGAGTGTGGGAAGAAGAAGTGGAGAGGGCATTGATCCGGGAAGGCGAAGTGGGGTTGATGGGATTTGGAGCATTCACTTTATGGAAACAGGTCGGAAGGCCAGGACGTAATCCTAGGGATAATACATCCTGTATGATCGCTCCGCGTAACAGCGTGAAGTTCAGACCGGGAAAGTTTCTTCTGGAGCATCTGAACAACCGGACAAAGACTCCGGGTGAAGACAATAAGGAAAAATAGATAGCAAACAACAGGAATATGGAAACCGGAAATAGTATTATAACTCAACTTCATATTATGAAACAAGCATCTGACGTAGAATCGATTTTATTGAATGAAGTAGATAATGAGAAGTACGTTTATCTCTATCTTGAAGGAGATACCTGGTGTGCTTATGAACGTTCGGCTTATTATCTGGCAATGGAATTTCCTGTCGTTCTCGATAAGGAAATTGTGCACGATGGTTACGAAGTCATTCTGATGAAGGCTTCTTTCAACGTGGATAAAATGCAGCTACCCCTGTTTCGCACGGCTGTCCTGCGAACGGTGGCAGACGACCGCCTTCTTTTTCAGATCTCCCGTACCGTCGAGGGATTCGTGGAATGGAAAGAACAACAATTAAGAAGTTTGCCTGCTTAATCGACAGGTGTCTCTTCCTTGGGGATCGTTGAGGCATTCCCGTTCCTGAACGCCGTATAGTGGGGGGACAGAATCTCGACGCCGGCTTTATCGAAATAGTCCTGGATATTCTGATGCAGGTCCGAATAGATGCTTGTCATCTTGTCCGCATCCTGAATATAAGCGTTGATCTGATAAACGGGGTAGAAGTCGCTCAGGGACGTTTCGAGGACGAAAGGAGCCGGTTCAGGCATCACTCCGGACGTTGCCTTGGCTGCATCGATCAAAAGCTGGTGCACTTGCCGCCACGGCGTGTCATAGCCGATCGTCACTTCGGAATGGATGATAAGTCCGTAACTTCTTGCCGACGAACTGTAATTTACTGTCTGTGAAGACATGATGAATGAGTTCGGTATCGTCACGATCTCGTTCTTTATCGTGCGGAGGCGGGTGACGAAAGCTGTCTTTTCGATCACATTTCCCACCGTATCGTTCAGTTTTATGCGGTCGCCTTGTTTGAAAGCGCGCATATAAGTGATAACGAATCCGGCAATAATATTTCCGATCACCGTACTCGACCCCAATGAAACAATCAGTCCGACAAAGACCGATACTCCCTGGAACACGCCCGAATTGGCGCCCGGCAAATAAGGATAAATCATAGCGATCATAAACGCATACAGCAGGAATCGGACGATATGGTAGGTCGGCATCGCCCAGTCCGCATAAAAACCGTTAATCTTCAACCTTCCCGCATCTATTTCCGTTGCCAGGTAACGGATTCCCCGGATAATATATTTTATAGTCAGGCAGATCACAATGATTGTGAACAGGTTGGGGATATAATCCAGAATACCTACCAGGATGCTTTTTACCGGGTTCCAGATGTAATAAGCGATCTTGTAAGCAAGTTCTTTGGTCTGCGGGAAGATCGAGAAGAGGATCGGGATCGTCAGTACCAGCAGGATGAACAGCAGCAGGTAGCGTATGATGCTTGCCATAAAAACCAGCAGTTTTACCTGTTTTTGCGTATCCAGTAACTCGTAGTTCTGGATGGAGATTGGTTTTAACTTGGTGTCTTTCAGTTGTTGGATGCGTGCTTTGGCTTTTTGGTAGAGCCAGGAAGAAAGGCGGAACAGCAGGTATTGGCCCAGCAGCACCAGCATGAAATAGAGGGCGTGTTTTCCCGTTTCCCACCAATTTTCATGGAGTTTGCTACCCCTTAATTGTGCAACTGTTTCCTGGTGTAACGAATCCAGTTTCTGGATTTGCCCGGCTTTCAGTTTGAAGGCGGCGTCTGTCTTTTGTATGGCGGACGAGTCGGTATGCGTCAGAGCCGTATCGGTCGAGAAAATATCCTTGATTACTTTTTGCAGTTGGGCGTTTGCCGTTGTGTGCAGGAATAATAAGAGCAGGAAAATGTATAAAGTTTTGTGCCGTTTCATTTTGACGTTCATTTTTATTGTTGATTTACATACAACAAAAAGAAACGGGATAGGTTAAGTGAAAAAAAATTATAAAAGGCGGCTGCCGGAGATTAGAATCTTCCAGGCAGCCGCCTTCCGCGTCATCAGATAATCTGATTTATTATGATTTTACCAGGGAGTGATCGTCACGTTGCGGAACTCCACTTCCTTACCTTCGCTCTGCAAGCCGATATAACCGTCTTTCTGCTTGTTCCATCCGGTGTTCTGATAAACGCCGTTGATGTAGACGTTGATCTTTCCGTCTTTCACATAGATGTTGGCCTCGTTCCATTCGCCGGCAGGCTTTTCGCTGCTCGGAGCGTTCTTTTTTACCACCGGGAAACCAGGACGGGGTTCACCCGGCTTGCCCTGGTATTGCATCAGGTCGGAGCCGCCCAGAAGGACAAAGTCGCCCGCATTACCCAGCATCAGGTTACATTCTATTCCGTTCGGGAACGGATTCTTCGGATCGGCGATCAATAGGAAAATACCACTGTTCGCATTCTGGTCACCGTTTGGCCAGCGCCATTCCACGTGCAGCTTGTAGTTATCGTACTTTTCTTTCGTGTACATATAACCGAAAGGCTGGCCTTTGATCTTGATCACACCGTCGCTTACGGAATAAACCTGTTCAGGCGGAACGGAATTTTTGTCAACGACAAAGTTCCAGTTTGACAGGTCTTTTCCGTTGAATAACTTGGTTGTCTTCTGTGCATTTGCGTCGCTTCCGAAGCACAAAAATGCTGCGGCTATGGCCGCCATGCAGAGCATTCTTTTTTTCATGGTTCTAAATGAATTATGAATAATAAAATAGTAATTAGTCAACAATAAGTTTGCGATAACGTACACGCTTAGGTTCAGTGTCGCCACCCTGTTTGCGTTTGTATTCTTCGTATTCGGAATAAGTTCCTTCATAGAAGACCACATTCGAATCGCCTTCGAACGACAGGATATGTGTACAGATACGGTCGAGGAACCAGCGGTCGTGCGAAACGACAACGGCGCATCCGGCGAAGTTCTCCAGACCTTCTTCCAGGGCACGCAGCGTGTTCACGTCGATGTCGTTGGTCGGTTCGTCGAGCAACAGCACATTGGCTTCGGCCTTCAGTGTGATGGCAAGGTGCAGGCGGTTACGTTCTCCACCTGACAAGACGCCGCAAAGTTTTTCCTGGTCGGCTCCTGCAAAATTGAAACGTGACAAGTAAGCACGCGAGTTGATCTCTTTTCCTCCTACGCGGATAAATTCCTGTCCGCCGGAAACAACCTGGTAAACTGTTTTATTCGGGTCGATGTCTTTATGTGTCTGGTCGGCATAACCTACTTTTACGGTTTCACCCACTTCGAACGTACCTTTGTCGATGCTTTCCATGCCCATGATCATCTTGAACAGTGTTGTTTTACCTGCACCGTTCGGACCGATCACACCCACGATGCCGTTTGGAGGAAGCATGAAGTTCAGGTCATCGAACAATAGTTTTTCACCGAATGCCTTGGCTACATGTTGCGCTTCGATCACCTTGTTACCCAGACGGGGGCCGTTCGGGATAAAGATTTCCAGTTTGGATTCGCGCTCTTTCTGGTCTTCATTCAGCAAGGCTTCGTAAGAGTTCAGACGAGCTTTACCTTTAGCCTGGCGGGCTTTCGGAGCCATGTTGATCCATTCCAGCTCTCGTTCCAACGTCTTGCGGCGTTTGCTGGCCTGCTTTTCTTCCTGAGCCATTTTCTTAGTCTTCTGATCCAGCCAGGAAGAGTAATTACCTTTCCAGGGAATACCTTCGCCACGGTCGAGTTCAAGAATCCAACCGGCCACGTGATCAAGGAAGTAACGGTCGTGTGTGATACAGATGACTGTTCCGGCATACTGCTGCAAATGTTGTTCCAGCCAGTCGATAGACTCGGCATCCAGGTGGTTGGTCGGCTCATCAAGCAGCAACACGTCCGGCTGTTGAAGTAACAGACGGCAAAGAGCTACACGGCGGCGCTCGCCTCCGGACAGCGTATCCACGATCTGGTCTTCAGGCGGGCAGCGCAGGGCATCCATTGCACGTTCGAGGCGGCTGTCAAGATTCCAGGCGTCGGTCGCGTCGATCTTATCCTGCAATTCGGCCTGACGGGCGATCAGCGCATCCATCTTGTCCGGGTCTTCCAGCACTTCGGGATCGCCGAACTTTTCGTTTACCTCTTCGTATTCTTTTAATGTATCAACGATTTCCTGTACTCCTTCCTGTACGATCTCCTTTACGGTTTTGCCCGGTTCCAGTTTCGGGTCCTGTTCCAGGTAACCTACCGAATAGCCGGGTGAGAAGACCACTTCTCCCTGGTATTCTTTTTCAATGCCGGCGATGATCTTCAGCAACGTAGATTTACCGGAACCGTTCAGACCGATGATACCGATCTTGGCTCCATAAAAGAAAGACAGATAAATATTTTTCAGTACTTGTTTCTGCGGCGGGAAAGTTTTGCTCACGCCTACCATCGAGAAAATAATTTTCTTGTCGTCTGCCATATTTTTAAGAATGTATTTTGTAATTTTTTTTCCAGGACAAACTTACATAAATATCTTCAGATTCTAAAATCTATGGTGGTATTGTATTCTTCATATACCCATTCTGTCTTTTTTGTGCCTTTTTTATGAGTAGTGATGCACAACGGCCAGTAACAGTATTAGTCAATGGCGAATATGTGGAGGTGATACCTGAAAAAATCTAGTTCCTGTTATGTGCAGTGAGCCAATGTGTTTCGTTTGTTAGGTGAAAAAATATTCAAAAAAGTCATTGGAATATTTGCATAATAAAAAACAACCTTCTATCTTTGCACCCGCATTACAGAAGTAACGCACCGGATGATTCGCTAGCTCAGCAGGTAGAGCACATCCCTTTTAAGGATGGGGTCCTG
>OCAK01000740.1_pt1 | contig 24945 bp, 24 predicted proteins | sample 1538301 | NCBI WGS metagenome assembly OCAK01 (sample SAMEA2580285, study PRJEB22360) | human gut metagenome | biome: human gut; feature: human-associated habitat; material: faeces | place: Denmark | collected 2008/2010 | reverse complement strand
GATAATTCTTTGATTGCTGCAATAAATTCTTCTGTTGTTAATTTTGCCATTTTAAATTCCCTCCATATAATATTATTTAATTCGGTAACTCTTCAGCATCCTCGTGGATGGTGATTTTCGAATAGTTACTAGATTCGTTTTATGCCTCTGGCATCAAAAATTATTCAGCTGCTGCTTCAGAGCCGTTTTTCTCAGCGATCTGATTAAGCACACGAGCGAAGTTTGTAATCGGAGACTGGATGCTTCCAAGCAGTTTGCCGAGAAGTTCTTCTCTGGACGGGATTCCAGCCAGTGCCTGAATACCTGCCTGATCGTTGTAGTTTCCTTCAACGATACCTGCAACTAATTCTAAAGCCGGTGCTTTCTTTGCGAATTTATCAAGGATTCTTGCAGGAGCAGTTGCGTCTGTAGCAGAGATTGCTATAGCGTTTGTTCCATGTAAGTGCTGGATAAGTTCTTCGCACTGAGTACCTTCGAATGCACGATGCATCATTGTGTTTTTGTATACTTTGTATACAACACCAGCTTCTCTTAATTCCTTACGTAAAGCAGTATCCTGTTCAACTGTAAGACCGCTGTAGTTAACAAGTACTACAGATTCTGCATCTTTCACGTTGTTGATAATTTCGTCTACGATTGGTTGTTTAAGTTCTACTTTTGCCATGAAATGGTACACCTCCTTATAGATTTTGTATACCGCTGCAAATGAGTAAATAAAAAGCCTTACTGTCTGGCAGTAGGGCTTGCGTAATCTTACATAAAAATATAAAGAATACTTAGTCCTCGGTAGGCGTTTACAACTTATGCCTTGCGGCACCTACTGTCTTCGGCAGCGTTCTGGTATAAGATAGCATATGAGATTTGAGTTGTCAAGAGGTTTTTTCGGTTTTTATTGAATTTTTATTGGATTTTTCATTAAGGGACGCGTAAGCAGGATTCTCTTTTGGGGTTCAGTTTCGGGAGCAGGAACTCTAAGGCCTGCAAAATCTGCTAAGTGCATGAAAAAAGAAGGCAAAACTCGCCTGCGGCTCAGACAGTTGCCTTCTTTTTTCATAACGCAGATTCCGCAGGCCTAAGAGTTACTACACTCCCTGCAAGATTCACCCCAAAAGAGAATCCTGCTTACGCTGGTAGTTGGAAAATTGTCGTTACTGTTCACACACCACTGTCCTGCGAGGTGTTTTGGCATGAATATGCCAAAATCCCGAGACATACAAGCCAAAATTCCATTGCCGCAGGCAATCTGGAATGGATTTGGGCTACGTTACTGTGAACGGAGTGAACAGTAACAAATTGTCAGTATATCATAAAACAAATTTCTGCTATATTGATGCAGGGTGAGTTCTTCATATGCGCAGTATAGTATAGTACAGTATAGGTATAAGATGTAACGAATCACGTTATTCTTATATTGTGCCAAAGATACGGTCTCCGGCATCTCCAAGGCCTGGGCAGATGTAGGCGTGATCATTTAATTCACGATCAAGATGTCCACAGTAAATCTGAACATCCGGATGTGCTTCGTGGAGACGTTTGAGTCCTTCAGGGGCTGCGATGATGCACATGAATTTAATGTTTTTTCCGCCCTGTTTTTTGACAAAGTCAACGGCTGCTTCTGCGGAGCCACCGGTTGCGAGCATTGGATCTACGATCACTGAAATTCGTTCATCAATTGCTTCCGGGAGTTTGCAGTAGTATTCGTGTGGTTCATGGGTTACAGGATCACGATAGAGTCCTACATGGCCTACTTTTGCAGATGGCACAAGTGTGAGAATACTGTTTACCATTCCAAGGCCTGCGCGGAGCACAGGGATAACCGCCAGTTTTTTCCCTGAAATCATTGGTGTCATGCAGGTTTCAATAGGGGTTTCTACTTCTACATTTTCTACAGGAAGATCCCGGAGAGCTTCGTATCCCATGAGGATTCCAATCTCTTCTACTAATTTACGGAATTCATTTGTTCCTGTGTTTTTGTTTCTCAGCATGGATATTTTATGCTGGATCAGCGGATGATTCATAATATAAACGTTTTCCATTATCTTAATTCCTCGCTTAGTTGAATATTTGTTACTTTTTATAAATTCTACATCTGCTTACGTACAATACGGTATTCGTCACCCATCTTGAAGTATGGACACTGATTGAAGTTTCCGGTAATGAACTTCACCATTTCATCTTCGTCAAGATTTATTTCACAGGTGTAGCATTCATAGTCGTCATCATAACTGTAGTTTACACAATATTCGCAGTTTACTGCATCGGACATTATTTACTCCTCTCTTTGTTTCCGGCATATTTCATTTCTATCCGGTATCTCCTTTTGGATTTTTTCTGTTGCCTTTGTACCTGTGCAAAGTTTGCTGTTTCTGATATACTATGGTGTTGGGATCAAAAGATATTTCTTCCCTGAACTATTGCTTATAGCAATTCCATAAAATAACTATGAGGTTACATTTATGATATTATATCATATATCTGCAAAAAAATTAATAACACGCTGTACTTTTTCAATGCTCGCAGCATCTCTTATATTATGTCCGGCTGTTTTTTCCGGATGTTCGGCAAAAACGGAAAATGTCAAAAATACGGATGCCGGTTCCCAGGATCCCATCTCTGCCACTGCGATCAAACTGAATACTGCAGTTACGGTCACTATCTATGATTCTCAGGACAGAGAGCTGCTTACAGAATGCATGAATCTTTGTGACAAGTATGAGAAAATATTCAGCCGCACCGCAGATGACAGTGAATTATATCAGTTAAACCATCGGGAACTTACACCTGTGAAGGGGACAGAGAATACTTATCAGGTGTCGGCTTCTCTGGCGGAGCTGGTTTCTAAGGGACTTGATTATTCTGTATTATCTGAGGGTGCATTTGATATTGCTATTGAACCGCTGACTTCTCTGTGGGATTTTACTGCTGAAAATCCAAAAGTGCCCAAGGACAGTCTGATCCAGGCAGCACTGCCCAAATGTAATTATCACAATATCTCTGTTGATACAGATAAAAATGAGATTACATTAAAGACAGACGATACTGCAATCGAACTCGGTGCCATTGCCAAGGGTTATATCGCAGACCGCCTGAAGGATTATCTGGTTTCTCAGGATGTAAAAAGTGCGATCATCAATCTTGGCGGAAATGTTCTCTGTATTGGCGAAAAAACAGACAATTCTGCTTTTAAGATCGGAATCCAGAAACCATTTGCAGACCGAAGCGAAACTATTGCTGTTATGGACATCAGGGATAAGTCAGTGGTTTCCTCAGGAATTTATGAGAGATGCTTTAAACAGAATGGCACTTTGTATCATCACCTGCTCAATCCTAAAACCGGCTATCCTTATGATAACGGGCTGATTGCAGTTACCATTATTTCCGATCAGTCTGTGGATGGAGATGCGCTGAGCACGACCTGCTTTGCTCTTGGTCTGGAGGATGGCATGAAACTGGCCGAGTCTCTGGACGATGTACAGGCATTTTTCGTAACTTCTGATTATGAGATTCACTATACCAGAGATTTCCAGAAAAAAATCAAAGTTACGGAAACAGAATAAATCTGTCTCTGATGACTTAAATTGAAAAAACAGAAATATAAATCAACGATTATTAACTGGCGTTTTGACTTAATCAATAGATTTTGATTTTCAAATCATACAATCCACACTAATTTCTTGACCTAATTTGCAATTTGTAAATTTCCAGTCAAATATTTTTGCCTGTTCGCTTGACTTAATTTGTTATTCTATAAAATCTCAGTCAACATACTGTTAATTATTTCATGACTTATATGAAACTTTTTTTGATTTAAGTCAATATTGTACATAGCTGACAAAAGTCCCCTGCTTATTGCTTTTCGCAACCTCCGCAGGGGACTTACCCTATTCAGTTAAACTTATCACTCAGCCTGACAGTTCTTCTGACGATTATTCATTTTTAGGATAATAAGCGGGAATCCTCGGCAATTCAATTACCGAGATGAAAGCGCAAACTGTGCATATCTGCACTCATAATAAATAAAAATAACAAAATGATTTTCATTCAATTTCTCCCTTCTCCTCCCTATAAAAAGCTGTATCCAGCATTATAAAAAAAGAAAATATGTTCGATATTTTATTGCGAAATTTTTGATATCATGGTATACTATATGCATGAAAGAAAATCTTATACATTATCGCACTTGTGTGTGTAATATTAATTACCATATGGTATAGTCGGTAAAATACCGGCGGAAGATATTAAGTGCGGAGGTCGAGGCATATCTGCAGGAACTGGTGCAGGAGATCGCAGAAGATAAGGGCTTTACGGTCCATCTGTTTGAATGTGAGGAAGGAGACCATGTACACTGTTTTGTGTCAGCCCCTCCGAAATTATCCATAACTGCGATCGTGAAATACCTGAAGGGGATCTCCGGCAGGAAACTTTTCGAACGTTTTCCGGAAATAAGAAACCAGCTTTGGAAAGGGGAGCTGTGGAACCATTCCTATTATGTGGAAACGGTCGGATCTGTATCGGAAGAAAATATCCGCAGGTATATCGAACATCAGAGCAAAGCGTACTGATACGATGGAGGAGAGGAAATGCTGCTGTCAAAGAAAACATCCATAAAGGTCAGCCGGGAATATGCGAACCTCATCGGGCATATGTGCTATGCAGCATCCAAGCTCTGGAATGTCTGTAATTACGAGCGTCAGCATTACAAAGAAACAGGGATGGCGCAGTATCCTGACTGGTACTATCAGAAAAAAGCCCATAAAAAGGATCTGTGGTATAAACAGCTCCCGTCCCAGACCGCCCAGGAAGTCTGCAGGCTGCTGGACAAGGCATGGAAGTCTTTTTATGCCCTGAAAAGATCCGGGGGGATCGAGGCTCCCAGACCGCCGCGGTTTAAGCAGGAAAGTATCCCCATTACCTATATGCAGATGGGGATCGTGCATGAGCGGGATACGGACAGAGTCCGCCTGTCCCTTCCGAAGACATTAAAAAAATATATGGAAGAAACATATCAGATCCATGAAAACTTTCTTTACCTTGAAAATAAGATTTTCAGGGGCATGGACCAGATCAAACAGCTGCGGATCTATCCGCCGGAGAAGGGAAGCTGTAAAATTATTGTTGTTTATGAGGTTCCTGACCAGGAAGAACTTCCACAGAACGGACATGAACTGTCTATTGATCTGGGACTTCACAACCTTATGACGTGTTATGATTCTGAAAATGGGAATACGTTTATTCTGGGCAGGAAGTATCTTGGATTGGAAAGATATTTCCATAAGGAGATCGCAAGGGTGCAGGCCCAGTGGTATGGACAGCAGTCCGGAAAGGGAGTCAAACATCCGACCACATCAAAACATATCAGGAAGTTATATAAGAGAAAACATGATTCAGTAACGGATTATCTGCACAAGGTCACAAGGTATCTTGCAGAATACTGCCGGGAACAGGGGATCACCTGTGTCATTGCAGGGGATATCCGGAATATCCGGAGAGAAAAAGACCTGGGACACAGGACAAACCAGAAGTTTCACAGCCTGCCGTATAACAGGATCTACATCATGCTGGAATATAAGCTGAAAAGATATGGGATCCGTTTTGTAGGAAGAAAGTTATACCAGCCAGTGCAGTCCGCTGTCACCGGAAGTAGGGAAAAGATATGCAGAGCCGTCCAAACGGAAAGAGAGAGGGTTGTACAGAGAGGGAAACAGAACCTATAACGCAGATGCCGTAGGCGCATATAATATCCTGAGAAAATATCACTCCGTATCCGGAGTAAAAAGAGAACTGTCCGTAACCGGACTGAAGACACCGGAAATAATAAAAGTAGCTGTATAGCTCTAAAGAGCAAACAGTAGTGGTGCCATGGATGCACCCTGAAAAAAGGCGGTATCCCGCCTTAATTCAGATGCTCTGGTAACTCAGTTGCCGAGTAATTCACTCTGCTATATACTGATTGCATTCAAACACTTGCAATCCATATAGGATTTCACTGATTCAGTCAGAATCTCACTCCACATCAAATTTCTCCAGGCTTTCCAGTCTTGCTCTGTATTTGGAGTCATAGGCATCTGTAAACGAAGCCTCTTTCTTCATTTTTTCGAGAGCTGCTGCTGCTTTTTTAACTGTCTGGATAGTACCGGCACCTGCTACACAGCCGCCCGGACATGCCATTCCTTCCAAAAGATATCCATTATATTTACCAATCTTGGCCATCTGGAGCATCTTCTTACAGTTCTGCAGACCTTCTGCATTCATTACCTTTACTTCCCGATCAGGATCAATACGCTTCACCGCATGGACAACCGCTTCTGCCACACCACCGCTGACTGCGAAACCTCTTCCGTCAGCACTGGCATGAAACAGTGGTTCTCCTTCCGGAATATCTTTCCAGTCCACGCCTTTGGCATCAAACATTCCTGCTACTTCCTCGAAGGTCAGCACAAAATCCACATAGCTGCGGATACTCTTACGGCTGGCTTCCAGCTTCTTGGCTGCACAGGGACCTACGAAAACGATCTTACAATCTGGTTCCTTCTGCTTGATCAGCCTTGCAGTGAGAACCATAGGTGTCAGTGCCATAGAGATACATTTCGCCTGTTCCGGGAATAATTTCTTAGCCATCATAGACCAGGACGGACAACAGGATGTAGCCATGAAAGGAAGTTTCTCAGGAACTTCTTCCAAAAAGTCCTTTGCCTCCTCCACTGTGCACAGATCTGCACCGACGGCAACCTCTCTTACATCTGTAAAGCCAAGTGCCTGAAATGCTCCCCGTATCTTATTATTCTCCATACCCGGAAACTGGCCTGCAATGGCAGGCGCCACGATTGCATACACCGGTGTTTCACTTTTTAATGCCATAATAGTCTGGAAAATCTGTCCTTTGTCTACAATAGCACTGAACGGACAACTTACCAGACATTGTCCGCAGGATACACATTTATCCTGATCAATCTCTGCTCTTCCATATTCATCAGAGCCAATAGCATTCATACCACATGCCTTTGAACATGGACGTTCCTGTTTGATGATTGCATTATACGGACAGGCTTCCAGACACTTTCCGCATTTGATACAGGCATCTTCATCAATATGGGATCTGCCGCCTTCCATATGCACTGCTTTCTTTGGACAGACTTCCACACAGGGATGCTCCAGGCACCCCTGACAGCCCTCTGTGATCATTACCCTTTTTTCAGGGCAGGAATTACAGGCAAACTTGATCACATTGATAAGCGGCGGTTCATAATACTTTTCCTCAATAACGCTGGCCTCCACACCTTTGGAAATTGGCGCATGCTCTGTAACCTTTCTCAGTGACATCCCCATTGCAACGCGAAGTCTCTCACCAACTACCGCTCTTTCCAGAAAAATACTGTCACGATAAGTCGCAATTTCACCGGGTACGATCTTGTAGGGAAGCTCTTCCAGCATCTCCGGAGACTGGCCTTCATATGCCATCCTCGCAATTTCTGTAAAAATTTTGTGTCTGATTTCTGTTTTGGATGAATACAGTCCTCTCATTTTTTCCTCCTGATTTTCGATTCGGATAACTGTACGGCAATCCAATGCAGGGACACCGAACAATTTCCATTTATAATTTCATCACTGCTGCAATCAGCACACTCATTTTTCCTCCTGCTGAACTTTCAGCCACTTCACAGAGAAACGAAATTCCGCTCATTTCCGTTTCCTTATCTGCATATCATATCACCAAATGCTTCCAGGCTCAACACAACATCAGAATTTTCGCTGAATTGTCGCCCCCGAAGTTGCTGTTCATATGTTGTTATCCCCAGATTCCACTCATCTGTTCCTCCAGATGGTCCAAGATATAATTATAAATATCTACGGACACACTGTCCGGATAGTGGGTTCCGTCTACGGTGGAAAATCCCTCAGATACCAGATGGGAATATACGTCTATGTAGGTAACTCCACTCAGGCTTGCCTGCATTGCCGCGTTAAAACTTTCAATCTCCGCATTACTGCAATAGGGATCATTCTGCACCGGACCTACAGACACGAAATAAGTCTGCGCTCCTCTGTTCCCCCATTCAGCAGCTTTGGAATTAATATAACTGATGTAGTCATTGACATGATAAAGATCATTAACACCCATCAGGATAATAACCGCTGTATTGTCCTCAATCTGATCTTCTACCTGCGGCACTCCTGTAGATACCATCCAGTCATATCCCATAGAAGAAAGACAGGACCAAATGCTGTCATCGTTTACCGCATCCCTCAATCCCTCTGTTCTGGAATCTCCGATAAATACCAGTTTATCTGCGGAGATAGTGTCCGGATGGTCTGGCTTGCTTAAAGTTCCCTGGTCTGCCGGATTCTGTTTATCTGTCTCAGTTTCCTGCTCCGGTGTTGGAGTAGATGCAGGTATTGGTGTTGCTTCAGGCATTGGTGTTGCTTCAGGTTTTTGTGTCAGTGCCGATTTGGATTTCGGTGCCGGCGGACCTGCCACTTCTGCCCCATGGACATCTGAAAACATACAGACAGCTGCAATGCATGCGGTTAATACGATTTGTCCGGTTCTATATTTTTTCGTAAATATCATTCCCTTCTGCAGTAATACTTACGTTACTTTTCACATATCTCAACTCCCTGGAGTGTGTTGCTGTGAACAGTAACATACTTACATCCCAGGCAGCATATCCGGCCATGAGAGGATTTCTCCGGAAATAATTTCCTCGTAATCTCCCTCAATATCCTGGCTTCTGCCTGCTTCGAACACGTTTGTCTCCGCTCCCCAGACACGATCTTCATATTCCCATATATGGAATCTCAGACCGCGAAACATAAAGTCGATGCTTCCGCATCCGTTTTCCTCTGTATATTCATAATGAATTTTCTTTGTTTTTAACGCTTCCTGTACTTTTTCCAAACGCATAAAATACCTCCTGATTATCTGTACAGTACCCTCTGTAATATAATACAGATAACTTTCACTGTAAAAAAATGTTCTCGTGTACACCCATCAAAAGTCAAACAGATATTCGCAATCCGCTTCGCTACACAGCTCTACATATGCGCTTAATCCTGACGCCATTATACAAAACGAATTATATCATACTCTGCTGCATAATATGTAATCTGAATGCCACTTCACAATTGCCGTTACTGTTCACTCCGTTCATAGTAACTTAGCCAAAATTCATTCCAGATTGCCTGTGGCAATGGAATTTTGGCTTGTATGTCTCGGGATTTTGGCATATTCATGACAAAACACCTCGCGGGATAGTGGTGTGTGAACAGTAACCAATTGCCCATTCTACATTCTAATCGATATTCACTCATCTTTATTTCTGTCTTTTCTTCGTTGGTATCGCCAGAATAATGATCGTAGCAATTACAAACAAAGTTCCAAGCATCATCTCTTTTTTTGGTTTTGTTTACTTTCATTGTTCGTTTGCATATTTCTGTTATCTTTCCTGTCTGTATTATTATGGATTCTGGATATTTGAAAATAAGTATAATCCGCTGTAACGACACTTGTCAAGAAAACAAAATACCGCAGAGACTTTCTTTGTCTCTGCGGCGATTTATAGCCCTGTTATAATCAGATATAATTTCCATCATGTACACTCTGCACTGTAAATGCAGATTTCTTTTTCACAAAATCAATCGCATCTTTCACAGTGATTCCGTCAATCTGCCAGTTCGCATAGAAACCATCCAGAGTCTTTAATGTCTCGTCTTTTGCTGTATTTTCATCAAGAACAAGAAGTACGATCAGACCTGCTGCCTTAAGATGGCGGACAGTTTCTGCATAGTTTTCACTCGCTGCCGGATGATACAGATAGGTATGTTTTCCAAGTACAGTCAGTCCCTTTTCTACCTGCTCTGCAAAATCAAGAGTGATTCCTTCTTTACCGATCGGGAATTCCACTACTACCGGTGTCTGGCCTTTCAGTCCTGCACGAACCTGCTCGTCCACTTTTCCGATCTGGGATCTATCCTGAGAAACAAAGGTTTTTCTCACAACACCGCAGGCAGAAGTCATATTTGTGACACGATCTATCAGGATCAGCTCACCCAGTGTTCTGTGCCTGTCAAATTCGTCTACAACGATCTTCTCTGAGAATTCCAGAGTACAGGAAGCAATCTCATTCTTCTTTAAGGTATATGCGCTTTTCTTTTCACCTGTATTAACATCCACAGAATAATTGATCTTTGTAACTAGGCCGGGGATCATCTTTGTACCGATTTTTACAAAGAAGTTCTTGCCATCCGTAAGAGCATTGTCATCCATCCAGAGGATATCTGCTTCCACAGAGTCTGTAAGAACTGCGCCGGAATCAATGGTGAGTACACATCCGCGGGAAACATCTACTTCTCTGTCAAGCTGGATGGTAACAGGCTGTCCCTGTACAGCTTCCTGAACTTCTTTATCGCCAACAAGAATACTCTTTACATGAGCTTCTTCTTTACTGGGAAGAGTAGTCACAAGGTCGCCTGCCCTGATGGCACCATTTTCAATCTGTCCCTGGAATCCGCGAAACTCATGGTTTGGTCTGCAGACTCTCTGTACAGGCATATAGAAGCCCTTCTCTGTATCTTCCTTAATGTCTACGGTTTCCAGATGGGAAAGAAGCGCCTCACCTTTATACCATGGCATGTTGTCAGATTTGGTTGTAACGTTGTCACCTTCTGTGGCAGATACCGGAATAATAGTTACATTGGCAAGTTTCAGTTCTTCTATCAGTGCTGCGATCTGATTCTCAATGTCGCGGAAACGTTTTTCATCATATTCAATAAGATCCATTTTGTTTACTGCAAATACAAAGTAACGGATTCCCATCAATGCGCAGATTCTTGCATGACGTCTTGTCTGTACCAATACTCCCTGTGAAGCATCCACCAGGATAACTGCCAGATCTGCAAAGGACGCACCCACTGCCATGTTTCTTGTATATTCTTCATGTCCGGGTGTATCTGCAACAATGAAGCTTCTGTTATCTGTTGTAAAATAACGGTATGCAACATCAATGGTGATTCCCTGTTCACGCTCTGCCATCAGACCGTCCAGAAGAAGAGAATAATCAATGGCACCGCCTCTGCTTCCTACTTTGGAATCCAGCTCCAGAGCTTTCTCCTGATCTGTATAGAGAAGCTTTGCATCATAAAGAATATGTCCGATCAGAGTGGATTTTCCATCATCCACACTTCCGCATGTAATAAATTTCAATAATCCTTTCATCCTAGAAATACCCCTCTCTCTTTCTTCTCTCCATGCTGCCCGCTGCCTCGTGGTCGATCACCCTGCTGGTACGTTCAGAAGAAACAGCACTTAACGTCTCATCAATAATCTCATCCAGAGTATCTGCTTCAGATTCAATACCTCCAGTAAGCGGATAGCACCCAAGAGTACGGAATCTGACTTTTTTGTTTTCAATCTTTTCACCCGGACGGAGTTTTAATCTGTCATCATCCACCATAATGATATTTCCGTCTCTGTAGATGACCGGTCTTTCTTTCGCAAAATATAACGGTACAATTTCGATATTTTCACGCTGAATGTACTGCCAGATATCCTTTTCTGTCCAGTTGGAAATTGGGAATACTCGCATACTCTCTCCCTTCTGGATCTTAGTGTTATAAAGCTTCCACATCTCCGGTCTCTGGTTTTTCGGATCCCATGCCTGAGCTGAATTACGGAAAGAGAAGATTCTTTCTTTTGCTCTGGATTTCTCCTCATCACGACGGCCGCCTCCAAATGCCGCTGTAAATCCATATTTGGTCAGAGCCTGTTTTAAGGCCTGTGTTTTCATGATATCTGTATATGCAGAACCATTGTCAAATGGGTTGATTCCTGCCTTTACACCCTCTTCATTGGTGTAAACCAGCATATCAATTCCGTTTTCCTTTGCGATTCTGTCGCGGAATTCGATCATCTCATGGAATTTCCATGTAGTATCAATGTGAAGGAACGGGAATGGAGGTTTCTCCGGGTAAAATGCCTTCATCGCCAGATGGAGCATAACAGAACTGTCCTTTCCTATAGAATAGAGCATAACCGGCTTTTCACACTCGGCTGCTACTTCTCGCATAATATAAATCGCCTCTGCCTCAAGCGCATCAAGATGAGATAAGTTACTCATTGCATTATCCTCCTCTGTTTGTTTATACTCGGAATCTTTTCGTACTTGAGCAAATACACTAGAGCGTGTCTGAAAAATCATTCCCGCAATCTGCACGCCCCACTTTGCGGTATATTTTGTCCGAATTCGGTTGTCGTAGCCCACTACGACGCCCTCATCCGAACAAAATCTCCCACAAATTGTGACGCACATCTTGCGTAAAGCATTTTTCAAACACACTCTAAAGACTCTGAGAGTACATACTTATGTTTAATATTTATTAGCGTCTTTCTTATTAACCTGAATAGTGATTTTAGTGCCATCCGGTTTCTCCACTGTCCATGTGGAAATATCCGGTTTCTCTGATACAACCATACTTGCACCTCTGCCTCCCACATCAGCTCCAAGGAAGAAGCGGATGGCATCATGCCTGCATTCCTTGATACAGGAAGTACATCCCCAGCAGTCTCTTACCTGGCGGATAAAGGCTTTGTTCTCTTTATCCTTTTTGATCAGATTTCCGGGACAGGCTTCGATACATCTGCCGCATCCTGCACATTTACTTTTCTGAATCCGAATGCTCATCTCTCACCTGCTCCTTTCTCTGCTGTATTCAAACCTGTATTTTCCTTTGTGATCAGGTCACGATATAAGATCTTAATCTCGCCGTTTTCCATACGGGAGTTTACATATTTCATCCACTCTTCGCTCTGCTGCGGGTAGTCTGTATTCTCTCCGAAACTATGCCATCTGGTTTCCTTTCTGGCTGCCAGATGTGCGATCACTGCCTGGCACACGATCAGTCGTTCGCGAAGTTCATAAATCTGCATCAGTTCATAAGTATCTGTTGCTGCCAGAGTGTCAACTACTGGCAACAATGCTGCAATCTTTTCATCTGCCTTTGCAAGACTCATCCCGCTGTATCTGTAGTCTGTACCGATTCCTCCTGCATACTGATCCATGATCTTCTGCATGGCTTCCTCAAGCTGCTCTGCATTCATCAAAGAACGGGAAGCATTCAAATGTGATTCGTATTCTGCCTTCTTAGCTATTGCAGTTTGAGACAGCTCCTGTTCTCCGCCACGCTCTAAAGCCTCTTCCTTATTTTCCGCTGCGATCCGGTCACCATCTTTGCCATTCAGATATTCCAAAATCGCCTCTGCTGCGATCTCACCTTCTGCCAGTGCGCCGGTTACATATTTCTGCGGACATCCTCCTGCTACGTCTCCGGCTGCATATAAACCTTCAATAGTTGTAGCTCTGTTATTATCTACCCAGTAACCGCTGGCTGTATGTCCGCCTACAATATATGGCTCTGTGCCCTCAATCTCTACATTCTCTTCGGATGGTCCTTTTCCGGCTTCCATCCATTTCAGAGTCTGGGACGGTGCCATATTCAGGTAAGCTTTGTAAAGGTCATGCTCCTGTTCTTTGGAAATACCTTCCGTTCTGAGATAACATGGACCGATTCCTTCTCTGTTCTCCATGACTGTACCGTAAACTCGCTGGGAAGTTGTCAGACCATATTTTGTTTCATAAATATCACCATGTGCATTGACCTGTCTGGCCCCAACACCCTGAGCAATAGTTCCTGTAGGAGCAATCGTGTCCTTACATCTCAATGCAATGAAACGCATCTCAAAGGTTGTCATCTCCGCACCGGAAAGAAGTCCCATTGCATATCCTGCACCTGTGTTAAACGGAGGATACCACATCTTATGTCTGGAAAATCCCGGATTATTCGGTCTGTAAAGTCCCGCTGCACCACCTGTGGCACAAAGAACTGCTTTCGCATCAATGTCATAGAAAATATCCTCATTAACGCTAAATCCAACTGCGCCTGTGACTTTTTTGTTTTCTGTTTTATAATCTGTAATATTTACATGATTGAGAACCGTAACATTCTCCTGTTCAGCTGCCGCCTTTGCAAGGATTGGCTTCATATTTTCGCCATTGATCTTGATGTTTCGGTTTCCTCTGGCAACATATTTTCCGTTTTCGTCCTTCAGGATGACCAGCCCCAGATCTTCCATCACCTTTGTCACATGATTCAGTCTCTCTGACATGGTAAGAAGAAGGTCTTCTCTTACGATTCCATGGGCATCCTTTTTGGCATAATCCACATAATCCTGTGGCACTCTGCCTTCTGTAATATATGCGTTCAATGCATTCACGCCCGCCGCCAGACATCCGCTTCGCTTAATATTCGCTTTCTCTGCGATCAGAACTTTTCTGCCGCTTTTTTTGCCGATCACATAGGCTGCAAAGCATCCTGCCGTACCGCCGCCGATGATCAGCACATCTGTCCTGATTCTCTCTGTTCTCATTCTCTCTTACCCTTTCCTCCATACCAGTGTGCCAACAAGTTGATTTCCCGATCAGTCTTGCGTCTGAATTTCTTATTTCTTCATTGTCGTCAGTCGCCGCAGCCACCGTTGTCAGATAATTACAAAGTCATCCCTTACAGCCTCATTTTCGATCAGCTGTACACTGTCACCTCTCAGTGCAAAAATCCTGTAAAGGAATATATTCACAGTCTCACCTTCCCGGATATCTGCTTTCTCCAGGCTTCTTCTGGCAGTTACTACGGAATTGTTGACTCTCACCTGAAGTTCCAGATTATCTCCCCTGAAAGAAACCCGTTCAACCACTCCCCGGGATACGGAAGTTTTGAACTTCTCCACCTCATCCAGTTTGGAGATTTTTACAAATTCCGGGCGGACAATGATCTTGTCTGCTCCTTCTGCCTGAGCAAAGGTATGGAAATCATCCGCATCTTTCAACACAGATGGCTGTCCGAAGAAGGACGCTGTAAAAGCTGTCTCAGGATTTCTATAAACCCCTATAGGAGTTCCTTTCTGTTCGATCCGTCCTGCATTAGTGATAATAATCTCATCTGCTACTTCAATGGCCTCATCTTGATCATGAGTAACGAAAATACTGGTAATTCCCAGCTTCCCGATCATCTCTTTTAACCAGTTTCGCAGTTCCTGACGGATTTTTGCATCAATGGCTGCAAAGGGCTCATCCAGAAGCAGCACCTGGGGATTTGGAGCAAGGGCTCTGGCAAATGCCACCCTTTGCCTCTGACCACCGGATAACTGGCTTGGATATCTTTTTTCCAGTCCTTCCAGCCCCACCAGTTTGATCAGCTCTCTGACTCTGGCATCAATTTTCTTCTTATCAGCCTTCTGAACCTTCAAACCAAATGCAACGTTGTCATAAACTGTCATATAGCGAAACAACGCATAATTCTGAAATACAAATCCAATCCCACGCTGACTGGCCGGAACATCATTTACCACTTTTCCATCAATAATGACCTCTCCGCTGTCCGGGGTTTCCAGGCCTGCGATCATTCGAAGAATAGTTGTTTTTCCGCTTCCGCTTGGTCCCAGCAGACCAATCAGTTTACCTTTCTCAATTCCGAAATTCACATTCCTTGATGCCTGGTAAGAACCATATGTCTTATTGATATTTTTTAACTCTACATACATATCAGGCTTCCTTCTTTCCTTTATATTCAATCAGGCTTCTGACTACCAGAATGATAACCGCCATGATCACAAGCAGTGAAGATACGGCAAACGCCGGAACATACTGAAACTCATTAAACAAAATCTCTACATGAAGAGGAAGTGTATTGGTCTTTCCTCTTAAATGTCCGGAAAGTACAGATACCGCTCCAAACTCTCCCATTGCTCTTGCCGTACAGAGCACAACTCCGTACAGTAATGCCCATTTGATATGAGGGAATGTGATCTTCCAGAAAATGGTCCATCCACCTGCTCCCATCAGGGCTGCTGCTTCCTCCTCATCGCTTCCTTCTGCTTCCAGAACCGGAATCAGTTCTCTGGAAATAAAAGGAAAGGTTACAAATACAGTTGCAATAATGATTCCCGGTACAGAGAATACAACTTTAATCCCTAAATTCATGAGAAAAAAGTAAACAGGACTCTGTCGTCCAAAAATCAGAAGAAAGATCAGACCTGCAATAACAGGGGAAATAGTAACCGGAAGATCGATCAGTGTGGTAAGAAGCTTTTTACCCCTGAACTGAAACTTCGTCAGTGCCCAGGCTGCAAAAACACCAAAAACAGTGTTAAAAACAACTGCAAAGAGTGTTGCCTTCACTGTAAGAAGAAGTGCTTTGATGGTGTACTCATCTGTCACTGCAGCTGCATAGACCTTCCATCCGCTCCGCAATGCTTCTGTGATCACAGTGATCAGAGGAAGAAGGAGCATGACTGCCAGAAACAAAACACTGATCCCGACAAGCAGCCATTTTGTGATTTTCTCCGAAGTCTTTTCATTGTTGTCCATCAGGCATTTCCTCCTCTTAAAATTCTTGCATTTCTCTGCTGTATCATACTGTTAAGGAACAGAATGAAAAATGAAACTGCCAACATCACAAGTGCGATTGCCGTTGCACTTGAATAATCAAATTCCTGAAGCTCTGACATAATAACCAGCGGTGTGATTTCTGTATAATAGGGTTTATTTCCTGCGATAAATACAACACTTCCATATTCACCCAGACATCTTCCGAACGCAAGTCCGGTTCCCGCAAAGATCGCGGGCTTCAGTTCCGGAAAAATGACCTTCCAGAAGATAGTTGTTTTCTTTGCTCCCAGCACTCCTGCTGCCTCGCTGTAAGAATTATCCATCTTTTCCAGAACCGGCTGTACACTTCGCACAACGAATGGTATTCCTACAAATATCATAGCCACTGTAATACCTAGTCTTGTGTATGCGATCTTGATACCGAATCCTGCAAAAAAACTGCCGACAATTCCCGAATCTGAGGTCAGGGATGTCAGTGCAATACCTGCTACCGCTGTGGGAAGAGCAAAGGGAAGTTCGATCATCCCATCCATAAGTCTCTTGCCCGGAAAATCATATTTCACAAGCACCCACGCAAGAACAGTTCCCATAATTCCATTTATTACTGCTGCTGCAAAAGCACATACAAAACTGGTATAAAAGGATGCCAGCACTCTGGCCCTTGTGATGGTTTCGATAATATCTTTAAAACTCAGCTTCGCTGTGTAGACCACCAGGCTTGCCAGGGGGATCAGAACTACCAGACTCAATATGGAAATGGTAATTCCCATGGAGAGCCCAAACCCTGGAATCACCGGTTTATTTCTTTTTTTCATAATCAATTACCACCTCTCCTGTCTCATATATTCTGTCTGTGCTTATGCTCTTGCTTCATCTTGTCTTCCTTTATCTCTCATAAATCTGATCGAAAATTCCGCCATCTGTAAAATGTTTCTCCTGCACTTTATCCCATCCGCCATAATCACTGATATTTACCAGATTTATATTCAAATCAAACGTATCACTGTGCTTCTTCAGGATTTTCTCATTAGTGGGGCGGAAATAATTCTCTGCTACGATCTCCTGTGCTTCGTCGGAATACAGATAATTCAAATACTCAGTTGCCACATCTCTTGTATCTCTGTAATCCACCACTTCATCTACCACCGCCACAGAAGGCTGTGCCAGAATACTTACGCTTGGAGTAACGATCTCATACTCATCCGGATAATCCCGCATGGATAGATAAGCTTCATTTTCCCACGCAACCAGCACATCTCCTTGTCCGTTCTCCACGAAAGAGGTCGTTGCACCTCTTGCGCCTGAGTCAAGAACCACCACATTCCGGTAAAGTTTCTTAATAAATTCCTTCATCTGCGCTTCATCGCCACCATACTTTTTATCTGCGTAAGCCCACGCTGCCATGTAGTTCCATCTGGCACCGCCGGAGGTTTTCGGATTTGGTGTTACTACTCCCACTCCTTTTTTCGTCAGATCGTCCCAGTCTTTGATATCCCTGGGATTTCCTTTCTTCACCAGAAATACGATAGTGGATGTATAAGGAGAACTGTCATTGTCAAATTTATCTTTCCATCCTGCCTTGATCAGCCCTGCATTTTCAATAGACTCAATATCATATTCCAGTGCCAGGGTTACCACATCTGCATCCAGACCATTGGCTACCTCAAGTGCCTGTTTCCCTGAACCACCATGGGACTGTATCACTTCCACATCATCCCCGGTCTTCTCCTTCCAGTGGTCTTCAAATATTTTATTATACTGTTCAAACATCTCTCTGGTAGGATCATAGGAAACATTAGTGATAGACACCGTTTTTCCAAAAGCCTGTACCGGCATCAGAGCCAGTACAACTGCAAGACCAAAGGCAAATAATTTTCTGATCATGTTTCATCTCCTTTAAAGTACCAGTAGTTTTTTGCATTCTCTACTTTTCATAGTTATTCGATATGTTTTATATGATATTACAAGAACTGACAGAATTTGTCAATAGTGTATTAAAATAAGTACAATTTACGTTGTATAGATGTTACTGTTCGCACATCACTATCCCGCGAGGTGTTTTGGCATGAATATGCCAAAATCCCGAGACATACAAGCCAAAATTCCATTGCCGCAGGCAATCTGGAATGAATTTTGGCTACGTTACTGAGAACGGAGTGAACAGTAACGTATAGATAAGAACACAAAAAAGCAGCATCCTGAAATACAGAATGCTGCAGTCAAAATTACATATTTTTTATTCGGCAGAAGCTGCTGCCTTTTCTTTCTCCGGGAAAAGCTTTCCGAAAATAAATCTTACGAATGGTCCGGCATAAAAGATCTGCCAGAAGAATGCCATCGGAAAGTTCATTGCTGTTGTCTGGAGCCATGTGGGAATGATCTGACTTGCCGGTGCATGTTTGATCAGCACAGTTGCCGCAAAGCTCATACATGGACACATAAATGCAACGGATACTGCTGAGATTGCAAGTACAAGGTGGAACGGATTATCTCTTCTCATATCCACAATACCAAATGCAATCTTCTTTGCAAGACCACCGATGATAAAGAAATCAAGAATAAATGCAATCGGTCCCATGAATGTTAATTCATGAAAAGCTAACAGAAATGTCTCATTTGTCATTGTCCCTGTGTTCAGTACAATGTTGTAGCAGATCATGGCATAAACCATTACAAACACCATGATAATCGTAAAAATAACTTCCTGAAACTTGTTTTTAGGCATAAAAAATCCTCCTTAGATAGTATGAATAACATCAATTAGAGATTTGTGTTGTTCATAACCATCCAGGAGGATGTACCGTTTCCAATAATACCAAATATCTGTTTCTTAAATTTACCGTTGATTATTATATGGATTCCTGATGCAAAAGTCAAGATTTTTTTTATAAATATGGTACCCCCGGGGTCTCCGGATAGCTGCCCATTGCGATCAGAAGTTCCAGACCGATCTGTCTTGCATTCAGTACCGCTGTTTTCGCAGCACTGGCATCACCTGCAACTGCCAGAATCACTTCATTGGAATGACTGGTTCCCTTATCAGGTGTCATATATTTTGCAATAGAAAGAGAGGCAGACTTCATCGCTGTATCTGCCATTACCAGTCCGATTGCAGCAGGAGAGCCAGCCATAAATCCGAATGCTTCTCCCATTGGTACTCCGAAAGCCTTATTCAGTACCTGTCCTGCACTGGCTGAATAGGCAAACTCCAGATGACCACTTTCACTGATATATACCTCTCCTGCATTTTTATTGGTAAGCTCCAGTGCCATGGATATGGCATGGCGCACATCTGAGACATCAGTTCCTCCAAGAACAATATAATTACCGTGGCCGCCCCAGCCCTTTGTATCCCTTGGCAGTTCTATGGAAAGAACCTCTGTGTTGGTTGCTTTTACTGCATCATCAAGAGCAGTCAGCTGCCCTGCTGCCCCTGTACGGGAACTGAATAATCCCAGACAATGATACTTCGTTCCTATGTTCATCTCCTTGAGCAAAGTATCATCAATTCCAGAAATCACAAGTCCTATCGTATCCAGCACTGCTTTACCTACAAATTCACTGCGCGTACAGTGTGTGCTGATATTTTTTATATCTATCATTTGTTACGCCCTCCTATATATATTACCCCATAATACCAGATTTTATATGTTTAGCTTATCATGCCCTGACAGGATAGGCAACAGAAATATACTATGGTGATCAATGTGACGAGAACACAAAAACGACAAAAATCCCCAACTCCCGCAGATTAATTCTGCGGGAGTCGGGGATTTTATGTAGGTATGAACATAATACACGAATACGCCAGTTATATAATCGATATTATGCAATTAATTACTTCACGATCATACCAGTCTTCCTGTCACTGAAGATTGCTACCTCGATCAGGAAGATGATACCAAGGATCAGCTGCTGTAACTGTGTCGGCATCATCAGCATTACCAGACCACTGGAAAGTACTTTGTATGTCATAACACCAAGAATGATATTGTAGAATCTTACTTTAGCACCGCCGTTTACAGGCATTCCTCCAAGTACCAGAGCAATCATGATCTGTGTTTCCAGCTGGTTACCTGCTGTAGATGTAACAGAACCTACTTTGATAGCATTTACAAATGCTGCAAGTCCTGTGATACATCCTGCTGCCACGAATACAAGGATCTTTGTAGTCTCTACACGGATACCTGCGAATCTTGCTGCTGTTTCACCTGCACCGATTGCTTTCAGTCTGGAGCCCAGACCTGTGTAAGTGAATACAAGATATGCCACTACGAAGATGATCACTGTGAAAGTAAGCATAAATGGCAGTGTGTTGTATTTGGAAATATCACTTACTGCGTAAACAGGTGAGTTAGTTGTTGCATATGCACAAACTCCACGGAACAGATACATGGTACAGATTGTAACAATAAAGCTTGTGATTTTTCTCTTAACATTGAAGTAACCATTGATCAGTCCGATCAGTCCGCCTGTTACCACACCACCCAGCGCTGCCAGAACCATGTTGTAATGGGAAAGGTAGCAGACTACGATGGAAGCAACACCAAGCATGGAGCCCTGGGAGAAATCCAGACCACCCATTGTCATGACCATGAACACGCCGATGGATGAGATCAGCAGCATGTATGACTGGCTCAGAAGCAGTGATATATTTTTCGGCTGAAACAGTCTGCCGTCTGTGAGGATTGCAAATAATACACAGATGATCACGAATCCTGCGATAGGAAGGATCGTACGCACAATGGGACGTTCCAGAAATGGTACTTGCTCAGTTGATTTTTTTGTTGTACTCATTTTTTTACCCCCTTAAATCATATTGTCAATCAGATCTGTGTCTTTCAGATCCGGAGAGCGAAGGAATTCACCATTGATCTTACCGTCCTTCATGATCAGGATACGGTCTGCCATACCCAGAAGCTCCATGATTTCCTCAGAGATCATAATAATGGATTTTCCTCTTTTTCTCATATCGTCCATCATGGCGTAGATATCAGCTTTAACTTTGACATCAATACCACGTGTAGGGGAGTCAAGGATGATCAGGTCGGAGTCCTTACCAACCCAGCGTGCAAGAACGACTTTCTGTTTGTTACCGCCGGAAAGAGCGGATACAAACTGGTCAACGCCTGTCATTTTTGTACTCATCTGTTTTGCAAATTTATTGGCAAATTCATTCATTGTCTTTGCACGAAGGAATCCATGAGTCTTCAGATCCTCCAGAGATGGAAGACAGATGTTATCGCCAATTGTATCATTGATGACCAGAGATTCATTGTCTCTGTCTTTGGAAGCATAGGCAATACTGTGTTTGATGGCATCCGGAATGGAATTGATCGGTGTGCCGTCTCCCAGAGTTACACTTCCCTGGCGGAAATAGGAAGCTCCGAAGAGTGCCTTTCCAACCTCATGCATACCGCATTCGGAAAGTCCTCCGATACCAAGGATCTCACCTTTGTGAAGATCAAGGTTCAGGTTCTCGATCTGCCCTTTTACTGTCACGTTCTTTGCAGAAAGAACAACTTCGTCAGATACTTTTTCGCCGTAGTCTGTACGATAGTAGCTGTCACCGATCTCACGGCCTACCATTAAGGCTTTCAGTCTGTCAGGTGTAGCTTCTTCCTTTGTGATGGAACCGATCTTCACACCATCTCGAAGTACACTGATATTATCAGACTGCTCGATAACCTCCTCAAGGTCATGGGAAATAAAGATTACGCAGTTTCCTGTGTCACGAACCTTGTGCATTACCTTGAAAAGCTCTTCACGGCCTTTCTGTCCAAGTGCTGTTGTTGTCTCGTCTACAACCAGAACCTTCGGATTAAAATAGGTGGATTTTACAATCTCTACCAGCTTACGATCCTCGAAGTTGTAATCATCGATTACTTTAGTTGCATCAATATAGTTGAATCCATAGCTGTCCAGATATTCCTGGGCTTTCTTGTTCATTGCTGCGGTATTTTTGATACCACATTTAGTAAACTGATCCTCGTTTCCAAGGAAAATATTCTCTGCTACAGTCAGTCCGGAAAGTGTTCCGATCTCCTGTACGATAATGGCTACACCCTGATGGTTGGCTTCAACCTGGTTGGTTGCGGTGATCTCTTTTCCTTCAAGGATAAACTTGCCGGAATCTTTCTGGTAAATACCTGTCAGGCAGGATGTTAATGTAGATTTACCGGAACCGTTTTCACCGATCAGTGCGTGGATCTCACCTTTATTAAAGGTAAAGGAAACGTTGTCCAGGGCGTGTGTGATGCCAAAATGTTTATCAATATTTTCTGCTCTTAATAATATTTCACCCATAATCGTTCTCCTTATTTTACTACAAGACCTTTAACCGGTTTAGTTGTCAGTGCAACGATAACCAGCAGAGCAACACCTGTTACTACGTTCTGGATCGTAGTCGGAGCTCCCAGTGCAACGAAACCGTTGAACATAAGCTGAATGATCATTTCACCGATTACAATAGCGATAACCGGATGGCCATATTTCTTAAATGCCAGTCCAAAGAATGTTCCCATCAGAGGAGTAAAGTTACGGCTCATAGAGGAAAGGTTGGAAGCTGATGTCATGGAAGTACCAAAACTGATTGTCAGGATTGCCTGAAGTCCGAAGAAAAATCCTGCAAGAGTAAATGCTACGATCTTATATTTCGGAACATTTACACCCATGTTCTTGGCTACAACTTCGTTACTTCCGATGGCGTAAGTATAAGTACCGATTTTTGTATATTTCAAAATGAATGCGCAAAGCAGATATGCGATCAGTGCCAGGATCAGGTTGACCGGATAATCACCAAATGCTCTGTAGTCTGCTGAAAGTATTACGTTCTTTCCGTTTGTGGCGTATACACTGAAGGCCTCATAGATCAGGGACAGCGCACATGTAACGATCAGGGAAGAGATATGTAATTTAATATAAACAATACCATTGATGAGACCAATGATCGTACCACAGATCAGCGGTGCAATGATAAGACCGGCATAACCGAATTTTTCACTTGCATTGCAGGCGATAATGGATGAAAGTACGATATTGGCACCAACGCTCATATCGAAAGGTCCCATTACGCAGATAAAGTAGAGGCCACATCCGCCAACTGCGTAAATTAATGCTGATTTCATGTAAGTGGCCAGTTTCTCCGGGGAACCGAAAGTAGTCGGTGCAAGTACTTTAAATACTGCCCAGAAAACTACAAGCATAAGAACCAGAAGGCCGATTCCATAATACTGGCTTTGTTTGAGTTTTTTCATAACCATTCTCCTTATCCAATTCATCGCCCGCCAAAAGCAGGAGGTCACACGCTTCATCAGGGTTTGGCCTTTTGCTTCGAGCGGGCACTGACAATTACCTCTTAAAAGTTTCTCCACTGCCCTTTGGAGAAAAGGCAGTGGAGCACAAGTTCATCATATTAGTTGCTGTGACGGGAAATAACATCATCAATAGAAAGTGATGTAGCTGCTTTGTTCAGATCATCAAAGCTGTATCCTGCTAATTCCACAAGCTCTTCATCTGTGTATGGATCGTCATCTACAAAGTATTTCTTGTAGTTTTCATAGTCTTCGGAAGAAGATACATACAGGTATGGGAACTGGATTTCGTATCCGAAGGATCCTTCATCTTTTACATAGTTGCCTTTGATTGCGTTATATGTGATAAGGAATGCATATAACGGGTCGCAGAAGTGTCCGCCTGATTCAGCAAACATTCCGCCTGATTCAAGCTGCTCGCCAAGGTCATCAAGGAAGTCTGTGGAAACAACGTCGATCTTTCCTGTAAGTCCTTCGTTTGCCAGAGCACCGATGGAACCAACAAGCGGGTCACCGCCACCACCTGCAACGATCAGAGCGTCCATATCAGGGTTGGAATTGTAAAGGGAAAGAGCTGCTGCTGCACCTTCTTCAGAAGATGTGTTAGCATATACAGGCTCTGTGATTGTTGCCTGATCATCAGGATTAGCTTCGTTCCATTCGTCAACTGCCTGTTTGTAACCTGTCCATCTCTGCTGGAATGTAGCATCACCAACTGTCCATGCCTCAAGGCCGATGTTTCTGTCACCGTTCTCAAGAAGCAGGTTAACCAGTGTATATCCGTTTGTTACTTCGTCTTCATGAACTGCACCAAGATAATACTGTGAGTTGCATGCTGTCTGATATACTTCAGGGCTGTTCTCTTCGGAGATGATACGGTAGAACTGTGTAAGGTAAACCTGGTTTGCATCACATGTCTGGATGGCAGATGTCATTTCGGAGTCTGCAGAGTTACAGATTACGATACCGTTACATCCTGCTGCGCAAAGCTGTTCAACAGAAGCTGTAACCTGCTCAGATACGTGGCCCTGGTCAACATACATTACATTAACACCAAGAGCATCTGCTGCTTTGTCAATGATTTTTTTACTCTGGCTTCCAAGTACGTCTGTGGAGCTCCAGATTGATACGCCGATTGTGATGTCGTCATCGGCTGCCTGTGCTGTAACTGCACCTGCCCGGAAAAGTTACTGGCA
>OCAK01000730.1_pt1 | contig 25149 bp, 24 predicted proteins | sample 1538301 | NCBI WGS metagenome assembly OCAK01 (sample SAMEA2580285, study PRJEB22360) | human gut metagenome | biome: human gut; feature: human-associated habitat; material: faeces | place: Denmark | collected 2008/2010 | reverse complement strand
TGTACATAATACAAACAAGAAATTTGAAAACGGACATACACATATAAATAATTTTTATAAAGCTAAGATACTGGTTATTATGGCTATAAAAAGAGAGATAGACAATAAGCTAAGTAAAAGAGATATAGAAAGTCTTATTAGATTAACAAATGATAATAGATATAGAAATAAATTGATAAATAAATTAGAAAAATAACGAGGTGGTGATGCATGGCAAGAGCTAGAAGCCCAAGTAGAGACAAAGCTCTCGAGATATATAAACAACATAATGGGAATATAACTAATAGAGAAATTGCTAGTATGCTAAATGAAGATGAAAAAGTAATAGCAGTTTGGAAAAGTCGAGATAAATGGAACAAAGTCGTACAACAATCAGAACAAAGTTGTACAACAAATAAAATAGATGCAAAAAAAACTAGGAAAGCTAGTAAAAAAGCTAATTCTAGATTAAAAAAAGAATCTTATCCCTTACAAGCAAGGCCAAATAATAAAAACGCGGTCACAACAGGAGAATTTGAAAGTATATTCTTTGACACTTTAGAAGATGACGAAATTAAATTAGTTGATAGCATAGAGATAGAAAAAAGAAATTTACTAATTCATGAAATTCAACTACTGACAGTCAGAGAAAGAAGAATGCTTAAAAGGATAGCTGATTTAAAAAACAAAGAAATTACATTAAAGTCTTACAAAACAGGCATTGAAAAAGATGCGGATACAGATCTTAAAGAATTTGAAACTGCTTTAAATCAAATCCAAAATATAGAAGAAGCATTAACTAGAGTGCAAGAGAAAAAACAAAAAGCTATTGATTTATTACATAAGTTTGATGTAGACGAAGCTAAATTAGATTTAGAAGTTATGAAAACTGAACTTGCTATATTAAAACAAGGTGGAGATGAAGGGCCTGTCGAGGATGATGGATTTATAGATGCTTTAAATGCGCAAGTTGACGAGGTATGGAACGATGATTAATATCAAGAGACATATTTCAGATTTAAGAAGTAAAGTTAACAAAATGAAATCATCTAGAAACTTAGGCATTAAAAAAGCAGTTATAAAATTTAGCCCTTTCTCTAAAAAGCAAAAAAAGGTGCTGACTTGGTGGTTACCAGCTTCACCTGTACATGATAAAGATGGAATTATAGCTGACGGAGCTATAAGAAGCGGTAAAACTATTTCAATGTCATTAAGCTTTTCTTTATGGGCAATGGAAAACTTCAACGGTCAAAACTTTGGGATGTGTGGTAAGACAATAGGCTCATTTAGAAGGAATGTTTTATTTTGGTTGAAGCTAATGCTTAAATCAAGAGGATATAAAACAGAGGATAAAAGAGCTGATAACTTGTTAATTGTAACCAAAGGAGATAAGACAAATTATTTTTATATCTTTGGTGGTAAAGATGAACGAAGCCAAGATTTAATTCAAGGTAGAGTGATGCCTCCTTACATAGAAATATGTAAGTAAACTTCGGGCAAAATCGGTAAAAGCTAAGTTTTAATTTAAAATTATAATATAAATGTATTACACTAGACGGTATTTTATGGTATAATATACTTGAGGTGATGATATGAAGGATTTAACAGGCATGAAAATTGATGATTTAACAATAATAGAATTTTCCTATAAAGAAAAGAAAGGTAAAAATTTTAGATATTATTGGAAATGCAAATGCAAATGTGGGAAAGAAGTTATACGAAGATCTGATGGGTTATTAGACAATAGAGGTTATAAAAGCTGTGGATGTTATAGAGAAAAAATTTTAAAAGAACATAATTTTAAAATTAATAATCCTAGAAAAAGCCATGGAATGACAAATACTAGGCTATATAAAATATATGCTAAAATTAAAGAACGTTGTTATTATGAAAAATATCCAGAATTTCATCTTTATGGAGGAAGAGGAATAAAGATGTGTGATGAATGGGAAAAAGATTTTATAACGTTTTATAATTGGGCCATGGAGAATGGATATAATGAAAAATTAAGCATAGATAGAATAGACTTTAATGGTGATTATGAACCTAGTAATTGTAGATGGGCTGACAAAATAACACAAGCTAATAACAAAAGAAACAATATAAGACTTACATATAACGGCGAAACACATACTATGCCAGAATGGGCAAGAATTTTAGGTCTGCCTTATTCAACTTTAGCTGATAGACATAAAAAAGGGAAGTCAGTAGAAGAAATATTAAATCCTAAAAAATTAAGATAAGTTAATACCGAGATAATATATAAACTTAAAAATTTATATATATTGTAGAGCATAGGAGTTGAACCTATGCTTTTCTTATAGAAAAGTATAGAATATAATACTCCCAAGAGTGTCCGATACGATTATATATAGGATAATCTGAAAACCTAACGTTAAACGAGGGTAAAAATATATGCCGAACTTATAGGAAACTATAAGAAGTAGAGGATAAAAAGCCTTTACGATAACAAATTGATTACACTTGCTGGAGTATTCTTCGATGAGGTTGCATTAATGCCTGAGAGTTTTGTAAATCAAGCAACAGGACGTTGTTCAGTTGAGGGCAGTAAATTTTTCTTCAATTGCAACCCAGATGGACCATATCATTGGTTTAAACTTAATTGGATAGATAAAAAAGAAGAAAAGAATATTTTATATTTGCATTTTACAATGGATGACAATTTATCATTATCTGAGAAGATAAAAAATAGATATAAATCTATGTATTCTGGAGTATTCTTTAAACGTTATATTTTAGGTTTATGGGTAGTTGCAGAAGGAATTATATATTCTATGTTTGATAAAGAAAAGCATGTTTGTGATGCTACTGAATTTTCATACAAAGAATATTATATATCATGCGACTATGGTACTCAAAATGCAACTGTATTTGGCTTATGGGGTAAAACTACAGATGGTAAGCATGTATTAATTAAGGAATACTACTACAGTGGTCGAGATAAAGGAATACAAAAGACGGATACACAATATGCAGATGATTTAGAAAAGTTTATTGGTGATTATAAGGTTAAGAGAATAATTATTGACCCTTCTGCAGCTTCTTTTATTGCTGAATTAAGAAAAAGGGGATATAGAGTTCAAAAAGCTAAAAATGATGTATTAGATGGAATAAGACTTACTGCTAGCTTTATGGTTCAAGATAAACTTTTAATTGATGAAGATTGTGTTGAAACATTAAAAGAGATAGCATCTTATTCATGGGATAGTGATTCAAGTAAAGCTGGAGAAGATAAACCAGTTAAAGAATATGATCACAGTATGGACCAAATGAGATATTATTTCTTTACTGTAGTTGGAAATAGAAAAGTAAGAATAAATAATAGTAGATAGAAAGGAGGGTACAAGATGCTTAATAGTTATCAAGAGTTTGTTACTGCTGAACTTACTGGATTATATGGCTCGGCAGTATTACAAGAAATGAACGATATACTAAGACTGTATGACATATACGAAGGTCGAGAAAACTTTATAGACAAGTCAGAAGAAAAAGACTATACACAGACAGAAAAAAGAACAAATCTGATTAAGAAGCTTATAAAAGAAGAATCTAGATTTTTATTCGGTAAGACTCCAGAGTTATACATTCAACCTAAAAATGATACCGATGCTGATAAAGATAAAGCTGAAGGAATAAATCTTTATCTAGATAAAATATTAAAAGATAATCTATTCTCAGAAAAACTTGTAAAAGGTGCTAGAGACTGCTTTATCGGTAAAAGAGCTGCTATTAAATTATATGCTAACCAAGATACAAAAGAGATTAGGATAATGTTTTTACCTTCACTAGAGTTTATATATGAAAGTGATGAGGAAAATCCTAACGAACTTAAAAAGATAATATTCTTCTATCAAACTAACAAAGAAGTTGAAAGAGATAAGCAACGTATTTGGAAACAAAAGTATGAAATGATAGAAGGAAGATGTATTCTTAATGAAGGGATATATAACGGTAATGGGGTATTAATAGAACCTATAAATGTAGATGTAGATTTACAATTAAGTGGTATTCCTTGCTATGTAATTATCAATGATGGATTAAGTGGAGACCCGTTCGGAGAATCTGATGTAAAAGAGCTACTAGACAATCAAATCCAATACAACAGGCTATCGAGTGAAGATGTAGACACACTTAGAAAAGGTATGGATAGGATAATCTATGGAGTAGATATAGACCCAGAGGCATCGGAAAACTTCAAGCTAAAGCCTGGAGCTTATTGGGATGTACCGACAGACCCTACAGCAGAAGGTAAACAAGCTACACTAGGTACAATACCAACAGACTTTGGTTATGGAGATAAAATAGAAAACTCTCTAAAAAGGATCAAGTCTGATATGTATGAAATGCTAAATATACCAATGCTATCAAATGACGAGCTAAAAGGCATGATGACATCAGGCAAAACTATGAAGGCACTGTATTGGCAACTTATTACTAGATGTGAAGAGAAGATGATGGCATGGCGACCAGCTTTAGAGTGGCTAATAAGAGCAATACTTGAAATTACAGAAGTATATCAAATAGAAAAATTACCGCAACTTGATTATACTGTTACAGTAGAAAATAACTATCCTTTACAGGAAGATGAAGACGAAGAAAAGACATTAGACTTGCAACAAGTAAATGCACAGGCTATGTCTAGAAAAACATTCATCAAGAAATGGCAAGGTGTTACAGATGATGTGGCCGATGCTGAAATAAAACAAATAGCATTAGAAAGAGAAATGCTAGAGGAGAGTTATGTATCTGGAATGAGTGATCCAGTTGAATAATTTTTTTAAACAAAAGAATAAAACTGAAAAAGAGATGACTAGAGAAATAAAAAAAGCATATAAGAGAGTAGCGAATAATTTGATTAAAAGATTAGCTCTAGTTAATCCAGATACGATGACATATGACTATTTAAGACAAACTGCTAAGTATCTAGAAAAGGAATATAAGAAGCTTAATAAAAGACTTAATAAAGATATAGAAAAGGCTATTGTAAACACCGTAGAAGGCTATACACAAAGCCAAGTAGAGTTTTACAGTGATTTATGTAAACCTCTATCTAGTAGTTTTGAAGATATGTTTAGCAAAGTGAATAAGCAAGTTTTAGACAATGTTATTACAGGCAAAATGTATGGAGATAACATAAAACTTTCTGACAGACTTTGGAGCAATCACAACAAGACTGTAAAAACAATAAACGATATACTTACAGATGGTTTTATTAGTGGGAAAGGTAGTAAAGAGATAGCTAAAGACTTAGAGGTTTATTGTAATCCAGATTATTTAAAGGAATACGAAAAGTTTACTATTCATCCTAAAAGTAAAAACAAGGTTGAATTTAATTCATATAGATTAGCAAATACCTATATAAATCATGCATACCAAGAAGCAACAAGGCAAAGTGCTAAGCATAATCCATATGTAGAAAAAGTTGAATGGCTAAGCGGAACAGACGATAATGTATGCGATTTATGTAAAGAACGAAACGGAAAGAGGTTTAAGGTCGAGGATATTCCACTCGACCATCCGTGACCGTTAGGACGATGCACCTTATTACCAGTCATAGAGGAAAATTTAGAAGATATAGCAAAAGAATTAAAAGATTGGGCTAATGGTGGTAAAAATGAAAAGCTTGATAAATGGTTTGAAGCATGGGAGGTTAAAAGATGATAAAGTCCGAAAGGGCTTATTTTTATGCCTTTTTATAGTTTGTAGGCGTAAAAGAATAAACTAAAAACTATATTCAAGAAACGGACTTGTAAAAAGTGTAAATATAGGAGGAAATATGGAATTTAAAGAATTATTAAAAGCACAAAGCTTAACAGATGAACAAATAAATAACATTACTGCAAAGATGAAAGAAGAAAAAATATATACTACATCTTTAGAAAATGCAGACGAAAGATATACAAAGTTAAAAGGCCAAAAGGCTGATTTAGATGAACAAATAAAAGCTGCAAATACAACTATAACAGAGTTGAAGAAAAATAATAAAGACAATGAAGCATTGCAACAAACAATACAAGATCATGAAGCTACAATAGAAAATCTGAAAAAAGAATCAGCACAAAAGGATTTTAATTATGCATTAGACAGTGCATTAAAAGACAATAAATGTAAGAATGCTAAGGCTTTAAAAGCTTTACTTGATTTAGACAATATAAAATTTAATGAAGGTAAATTAGAAGGCTTAGAAGGACAATTAACTGCATTGAAGGAAAGCGATGGATATTTATTTGATACATCAAATCCAGCTCCAGGTAATACTGGTGGAACAGGCAATCATCCACGAGTTGGTGGAGGTGCTGGAGAAGTAACAAAGGCAGATTTAATGAAAATGCCTTACAGCAAAAGAGTTGAATTTTTCAACAACAATAAAGAAGAATTCAACAGATTAATGAATGAATAGGAGATGATTGATATATGGCAACAACAAAATTAGCAGATATTATAAACCCAGAGGTTATGGGACCAATGATAGGTGCAAAAGTAGAAGCACTTTGTAAAATAACACCATATGCAAAAGTTGATACAACATTACAAGGTGTTCCAGGGGATACAAAAACAACACCAAGCTGGGAATACATAGGAGATGCAGAAGATGTAGCTGAAGGTGAAGAAGTCGGAACAGTAGGATTAAAAGCTGGGTCAACTACTTTTACAATAAAAAAAGCTATGAAAGCTGTATCTATAACTCAAGAATCTATTAATAGTGGATTAGGTAATCCAGTAGCACAAGCTGAAACACAATTAGCGAAATCTATAGCACAAAAAGTTGACAATGATGTATTAGATGCTGCTTATACTGGAACTAATAGAGTAGCTGGGGGTACATTAGCAGTAATATCTTACAGTGGTATAGTTGATGCAGTAACACAATTCGAAGATGAAGAAGATGGAATAGAAAAGGTTATGTTTATACATCCAAAACAAGAAGCGACTCTATTAAAAGATTCTAACTTTTTATCAGCTGATAAATTCACTGCTGGAGTAGCAGTAAACGGAGCTATAGGTAAAATAGCTGGTTGCTGGGTTAAAAAATCTAAAAAAGTTATGTTAGTTCAAGCAGAAAAAAATGATAGCGGTACAGTTGAAATATCATCAAGTAACTTAGCGGAATATAAAAAGAAAACTTTAGATGGTTCTACTTTAAAAGTAGGTGATAAAGTTAATGCAGTGGCAGCAGCTAACCAATACTATTTAAATCCAATATTAAAAATGGAGCCAGATAGTCCTGAAACAGAATATACAGAAGATGAATTACCAGCAATAACAATCTTCCTTAAAAAAGATACTTCTTTAGATCATGAATGGTTCCCTAAAAAACAAATACATGATTTAACAACTGCTAAATACTATGGAGTAGCTAAAACTAACGATGCTAAAATAGTACTTGCTAAATTTAAAAAATAATAGGTCGTGATTTAAATGTCTGATATAGAAAAATTAAAACTAATTCTAAGGGAGAGTGATTCTCCCTTTTTTACTGATGAACAACTCCAATTCTACTTAGAACAAAATAATGATGATATAAATAAAACTGCTTATGAATGCCTTCTAGCTAAAGCAGAAGATGATAGTATTGCCTTACCAGGTGGATTATCATTACCTAATAATAAAGATTACTGGGTAAGACTTGCAAAAAAATACAGACCGAATGGAAGTAAAATTTTATGATAAATAAAGAAAAAATTAAAGCAAAAGTTAAAAAAGCAATAAAGAAGCTTCCTTCTCAAGCAGTAGTTAAGCGAGCTTATACCAATGACTTTGGAGAAAAGTCAGATTTACTTGAATTAGTATGCGAGCTAGAAGGCTTATATCATGAATCAAATAATCAGTATAGCCAAAACATAACCTTGCAAAATAAAGCAGAGGTGATAAAAGGGGAAAATATATATTTTTTAATTGCTTATGATGAGACTGCTAAGCTCATACAAAAAGATGACTATATATATATAAATGGCTATAAATATCAAATTAAGGACCTTGGAAACGTAAATAAAATGGATATTTATATGGATATGAGATTACAAGAGGTGAGTTACAATGAGTAATTTCAACATGAATATAGACGAGTTAGCAGATATGCTAGAACAAAAGAGAAATAGGACAAAAGCAGCACTAGAAATATATGCTAATAGCTCAGCTCTAAAACTCCAAAATAATGCAAGAAGAAATAAACCTTGGACCAATAGAACTCACGATGCTAGAAATAGACTTAATGCATCATGGGAATGGAAAAATGAGAATTTATTAAGTATTGCATTGTCGCATGGAGTTAATTATGGGATATATCTAGAAAAAGGAACATCGCCACACGTTATAACTGGAAATCCTTGGTTGTATTGGCAAGGGGCTAGTCATCCAGTTAAACGAGTAAATCATCCAGGGACAAAACCTTATCCAATTATAATGCCAACAATAAATGAAATAGGTCCACAGGTTATGGCTGGATTAAGCATACTTCTAAGGTAGGTGATGCTAATGTTTCAAGATTTATATAGATTTCTTAGAACTGGTGGATTAAAAGTGTACTCACTTGGCCAACAAGATAAAATTTGCACAGAGCCATATGTATTGATTTATGAAGCTGGAACAGAAGATACTTCAAGTAGTAAAAACTTAAAAAAGGAAAGCATAGAACTATGGGTATTTTATCCTTTTAACGAATACTCAAAAGTTGAAACCTATATAAAACAAGTTGAAAATACAATAAAAAAATTTGGGAAACTAAGAAAGAATTATGACAAGTATGCAATAGAAATTGATAACGACATGAAAGCATATTATACAAAGCTTTCGTATTTTAGATATGTATATAGAGAAGGAGGTAGATAAATATGACAGCTACAGTAAAAAAAATAAATCAAATGCCACTATCAGATGTGTCATTGGTTAGAGTTGTAACTGAAACTGATATTTTTAGCTTCAAAACTTCTGATGAGATTTCAACAGAAGAAGTGGTTTCAGAAGGTGAAGAGCAAACGCTAAAATTAAAAGGTGAAATATATGCAAATAGAGAAGCTAAAGATACTGTACTTGGTTATGACTTGACTTGCAAAGACAATGTAATGTGTCCTGAACTTCTTAAAGTTATTCAGGGAGGTACTATCGAATACGATACAGATGGAAACACTTTCAAAAAATATACAGCACCGCCAGTAGGACAAAATGCATCAAAAATAGCATTTGATGTTGAAGTTTATTCCGCAGAAGTAGGAACAGATGGGGATACTGGAAACTTTTCAAAAGTAACATTCCCAAGTTGTAAAGGAAAATCAGTACCTCTATCTTTTAAGGATGGTGAATATTATTCAAATGAATACACTATTCAGTCAAGACCAGAGAAAGGGACTGCACCTTACACAATAGAAAAGGTAACTGCTCTACCAAATGATACAGTATCAGAATGAACAAATGATATAGAAGAAAATAATGTTATAGATGAAATAGACCTCTCTAAATAATTTTAGAGGGGTTTTATTATGAAAGGAAATAGATATAATGGAAAATTTACAAGTAACAAGCTTAGACAAATTAAAACAAGTAAAACAAACTCAAATAGTAAGTTTAGGTAAATTTGAAGATGGGACAGAGCTCATAGCTGAGCTAAAAAGACCAGATATGTTAGCTTTCATAACAGAAGGCAAAATACCTAATACTCTTTTACAAGAAGCAGCAGAAGTATTTAACGGGAAAACTGAAACTGTAAATAAAGCTACTATAGATGGAGATGTTACAGCACTAAAACAATTAGGGGAATTATTAGAGTTTTTATGTGAAGAAACATTAGCAAATCCAAGTTATAAGGAAATAAAAGAAATAGGTTTAACATTACCGCTAGAAATGAAAACAACAATTCTTACTTATGTTCAAGCTGGGATTGATGGTTTAAAAAGCTTTCGTAAAGAGCAAGAACGTATTGAGGATAATCAATCAGTCGGAGAAATATAGAAGATTACCAAGTGAAATAGCAAGAATAAAAGATGAATACGTGGCTTTTTGCTTCGATGAAGCCTGTATGTATATATCAAGCCAACTTGAAGAAAAGAAAAAGCCACGATGGAGTGAAGATCTAATAGACCAAGAAACAGGAAAGAAAAAAACATTTATATCAGAAGCATGGAAAAAACAAAGAAAGGAGGGTAAATAATGCCGGATACAAACTTAGGAACTGCAACAGGCTATTTAAATCTTGATATTCATAACTGGAATAATGCATTAGATGATGCTAGAGAGAGTTTAAGGGAGTTTGAAAATAGTTCTAATTCTATGGGTGATACGTTAAGAAATACACAACAAGCTACAAATGGAGCAAGTGATGCATTACGAAACACGAGTGATTCAGCCAGCAGAGCTAGAAGTGCTTTTGATGGTGTTAGACAGGTAAGTAGTAGTACGAGCAATGCTTTTGATGATATTACAAGTTCGACATCTAGAACAAGAGATGAATTCAGCAGAACAACTCGAGAAGCGCAAAGATTCGAAAGACAAATGCAGAGATTAGAATATCAACTTGGTGGAGAAGTGCCACAAGCCACACGAGAGGCCTATCAAGAAATGTATAGACTTAGAAATGAACAAAGAAGAGCATCGAGAACTTACGGAAGTTATTCTAGAGAAGCTATGCAAGCAAGAAATGCGATGACAGAATTTGCATTAAGTCTAGATGATAACACATTTAGGCAAGTCTACATGAGAAGTCAATTAGGACTTACAGAGGGGCAACTTCAAAGACAAGCTAATAGTATACGACTTAATGCGAGAATGACTAGTTTAATGGGAGACCAAACTCAAATTCTTACACAACGTATGCAAGGTTTACAGGCACATGGAATTAGACCAGAAATGTTATTGCCAGCATCAACTCCAGGACAATTCCGATTATTAAGTGAAGCGATGAATTTAGGAGTTTCGCCACTAAATCGTCTATCTGCAGGATATAGAACGTTAGGTGGTAGAGTTGAAGGAGTTATAAAGAGATATTCAGCTCAGAAAGTAGCAGTAAGACTTGCACAAGGAGATATGACGAGATACGGATTGTTAATGAGAAGTTTGACTACTGGTACTGCTAATCTTGGACTTGCAATTCCAATTGTAGGAGTTGCTGCAATTACCGCATATGGAACTTTATTTAGTGCAGCTATGCAAGCAGATGAAGGATTGCAAAAGCTATGGGATACTACAAAAAACAAGTTAGCAAAAGCGTTCGAACCTTTGATAGAAACTGCAGGGCAAGTTTTAGAAGTAGGCATGAAAGTTGTTGGCGTTATAGCTGACTGGGTTGCAAAATTCAATGAGGCACATCCAATAATCGCAAAAGTAGCTAGTGTAGTTGCCTTGTTAGCACCAGCAATGACATTATTGTTATTACCTCTTTCTATGGGTGCTGGATTATGGAATGGTTGGATGGTTGCCCTCAATGGTGCTTGGACTATGATCGGTGGAGTTGTCACAATGATAGGAACTGCTACCTCAACATTTTTTGCTTTTGCGATACCTATTGCTGCAGTAACCGCTGGACTTATTCACCTTTATAAGACAAATGAAACATTTAGGACTACTGTAAATAATGCTTGGCAATCGGTAAAAGAAAAGGCAAAGGATGTATTTGGTACACTTGAAAAGTATTTTACAGAAACTATTCCAAATGCATATAAAAAAGGTGGTATAAAAGGAGTTATAGATCAATTTGCAGATACATTTAAAAGTGGATTAGATAAGGTAAAATCATCATTACCTCAATGGCTAGAAAGCGGTAAAAGTATAGCTAGCAACCTAGCTCAAGGGATTAATCAGAATTTACCAGCTTTACAGTCAAAAGCAAGCGAAATAATATCAAACTTAGTAGCTGGAATCTTGAAAGTAGCACCGAAATTAATAGAAACAGCAGGACAATTAATCCAAGCATGGCTAAAAATGTGGAGTAATAACGTAAAATTATTTTTAGATGCTGGATTTAAACTGCTTGAAATGATTATGCAAGGTATAGCGCAAGCATTACCGACATTAATTGAAACTATAGTAAATGTTGTATCTACAGTAATAAACATTATAGCTGAAAACCTGCCAAAAGTAATTGAAGCAGGAGTATACATTATAACTGCACTTGTAAATGGAATAAGTCAAAATCTACCAGCTATAGTTGATATAATAACAAATACACTAAGTTCTATAATTAACATCATATTAGAAAATTTACCGCTAATAATAGAAGCTGCAGCACAGATTATAACAACTCTAGCAGTTGCATTAGTAGAAAATTTACCAACATTACTAGAAGCTGCAGTAAAATTAGTTATTGAAATTGCTAGATGCATATTAGAAAATTTACCGCTAATTATAGAAGCTGGTATTCAACTTGTAATAGCATTAGGACAAGCAATAATACAAGCATTGCCTCAGATAGTTGTAGCAATTGGAGAATTATTTGTCGGAATATTAGAGGTAATAGGTGAAGAAATAGGAAAACTAGGTGAATTTTTATTAGGCAAAGCTATGGGAATAGTTTCTCAAATTCAAAGTAAAATATCGGAACTATGGGAACAAATAAAAGTAACAGCAATGGAAAAAGCTCAAGAGTTATGGCAATCTATAGAACTATGGGCAAGTAACACATACAACAGTGTATCCATTTGGATTAGCAACTTAATAACATCAATAGGAACTTGGTTAAGTGGTTTGCCTGAAAAGATAGGCTACATATTAGGATTTGTATTAGGAGCTATAACTAGTTGGGGAATTAATACATATAACTATTTTGCTACAAATATACCGATGTGGATTAATACCATAGGACAATGGTTTTCTCAATTACCTTCTCGAATAGGTCAATGGCTTACAAATACATACAACAATGTAGTTAGCTGGGGAAGTAATATGTTATCAAAAGCACAAGAAACAGGTAGTAAATTTATTGGCAATACTGTAAATTGGTTTCAACAATTACCAGGTCGAGTGTGGAATTTCCTAAGCAATACTTACAGTAAGGCTACTACATGGGCATCGCAAATGATTGCGAAAGCACAGCAAGCTGGAAGTCAATTTGTAAGTAGAATTGGAAGTGCATTGTCAGCATTACCTGGCCGAGTATGGTCATTCTTATCTAACTGTATATCGAAAGCAACTAGCTTTGCATCACAATTTGGGGCAAAAGGACAAAAAGCTGCATCTGATTTTAAAAGTAAAATAGTAAGTGGAGTTAAGTCTATCCCAGGGCAAATGGCAAGCATAGGTAAGCAGATAGTCCAAGGTATATGGAGAGGTATATCTGGAGCTGGAAGTTGGTTAAGAAGTCAAATTAGTAACTTTGCAAGTGGAGTTGTAAAAGGATTTAAGGCAGGATTCAAGATAAACTCACCTTCTAAAATCATGCGAGATGTAATTGGCGTTGGCATAGTAGAAGGTATCGGTGTCGGCATAGACCAAGAAGAAAATAGTTTACTTGGAAAAGCTAAGAATCTAGCTAATAGCGTAGTTAGTGTTATGAACAATAATGCAACTACAATGGATTTAGTAGGAACTGCTAGAGGTTTAAGTGGCAACGTTAGCGCTGTAACTCAAACAACACAAAATAATACAAGTAATTTTGCTAGCTTATTACATATAGAAAACTTAACTATAAACGATGATAAGGACATAGAAACTCTAGCGAATGATTTAGCGTTTTATTTAAAAAGAAAAAACGTATTAACAGTATAAGGGGGTGTAGAAATGGAATTTATAGAATACAGAGATCCAATAGTTTTATATTTGGACGACAAACCTAGTACAGATTACGGAATAAAGGTGTATGAAAGTAATATCCTTTCTGCACCTTCTAAAAAGCTAGATTTTATTGAGATAGAAGGAAGAGACGGAACATTAACAGTAGACAATGGATATGAAGATTTTATACTAAAACTAAGTTGTGTGATAGTAAACGAGCATGATGAGATTGAAACTACTCCAGCATTAGCAAGGAGAGCAAAGAAATTTCTTCTTAATGGAACAACTAGAAAAATACAATTAAGTGAGGATATGGATTTTTATCTATTAGGTACTTACAATTCAGACGTAGATATAGAAGAAGCAATTGAAAACTTTGGATTGTTTCAGGCACAATTTAGATGTAAACCTTATAGATTTTCAAAAAAAAGCAAAACAGTAGAAATAACTACTAAAAATACTATAATAAAAAATGATGAATATAAAACTAGACCTGTTATCGATGTGTATGCAACAGGAGATATAACTATCAATATAAATAATCAAGAAATTATTTTAAAAGCCTTAGAAGGGCATATACAACTTAATTGCGATTTGATGAATGCAACAACTATTAATTCACTTGGAAAAACAGTAAATGCGAATCAAAAAATGTATAGTGATTTTCCAATATTAGAAGAAGGTAATAATAATATAACTTGGACCTTAGGAAGTGGAGCAAATTTTACTAAAATAAAAATAGATTATAGAATGGCGGTGATATAGTGATACCAAGAATTTATGATAATAGTTTTACAACGTATGAAAGCAATGGATTAGGTTTATTGGTAGATGCTATATCTTGCCAAGTTGAAGAAGAATCAAACGGGGATTTTGAGTTAACACTTGTATATCCTTCCGATGGTTCTTTTTTTTATGCATTAAAACAAGATAATCTTATAAAAGCCGATGCATTTGATACTTTAAAAGGACAACTTTTTAGGATAGATACAATATCAAAACCTCTAAATGGGCAAGTAACAGTATATGCAAAACATATTTCATTTGATTTAGCTAAAAACTCTTTAAACGAAGATATAAACGAAAGAAATATAAAATGCGAAAATGCTGGTCAGCATATGCTTCAAAAGTCTGATGCTGACAGTAGATTTTCTATTGAAAGTAATATAGAGATGCTTGGTAACTATAGCATGGATAGAAAAACAGATTGCTTATCTGCTATAGCTGGTACAAGAGGTTCTCTTATAGATACGTTTGGTAATGGACCTAAGCTTCTAAGAGATAACTTTACAATATCAGTACTTACTAGAAGAGGTAAAGATGATAACACTCTTATAGCTTATAAGAAGAATATTACAGGATTTACATTAGAAGAGGATTACTCAGAAATAATTAATGTTATAAAACCTTATGCAACAGTTACAGATGAAGAGGGTAACGAATCTCCTATATACATTGACGAAATAGGAGTAAAATCATCTAGATATGTAGAAGGCGATATAGTAAAAAGTCAATGGATAGATTTTTCTGATAAATTTGATGAAGATGAAACTCCAACAAAAGAAAAATTAAAGAATCTAGCTGAAAAATATTTCAACGATAATAGCTGTGACCTTCCTAAAATGACTTATAAAATAGAATTTCAACCACTTAGTCAAACTGAAGAATATAAGGAAGATGGATTGGATGAGTTGGAGCATATAGGCATGGATGACAGTGTCTATATAGCTAACAGTAAATACAAAATAAGAGACCAAGCTAGAGTTATAAAAACAACTTATAACGTATTAGCAGATAAATATATATCTATAGAGTTAGGTGATCCAAAGACAACATTAGGCTCAATTATAAATAAATCTAATAACGATACTGTAACAAAAGATGAAGTAAAAGAGATTATAAAAAACAATAAAAAAGATTATCCTAATACATTGCCAGCAATACCCGTTATAACTATAGATAGAGCTGGATTTAAGACAGTTTCTCTTAGTTGGGAGTATGAGAATAAGCCTTATTATTCTTATGAGGTATATGCAAGTCAAGAGCAAGGATTTACGCCTAATGCTTTTGACCTAATTTTTAAAGGTCAAGCAAGTGCTTTTTTACATGAGGTTGAATGCGCACAAACTTGGTACTACAAAGTAAGGGCTGTAAATACTTATGGAAATGCTACGGATTTTTCAGAAGAAGTTAGCGCAACAACTACAAAAATAAGTGATGCTGCAGAATATTTTCAAGAAGCTGCAATAGAAAGCGCTCTTATAGGTTCACTTAATGCAGATGTAATTAATGCTGGAAAACTTAAAGGTACTTTTATAGATGCTAGAAATTTATCAGTAACAGATGGAAACGGAAATGTAACCTTTTCAGTAGGTAGCGATGCTATTGTAAGAATGATACAAGGACTTATAGATATTTCAGACGAAGGGATAAGAATTAACTTAGAAGATAGTGAAAATAATATTGTAGGTTATGTAGTTTACGATGGCCAAGGTGTGCAAATATTCACCAATGATGATGAGCCAATAAGTTCATTCCACAGAGAGGGTTCGTATGCTGAAAAGTTTGTAACAGATAGATTAATATGCCCAGCAGTAGTTCAGGTAGCTGATTTAAATGGATGCCCTTTAGATTGGTATATAGGAAATACAGCTACAGGAGATAGAACAGGTAGAGACCAAAACAACAAGGCTGATTCACTTAGTACAGTTTTGAGAAATATAAAAAATTATGGAACAAAGTTCGATGCTAAACTTACAATTCATGTAGAAGATGGATGTGTAATAAATGAAAAAGGTTTAGTTATACAAGACATGATGGGTACAGTATTTAGATTAGAACTTGGGGCAAATGTGGTTATAAATTGTGAATACTTTAATATAGAGGACTTATCTAGTAGAATATTTATAGAGTATGTATCAGATAAAAGACTTGTTGGAGGTGAGATTACTCAAGCTGATTATAATAAGTACCCAATTATTAACTCGACTTCAGATGATTCAGTAATAAGTGTTCGACACGTGGATTATATAGAAATAAGAGGTATAAGATTTGAGGGAGTTGAGGGAGCTACTGGTATCAAAGGATTAGCAGGAACAAATTTAGTTGTTGATGATTGTGATTTCTTTGGAGTAGACCAATGTCTAAAAGCAGATGGTAGCTCAAATGTGTCCCTTGGGTGGTGTTCAGGTAATGTTGATAAATTAGCATCAATTTATAATGGTTCAATTTTGACTACAAGCAGAAGAATACCAAAATATTCAAGTGAAGAAATGGTTTATGTTGCAGAAAATGCGATATTTATTAAAAGTCAATATTCTTATGTTCAATATGATACATTGCATAGTTCAAGTGGCTCATCACCAGGAGGAACAGGAGGAAATGGAACTAATTTAAATGATGTATTTTCAATACCGACTTCAAACCTTTACACAATGGTTGAGGGCACAGGTAAAGTCACCTCAGCTCGTAAAGGATATACAGGTCAGGGTAAATATAAGAACCTTAAAGCTCATAGAGGTTATATAAAATTACCGATAACTAGTATACAGTCAGTTATGGCGAATAAAAAATCCTATACATTAAAATTAAAATTAACAAGACTTAATACAGAGCATGGATATAACTCAAAAACTCCGCATCCAATATTTAGAGCAACAGGAGGTTCAGCAGGTGCAACTGATTATTGGGACTCAAATGTTAGATTTGCAAGGGGAGAAACTCAAACTCTTACTTTGCCAACAAGTATAGTACAGGCAATAGAAAAGGGAGCAGATACATTGGAGTTATGGGCATCAAGTAATCAAGAGCAGCAATATGCCTTCTTTGGTGATGTAGTATTGACTATAGAAGGGGAAAATACATCACAAGGCGATACCGATAAACCAGGTACTGATGTAGGCAGTGGTGAGACTGCATATTCAGCAGTAGGTACTACTACAGCCAACTTAAACGTTAGAAAAGGTGCAGGCTCTAGTTATGCAATAATTACAACACTAGCACAGGGCACAAAAGTAAATATAGTGGCTAAAGATAATGCGACAGGATGGTATAAAATAACTTATAATGGAGCTTATGGTTATGTATCAAATAAATATATCACTATAGAATCAACAGGTGGAGGAACAACTCCAGGTAAGGACACAATTTATGATTTCCCATATGCAGATGAAATGGTGGAAGTTGGGCTAACATATTGGAGAGTGTGTGACAACGAATATACAAGTGGCCAATCATGGTCACAAGGTTTTACCTATAGAAGTGCTAATACACCATTAAGTGGAACTTGTAAAGCGGAACAGGATGTTGCAGGGTCATTATGGGAGGTAGTAACTAGAAGTGGTAAAACTAGACACTATAAAGCGATAGACTGTAGTACCTTTGCAGGTATGATGACAAAAGGACTTGAATATGTGAATGGGCCATATGCTAATAAAACAAACTTTACTAATTTCCGTAAAAATATATTACAGAAAAGCAGTAAAAAATGGGCATTTAATATGGTGAAGGCAGATGGTACATGGGCAAGAGAGGCTGCAGCTCAATGTGAGTATTTCGATAGAGTTGGTCTTGGAATTGTATATTACAGAAATGTAGATACAGGAAAAACTTACGGAAGCAAAGGCTCAACTGATGATAATTTCTCACCAATAAAAAAAGGGGACTTAATATTCTATTCTAAAAAAGACTCTAGCGGAAATTGGAAACAACCTAATAGATATATGAAGGTTTCTCATGTAGCAGTATGTTATGGAGATAATTCTAGTGGTAAAAAGTCAGTTATAGAATCTACAAATGGAACTATGAGTAAAAACCATACGTTCGATGATGGGACAACAATTAACGCTGGTATAAGAATAGTTTCAATAGCAGGGACTTCTGGGTATGCTGATGATATCGTAATGGTAGTAAGACCTCAACCTAGCCACTATAATGGAACATTACCAGGAGGCGGAACAGAAAGTGGTGGTACTGGTGGAGGTACAACAGGCGATGGAGTAACAGATGCAGGTACAACTGAATATACAAATTGTGTTTCAGAACAAGGTACAATAGACGGCAATAAATATGTATACAAATTAAAGACTTGTAAAATAACAGCTTATGGTGGAGACAGTGGAAGTGCTTGCAATATACCATTGAATTTGGGTCGTACTTGCGGTTCATTCAACCTTCCGTATGGAACAAAAGTCTACATTCCAAGCCTTAAAGGTAAAAGTATTACAGACGGAAATGGAAAAACAGTAACTTGCGATGGTATATTTACAGTAAATGACACGGGTGTAGGCGGAACAGACTTTGACCTTTACATGAGTACTAAGTCAGATACAAATGCAGAAAGTGTATTTGGAAATACAAGAAGAGAAGATGTCTACATTCTTAGTTATGGCAGTGGATATGGTTATGCTTGGTCATACACGCAAAGTTATAAATGGGCTTACAATAATGGAACTTTAAGCGCTTATAAAGTGGCTTTCAAGGACTATATCAAATACGGAGGTACGTTAATAAACTTCCTTAAATTCAAAAATGATGATGCAAATATAAGAAGTTCTACATATTGGAGCATATTAAACAGTTAATAGGAGGTGTACTATGAGAGATTATGATATAGAGAGCGATTTAAAACAGGAGAAATTTCAATCTCTAAAATTAGTTCAAGGTGATAAAGGGAATAAAATAAAAATTAATGTGTATGAAGATGGGCAACCAGTAAATCTAACTGGTTGCTCTATTACTGCTAAATACAAGAGAGCAGACGGGCAAGTAATAAATGGATCCGTAACAAATATATCTAATAATTCCTTTGATGCTGTAATAGATAGTGATATAACAAAAGTAGTAGGTAATTTAAAAATGTTATTTAGTATCGAAAAAGACGATGTAAAAGTAAGTACATTCTTATTATTAGCAAAGGTAAAGGAAGGCATAGGAGAAAGTACAGGAGGCTCAACTGGAGGAAGTACAGGAGGTGGAGAAGTGACGGTAGATCTTAGCAATTATTATAAAAAAAGTGAGACTTATAGTAAAAGTCAAATTGATTCGCAATTTAAAGATATTGCGAACAATTTTAAATTAGTTGCAGGCGCTAATAACGCTATAAAATTAATGTTTGGAACAAAAGAATTGTCTAGTATTACCATAAATGGCGGAACAGTAGAACCTACTCCACCTGCTACAACAAAATACACTATAACTAACAATCTATCACACGCTACTAACTCAAATACTACAACATCTGTAGAGAAAAATTCTTCTTATAGTGCTAATATAACTGCTAATAGTAACTATAGAATAAAAACTGTAACAGTAACTATGTATGGCACAGATATTACAAATGATGTCTATTCAGGTGGTAAAATAATTATACCTAGAGTTATTGGAGATATTGTCATAACAGTTACTACTGAATACGTTTCAAGTGGAGGAGGAGATGAATCGAATTTAGAAGGAGTATTAAAAGATAGATTATTAGTATGGCATGACGAGTTTGACGGACAATCACTAGACACTAGCAAATGGAGATATGCAACTCACAATAGTGGAGGTAGTGAACAACAAGCGTACACTGTAGGTAGAACAGAAAATGTAAGAATAGAGAATAGTAATTTAATATTAGAAGCAAAAAAAGACGGCTATGTTAGTGGTTATACTTGGAGTAGTGGACGCATAGACACAAGTGGTCTGTGTGGGTTCAAATATGGAAGACTAGAGGCGAAACTGAAATATGATGTTGTATCTGGTGCATTCCCAGCCTTTTGGACAATTGGTACTTGTGCATATTATCCAAATATACATGGTGTTCAGAAAAGTAAAGGAACTCAATGGGCACAAAATGGTGAAATAGATATGTTTGAAGGTAGAGGAACTAATAGTGAAATCAGTCAAGGTGGCTGGTATAATCAAGATGACGGAAAAGGCAATATGAACATGGTATTTGGTACTAAAAATATTGATGCTTCTCAATATCATGTATATGCTGTAGAATGGACAGAAACAACAATTATCGCATATATAGACGGTGTTGAAACTGGAAGAAAAAATATATCTGATATAACATCATGGCATAGACCTCAATATATCATATTAAATATGGCAGTTGGTTCTACAGGTGGATATCCTACAGATGACTGTACTTCAATGAAAATGGAAGTTGATTGGGTTAGAGTTTATGCACCAGTTGGAGTTACAGAAAAAACAGAGGTTCAATCTATTACATTAAGTCAAAATAATTTATCATTTAATATGGGTGATGACCCAATAGATGTTTATTACACAGTAAATCCTTCTACAGCTTGGGATAATAATGTTAATTATGAATCAAGTAATACTAGTGTAGCAGAAGTATACGGTTCAAGAATATATCCTAAAGGTATTGGTAATTGTAAAATAACAGCTAGATCATCTAATGGAGTTACAGCGACTATTAATGTAACTGTGGCACAAAATGCAAATATAAATTCTACAAGTATAGCATTAGATAAAGATACATTAGAGATTTATAATGGAACTAACAGTACACTTATTGCAACTGCTACACCTGCTAATCATACTGATTCGATTCTTTGGAAATCAAGTAATACTGATGTAGCAACAGTAAGTAATGGTGTTGTTACAGGTAAAACTAAGGGCGTTTGTACTATAACTGCATATTCTAGTGCAAATGCAAATGTAAAAACAGAATGTTCTGTAAGAATAAAAGAGGCAGTGCAATTAACAGGACATACAACAAGTGGATTAACTCTTCAATTAGATAGAAATGGTATGACTAGTACAACTTGGAAAAATAAAATAGATAATGTTGCACTACAATGGAAAGTCGCAAATAATAACTCTACTGATATAGCAGCATATATGAAATTTGACGGAGATAGTTTCTATTGGGCAGGAGCAAATTATAAAGACCACTTAACATTAAGCGGATTTAGCAATTACTATGATTTTGGAGAATCACAAACTGTAATACTTGCAGGTGATTTTACGAACGTTAAAAACCCTATATTATCTAATAAGCAAAAATTATCACAAAATACTAATCTAGCTTGTATGAACAACAACGGAATAACATATTCTGATGCAAGTGGTGCTAAATTAGGCTCAATAAATTTAACTACATCAGAACAAAATTATAATATAAATGGTTGTATAGCATTACGTTACAATAAGACATCTTTAAGAGTAGATACTGATACTATGGCGTTTACTGGTAGTACTGTAACAAATAAAAATATTACATTATCATCAGCATTTAGCCAAGGTAGTTACCCTGCATTGTTAGGAAATGTTAGTACAGCTGGAATATACTTTAAAGTAGTATTAGTATATAATAGAGTATTAACAGATACTGAAGTACAAACAGCTATGAGAGCTATAAAAACTTTTTTAAATTCGTAATTTAAAAATATTTCGTAACAAGATCTAAGAGCAGTTATTAATTTAGCTGCTCTTTTTATTTACAGAAAGGAGCTACTTATGAATGAAGAACTACTAGAACACAAAGTAAAAATACACGAACAAAGAATTAATAATCATTCAGATAGGCTAGATAAGATAGAAAACAGACAGGCAGAAATGACAGTAAAATTAGATAATTTATGCAGTACTATAGATAAACTCGCAAGCAACTTAAATAAACTAACTTATGCAATTATAACAGCACTAGTTAGTTTTTTCTTTTATGCAATACAAAATAATTTATTTAATTAATAGGAGGTAGTTATGTTTGATTTAAATTTATTAGGTGGCTACTTAGTTTTAGCAGTAGTAGGTATTTGTGTATGTGTAGGATATGTTATAAAAACAAGTTTTAGTTTTATAGAAAATAAATACATACCTTGCATCATGGCACTTTTAGGATGCGCTTTAAACATATGGATAGCTGGATATGTAAGTCCAGAAGTTATACTTGGTGGATTATTTTCAGGGCTTGCATCTACAGGCTTACATCAAGCTTTTAAGAACTTGATAGAAAAATAAGTAATATAAATACTTTATAAGGTGACTGTAAGGTGCTTAGGAAGTGGATAAGAAGGTCGATTTTTTAAGCATCTTTTATTTTCAGAAAAGGAAGTGTTATTATGAACAAAAAATATTTAGTAGCTATAGATGCGGGGCATGGCATGCATACAGAAGGTAAACAATCTGTTCCAATGTCAAAAAATTTATACATAGATGGTGAATTAGTCAGAAAAAAAGGAAAGATCATAAAAGAAAATGAATGGAATAGAGGTGTAAGTGAATATCTAGCAACAGCACTAAAAAGATGTGGAATAGATACAATGTTTACAGCTGATATGACAGGTAAAACAGATATACCACTTAATACAAGAGCCAATAAAGCCAACAAAGCTAAAGCGGATATATTAATTTCAAATCACTATAATGCGATAGGAAGCTGTGCTAAATGGCAAAGTAAAGTTAAGGGATTATTAGTATTAAGAACTAAAAATTGTTCTGAAAAATCTATAAAATTAGGAAAATTAGCAGTTAAGCATCTTGAAAAGGACATAGACTATGAATATAGTTATGGTTTAATGCGAGATGTAGATATGAGTGGATTTACATTAGCTATTTTACGTCAAACAACAATGCCAGCAATATTAATAGAATATGGTTTTATGGATTATGAAAAAGAAGCTAAACTTATGCTTGATAAAAAACATCAAGAAAAATGTGCTGAAGCAGTAGCAAAAGCAGTATGTGAATACTTCGGAGTAACTTATATAGAAAAGCAAGAAGAAACTACTGAAGAAGCTAATAAAACGAAATATGTTAGAATATTACAAGATATAAACATACATAGCAAACCAGATTTTGATGCTGCTAATGTAATAGGTAAAGTTACTGCTGGAGGAGCTTATACTGCAGTAGAAACAATCAAACGTAGTGGAACAGATATGTATAAACTAAAATCAGGAGTATATATAACAGCTTCGCCAAAATATGTAGAAGTTTTTGAAAGATAATTATCGGACGCGACCGATAGCGACCGATAGCGACCGATAAAAAATAGCTAGAAGGTGTTAGCCCTCTAGCTATTATATTGTTTATTTTTCTTTTCTACCATCAAATCCCCAATAGAAATAATACTTTCTTTCTCCGTGTGTATAATGTTTATTTTCTATTTCTTCTTCTGCTCCTATCATTGAACACATTTTCTTATAATCTCTTTCTTTGAAATCCTTACCTTCGCAATTTAATGAATTTACATAATTGTTTTCATTTAAGAATTTGTATAACTCTTTATCAGAGTATTTTTCTGAGAATTTTTCTCCTAGTCTGTACCATTTATTCATTTCTTTTCCCCTTTTCTATTATTATTTTATTATTTTCAAAAGTAGCTGTTATTTCTCTATTTTCTGAATCAATACCCATTTCTTTAATCCATGCTACTGGAAGAGTTAACTTGTAAGACAATGCATTTTTACTTGCATTGCCTCCAGCTTTACAACAGCTTACTTTCAAATTTCTTTGTTTTCTCATAAGTTTCTCCTATCTATATTGACCGTAGTGGTATATTAATATTTCTATATCACATTCACAAGCATTGATTATTTCCCAAGCTTTTGTCATGTTTTGAAGTATGTTAATACCTATTTGCATTGCTTCAGCTTTTGTAAGTTCTAAGTTTTCATCAGTTTTTCTTACTTTATAAGTTGTTTTTTCACTTTCAGATTTTTTACTTTGTCTTTCAATTTTTCTTTCAAATTGTGCTATTCTTTTTTCTCTGCAATCTTTAGCGTATTTTATTTGTTTTTCGCTTTTTCCTTCTATTTTCATTTCTTGTTCCCCTTCTTGAGCTAAGAAAGATAAGCATAAACCTAATTGAGTTCTATAATCTACATCGCCATATTTTTCAACCATTCCTCTTGTCATTTCATGAGCTTTTTTCATTAAATTCTTTTTCATCTTTCTTAACCCCTTTCTTATTATTTATTATACTTATATAATATACTATTGGTTACCAATAGTCAAGTAAATTTGAAAAGTTTTTTCTAAAATTTGTATAAATATTCCAGATATAGTTGATACTCTAATAAAGGAGGTGTCGGCATGAAAAAACTAGCATTAGAAGTAGCAGGACGCATAGCATACTTAGGAATTGGAGTAGCAAGTGCTATATTATTCATATTATACAATAAAGATGTTTTTATGGGATGGTTTTACAGGTATCATGATACAGACAAACAATTTGCTGCTATGGCTGGTGCATTTGCAGCTGGTGAAGCAGATTTTACAACAGCTTTTGAACCAACAGCTACTCAACTTGAAAAAGAAGGAACTGGATATATAGTTACATCAATCGGTAAAGATTCTGGTAAAATACCATATACTGCTTATTCTGCAACAAAATCTTATATGAAAGATAATAAAGAAGTATTAGAAAAATTCACAAAAGCATTATATAAAGCTCAAATGTGGTGTAAAGATGCTACTGACAAAGAAATAGCA
>OCAK01000721.1_pt1 | contig 25424 bp, 22 predicted proteins | sample 1538301 | NCBI WGS metagenome assembly OCAK01 (sample SAMEA2580285, study PRJEB22360) | human gut metagenome | biome: human gut; feature: human-associated habitat; material: faeces | place: Denmark | collected 2008/2010 | reverse complement strand
TTAAGTCTTATTTGTTACCGCTTACCGCGGCGACTTGTATATAATATCATCAGGTTCACACATTGTCAACAACTTTTTTCAATTTTTTTTAAAAAAGTTGTAATTTCTTTTAAATACACTATATATAGGGGTTTACACCACATTTATATACAAGTTATATCTGCTTTTCTTCTATATTATATTTTCTTGCTTTGCCTTGTTCTATCTTTTTTATTACTTTGCATGGATTGCCAACTGCAACGCTGTTGTCTGGTATGTCTTTCACAACTACGCTTCCGCCACCTATTACAACATTATTACCTATTGTTACCCCAGGCATTACTTTTACTCCTCCACCTATCCAGACATCATTACCTACTTTTATTGGATAAGCATATTCCCATCCGTCATTACGGCTTGCTGCATCAACAGGATGTCCTGCTGTATAGAAACCACAATCTGGTGCTATGAATACATTATTACCAAATGTTACTTTAGCACAGTCAAGTATTACAAGATTGTGATTTGCATAGAAATTGTCACCTGCTTCTATATTATATCCGTAATCGCACCAGAATGGAGCTGTAATAAAACAATTAGCTCCCACCTTACCGAATATCTTCTTAATCATAGCAGTCTGTTGTTCTGTCTGTGATGGTCTTAATGCATTAAAGTCATAGCACTGTTCTTTACATAACATTCTGTCATTAGCAAGTTCCTTTACTCCTGACTTGTATAATTGTCCACTAATCATTTTCTGTCTCTCTGTCATATTCCACATTTCCTTTATAACTTTGCAAATATTGTGAATAACTTGTCTGCTTTGACACCAACATATAATAATAACATATAAAGAAAAAAGACAGCCAGAACATTCTGACTGTCTTTTTCTTTCTGTCAACGGAGCAGGAGGGATTTGAACCCTCGCGCCGGTTGCCCGACCTACACCCTTAGCAGGGGCGCCTCTTCAGCCTCTTGAGTACTACTCCAGATTCCATGAATGCGAGCCCTAAACCATATATGTTTAACTCATAATATGAAATTCTGCGTCAAACGCATTTATTATTCTAACAAAGCCCCCTGATATTGTCAAGGGGCTTTTTATTTTTACTGAATATTATTTATTCCTTTTTCTTTTTATACACAACTACTGTTGTTGCCATCGTTGTAGCAACCGATATCAATAACATTATATAGTATATTGTATTGCTTCTGTCTCCTGTCTTAACAGAAGTCTTTGCGACTACCTTATCTTCGTTAGCTGCTATTTCAGGGGCCTTTGTCTGGTCAGGTGTCTGTAACTCACTTGGTGTGATATTCTCTGACGGTGTTTCTATTTGTGTTGGTGTTTCTTTCTCTGTCGGTATCTCTTTTTGTGTCGGTGTTTCCTTTTCAGTTGGTGTCTCTGGCTGCTTTGGATTTACGCCTATTGTTACTGTCGCTGATTTCGTATATTCTTCACCATCAACAGTAAGAACTACTTTATATACAAATGTGTCTTTTCCTGTGAAACCTTTGTCTGGAATATATTCAAATGTTCCGTCTTCATTAAACTTTATCGTTCCATTCTTTACATTTTCTTCTAATACGGTCTTTAATGAAAGTTTTTTCTGTGGATTATTAACTATTTCATTGTTATCATTAGCAAGAACTGTACCTGCATCAAGAACTTCATCCTGATTAACAGTGTACTCGTCATCATCAGCATCTGGCAGGATTACTGCTGCCGGTGTCTCTTCAAACTTCTGTGTGTAGGTAAGTCCATTAATTGATCCATCAAACTGGCAGCCATCATTAGTATATGAATATCCTGTATATCCATCTTTTGCTTTTATCTTAACCGAAACGGTCTGCTCAGTTGCTGATATCTTCTCAGGATATTTCACTGTAAATGTTCCATCTTTGTTAACTACCACATTTTCCTGACCAGGAACAAGTTCGAAATGTTTATCCAATGTGTCAGTTACCGATGAATTTTCAAATGGCAGACCTGTCATCTCCGTCATTATCTGCTTAAATCTGCTGTTTAACTGTTCTGCATTAGCAGCTGTATAGAATTCTTTAGCATACCCGTTATCTGAAAATGTAAAATACGTTTTATCTTCGGATTGCTCATAGCTTAATAACTGGTTACCTAATGATACTTTGACAAGATCAGTTATGTCTGATTCTTTACTCATAAGAACTATCGTATATATATCAGCACCCGCTGCTTTTAATTTTTCTCCAGCTTCTCCTGCATAATATGAACCATTGAGTTCCTTTTTCGAACCAGTATATTCTGTATTATGATTATCATTTTTAATATAATAATGTCCGTCTATCTGGGTATCATCATATTTGTTGGCAACGCCATCTGTGAAGAGTATTACTGATACACCTGCTTTATCACTCACAACATCTGATACCTGATTAATTCCCTGTTGGATATTAGTTGAACCGCCAAGTCCTCTGTCAATATAGCCAACATTTTCTCTCTTCAGGTAGCCCCAATATCCATCTCTATAATTATAATCCTCTTTATAATAATTTTCATTGTATATAGTATTTAATTTAGTCATGATTTCACTTTTGCTGGAGGTCCCGGTTATCTCTGTTCTGGCTGTACCACAGTATGAAACAACTGATACTTTATTAGATGTTCCCTCTGTAAGGAATTCATCTAAGAAATTCTTTACCGCATTAACTGTAACACTCCATCTTGTCTTTTCATAAGTTGGCGCCATTGCCTTTGCATCAGCTCCCTCATCTACTGAACACGCCATGCTGAGTGACCTGTCTAATACAAGTATTACATTCTGGTTTTCACTTTTTATTGATGGAAGATTCTGCGATTTTGCAGAAAAATGAAGTGTATAATATCCTTTTTCATCAGGAATCTCACTTTCGATTGATTTCTCGAGAGCTAATGTTCCATCATATGAATAGGATTTGGCATATATTGTTGTATCTTTAGTTACGGCATCACCATTGTTAATGCCTCCTACAAGTACACCATAATCTTTATCTGATGATTTTAGAGTTATTGTGTTACCACTTTTAATGTATATATCCTTGGTATTATTATTAATTGCAAATGTGATTTTGTTATAACCTTCTTTGGCAGAATCGGATATCTGGTTTTCTGTCACAAGTATTATTTTATCATATAGTTCATTCTCTGCTGCCTGTGCTTTGTTAGTCATATACGGTAGTATGCCTGTCACTATCAGGATAATTGCAAGTACTCCTACAATTATCCTGCGTGTCATTTTCTTTGTCATGGCTTTTCCTCCCTTTTAATTCTCGAACTGTAATAACAGCCCTTAATAAAAATCTATATTAGGAGGATTTACCATTTATACCATATTTATACTCTGCAATATTCTTTTATTGCTGTTTCATACAGGTTGTTTCCATCACTGTCAATTACTACAATTACAGGAAGATTTTCCACTTCAAGTTCTCTTATAGCCTCTGTTCCTAAGTCATCATAAGCAATGACTGTGGATTTCTTGATACATTTACTAAGAATTGCTCCTGCTCCGCCTACTGCTGCAAAGTACACTGCACCATTTCTTACGATTCCATCAATTACTGACTGTGAACGTTTTCCCTTTCCTATCATTCCTTTAAGTCCTAAATCAAGAAGGTCTGGTGCATATTTATCCATACGGCTTGCTGTTGTCGGACCTGCTGAACCTATTGGTCTTCCTTCTCTTGCAGGAGATGGTCCCATGTAATATATTATGTTATTCTTCATGTCTATTGGAAGTGGCTGTCCTGCTGACAGAGCCTCAGCCATTCTCTTATGTGCTGCATCTCTTGCTGTATATATTGTTCCTGTTATGTATACATAATCTCCTGAGTGAAGACTCTTTGCATCTTCATCACTTATTGGTGCATTAATATATTTATCCATGATTAGCCTCCCTGATTATATTACTCTGTGTGAATGTCTGTTTACATGGCAGCAAATGTTTACTGCAACCGGAAGTCCTGCAATATGTGTAGGATATGTTTCTATGTTGATTGCAAGTGCTGTCTGTGTTCCTCCAAGTCCACCAGGACCTATTCCTAACTTGTTAATTTTCTCAAGCATTTCTTTTTCTAAGTCACGGACATATTCAACTGGAGATTCTTCATTCAAATCTCTTGTTAATGCCTTCTTTGCAAGATAAGCACATTTTTCAAATGTTCCTCCAATTCCTACACCGACTACCATAGGAGGACAGGCATTAGGACCTGCATCCTTTACTGCTGTAAGTATTGCTTCCTTTACACCTTCTATTCCATCTGCCGGCTTTAACATGAATACTCTGCTCATGTTCTCGCTTCCGAATCCCTTAGGTGCAACTGTTATGTCGACCTTGTCCCCTGGAACTATGTTAAAATGTATTACTGCCGGAGTATTGTCCTTGGTATTTTCTCTGTAGATAGGATCTTTTACAACTGACTTTCTTAAATATCCTTCAACATATCCTCTTCTAACACCTTCATTAATTGCATCTGTGATATCTCCGCCTGTAAGATGGACATCCTGACCAACATTAATGAATACTACTGCCATTCCTGTATCCTGGCATATAGGTATCATATCCTCTCCTGCAATCTTTAAGTTTTCTTCAAGCTGTCCAAGAACCTGCTTTCCAAGTGCAGACTCTTCGTTTTTTACTGCATTTTCAAAAACATTCTTCATATCATCTGTGAGAAAATGATTTGCCTCTATGCACATTTCTTTAATGTTGTCTGTTATTATTGATACATTAACCTCTCTCATTCCAATTTCCTTCTTGTATTTTAATTATTAATTAATCCCTTAAATACTAAAAATCTTTTTAATTCTTCACGCCAGAATTTCCACTCATGTCCGATTTGTTCAATTTCATCGTATACATAATTGTATTCATTATGGCTCATGAAATAATCTCTCAATATATGATTCATGTCTATCCATGGGTCAAGTTCTCCACAGGCATGATATATTTCAGGTTTTACACTTTTCTGCTCTATTAATCTGTCTGCCTGATATGTGATTCCATATTCTGTTTTATGCAGGTCTCCATCACCATAAAGCTCTATTCTTCTTATTGACTTAACACTTCCATCATTAAGAAATTCTGAATCAGCTTTGTCACCTGCTGAAAATGCTCCTACTGTTCCATATTTCTCAGGATATTTGAGGGCAATATGAAGACATCCATATCCACCATTAGAAAATCCTGATACATAGTTATTCTCTCTTTTATCAGAAAGACATGGAAACATATTCATAATTATATTAAATAATTCTTTTCCAACATATGACTCATACTTATCTCCTATATTCATATTAACATAGCATGAATTCTGCACATTTGGAAGTACTGCTGCAAACCTGCCCTCATCAACATATTCAAGTATTGGTGAATGATACAGCCATACGGTATTATCACCACTACCTCCATGATATAACCATAATACTGGAAGCTTCTCATCATTTTTTATATCTGATGGAAGAATAACTGTGCATTCCATATTACGCTTAAGATATATAGAAAAGTGATTAACATTCATTACTGTTGCCATATATATCCTCCATCCTGTACGACTTGTCTTGTATTATATTAACTGTCTCATATATGCATTTATCCCAAAAAGTAAAATCATGACTGCCAGCAGTCTCATAATAATTCACTTTAAGTCCTGCATCTGATGCATATTTATTCCACTGTCTGCTCATTGTAAGTATCTGATCATATAATCCACATCTTATGTAAAATTCCGGGTAATTTTCCACATTTGTCTTGAAATTATTATCTTTTAAACAATTCATTATATCAAATCGGTTATCTGATAATTTTTCCCTGTCTCCAAATATCTGATATGTATTTATTCCCTGTGGGTTGTCAAATCTTTTCTCTATATCAAGCAGTCCTGAATATGAGAACACCTTGCCATACACATCAGGTTTAATAAGTGCTGCATGTACAGCTCCATATCCGCCCATTGACATTCCTGCTATGTAACGGTCTTTTCTGTCACATGATAATCCGAACCAGTTGGTACAGGTTTCTATAAGTTCTTCTGTTAAAAATGTAAAATATTTTCTTCCATGTACATTATCTACATAACATTTGTTATCACCTGAAATCATTATGACTGCTATATCTGTATTATCTACATAATCTGCCACTCTGGATTTCGTAATCCATGTAGTGTAATCTCCTCCCATTCCATGAAGAAGATATAATGTCTTATAATTTCCTCTTCCCTGAGGAATAATTGCATTAATCATAACGGGCATACCAAGTGTTTTTGATTCATAATTAATATTAATTAAAGCCATATTATCTCCTGCTAAAAAGGAAACCGTCACATATATAAATGTGGCAGTTTCCTTAAGATTACTCTTCAAATTCTACTGTTTTATTGGTGTCTTCTTCAAAGCCTTCTGCATCCTTACCATCTTCATCAGCAGGCTGCTTCCTTACTTTGGCAATTGTTGCTACTTTAATTCCTTCATCAAGGTTAATAAGTTTAACACCTGATGTTATTCTTCCAAGATTAGATATATCTGAACACTGAAGTCTGATTATAATTCCTTCTGTTGTAATAAGCATTACTTCTCTTGAATCATCTACAGCCTTAGCTCCTACGACATTACCTGTCTTTTCTGTTATCTTGTAACATTTGACACCTTTACCACCACGATGCTGAACTGTATATTCGTCAATGTCTGTTCTCTTACCCATACCATTCTCAGATACTATAAGCATAGTATCTCCCTGGGTACTTACCTGAACACCAACTACTTCATCCTCATCCATAAGACTCATACCTATAACACCCATTGCTGAACGTCCTGTAGGTCTTACATCTGTTTCTTTAAATCTTATACACTGTCCAAGCATTGTTACCATAAGAATCTCTGCCTGGTCATCTGTAAGTTTAACTTCTATAAGTTCATCATCTTCTCTTAAATTAATTGCCTGGATTCCTGTCTTTCTTATATTGGCAAATTCTTTAACAGGTGTCTTTTTAACGATACCCTTCTTAGTTGCCATAAACAGGTAATCTGTATCCTGCAGTGTATCAATCTTAACAGGAACTACTGCTGTGATTGTCTCTCCCGGTGCTAACTGTAAAAGATTGATTATTGCAGTTCCTCTTGAAGTTCTTGATGCTTCAGGAATTTCATAAGCCTTTAACTTATAAGCTCGTCCTGTGTTAGTAAAGAATGTAAGTACATGATGTGATGTTGTCATGAATAAATCTTTGATGTAATCATCATCAATTGTCTGCATTCCCTTTATTCCCTTACCACCACGATGCTGGCTCTTAAAGTTATCAGGTGTCATTCTCTTTACATAACCTAAGTTAGTTCTTGCAATAACACATGGTTCATCAGGAATAAGATCTTCCATTGAAATATCGTATTCATCATATCCGATAGAAGTTCTTCTGTCATCACCATATTTGTCTGCTATCTCTGAAATCTCAGTCTTGATAACTCCAAGAAGTAACTTCTTGTCTGCAAGAATTGCCTTGTATTCTTTAATCTTCTCATGAAGTTCTTTCAATTCAGCTTCAAGCTTGCTTCTTTCCAGACCTGTCAGAGCTCTAAGACGCATATCAACGATAGCCTGTGCCTGTGCTTCTGAAAGTGCAAATTCAGCTATTAAACTTTCCTTGGCAATCTGTACATTTGCAGAACCTCTTATTATTGATATAACTCTGTCGATATTATCTAAAGCAATCATTAAGCCTTCTAAAATGTGGGCTCTTTCTTCTGCCTTATTAAGATCAAACTTTGTTCTTCTTGTAACGACTTCTTCCTGATGAAGAAGGTAATACTTTAACATGTCATACAGGTTAAGAACCTTTGGCTGGTTATCTACTAATGCAAGCATGATTACACCAAATGTATCCTGTAACTGTGTGTGTTTGTATAACTGGTTAAGTATTATGTTAGGATTGACATCTCTTCTTAACTCAATGGCAATTCTCATACCCTCTCTGTCAGATTCATCTCTTAAATCTGTGATTCCATCAATCTTCTTATCTCTTACAAGCTCTGCTATTTTCTCGATAAGCTTTGCTTTATTAACCATGTATGGAAGTTCTGTAACTACAATTCTGTTCTTGCCATTATTCATTGGCTCAATATTAGTTACAGCTCTTACCTTTATCTTGGCTCTTCCTGTACGGTAAGCCTCTTCAATTCCCAACTTGCCGATGATTGTTCCACCTGTAGGGAAATCAGGACCTTTAACTATATCAAGAATTTCATCAATTGTTGTGTCTCTGTCTTCTTCCACCTTATTGTCAATCATCTTTACAACAGCACCTATAACTTCTCTTAAGTTATGAGGTGGAATATTAGTAGCCATACCTACGGCAATACCTGATGTACCATTACATAACAGGTTAGGATATCTTGATGGAAGTACTGTAGGTTCTTTTTCTGTTTCATCAAAGTTAGGTATGAAATCTACAGTATCTTTGTTAAGATCTCTTGTCATCTCCATAGATATCTTGCTGAGTCTCGCCTCTGTATATCGCATGGCGGCTGCACCATCACCATCGACTGAACCAAAGTTACCATGTCCGTCAACAAGTGGATATCTTGTATTGAAATCCTGAGCCAGCTTTACTAATGCCTCATAAATTGATGAATCACCATGTGGGTGATATTTACCCATTGTATCACCAACGATACGGGCACATTTTCTATGTGGCTTATCAGGACCGTTGTTAAGTTCTATCATTGAATATAGAATTCTTCTCTGTACCGGCTTAAGACCATCTCTTACATCCGGAAGTGCTCTGGAAGCGATAACACTCATGGCATAATCTATATAATAGTTTTCCATAGTTTTCTGCATATCGACTTCTTGAACTTTATCAAAGATATGTTCATCCATTATTATAATTCCTTTCCGTGAAGTTATTAATTAACGCAATGTGTAAATCTGGAATACGCCATGCGTAAATCCTAATCACGCGCATTCGTAAAATCTGATGATTTTACGAATGGTGCTAGTCGCACCATACAAGACAACATCACAATATTATTTAGCGTGCAAGCACGCGCATAATATTCCGATATTGTCTTATGCGCTGCTTGTTAGATATCCAAATTCTTTACAAACTTAGCATTTGCTTCTATGAAATCTCTTCTTGGCTCTACCTTGTCACCCATAAGTGTTGAGAATGTTACATCAAGTTCTGAATCATCATCTTCATTCATGTTAACTCTTAATAATACTCTCTTGTGTGGGTCCATTGTTGTTTCCCATAACTGCTCTGCGTCCATCTCACCAAGTCCTTTATAACGCTGGACTTTGTTGTTCTGGTCTCTTCCAATTTCAGTCATTATTGCATTAAGCTCATCATCATTATAGGCATACCATACTTTTTTATTCTTCTCAACTTTATAAAGTGGTGGCTGTGCAAGATATACATGGCCTTCTCTTATAAGATCAGGCATGAATCTGTACAGAAATGTAAGAAGAAGTGTTGCTATATGTGCACCATCTACATCGGCATCTGTCATAATAATAATCTTGTGATAACGAAGCTTGCTTATATCAAAATCTTCATGAATACCTGTACCAAATGCAGTAATCATCGCTTTAATCTCTGCATTACCAAGTATTCTGTCAAGTCTTGCCTTCTCAACGTTAAGAATCTTACCACGAAGTGGAAGGATTGCCTGTGTAGCACGGCTTCTTGCAGTCTTTGCAGAACCACCGGCTGAATCTCCCTCAACGATATATATCTCACAATTCTTAGGATCTTTATCTGAACAGTCAGCTAACTTGCCAGGAAGTGAAGTGCTTTCAAGTGCAGTCTTTCTTCTTGTTAAGTCTCTTGCTTTTCTTGCAGCTTCTCTCGCTCGCTGTGCAAGCAACGATTTTTCACATATAGATTTTGCAACTGCAGGATTCTGCTCAAGGAAGTAAGTAAGCTGTTCACTTACTATACTGTCAACTGCTCCCCTTGCAACTGTATTACCAAGCTTCTGCTTAGTCTGTCCTTCAAACTGCGGATCTTCAATCTTAACAGATACGATTGCTGTAAGACCTTCTCTTATATCATCACCTGAAAGTCCCTGATCACTATCCTTAAGAATCTTATTCTTTCTTGCATAATCATTAAAAGTCTTAGTAAGTGAATTTCTGAAACCAGTCAGATGTGTACCACCTTCAGGTGTCTTAATATTATTAACAAATGAATCTACAACCTCATTGTATCCATCATTATGCTGGAATGCTACTTCAACCTGAACATTGTCTTTCACACCTTCACAATAAATAATCTGGCTGTATAAAGGTTCTTTACTCTTATTAAGATACTGGACAAATTCCTTTATACCACCTTCATAATGGAATATTTTCTGCTGCTCAAGACCTTCTCTTAAATCTGTAAGAGTAATCTTGATTCCCTTAGTAAGAAATGCCATTTCTCTTAATCTGTGCATAAGAATATCGAATTCAAATACAGTTGTTTCCTGAAAAATCTCTGAATCAGGAAGAAAAGTAACCTGAGTTCCTGTATCCTCAATATCGCAGTCACCTACTATCTTAAGGTCATAACATATCTTTCCTCTTTCATATCTCTGCTGATAAATGTGTCCATTTCTCTTTACCTGAACTTCAAGCCATTCAGACAAAGCATTAACTACAGATGCACCAACACCGTGAAGTCCTCCTGACACCTTATATCCTCCACCACCGAATTTACCTCCGGCATGAAGAACGGTATATACAACTTCAATGGCAGGTCTTCCTGTCTTATGATTAATATCAACAGGTACACCCCTACCATTATCAATTACAGTGATAGAGTTATCTTTATTAATCATAACCTCAATATGTGTACAAAAACCTGCTAAAGCTTCGTCAATTGCATTATCAACTATCTCATACACAAGATGATGAAGTCCTCTTCCTGATGTACTTCCAATATACATACCAGGTCTTTTTCTTACCGCTTCAAGACCTTCGAGTACCTGAATCTGGTCTCCACCATAATTCTTCTCTGCATTCTGATCTGCCACTTTAATTCCTCCTTGTTTTACAAAGCAAAATGTAATTAATTCTCATTAACTACATGACCATCTGTTACTTTAAATATTTTGTTAATATTCATTCTGTTATTAATAAATTCTTCAAGTCCGGTGCATGTAACAATCGTCTGTATATCTCCTATGCTGTTTATCAGAAAATTCTGTCTGTTACTGTCTAACTCAGACAAAACATCATCAAGAAGAAGTACCGGAGTATCTTTAATTACAAGTTTCACAAGTTCAATCTCAGACAGCTTAAGTGAAAGTGCAGCTGTTCTTTGTTGTCCCTGTGAACCATATTTTCTAACATCATTGTCATTGACTAAAAATATAAGATCATCCTTGTGAGGACCTTTACTTGTAGCCTTGTATTTAATATCCTTCTGTCTTGAATTCTTTACTTCTTCTTCAAAATCATTCACATCAACATCAGGAACATAACATACTTTAATATTCTCAATACCACCAGTAAGTTTTGAATGAATATCACTGATTATTGTGTTAATCTTTTCTATGAAACTTTTTCTGCCTTTAATAATAAGGCTTCCATACTTAACAAGCTGCATGTCCCATATATCAAGGGTCTGCATCAGCTGTTCAGATGGTGAAAATGCTATATCTTTGAGAAGCTTATTTCTCTGATTAAGTACTTTGTTGTAATTAACAAGGTTACTTAAATATATTTTATCAAGCTGGCTAAGTTCCATATCCATAAATCTTCTTCTCTCAGAAGGTCCGTTTTTTATAATATTAAGATCCTCCGGCGAAAAGAAAACAATATTAATAATTCCAAAAAGATCAACAGCCTTTTTAATTGGAATACCGTTGACTGCTATACCTTTAGATTTATTCTTCTTAAGATGCATATCTATACGATATTTCATACCATGCTTTAAAACATTCAGCTTAATATGAGATTCATCTTCACCGAACCTGACGATTTCTCTGTCTTTACTGCCACGATGTGACTTGGAAGTTGAACACATATATATTGATTCTAATATGTTAGTCTTTCCCTGTGCATTGTCACCATATATTATATTAACATGCGCATTGAACTTCATATCTAGAAATTCATAATTCCTGTAATCCTTTAATTCAACAGATTCGACTATCACATTAACACCTATTTTTTAATAAGAATACTAGAGCCGTTGTACTCTACAACTTCTCCACCAAAAAGTTTTTTACCACGCTGTGTCTCAACAACGCCATTAACTTTAACTTCACCATCCTGAATAACAATCTTAGCTTCAACACCAGATTCTACTAATCCGGCTGCTTTTATTGCCTGTCCAAGTTTGATGAACTCATCTCTTAAAACTATTTCTTCCATAACTTTCCTTTCTCTTGTTAAGCTGTGAAGTTAACAGGAAGTATAAGATAAATATAATTTTCTTCCTTGTCTCTGATAAAGCAAGGTGATTTATGATTAACTAAATACATAGTGACATTTTCATCATCAATTACTCTTAAAGCATCCATAAGGAACTTAGGATTAAAACCAATCATAATATCCTTACCTTCTTTATCAATATCAATATCTTCGTTAAGGGCTCCAATTGCAGAATTAACATTTACCTGTAATAAGCCATTCTGTATATTAATAATAATTGGCTTCTTGTCTCCTTCCCTTATGAGAAGATTAGCTCTGTCGATAGAGTCAAGAAATTCTTTTTTATTAATAGATACTTTTGTTTCATAATCATTAGAAAGCATCTGATTAATCTTGAAGTAATCACCTTCAATAAGTCTGGAAACAACATGTGTCTGATCAAATTCAAATAAAACATGATTGTTAGTAAAATATATATTAACAAGACTTTCTGCATCAGCATTAAGAATCTTGCTTATCTCCTGAAGAGTTTTACCAGGAATAACTACTCTTACATCATCAGCTCTTCCTTCAAGCTTAATATTACGGATAGCAATTCTATGTCCGTCAAGACCAACAACCTTAAGTGTACCTTCGCTTATCTCAAAAAGCTCACCTGTCATCATCTTGTTATTATCGTTAATAGCGATAGAGAAAATTGTCTGGTTGATAACTTCCTTTAACTGGAACTGTGAAAGTGTTATCATTTTGTCTTTAATAATAGCTGGAAGGTAAGAGAAATCATCTCCAGACTTTCCGGCAATATTGAACTTACTCTTTTCGCATGTAATAAGAGCATTATTATTGGAGTCAGTAGATAAAGTAATATCATTATCGGGAAGCTTTCTTACGATTTCAGAGAAAAGCTTAGCGTCAATGGCAACTTTACCCTTTTCTATAATCTCACCTTCTACTATAGTTTCGATTCCAAGTTCCATATCGTTACCTGTGAACTTGATTTCGTTAGTAGTAGCATCAATAAGAATACATTCAAGAATATTCATAGTAGTTCTTGTAGGTACAGCTTTCATTACGATACCTACAGCTTTGTTTAAGTTTGATTTAGTAAAAACTAATTTCATGTTGATAACTTCCTTTCAAGAAAATAGTAGTGGAGAAGAAATATATATAAATATATTAATGTCGTAGCCGTAGTCTTAGGGGTTGTTAAAATGTTAAAAATCATGCAATGCCTTATAAATACTGGATTAGCATCAATGATAACCATGTTAGAAAACATAAATTAAGGTGTTAATTCACAGTGAAAAATTAATGAAGGATTAAAATAAAAATGTTCCCACAAAAAGTTATAAAGAACATTCAACAAAAAAATAACAATTAATTAACAAAATATCCTAAGTCCATTGTGGATAACTTTCAGGATGGATTAAGCTTCTTTATTAATATATCAATAGTACTCTTGGTCGTTTCGTTAGTAGCTGTTTCTTTGGCAATCTTTTCTGAACCATATAATATAGTAGAATGATCTCTTCCTCCTAAGGCTTTACCAATAGCTTCAAGAGGAGTCTGTGTCATCTGTCTGCACAGATACATAGCTATATGTCGTGGAAATGCTATGTCAGCACTTCGTTTATGAGATATTATATCTTCAGGCTTGATATGGAAATGTTCAGCAACCACATCAATAATTAATTCAGGTGTAATCTCTTTCTTAGAGTAAGGAGATATAAGATCCTTAAGTGTGTTCTCAGCAAACTCTGCAGTAAGAGGTGTGTGTGAAAGCTTAGAATAAGCTGAAAGTTTGGTAAGCGCTCCTTCAAGCTCCCTGATACTTGAAGTAATATTAGTTGCAACATAATCTTTAACTTCATAAGGAAAATCAATTCCTAAAGCCTCAGACTTCTTATTAATAATAGCCATCTTAGTTTCATATGTAGGAATCTGGATATCTACCGGAAGTCCGCTTTCAAAACGTGTTCTTAATCTGTCTGGCAGAGTTTCCATTTCTTTAGGTGGTCTATCAGAAGATATAACAATCTGTTTTCCAAGCATATAAAGGTCGTTGAAAGTATTGAAGAATTCTTCCTGAGTAGAAACCTTTCCTATTATAAATTGAATATCATCAATAAGAAGAACGTCAATGTTACGGTATTTATTTCTGAATTCAGTGTTTTTATTAGTCTTAACCGATTCGATAAGCTCGTTAGTAAATGTCTCCGAAGTTACATATAAAACCTTCTTAGATGGGTCACTCGCAATAATAAAATGTGCAATTGCCTGCATAAGATGAGTCTTACCAAGTCCGGCACCTCCGTATATGAATAAAGGGTTATATATCTGTCCAGGTGTTTCGGCAACCGCTAAAGATGCAGCGTGGGCCAGGTTATTATTAGTACCTATTACAAATGTGTCAAATGTGTAATTAGGATTAAGATTTTGTGTAGCAATGTTATTAGTAGTAGAAACAGATGATGTCTTTTTCTTTAATTCATCTTCTTTTTTCTCAGCAGAAGACATGATTATTACTGAGTATTCTTTATTCATTACTTCACAGATTGTACATGTGAGGTGTTTAAGATATCTCTTTTCAACGTATATAATACTTCTTTCATCAGCAGAAGAGTCATCATCTAAAGATGAGAAAGTAAGAGTTAAAACATCACCATCAAGCTTATATATTTTGAGGGGTTTAATCCATGTTTTAAAAGAAACATCAATAATTTCATGTTCTTCTTTAAAAGTAGAGAGAATTAAATCCCATTTATCAATCAATGTCTGTAATTCATCCATAAAATTTAGGCCTTTCTGGCTTGTTAATTCGCCTGTCTAATCATAAAAATACATTCCCTTATATAATATATCATTTATAAAATTTTTTCAATATTTGGGCAGATTAAGCCTTGTGGATAATTATCTGGAAAGAAATGTATTAACATCAGTGTGGATAATATTATAAACGCGAAAAAGGTCGAAAATAGGCACTTTTTCAAAAATATCGTTAATAACTAACATAATTATAAAGAGTTTTCCACAAGTTATCAACATTTTGTGGAAAACTCTTTTATATTCTTACTAAAAATTACAAGAAATGTCCTGTTTATGCGGATTAATGTATTGTGAAAAACCTGTTGAAAGTCATTTTTATATAATTAGTATACTTAAAAATATATGCAGTAAATATTAAGTTTTTCTTGACTTTATAATGTTTACACAATATAATCAGTTCTGTGTTTTGAAATTTTTTATATGAAAATATTCTTACCATAATAAACTACAATGGTAATGAAGGAGGTGCATAGACTATGAAGATGACATTTCAGCCAAAGAACAGACAGAGATCTAAGGTTCATGGATTCAGATCAAGAATGAGTACTGCAGGTGGAAGAAAAGTTTTATCAGCAAGAAGAGCTAAGGGTAGAAAGAAACTTTCAGCTTAATTAATATTTTCTTGATTTTGTTGGCAGATGGGAGTTTCTCATCTGCTTTTTTCAGATTATATTAATATTGAATTTAAGTAACATTTTAATTAATAAGAATGGTGAATGAAATGAAATATAAGGATTTTGAAACATTAAGAAGTAATCAGGAATTTAAAAAGGTGTACAATAATAAGAAGTCTTTTGCTAACAAGAATCTTATAATGTATATTTCTGAGAATGGAACGGATACTAAAAGATTAGGTGTATCTGTGAGTAAGAAGGTCGGGAATAGTATTGTCCGACACAGACTGGCAAGACTGATACGAGAGGCATTCCGCCTTAGTACAGAATGTATACCCGATGGATATGATTATGTTGTCGTAGCCAGGGCCGGTTTGAAAGATAAGGGTTTTTTCGAAACTAAGGAATCAATGATTCATTTATTGAAACTTCATAAGCTTTATAAGCAGGATTAAACAGGCGGTTAATATGAAGGATATAAAGATTAAGTTAAAGAATGCGGGTAAGTTCATAGTTCTTAAGATGATAAGATTATATCAGCTCGCAATATCTCCTTACAAAGGAGGAAAATACTGCAGCTTTATTCCAACATGTTCGCAATATGCGATTGAAGCTATTGAAATGTATGGAGTTTTCTTAGGTGGATGGTTGGCACTTAAAAGAATATTAAGGTGCAATCCATTTAATAAGAACGCTTATGGCTTTGATCCTGTGCCGGTAGGCAGATATGGGAAACGAAAAAAGCAATAAACAACTGAATATTTGGATAGTGCTATATTATGCGGAGGTGACAATTTGAGTATTATTAAGCCAATTGCACAGTTACTTGGTTACATTTTAGACATCCTTTTCAAGGGTCTTAATGCAATAGGAATTGGTAATATTGCAATAGCAATCATTATTTTTACTCTGCTTGTTAAAATGTTAATGCTTCCATTACAGATTAAGCAGCAGAAGATGACTAAGTTACAGTCAGTTATGAACCCGGAGATAAAGGCTATTCAGGAGAAGTATAAGGGAAAGAACAGTGATACAGTAGCTATGCAGAAGATGCAGGCAGAAACTAAGGCTGTTTATGAAAAATATGGTGTTTCACAGTGGGGAAGCTGTGTGCAGCTTCTTATCCAGATGCCTATTCTTTTTGCACTTTACAGAGTATTCCAGCAGATACCACTTTATATTTCACAGATTAAGGTACTTTTCCTTAATATACTTGGACTTAATGGTGCTGATGGTATCTCATCTGTTTCAGGATATGCTGATACTCTTAATGAGATATACGGAAAGACTGTTGACTGGAGCAATACAAGCACAGCTGTAACAACACTTAATTCATTCACTGGAGACCAGTGGACTAAGTTAAAAGAAGCATTTCCAGCATTTTCTGATATGATTACACAGAATCTTGATAAGATTAACCATATGAATACTTTCTTAGGCGTTAACATGTCTCAGAATCCAGGTTTTGGTCTTCATATAGCTATATTAATTCCAATTCTTGCAGGTGTTACACAGTTTATATCTGTTAAGGTTTCACAGGCTGGCATGGAGCAGCCTGACAGTGATAATCCAGCAGCAGCATCTATGAAGATGATGACTTATTTCATGCCACTTATGTCAGCATTTCTTGCAATAAGTCTTCCTTCAGGTCTTGGTGTTTACTGGATTGCAACTGCTGTTATACAGACAATCCAGACTATCTTTATTAACAGATATTATGATAAGATTGGAACAGATAAGATTGTAGAAAAGAATGTTGAAAAGCGTAATAAGAAAAGAGCTAAGAAGGGACTTCCAGCAGAAACTATCGTTAAGGGAGCTTCTGTAAGTACCAAGAATGTAAATAATAATAAGAATTCTGCTAATTCTGAAAGAGCTAAGAAGCTTCAGGAGAAAAAGGAAGCTAATGATAAGAAAATTCAGGAATTAAGGGAAGCTGCAGCAGCAAATGGTAAGGCTGTTAAGCCGGGAAGTCTTGCTGATAAGGTTGGTATGGTATCAAGATACAATGAGGTCAACGATAAAAGAAAATAGAGAGGGTTAAGTAATGGAATATATTGAAGTTACAGGAAAATCTGTTGAAGAAGCTATAACTAATGCCTGCACTAAGCTTGGTATTCCAAGTGATAAGCTTGATTATGAAGTTATAGACAAAGGTAATTCAGGATTTTTAGGAATATTTAATTCCAAGCCTGCTAAAATTAAGGCAAGAGAAAAGCAGGAAGAGTCTGTAGTAGAACAGGTAAAGGCTGAAGAGCCTAAAAAGTCCATTGAAGCACCTGTTCATACAGAGAAGAAATTCGAAAAGAAGGCAGATAATTTCAAGAAAGCAGAGCCTAAGAAGGAATTCAAGGCGGAATCTAAGAAAGAATATAAGCCTGCTGATAACCACAAGAATGCAGAAGTTAAAGAAGCTCCTAAGGCTGAAGAAAAGCCTAAGGCAGAACCATTTACAGCTGAGCAGAAGGAAGTTATTAAGAAGGATATTAAAGAATTCCTTAATAATATGTTTGGCGCAATGAACATGGAAGTTAAGGCTGATATTACATTTGACGATGAAGAAAACAGCGTTAATGTAGATTTTTCTGGAGATAACATGGGTGTTCTTATCGGTAAGAGAGGACAGACACTTGATTCTATCCAGTATCTTACAAGTCTTGTAATTAACAAGAACAGTGAGAAGTATGTAAGAGTTAAATTAGATACAGAGAACTATAGAAAGAGAAGAAAAGAAACTCTTGAGTCTCTTGCTAAGAACATTGCATACAAGGTTAAGAGAAGCAGAAGACCTGTTTCACTTGAGCCTATGAACCCATATGAAAGAAGAATTATTCATTCAGCACTTCAGGCAGATAAGTTTGTATCTACAAGAAGTGAGGGTGAAGAACCTTTCAGACATGTTGTTGTTTATCTTGAAAGAGAGAATAATAACAGATATAACAGATAATTAGATATATGATTTTATTAAATGCTGTGGTATTATTATCACAGCATTTTTTATATGGAGGATGGAAATGGAGGATACAATAGCAGCTATATCTACAAGTACAGTGTCGAGCGGTGGAATAAGTATAGTAAGAATAAGCGGTCCTGATGCAATTATTATTGGAGATAAAGTTTTTAAGTCAAAAAAGAATATTAAGCTTGCAAATGTAAAGAGTCATACGGTACATTTTGGAAATATATGTGATAATGATAATGAAATTGATGAAGCACTTGTAATTGTAATGAAAGCTCCTAACACTTATACAAGAGAGAATATTGTTGAGATTGACTGTCATGGCGGTATTCTTGTTACTAAGAAAGTGTTAGAGGCGGTACTTAACGCTGGTGCAAGGCTTGCAGAGCCTGGTGAATTTACAAAGAGAGCATTTCTTAATGGAAGAATTGATCTTTCACAAGCAGAAGCTGTTATTGATATTATTAATGCAAAGAATGACTACGCATTGAAATCATCTGTTAATCAGTTAGATGGTAAGTTATCTGAAAAGATTAAGAATATAAGAGAGATAATATTGAATAATGTTGCATTTATTGAAGCTGCACTTGATGATCCAGAACATTTTGATATAGATGCTAATGTAGATAACCTTAAAAATGATGTGGAAAACTGTCTTAATAATGTGGATAACTTGTTAAAAACATGCGATAATGGCAGAATCATGCATGATGGCGTGCGTACAGTCATTTTGGGGAAAACTAATGCAGGAAAGTCAAGCCTGCTTAATGTACTTGCAAGAGAAGAGAGAGCAATTGTTACTGATATAGAAGGAACTACGAGAGATACTCTTGAAGAAATGATTAATCTGTCTGGAATTACTCTTAATCTTATTGATACTGCAGGAATCAGAAAAACTGATGATGTTGTTGAAAGCATTGGGGTTAATAAGGCTAAGAAGCTTGCAGAAATCGCTGATCTTGTAATATATGTAGTTGATTCTTCAAGAGTACTTGATGATAATGATTATGAGATTATGGAACTTATCAAGGATAAGAAGGTTCTTGTAATACTTAATAAAGCTGATCTTGCACAGGTTACAACAGCAGAAGATATTAAGAAAATAATGAATTGTGAGACAGTTACTATATCTGCAAAGCAGGAGACAGGAATTGAAGAACTTGAGGAAACTGTTAAGAATATGTTCTTTAACGGTGAAGTTAAGTTTAATGAGGATGTATATATTACAAGTACAAGACATAAAGAGCTTTTAAAGAAGGCTGATGACAGCTTAAAGCTTGTACTTGATGGAATTGATAACATGGTAAGTGAAGATTTCCTTACTATTGATTTAATGGCTGCATATGAGAATCTTGGTCTTATAATAGGAGAAGAGATTGAAGATGACCTTGCCAACAGAATTTTCTCAAAGTTCTGTATGGGTAAGTAATGCAGGTTGATAAGGAGAAGTAATATGCCTAATATTAGAGAAGAATATGATGTAGTAGTAGTAGGTGCTGGTCACGCAGGCTGTGAGGCTGCCCTTGCTGCTGCAAGAATGGGACTTGAAACAATTATATTTACAGTAAGCGTTGAAAGTATAGCAATGATGCCTTGTAATCCTAATATAGGAGGAAGCTCTAAGGGACATCTTGTAAGAGAAATAGATGCTCTTGGTGGAGAGATGGGAAAGAATATTGATGCTACATTTATACAATCAAAGATGTTAAATGCATCAAAAGGTCCTGCAGTTCATTCACTCCGTGCACAGGCTGATAAGTCCGATTACAGCAGAAGAATGAGAAATGTGCTTGAGAATACTGAACATCTGCATATAAGACAGGCTGAAGTTTCAGAGATTATTGTTAATGATGGAAAAATTGGCGGTGTAAAGACTGTTTCGGGTGCAGAATACATAGCTAAGGCAGTTGTTTTATGTACAGGAGTATATCTTAAAGCAAGATGTATATATGGTGATGTAAGTTATCATACAGGTCCTAACGGATTACAGGCTGCCAATCATCTTACACAGTCACTTATTGATAATGGAATTGAAGTGAGAAGATTCAAGACAGGTACACCTGCCAGAGTTGATAAAAGGTCAGTGGATTTTTCTAAGATGACAGAGCAGTTCGGTGATAAGAGAGTTGTGCCATTTTCATTTGAAACAGACCCTGAGAGCATACAGAAAGATCAGGTAAGCTGCTGGCTTACATATACTAATGAAGAGACACACAAGATTATTATGGATAATCTTGACCGTTCACCTCTTTATTCAGGAGATATCCACGGAACAGGCCCAAGATACTGTCCATCAATTGAGGATAAGGTTGTAAGATTTGCAGACAAAGACAGACATCAGGTATTCATTGAGCCAGAGGGCTTGTATACTAATGAAATGTATCTTGGTGGAATGAGCAGTTCAATGCCTGAGGATGTGCAGTATGCAATGTATAGAACAGTTCCTGGTCTTCAAAATGTAAGAATAGTAAGAAATGCTTATGCTATTGAGTATGACTGTATTAACGCTGTACAATTAAAGTCATCTCTTGAATTCAAGAAGATTGAAGGTTTGTTTTCAGGCGGACAGTTTAATGGAAGCTCAGGATACGAGGAAGCTGCTGCACAGGGAATTGTTGCGGGTATCAATGCGGCACTTTTCGTTAAGAAGGAAGAACCACTTATACTTGATCGTTCAGAAAGTTATATAGGAGTTCTTATAGATGACCTTGTAACTAAGGAAACAGCAGAGCCTTACAGAATGATGACAAGTCGTGCAGAGTATAGACTTATATTAAGACAGGACAATGCAGATATAAGACTTACCAAATATGGTTACAGAGTCGGACTTATAAGCGAAGAAAGAATGAACCGCCTTTCCCGCAAGATTCAGCTTATAGATGAAGAAATTGAGCGTGTTAAGTCAGTTAATATAGGAACAGGAAGTGAAGTACAGAAGGTACTTACAGATAACGGAAGTACAGAGCTTACAACAGGTGCTACACTTGCAGAACTTATAAGAAGACCGGAGCTTTCATATGATGTTCTTGCTCCAATTGATAAGCACAGACCACAATTACCTTGGGATGTATGTGAGCAGGTTAATATTAATCTGAAATACGAGGGATATATAGACAGACAGTTAAGACAGGTTGAACATTTTAAAAAGCTTGAAAATAAGCTTATACCAGACAGCCTTGATTACTTAGGAATAAGCGGATTAAGAAAAGAGGCTATGCAGAAGCTTGATAAATTCAGACCTCGTTCAATTGGACAGGCTTCAAGAATATCAGGTGTTTCGCCTGCTGATATATCAGTGCTTCTTGTTTACCTGGAGTCTCTTAGAAGAAAGCATTAATCATTGATAAGGAGAAATGTATGATAAATGAAACATTTAAGAACAATCTGAATTCTATAGGTGTTGAGCTTACAGACAGACAGTACGAGCAGTTTGATATGTATTATAAGCTACTGGTTGAATGGAATAGCTTTATGAATCTTACTGGAATTACAGATTACGAAGAAGTTCTTTTAAAGCATTATGTTGACAGTCTCGTGTTAGATATTGAAAAAATCGGACATAAAAAGAAAGAAATTTCTCTTATTGATGTTGGAACAGGTGCTGGTTTTCCGGGGCTTCCGTTAAAAATAGCACATTCACAGCTTAATGTAGTTCTGCTTGACTCACTTAATAAAAGAGTAAAGTTTCTTAATCAGGTAATAGAAGAACTAGGACTTACAGGAATAGAAACAGTTCATTCAAGAGCAGAGGATGGTGGAAGAAATAAAGACTTAAGAGAACATTTTGATGTAAGTGTTTCAAGAGCTGTTGCTAACTTAGCAACTCTTGTGGAATATAACCTTCCATTCATAAAGGTTGGTGGATATTTCGTGGCATATAAGTCAGGAGATATTGATGAAGAATTAGTAAATGCTAAGAAAGCAGTCAGTGTTCTTGGCGGAACAATAGAAGAAGTGAAGAAATTCCAGCTTCCTGGTACTGATATTGACCGTTCTTTAGTATATATCAAGAAGATTAAGCCTACATCTGGAAAGTTTCCAAGAAAAGCGGGACTTCCTTCAAAAGAGCCAATCTCGTAGATATAATATAGTTTATGAACATTTATTATAAACAAAACCCATATTATTCACATTATATGATTAGCAATTAATCATATTGTGGATAATACGGGTTTTGTTTATATGCTTTGTTAATTATCTGGATATTATAAAAATGTCTGATATTGGATAACTAATTAAGAAAAATCTCAGCCTGTCTTACGAATTCAGCCGGCTGTTCAACCTGTGGAAGCTTCTTGGCATCTTGAATCATAACATTTTCAATTGCTGGATTGATGTGGATATATTCATCAATAACATCATTATTATTGTGCATGCCGTTAATCATGTATATACAGTTATCAAGCTCAGAAAGTGCCTTTGAGATAGTAACAGTAGTAAAATTACATTCTGTGCTGATGAATAGATACTTAGCAGCTGCGTCACCAAGATGTGCATTCTCATGGCATGCGTTGATATAATCAGCAGAAACTTTACCATCCTTGAAAGTTCTTGAAAGAAGCTTTCTAATAGATGGTTTGTTAAACAGAATGTTGTACACAGTAGTTCCGATAACAGGCACATTTAAAATGTGTCTTCTTATTCCACTTAAGTTATCAGGCCCTTTAAGAGCATCTTCAACTGATAAAGGAGAAACAAGAATAATCTTATTAAACAGTGCATGATTATTAAATGCAGCCATTATCACAATTGGTGTTGAGCCTGCTGTAGCAACAACATCAGTCTTGGAATGGATAACATTGACTACAAAATCATTAATAAGCTGTGTATACATAAAAGTCGTATAAGTAAGATTAGGTTTATCAGAATGACCACATCCTAATAAATCAATAGCATATACTTTATGATTCTTAGCAAAGCTGTTAATAGTCTGTTCCCATTCGTAGCTTGAACTGTAAGAATTAAGATCGTGTATAAGTAAAAGTGGAGAACCTGAGCCGGCGGTTACATATGCGATATTGCCGAACTTCCACTGATAATTGCTTCTTATTCTTTTGCCTGTATAATTATTAGCAGTAGATGATTTGAATATTATGCTGTTAATCAGGTGTGTAGTAGTAACAACAGCAGCTCCCATACCAACTGCCAGTCCTATTTTCTGCCATTTATTCATAATAGATTCCTCCTGGTTATTTCGAAAGAAAATGTTCTAACGCACTTATAGATAAAACAATTATATTCCATTATTTAATGTGTGGCAATGGTAATTTTATGTTAAAGTATTTTAAGATTGATAGAAAAAATGTACTTTATCTGTTAATATATATAAGGTGTTATTAAATGATAAGAAAAATATTTATAATTACTAATAATTATAAAAGATAAGAAATAATATAATAATTAAGAGGTTATGATATCTTATTGTTATAAAGGAGCTATAATGTCTGATTTATGTACTAAATATGTTGAAAATGAACTGAATAATTATAAAATAAGATTAAATGAAGTAGAGAACAATATACGCTCTTACGAAATTGAATTTAAAACTGTCAGTAAAAACCTTTCAAAGCTCAATAAAGAAAAAGATTGGACAGAAGACATATTTCATTCAGTTTCTTATTCAAAGACTTCTGATAATGTCAAATTATCAACATTAGATAATAGTAAGTCAGAGCTAAATAGTAATTTATCAATTCTTAGAGATGAGCATGATATATTGGTAGAAAAGATAGAAGAATTAACAAATATACTGAAGGTTGATAAAGAAAGTATTACACAAAAATCTATAGATAAAAATGAAAGTACACAGGATAATGTTTCACGTGAAACAATTAATTCAGATACTTTAGATAATCAGTTGATAGAACAGATTACATCTTTAATTAATAAACAAAAATTTATTATACAGATTATGGATAAAGATATTACAAGATCTAAGTTAGAAATTAATAATTCAATAATATTGATGGAAAGATTAATAGAAAAAGTAAAGAAAGATATATAGAGGAGGTAGATATGGCAGTTAATATTTTATTAGCTGATGACCATAGGATGGTGAGAGAGGGAATAAGATGCCTTTTAGAAAATGTTTCAGAATTTAATGTTGTCGGGGAAGCAGCAGATGGTTATGAGTGCATAAGCCTTGTTAATAAAACAAAGCCTAATATAGTTTTATTAGATATAGATATGCCTGATATGAATGGTATAGATACTCTTAGAATTATTAAAGAACAGAAAATGATATGTAAGGTTATAATGTTGACCAGACATAATGAAATCGATTATTTGATGAAAGCTCTTGAAATTGGTTGCGATGGATACATATTAAAAGAGTCAAGCTTTGAAACTCTTTTAAAGGCAATCTTTAAAGTATATTCTGGTAATAAATATATTGAAACCAATATGATGCCTTTACTTAATGCTAATCTTGAAGAAAAGAGCAATGCTAAGAAAAAAATATCAGAATTAACTAAAAGAGAAATAGATGTACTTAAAATGATTGCATCTGGAGCATTTAATAAAGAGATTGCCTTAACATTAAATATAAGTGAAAGAACAGTAAAAAATCATATATCTAATATATTTAAAAAAATTGAAGTGTCTGACAGAACACAGGCAGCAGTATTTGCTATAAAAAATGGTATAATAACTATTAAATAATTATTATTAGATAAATAA
>OCAK01000716.1_pt1 | contig 25565 bp, 22 predicted proteins | sample 1538301 | NCBI WGS metagenome assembly OCAK01 (sample SAMEA2580285, study PRJEB22360) | human gut metagenome | biome: human gut; feature: human-associated habitat; material: faeces | place: Denmark | collected 2008/2010 | reverse complement strand
GAGAGTGCGCAGTGGCAGCTTTGAAAAAGTACAATGTAGGTACAAAGCACATTGTAAGAAGCGGGGAGCGGCTAGGTATTTATTTCCTGGAGACAGGCTCTGCCATGAGAGCCTCCAACGTTGTCTATGACCGGGCTCACAGCTCTATTTCCACAGCGACGCCTGACCAGTTTAATTTCGACGAGATTTTTTCAGACGCCGATTGGTTTCATTTTACCGGTATTACGCCTGCTGTCAGTGATGGAGCTGTGGAGCTGACAGAGGCAGCCTTAAAGGCGGCCAAGGCTCATGGCGTAACTGTATCTGTAGACTTAAACTTCCGAAAAAAGCTTTGGTCCTCCCAGAAAGCACAGATGGTTATGACCCGGCTCATGCAGTATGTTGATGTTTGCATCGGTAACGAGGAGGATGCGGAAAAGGTGCTGGGCTTTAAGCCGGGGAATACGAATGTGACCTCTGGTGAACTGGAGCTGGCCGGATATGTGGACATGTTCAATCAAATGGCTGACAGGTTCGGCTTCCGATATATTGTCAGCTCTCTTCGTGAAAGCCACAGCGCTTCTGATAACGGCTGGTCCGCTTGTATGATGGACGGTAAGTCACGGGAGTTCTATCATTCCAGAACATACCGTATTACCCCCATCGTGGATCGCGTGGGTGGCGGCGATTCCTTTGCTGCGGGTCTGATCTGCGGACTGGTGGAAGGTAAGGACATGAAGGAAGCTTTGGAGTTTGCGGTGGCAGCCTCTGCATTAAAGCATACGATTCCTGGAGACTTTAACCTGGCAACCCGGGCGGAAGTGGACAATCTGGCAGGAGGAGATGGCTCTGGACGCGTGCAGAGATAGGCTTCCCTGTGAAACAAAGGCCACAGACGATTTCTGATTTATAGCGAGGCGCATACTATATGGAAGAAAAAAACAGCAGAAACTTCGATCTTCTCACCCTGGGCCAGGTATTGCTCAGACTATCCCCTCCTGATAATGATCGACTGTCCAGAGGGGATACATTTATAAAGCAGGTAGGAGGGGCAGAGCTAAATGTGGCAGTTGGGGCAGCCCTTCTGGGACTTCATACGGGTGTTATCTCCAAGCTTCCATCTCACGATATAGGCAGCTTTATGAAGGGAAAGATCCGTTCCTTTGGAGTCAGTGACGATTACTTTTTGTATGATCATTCGCCGGATGCTCGTGTGGGAATTTACTATTACGAAAACGGCGCATATCCCAGAAAGCCCAAGGTGATATATGACAGAAGCCACAGCTCCTTTTTTTCTCTGAATATAGACGAGATTCCAAAGCAGGTATACACTGCCTCCAGATGCTTCCACACCACAGGTATTACCTTGGCCCTCAGCCAGCAGGTGCGGGAGACTGCCATTGAGATGCTTAAGCGGTTTAAGGAGGCGGGAACCCTGGTTTCCTTTGATGTGAACTTCAGAGGCAACCTCTGGACAGGGGATCAGGCCAGAGCGTGCATTGAGGAAATCCTCCCTTACGTGGATATTTTCTTTTGCTCTGAGGATACGGCCAGACTTACCTTTTTAAAGACAGGAACGGCCAGAGAAATGATGAAAAGCTTTACGAAGGAATACCCTATTTCCATAGTAGCCTCCACTCAGAGAGTTGTCCACAGTCCCAAGCGCCATACCTTCGGTTCCCTTATCTATGATGCGGCAAAGGACGCATACTATGAGGAGGAGCCCTACAGGAATATTGAGGTAGTGGATCGGATTGGAAGCGGAGACGCTTATATTTCCGGCGCCCTCTATGGACTTTTAAGCAGCGGAGGTGACTGTGCCAGAGCAGTTGCCTATGGAAACGCTGCGTCAGCAGTGAAGAATACGATTCCCGGGGATCTGCCCACCTCAAATCTGGAGGAAATTGAGAGGATCATAGAGGCCCACAAAGAGACCGGGGCTCAGAGCGAGATGGATCGTTAGAACAGGTGTAGGAAGGCTTGACTTTCGTAATCGTATTAATACTTCCTTCAGAATGATTAAGAAATTCTTTATTGGATATAGGGAGCAAATGAGCTATACTGCTTTTGAAGATGTCAATATAAGCTGGAGAACCGGCGGCGGCCCAGGGCTGCTGCCGGCGAAAAGGAGAAGAGACGATTGAGAAAATACCAATTATATGTGGCAGGCATGTGTGCGGCAATTATATTAGGAGCCGGCGGATGTGCAGCCCCCTCTAAGGGAGAGCAAGGAGTTCAGACCCAGGAGAGCCCTGCAAAGGCTTCCCAGGAGGAGGATGCGGTTGTTGAGAAGGTGACCGGCGACATTGAACCAATGGATGAGAGTGAGTCTGCGGCACTGGAGTCTCTCTGTGTATATGGGCCGGTTACAATTTTGGAGGACGGAAGCTTTTCCATTGATAATCAGTCGGGTGTAAGCATGAGCGGTGAAATGATTCTTACTGTTTCAACGGAGACTACCTATATTCTGGATGCGGTTTCAGGTCTCCCGGTAAAGGCGGAGGATATCAGGGATGGGGACGCCGTCTATGCGTACATCGGTCCGGCTATGACCACCAGCCTGCCTCCGGTGACAAATGCGGAGGTGATTTTCACCAATGTGCCGCCACAGGGGAGAGCTCCTGAATATGTGACAATTAAGTCCATGATAACAAATGCGGACACCTCCCAGTATATCCTGACAGCGGCAGATGGGACAGAGTATACTCTGACGGAGGATTGCAATATTTTCCCGTATCTTACAAGAAATATTGTTACGCTGGATGATCTGACGGCCGGAAGGAAATGTGTGGTATGGGCGGATGAGGATGGAAGGGGCAATAAGCTTATGCTGTTTGCCCAGTAATTGAGGGTTATGGAAGAACTGTTAGCTGCTTTCGGCCCTCAGAATTAAGGCGGGGGTAAAATCCGGTTTTTTGGATCTTATCCCTGCCTGTTTTTTATGTTTGTCAATATGGAATGAAGATGATATGCTGCTAGTTCCCGCATTCAATGCTTATCTCATTAAATTTATCTAGAATATCTTCAATACAGATGGTCTTTTTTTCCTCCCCATCCTTGTCAATAATCGCCTGCCCCTGGTGCATCATAAGAAGGCGGTCGCCGTATTCTACTGCATAGCGCAGATTGTGGGTGACCATAATGGTAGTCAGGTGCTTTTTCTTTACTATCTTATCTGTCAGCTCCATAATGGTTTCGGCAGTTTTTGGGTCCAGAGCAGCTGTGTGCTCGTCCAGTATCAGAAATTCAATGGGCGTCATGGTGGACATGAGAAGGGCCATAGCCTGGCGCTGGCCTCCAGAGAGAACCCCTACCTTTACATGCAGCTTATCCTCCAGTCCAAGCCCCAAAGATCTGAGAGACTCGCGGTAGTAATCCAGTCTCTGTCTGTTGGTTCCACGGCGTAGATTAAAGGGCCTGCCCTTATTATCGGCAAGGGACATATTTTCCAGAATCGTCATGGAAGGGCAGGTACCCATAGCTGGATTCTGGTACACCCGTCCGATTCGACGCTGGCGTTTGTATTCCGGCATGCGGGTAATATCCTGACTGCCGATGGAGATAGAGCCGCTGTCCAGGGGAATACTGCCGCAGATAAGATTCAGCAAGGTAGTTTTGCCCGACCCGTTGCTGCCTACTACGGATACAAACTGATGATCTGCAACGGTAAGGCTGAAATCATCAAAGATACAGGATTCATTTACCGTACCGGCGTTATAATGTTTGGAAATATGTGTAAGCTTAAGCATGGCTTTTCACCTTCTTTCCTCTGGAGGAGCTTGCTACCAGAATAATCAGGAACAGGATGGATGTGATCAGCTTTAGATCCGAGGCAGCCACAGGGAAGGAGATAGTCACCCTTCCGAGGCGTATGGCTACATCACCGAGGGACAATGCCAGCGAGACGCAGGCCTTGTAGACGATGGAGCCAATAATAACAGCAGTGGTAGACGCTACAAATCCAAAGCGCTTTAATAGCTGGGTTCCGATAATTACATTAGCAAGACCTATGACAATGGTTCCGGTGCTTACAGAAGCCTCGAAAAATCTCTGCTGCTGGCAATAAATACTGCCTGCCAGGGCTGCGAAGCCGTTGGCAATAGCGAGTCCTATGATTTTCACAGAACCCTTATCCTTAGCCAGGGAGGTAACTAAAACATCGTTGTCCCCTACAGCCCGTAAGAGATAACCGGATCGGGTTTTTAAGTATGCGTCCAGAAGGAGCTTGCAGATAACTACAATCAAAAACAGGATTATGGTTACGGTGTAAGGCTTGAAAGCTTCAGGCACAATACGCTGTAAAACTTCATTGATGAAAACTGTGTTTTTGCCGAAAAAGGGAAGGTTGGCCTGCCCGGCAATCCGAAGATTAATGGAGTAGAGGGCAGTCATGACGATAATTCCTGATAGTAAATCCCGGACCTTAAGTTTTACATGAATTAGCCCTGTGACACATCCAGCCAGGGCTCCTGCCCCAAAGGAGAGAAACAGGGCGGCTACAGGATTAAGAAAACCTATAAAGGGAAAACCCTTTGCGATACCCGCAGCGGTCAGGGCTGCTCCAAGGGGAAAGGTGCCGTCTACCGACAGATCTGGGAAATCCAGAATTTTATAGGTGATATATACGCCCAGCGCCATAATAGCATAAATCAGTCCTTCTTCAAATATACCAAATAGTATCGTTGTCATGATGTTCCTCCAGGAGTTTCGAAATCAACAGGATAAGTCCTTTTATACGTTTACAGGCAGCCCACAAACTCGGCCGGCTGCCTGCGGTATCTTACTGGGAGATGGAATCAAACATCTGGGCGGCATTGTCTGTAAGGGTTTGCGGAAGTGTGATTCCAAGGCTTTCAGCCACCTGTGTATTGCCGTAGAAGGCAGCCTCCTTAATGGTTTCATAGTTCATGTCGCTGGCTTTCTTTTCTCCCTTTAAAACCTGGGCAGCCATTTTTCCTGTCTGCTTTCCAAGCTGGATGTAATCCAGACCCATCGCTGCCAGGCAGCCGATTTTTACTTGCTCAACCTCGCTGCCGAATACAGGAATGTTTTTGGCTGCCGCCTTATCCAGAATAACAGGCAGGGAAGCTACAACGGTATTGTCCGTCAGGTTGGTGATGCAGTCGACTTTAGGAATGAGGACATCTGCTGCCAGTGATACGTCGGCAGAGGAGGAAATTCCTGAATCCACAATCTCAAAGCCGTAATCAGGAGCAAGGGCCTTATACTCCGCAATGGCAGATTCGGAATTTACCTCGCTGGTGGTGTACATGATACCGATGGTTTTTGCCTCTGGAAGAATTTCCCGAATCATCTTAAGCTGCTGCTCTACAGGAAGCTTGTCGCTGGTGCCGGTGATGTCTCCCACCGGCGCTCCGTCCTCTGTGGCAAGCTCGGCAGCGATTGGATCTGTAACGGCAGTGAAGATAACCGGTATGTTGGACTTGATGGAAACACCGTATTCAGCCTGAGCCATAGGCGTAGCAATGCCGCACATCAAGTCTACTCCCTTGCCTGCGAAATTGGTGGCAATCTGGCTGGCAGTTCCTCCGTCCGCCTGGGCATTCTTATAGAGGACAGTCAGGTTTTTGCCTTCCTCGATTCCCTCCTCAGCCAGCCCTAAAAGGAAACCTAGAGGACGGAGTTCTAGGGAGCCATGCTCCGCAAACTGTCCGATACCGATGACGTATCCAGATTCAGAGCCGGTCTGTCTGTTTTCAGAAGAGGACTGGGAGGCTTCAGCTTCTGCCTGGGAGGTTTCTTCAGAAGACGCTGCGGTTCCAGATTCTGTCTGCAGGGATGTCTCTGTAGGGGCAATTGAGATGCAGCCTGTTAAAAGGGACGCACCTAAAGCAGCAGTTAAAAGCATAGCAATCGTTTTTTTCATAATCTCGTTCCTCCTTGTATATAGATAATAAAAAAGCCCCAATCACAGATTTGCTGTAATTGAGACGAATAAACATCCGCGGTGCCACTCAAATTGACTTAAAGTCCACTTTACACATACTATCATATGTGCCGCGCTGGTAACGGCTGCGGAAGCCGTCAGTCCCTACAGATTCCCATCATTCAGAACTGCCCTCAAAAGTCCATTCAGCTGCCAGCCCTTATACCGCAATCCCACCGCCTGCGGCTCTCTGCCATAATGCTTTGGAAGCTTACTCCTCTTTCTCAACGGTTTATCTTATGGTATCTTAATACACGGGAGAGGATTTGTCAATAAGTAATTTTGATTTTCCGTGATCTTCCAGCATACAAAAAGTGCTACCATAGTTTGAAAATCTGTGGTAAACTGAAACTGGAACGATTCATTCATCTTTATGTGCCTGGGAAATGCCAAAAAGCCATGAAAATGCTTTAAGGGCTATTAGATGCGCCAGATTGTAATCGGATCATTCTATGGAACAGAGCAAGCAAAGACAGAATTACCACAGCGAGGGGGATATATGATGAAAGAGAAGCATTTTGTAATTACCATTGAGCGCCAGTACGGCAGCGGAGGAAGACTGACAGGAAAACGTCTGGCCGATGAGCTGGGAATCCATTTTTATGACGAGGAAATCCTTAAGGTGACTTCGGAAACCAGTGCCATTGGAGAGCAGTACTTCCGTCTGGCCGATGAGAGGGCAGGGAACAACCTGCTGTACCGCATTGTCACGGGAATGAAGCCGGAGCTTACGGAGCCGGATAAGAACGGTCATAAAATTACCTCTCCTGAGAATCTGTTCCGCTTCCAGTCCTCGGTTATCCGCAGGCTGGCAGCAGAGGAATCCTGCGTTATTGTGGGACGCTGCGGTAATTATGTCCTTCAGGATCAAATGGATCATGTGATACGCATCTTTGTATATGCGGACACTGTTACGAGGATACACAGAATTATGGACGTGGATAAGGTGGATGAGGCAGAGGCCCTCCGCAGGATGAAGCGTATTGACAAGGAAAGAACCGAGTATCACCGCTACTTTACAGGCAGGGAGTGGATGGATATGGAAAACTATGACCTTCCTGTCAATGCAAGCCGCATAGACTATGAGCAGATGATACAGCTGATTAAGGATTATCTTGTGCTTAGGGGATATTTGTAGAGGTACAGAAGAAAAGGGAGCAACCGGGCTTTCCTTGCTCCGAAAGCCCCTAACTATAAATGACAGAGGTAGAACATATGAGCAGTATATTGGCGGGAATCATGATTCCCTTTATAGGAACCACCGCAGGCGCGGCCTGTGTTTTTTTTCTGAAGAATTCTTTAAAAGCCTGGGTGCAAAAGGCGTTTCTGGGCTTTGCTTCCGGCGTGATGGTAGCCGCTTCCGTCTGGTCCCTGCTGATTCCGGCTATGAATATGAGTGAAGGCATGGGAAGGCTGGCATTTGTGCCGGCCGCGGCAGGATTTTCTCTGGGAATCGCATTTTTGCTGTTACTGGATGAGTTTATCCCCCATCTACATATAGATACCCAGGAGCCGGAGGGGCCAAAGAGCAGCCTTAAGAAAAGCACAATGCTGGTTCTGGCGGTGACTCTTCACAATATACCGGAGGGAATGGCTGTAGGCGTAGCCTTTGCGGGCCTTATGTCGGAAAACGGAACCATTACTATGGCCGGGGCTTTGGCGCTTTCCATTGGCATTGCCCTTCAGAATTTTCCGGAAGGAGCGATTATTTCCCTGCCTTTAAAGGAGGCGGTAGGAAAGGGGAAAGCCTTTGCCTATGGAACGCTGTCTGGAATTGTGGAGCCGCTGGGGGCTGCGCTTATGCTGATGCTTACCGATTTTTTAGGACCTGCCCTTCCCGGCTTCCTGGCCTTTGCGGCAGGAGCTATGATTTACGTGGTGGTGGAGGAACTGATACCGGAGTCCGCAAGCGGCCCCCATTCCAACGTAGCTACCATTGGATTTGCACTGGGCTTTGTGGCAATGATGATTCTGGATGTGGCTTTAGGATAAAAGCGGCGCTGCTTTCCTTTTGCCGGCGTTTACTGCGCCAGCTTTGCTAAATCCCGATAAAATCCGGGATAAGAAATATTCACGCAGTCGCTGTCTATAATTTTAGTCGTTCCCTCTGCGCACAGACCGGCTATGGCGAAGGTCATGGCAATCCGATGATCCTTATGGCTGTGGATAACAGTGCCTTTAAGGGGGCGGCCTCCCCGGATTATCATGCCGTCCTCTGTCTCTGTCACATCTGCCCCCATAGCCTGGAGATTTTTCGTCATAACTGAGATCCGGTTAGATTCCTTTACCTTAAGCTCCGCTGCATCCTGAATGATCGTTTCACCCTGGGCAAAGCAGGCCATAGCCGCGATGACAGGCAGCTCGTCAATAAGGGTTGGGATAATGGCTCCTCCAATGCGTGTGCCGTGAAGGCTTCCGTGACGCACTAAAATATCAGCGGTAGGCTCCCCCTCCTGCCCTTTGAGGTTGAGAAGCTGGATGTCCGCCCCCATTTCCCGGCAGACCCGAATCAGTCCGTCCCTGGTTGGGTTAACGCCCACATTTTTAATTAGTATCTCGGACCCAGGAGCCATGAGGCCTGCGCAAATAAAATAGGCGGCGGAGGATATATCCCCGGGAATGGTTAGCTGTCTGCCGTAAAGCTCTGGGGCAGGTTTGATTGCGGCCGAATTTTCGCCCAGGGAAACCTCGGCTCCAAAGAGCTTAAGCATACGTTCCGTATGATTCCGTGACACATAGGGCTCAGCTACACGGGTGGTTCCCTCTGCATAGAGACCAGCCAGCAGGATAGCGGACTTTACCTGAGCAGACGCAACCTGGGATTTATAATCAATGCCGTGAAGAGGTCTGCCTTCAATCAGCAGAGGAGCGCATCCGTTGTCTCTTTCACTTATAAGTGAAGCCCCCATCATAGAAAGAGGCTCTATAATCCGTTTCATGGGCCGTTTTTGTATGGATTCGTCCCCGGTCAGCGCGGCGTCAAAATTCTGAGCGCAGAGAATTCCTGATATGAGACGGGCAGTGGTACCGCTATTGCCGCAATTCAGAACGGCTCCTGGCTTTTTCAGACCATGAAGCCCATTGCCGTGAACCACAACCACCTCTCCTTTATTTTCGATGGAGACGCCCATCTGTTGAAAGCAGGAGATGGTAGAGAGGCAGTCTGCTCCTTGAAGGAAATTGTGAATTTCTGTATCGCCCTTTGCAATAGAGCCCAACATAACAGCCCGATGGGAGATAGACTTATCTCCGGGAACGGTCATTTCTCCTTTTAGCCCTGTGTTTTTTTTGATTTCCATGAAATAAACTCCTTCTGGTATTGTTTACATCCGAAACATTTCATACTTATATTTTTCCATCTGTTTCCAGGCTGCCTCCATGGCAGCCTCATCATAGAAGGCGATTTTGAGAACTCCCTCGCCCCTCTCCCGGTTGTTGTTAATACCAATATTTTTTATGCTGATTCCCTTGGCTGCAAGAATGACGGAAATGGTAGAGATTGCGCCGACCTCATCCGCCACATCTACGGTAAATTCGTAGGAGGGCTCTACAGATCCCTTGGCCCGATCCGATATGGAATTTCGGTAATCCCTGGAGGTTTCAAAAAGCCGGCAGATGGTTTGGCTGTCATGACTCTTTACGGCTTTTAGAACCCTGGTGAGAGAGGAGATATAAGCTTCCAGAATTTCTCCAATCGGAGCTGCATTGGTCATGCATATTTGCTCCCACATTTCAGGAGAGGAGGAGGCGATTCTGGTTATGTCCTTAAAGCCTCCGGCAGCTACCTGTTTCATGATTCCAGCTTCTGTATCATGCTCTCGTACCAGGTTCACAAGGCTGGAGGCCACCAGGTGCGGGAGATGGCTGATGGCAGCTACCACCTTATCGTGCTCTTTGTAGTCCAGAACCAGAGGAATTGCTCCGATAGCCTCAGCTACAGCCACGATTCTCCGCCCATTTTGATCCAGATGCTCCCAGGCCCTCTGGCTTACTCCCTTGTCCCAGCCCATAGAAGGAGTGATGATATAGTAAGCATTTTCCAGAAGATGGTCGGTAGAATGTTCGTATCCGGTTTTCTCGGAGCCTGCCATGGGATGACCTCCCACAAAGACATCTGAAAGTCCCTGTTTGAGAATCTCTTCGTGAATCTCCCCTTTGGTGCTTCCTACATCCGTAAGAAGCGCCCCCTCCTTCAGGAAGGGGCGAAGCTCGGAGAGATACTGGGCATTATACTCCACAGGGGTGCAGAGAAAAATCAGATCACATTCTCGTAAATGTTCGTCAATGCCATCCAGAATTACATCGATCACACCGTCATGTTTGGCCTGCTCCAGACGGGAACGAGTGCGCATGTAGGCCATAATTTTAATATCCGGTCTGGAGCGCTTTAAACCTCTGGCAATGGAGCCGCCGATCAGTCCCAGGCCGATAAAGCCTATTACAGAATCTTCCATCCTCAGTTTTTCCATTCCTTGCTCTCCTTTACTCTCCTTTAGCAGCTGCGGCCTGCAAGGTCACAGTAAGGCTTCAAATTCTTCATCAGCGCTTCAAAGTCTCCAAAGGTCAGAGACTGGGGGCCGTCGGACAATGCCTGCTTAGGGCAGGGATGAACCTCTATCATAAGGCCGTCGGCGCCTGCTGCAATAGCCGCTTTCGCAAGTGGTTCCACATAAGCTCTCACGCCAGTGGCATGGCTGGGGTCCACAATAACAGGGAGATGACTTTTCTGGCGGATAACTGGTACTGCGCTGATGTCCAGCGTATTTCTGGTGGAGGTCTCGTAGGTGCGGATACCCCGTTCGCAGAGGACGATGTTGGGGTTCCCTTCGGAAATAATGTATTCTGCCGCATTCAGCCATTCGTCTATGGTAGCGCACAGCCCCCTCTTTAGCAATACAGGGATGCCGGTTTTTCCTGCTTCTTTCAGAAGCTCGAAGTTCTGCATGTTTCTGGCGCCTATTTGCAGCATATCCACATACTTAGAAGCTGCCTCAATAGCGTGGGCGCTGGTTACTTCACATATGATATGCAGACCGGTCGCCTCTCTGGCTTCCTTCATATACTTAAGACCCTCTTCCTCAAGTCCCTGGAAGGAATAGGGAGAGGTACGGGGCTTGTAAGCGCCTCCGCGAAGGAAGGACGCCCCTGCCTTTTTTACGGCATAGGCAGTTTCCATAAGCTGCTCTCTGGATTCTACCGCACAGGGCCCGGCCATAACGGTCATGATACCGGGACCGATATGGGTATTTCCCACTAAAACTACGGAATCCTCAGGATGAAACTTCTTGTTTACCAGCTTGTAGGACTCGGTAACAGCCACTACCTTGTCCACGCCCTCGCTGATCTCAATGTTGCTGTCAGCCAGCTTTGTTTTGTCGCCCACCACGCCTACAATCGTGACCTGGGAGCCTTTGGACAGATGCGCCTGAAGGCCTCTGGACTCAATCATATGTGTTACTTTTTGTACGGCTTCCTGGGAAGCGTTGGGCTTCATAATAATAATCATAATGTGTGTACTCCTTATGTTTAAGAGGGCTGTGTATGCAGCGCCTTCTTTGCTCTTGATAGTGTACGCCATTCCTGTATAAATGTCAATACTTTATCACTTTAAACTTTTACGCTTTTAATGTATTTAATCGGTTGGGGGGGGGGGGAGGAAAAAGGGCCTGTATGCTCCTGTTGTGTTATGCCCTCTGTTCTATAAATCAATTTTATAAACGGTTTATATGAAAAAAATTCCCCTTAGTGGCTAAAATGCTCATAAAATTGTTGTGCAAAATAAATGAAATGCTTGAATAAATTAGAAAAATTTAGTAAAATATACGCATAGGCTTAAATTTTAAAGCACAGGAGGGAAATCTATGAACGTATATGGGACTGAACAAATCCGCAACGTTGTATTGCTTGGTCACGGAGGCGCAGGGAAAACAACCGTTGCGGAGGCATTGGCACATGTGACCGGGATTACGACCCGTATGGGAAGAGTGCCCGACGGCAACACCATCAGTGATTATGATAGGGAAGAAGTTAAGCGGCAGTTTTCCATTTCCACTACACTGATTCCTCTGGAGTACCAGGGAGAGAGCGGGCCGATTAAAATAAACCTTTTAGATACTCCTGGATTCTTCGATTTTGTAGGAGAGGTGGAGGAGGCAATCAGCGTAGCTGACGCCGCTATTATTGTTGTAAACTGCAAAGCGGGCATAGAACCGGGGACAGAGAAGGCCTGGGAGCTTTGCGAAAAGTACCGTCTCCCTAAACTGATTTTCGTTACCAACATGGACGATGATCACGCTAGCTACCGAGAGCTGGTTGTAAAGCTGGAGACGAGATTTGGCCGTAAGATCGCCCCCTTCCAGCTTCCGATTCGTGAAAATGAAAAATTTGTGGGCTTTGTCAATGTAGTTAAGATGGCAGGACGGCGCTTTACCAAGTTGAGCGACTATGAGGAGTGTGAGATTCCTGAATATGTTCAGAAGAATCTGACCATTGCAAGGGACGCTCTGATTGAGGCAGTCGCCGAGACCAATGAAGAATATATGGAGCGTTACTTCCTGGGCGAGGAATTTACACAGGAGGAGATCTCTACAGCCCTTCGCGCCCACGTAATTGAGGGAGAGATTGTTCCTGTTATGATGGGCTCCGGTATCAACTGCCAGGGCTTTAAGGTGCTGCTACAGGCCATCGACAAGTATTTCCCGTCACCTGGCCACTTTGAGTGTATCGGCGTGGATGTATCCACAGGGGAGCGGTTTACAGCCAAGTACAATGATGATGTATCTCTGTCCGCCAGGGTGTTCAAAACCATTGTCGATCCCTTTATTGGTAAATATTCTTTGATGAAGATATGTACCGGTACATTGAAGGGTGATACCGTGGTATACAATGTAAATAAGGACGCGGAGGAGAAGATCGGCAAGATTTATATTCTCAGAGGTAAGGAGCAGATAGAGGTTCCGGAGCTTAAGGCAGGGGATATCGGCGCTGTTGCAAAGCTGACTGTTACTCAGACCGGAGATACCATGGCAGTGCGCACGGCTCCGATTGTATACCACAAGCCTGAGATTTCTACGCCCTATACATATATGGCATACAAGGCAGCTAACAAGGGAGAGGATGACAAGGTATCTACTGCGCTTTCACGCATGATGGAGGAGGATCTGACTCTTAAGGTTGTCAATGACGCAGAGAACCGCCAGTCCCTGCTTTACGGAATCGGCGATCAGCAGCTGGATGTGGTAGTGAGCAAGCTGCAAAGCCGCTATAAGGTGGAAATCGTGCTGACTCGTCCTAAGTTTGCATTCCGTGAAACCCTTCGCAAGAAAGTGAAGGTACAGGGCAAGCATAAGAAGCAGTCCGGCGGACATGGACAGTACGGAGACGTGATTATGGAGTTTGAACCCTCTGGTGATCTGGAGAAGCCATATATATTTGAAGAGAAAATATTCGGGGGCTCTGTGCCAAAGAATTATTTCCCGGCTGTAGAGAAGGGACTTCAGGAATCGGTACTTAAAGGGCCTCTGGCAGGGTATCCGGTTGTCGGCTTGAAGGCTACCCTTTTAGATGGCTCCTATCACCCGGTAGATTCATCAGAGATGGCTTTTAAGATGGCCACCATTCTGGCGTTTAAGCAGGGCTTTATGGAGGCAGGCCCTGTTCTGCTAGAACCCATCGCTTCGTTAAAGGTAACAGTTCCAGATAAGTTTACCGGCGATGTTATGGGAGATTTGAACCGCAGGAGAGGCCGTGTTCTTGGTATGAATTCCGATCATCATGGCAAGCAGATGATTGAAGCAGACATTCCTATGTCCGAGCTTTTCGGCTATAATACAGATCTGCGTTCCATGACGGGAGGCATCGGTGTCTATTCCTATGAGTTCAGCCGTTATGAGCAGGCTCCGGGAGATGTACAAAAGCGCGAGGTGGAAGCCAGAGCTGCAGCTAAGGATTCCGATTAATTGTTCCGCTGTCAAGGCAGATAAGCTGCGCCGCAGGGATTATGGCGCAGCTGGCTGTATTCCTTTGCTGAAGAAAGTAAAATATGTTTTTCATAAAATGTTGCATATATCACGGAAAAACAGGAATCATTATGATATAGTATAGACATCAAAGGGAAAAATCTGTGAAACCTGCAAAGGAATCACAGTAATCTTATAAAGGAGGAAACAAAAATGAAGAAATATTTATGCGATCCATGCGGATATATCTATGACCCGGAGGTTGGCGATCCTGACAGCGGAATTGAGCCGGGAACTGCATTCGAGGATATTCCTGACGATTGGGTTTGTCCTATATGCGGGGTAGGTAAGGATCTATTCTCTGTAATAGAGGAATAAGGGTAGCTTTCATGCTTCTTCGGTCAGGATACGGCAGACCGGGGAAGCATTTTTTCGTATAAAGTCTGCCAGAGCCTTGAACCGCCTGGCAGTTAAAGAAGTAAGCGGATCTTTCGTTTGTCCATCTGTATCAGCTTTTCTTCTTTCATGCGCTTTAACTCTCGTGTCATGGCGCTTCGGTCGATGGAAAGATAGTCGGCTAAATCCACCATAGTAAAGGCAAGCTGAAAGGTGGAGCTTTTGGCCTGGGCTGCCAGCTGCATAAAGTAGCAGATAAGCTTTTCACGTATGGTTCGCTGCGATAAAACCTCGACTCTCCTGCTTAGGCTTAAAGCCCGCTCGGTTATCAGATCCAGCAGATTTTGGGTCAGCTGGTGGTGATGTGCGCAGGATTTGTGGCAGGGCGATCCGACCGTTGTATACTGGATAAACATAATCTCACATAGACTGTCGCTGATTACGCTGATACCGGCATGCTCGCTGCCCTCATAGGACAGAAGGTGGCCAAATATATCCTGAGGTCCCAGCCTCTCCAGGATGGTTCTGGCTCCGTTGAATTCATAACGAACCACAGACGCGCTTCCCTTTCCAATGATTCCAATATCATGAAAGCCCTGGTCATAGTCGCAGATGGTGGAGCCTGGCTTGAACTGTTTTGTCCTGGCGTTAAGGCAGGCCAGCAGGCTCTTATATTCGTCTATGGATATGTCTTTAAACAAATTTTTCTGGAAATATTCTGTCATCTCTTTTACCCTGTAATTTTTTATGCTAATATATATTATAATAATACTTTTTTGTTGCACTTGCAACATTAATCGAAATGGATTTATACAGGAGAATAGACGAAACTATGGAGAAGAACAGAGCGGCTTTGGAGCATGCGCAGCAAAATCAGTGGGAGCAGAAGCCAGTATGGGAGAAAGAAAGACAAGAACGGGAGATGGAAAAAAGGCAGAGGGCACAGTTTTCCAATATAGGACTGGTAGGTACAGCGTTTATGCTGGTGAATCTGGTGGCTCAGATAGGAATGGTTGTCTGTATGGGCTTCATTGATGGAAGGACAGCGGGAGCGCTCCATTTATTGAGCAACACCGGTCTTATGTTTATTTCGGCTGTTTCTATGTATCTGATTGCGTTTCCAATCGCACTTGCCCTGCTACAGGCTATTCCCAAATGCAAAGAGCCGTCCGGGGAATCCTGGGGGGCGGAAGGCTTTTTGGTGGTTCTGGTAATTTCGATGGGAATAGGACTGGTGGGAAACCTGCTTGGACAGGCAGTTGAGCTTTTCAAGCCGGCTTCGGGTTTGAGTGGGGAGAATCTGGAAGGACTTCTGATGAGCTCCAATGTATGGGTGAATCTGCTGTGCACAGCCGTTCTGGCCCCTGTAGTGGAGGAGCTGCTGTTTCGTAAGCTGCTTATGGATCGCCTCCTGGGCTATGGAGAGTGGGCGGCTGTGCTGGTGTCCGGGTTTATGTTCGGCATGGCGCACGGCAATTTCGGGCAGTTTTTTTATGCCTTCGGTCTTGGGCTGGTATGGGCTTATATGTATGCCAAGACAGGCCGTGTCAGCTTTACGATTGTGCTGCATATGATCTTCAATCTCATGGGCGGTGTCATGGTGACAGAGCTTTTAAAGGGACTTGACGGAGATACAGGCGGTTTTGGCATAATACCTTTTCTAGAGCGGATATGTTCCGTTGATTTGAGCCAGGTTGTTATCGTTGTTTCTGGAATGGCTTTACTGGGATATATCCTGCTAATGGTTGGTTGCGTCATTGGAGGAATAACCCTCCTGATTGTGTTTCGCAGGAAAATCAAATTTTTACCCGGTATCTGGCCCATAAAAAAAGGAAGAAGATTCCGCACCGTATTTTTCAATCCGGGAATGATTATCTATTTCCTTGTCTGTGTCATGCTTTTTGTGCTTAGCTGGTAAATAGTTCCGTCATTGTTTGGTGTATTTATTTTGGGTAAGCTCTGGTAAGGGGGTTATCCTAGACTGTTAAAGAATCACTATTAAGCCATAATAAACATAGAAAATATAGGGTTTTTTAGAATGATGCTGCGTTAACCATGTGATAAACTCCAGATAAGAAACTAAGCTGTGTAAAATAAAAAACTACTTCTGTGCCTCCAGTGCCGTTAATTTTTATGCTTTCTATAATTAAAGTGTTAGAGAAAAACAGTGATAAAAGGATAACGTGCTGGACAAGCCACAATATAAAAGCTGTAGAAACTACAATAAAAAAGCTGGACAAATAAGAGAAATTGTTATATAGTTATACGAAATAAGGATAAAAAATAGACTCTTTCCATAAGAGAGCTAGGTAGCTGTCCTATCAATTTAACTGCACAGGAACTTAAATGGAGGATTAGAATATCAGGTGATCAGGAGGTAAGGAAAATGGTATCATTGTATGAAGAAGGTATATATCTGGTAAATGGAACTCAGATTGTACCTGAATCGGAGCGTGGGAAGGTGAAGACGCTGGCCGGCAGAGAGGCCAGCCGGGAGGCAGGCAGGAAAGGAACCATCGCATACTCCATCCTGGAAGCCCACAATACGTCTGATAATATGGAGCATCTGAAGCTTCGCTTTGACAGCATGGCATCTCATGACATTACCTTTGTGGGCATCGTGCAAACAGCCAAGGCCTCCGGTATGGAGCAGTTTCCCATTCCCTATGTGTTGACGAATTGTCATAATACCCTTTGCGCGGTAGGCGGAACCATCAATGAGGATGATCATATGTTCGGCCTTTCAGCCGCAAAGAAATACGGCGGCATCTATGTGCCTCCTCATATTGCGGTGATTCATCAGTACATGAGAGAAAGAATGGCAGGCTGCGGGAGGATGATACGGGGCCCAGCCAGCCATACCCGCTACGGTGCCCTGGGAACTATGGCGGTAGGAGAAGGCGGCGGTGAGCTGGTTAAGCAGCTTTTAAGGGATACGTATGATGTAGCTTATCCAGACGTGATTGCTGTTTATCTTGACGGAGCGCCCAGGCCTGGCACCGGACCCCAGGATATTGCCTTGGCTGTCATTGGAGCTGTATTTAAGAACGGCTATGTAAAAAACAAGGTGATGGAGTTTGTAGGTCCTGGCGTGGCCTCCATGACAACGGATTACCGAAACGGAGTGGATGTAATGACCACAGAAACAACCTGTCTGACTTCCATCTGGCGCACGGATGAGGATACAAGGGCATATCTGGCCCTGCATGGCAGGGAGGAGGACTATAGGGAGCTGAAGCCAGCGGATGTGGCTTATTATGACGGCTGCGTGTATGTAGACCTATCCACAGTAAAGCCTATGATAGCCCTTCCCTTCCATCCCAGCAATACATATGAGATTGATGAGCTGAAGGCTAACCTTTCTGACATTCTTGGTTCGGTTGAGAAGGAGGCAGAGAAAATTTCCGGTGGAAATGCTCATTTTTCACTGAGGGATAAGATTATAAATGGAGAGCTGACCGTACAGCAGGCGGTGATTGCAGGCTGTGCAGGCGGAACCTACAGCAATGTCATGGAGGCTGCCCAGGCTTTGAAGGGTAAGAATTGCGGATGCGATGAGTTTTCACTGGCAGTGTATCCATCCTCTCAACCGGTATTTGCCGATCTGGTCAAAAAAGGAGCTGTGTCCAATCTGATGGATGCAGGAGCGATTATCCGTACTGCTTTCTGCGGCCCCTGCTTTGGAGCTGGAGACACCCCCTGCAACAATGGTTTAAGCATTCGTCATACTACCAGAAACTTTCCTAACCGGGAGGGATCTAAGCCAGGCAGCGGGCAGATGGCTGCAGTTGCTCTTATGGATGCCCGCTCGATCGCTGCTACGGCAGCTAACGGAGGCCGCCTGACCTCTGCCTGGGAAATGGATGGCTGGGATAAGATTCCTGATTATGAGTTTGACGGTATTTCCTATGAGAACCGCGTGTACATGGGCTATGGCAAGGGACAGAAGGATAAGGAGCTGGTGTACGGCCCGAATATCAAGGACTGGCCGGAAATGAGTCCTCTGGCAGATAATATCCTTTTAAAGGTATGTTCAAAGATTATGGATCCTGTAACAACCACCGATGAGCTGATTCCCTCCGGGGAAACTTCCTCCTACCGTTCCAATCCTTTAGGCCTGGCGGAGTTTACCCTTTCCAGACGTGATCCGGAGTATGTGGGCAGAGCCAAAGCGGTAGATGCTTTGGAGAAGGCCAGAGTCCTCCAGGGCGCTGAGAAGGAATTGGAGATGGCTCCAGAGCTGAAAGGAATATTTGAGGCGATCAATAAAATTCAGGGCAGCGACAAGGTGACAATTCAGGATACTGAAATTGGAAGCCTGGTCTATGCAGTAAAGCCGGGAGATGGTTCCGCCAGAGAGCAGGCTGCCAGCTGTCAGAGGGTGATTGGAGGACTGGCTAATATTTGTAAGGAATATGCCACCAAACGCTATCGCTCGAATGTGATGAACTGGGGGATGCTTCCCTTCCAGATGGAAGCAGAGCCGGAGTTTGAGGTGGGAGATTACATCTATATACCTGGCATTAAGGAAGCCCTGGACGGAGACTTAAAGAACATGAAAGCCTATGTTCTGGGAGATGGTGTAGGAGAATGTGAGGTAAAGGAGCTGAATTTGTACATTGCGGATATGACAGAAGAGGAGCGGGCTATCGTTAAGGCGGGAAGTCTGATCAATTACAATCGCAGCAGACAGTGAAGCATTAGGAAAGGAGCACATCTATGGTAAAGGAAAGTTATCTGGCGCAATTTTATGGAAAATCTCAGAATTATACAGACATTCCGAATAAATGGTACAAGGAATACGATGTGAAAAAGGGCCTTAGAAATGAGGATGGTACTGGCGTTCGAGTGGGCCTTACCAGAGTTGCAGACGTAGTGGGATATGAGGAAACAAAGGATGGAATCCAGGCCATTCCCGGCAGGCTTTTGTACCGTGGAATTGATGTGCTGGATCTGGTTAAGGGAAAAAAGGGAAGCCATTTCGGTTATGAGGAGGTTTGCTTTCTGCTTCTTTTCGGCTATCTTCCAAAGAAGGCGGAGCTGGAAAAGTTCTGCAGCATCCTGCGCTTGTGCTATACCATTCCAGATGATTTTGTTGAGATGAACCTGCTGCGTTTTCCTGGAAAGAATCTGATGAATAAGCTTCAGGATGCAGTTTTGACCCTTTATAATTATGATGACGATCCAGATAATACGGGTGTGTATCAGACGCTGGTAAAGGGCGTGAATCTGGTGGCAAAGCTTCCTTCCATTGCATGCTACGCTTACCAGAGTAAGGTTCATTATTATGACAGGGAAAGCCTTATTATCCACTATGCAAACCCTCAGTATTCTATTGCGGAGAATTTCTTAAGCCTTCTGAGAAAGGATCAGAAATTTACCGCGAAGGAAGCCGGCCTTTTAGATACGATACTGATGCTCCATGCGGACCACGGCGGTGGTAACAACTCTACCTTTACGAATGTGGTGATTGCCTCTACAGGCACAGATATTTATTCTACAATGTGCGGCGGCATCGGCTCCCTAAAGGGACCGCGTCACGGCGGCGCTAACATTAAGGTAGCGGAGATGATGGACGCAGTGTTGGAGGAGACCGGCGGTTATAGTGCAGATGACAATAAGATTCGCCAGGCAGTAAGGAAGCTTTTAGCAGGAGAGCTCTATGATAAATCAGGTCTGGTATATGGATTCGGTCATGCGGTATATACCATCTCTGATCCAAGATCCGAGGTGCTTAGAGCCTGCTGTCTGGAGGTGGCAAAGGAACAAAAGCACATGCAGGAGCTGGAATTTTATATGCGCTTTGAGAAGATTACAAAGGAGGTCATGGAGGAAATCAAAGGAAAGGCGTTGCCTACCAACGTAGATTTCTACAGCGGCTTTGCTTATGGGATGTTGAGAATCCCCAGAGACCTGTATACGCCGCTTTTTGTGTGCAGCCGATCGGTAGGATGGGTAGCGCATAATATAGAGAATAAGCTCTATGATGGGCGGATCATGCGTCCCGCAACGAAGTATGTAGGAACAAATATGGATTATGTTGCAATGGAGGACAGATAGAGATGAGTGAGAGAATAACCGTATTTAAAGGCGACGGAATTGGCCCGGAGATTACAGACGCAGTCCTTCAAATTCTGGACGCGGCAGGAGCTGGACTGAAATATGAGATTTATAATGTGGGTGAGGCCGAGTATGAGGCTAATGGAGCGTTGATTCCCGACGCGGCATTTGCGTCTTTTGAAACCACCAGAGTTCTGTTAAAGTCTCCGATTACAACGCCGGTTGGAAAGGGCTTCCGTTCCTTAAACGTAATGATGCGCAAGAAATACGATCTGTATGCTAATATCCGCCCTGCCAAGTCCAACGCTGCGGTAAAGACCCCTTTTGAAAATGTGGATATTGTGATTTTCCGCGAGAATACAGAGGATTTATATGCTGGAGTGGAGGAAATTGTAGATAAGGATACGGCCCACTCTATCAAGATAATTACAAGAAAATGCAGCGAGCGTATTATCAGAGACGCCTTTGATTATGCGATGCGTTATGGCCGCAGAAAGGTAACTTGCGTGCACAAAGCAAATATCATGAAGCTTTCCGACGGTATGTTTCGGGATATTTTTTATGAGATAAGCCGAAAATATCCACAGATCGAGGCAGAGGATAAGATTGTGGATAACGTAGCCATGCAGATGGTGATGCGTCCTCAGCAGTTCGATGTGATGGTAATGCCAAATCTTTATGGAGATATACTCTCAGATCTTGCCAGTGGTCTTATAGGCGGTCTAGGCCTTCTTCCATCCAGTAATCTGGGCAGCGGCTACGCCATGTTTGAGGCGGTACATGGAAGCGCTCCTGACATAGCGGGAAAGGGAATCGCTAATCCCACTGCCTTTCTCTGGTCTGCCTGCATGATGTTGGAATATATGGGAAAAATGGACTGTGCCGCAAGGATTCGAAAAGCGGTCGATCAGGTTCTTGGAGAGGGAAGTGCGATCACGCCGGATATTGGTGGAAGTGCAGGCACAGCAGACTATACTGCTGCCGTAATTTCAAGGCTGTAATGCAGTATATAATTATGAAAGGCTGTGTGAAAGGCAGTATAGATGGGAAACCAATATCTTTGTCAAGGAGATAATATAAAAGGCGTTGATTCTGTTTTATGGATCAGCGCCTTTTGATATGAGATATCCTATCATCTGCAGGCAACTGTACTGAACCATGTTCCTAATACGTGATCCATATGTTTGCTGCCCGATTTTCTGACGGTACATCACAGCTTTTTATGGCGTGCCTTTTATCCGCCAATTAAAAGCATAGGGATTTAAATCCCCCGGTTGGTTGTAATCGGAGGCTGGTTTCTGGGACTGGCAAGTGCGATTCTTCTAGCGAGTACCGATCTTATCCAGACGCCTGGCTGCCATTTTATAGCAAACAGTCTTTGACAGATTATCAGAGCATCGCCGTCAGCACATGGAAGCCGGCTCTGTAAAATCAAAGATTGGTTTACCGTATGCTCCGTCAAAGCCTGGGCTCCAGGTGACAGTTCCTTCCCTTAGGATTTGAATCCTCCTGGCAATTTCCTTAGTTCCAACCCTCCCAATATCATCCAGGCTTGCTTCCCGCAAAATTTTAAATTCATTTCCAAGGTGTTTGAGCATTTCTTCATAAAGCCTTCCGACTCTCACACTACCGGATGAGGATACTCCAAGAGAAGAGGCGATAACTTCAGGAAGAGGGATAAGGCTTTCAAAGGGATGGGCTCCGGGCAGGAGAAAGCCTTCCTTTCGTTTAGGATCTGCCAGCTCCAGAGTCCGGTTTAAAACTCCCAGAGTCATCCGTTTATGGCAAACAGGACAGATGCCCTTAAGGCTTCTGGTGTAAGAAGGACTCAGGCATATTCCGCATTTGCGGTGGCCGTCATAGAAGTATTTGCCCTCTTCAGGAAAAAACTCAATGGTTCCCATAAGCCCCTTTCCCTCCTGTATCCCATTATAAAGGCCCTCATAGGAGAGGGGAATATCCAAAAGATTGGCTTCTCTCCCAAGCTTGGAAGGGGAATGGGCGTCGGAGTTAGAAATAAGCTGGAAGGAATCCAGAAAGGGCAGACGCCAGTTCATAGCAGGATTAGAGGAAAGACCTGTTTCCAGAGCCCTTATAAAGGGAGTCAGCTCCTCAAAGCATTCCTCAATGGAATCAAAGCCGGAGCGTGCTCCCAGCAGAGAAAAGTGTGGGGTCCATATATGGGCCGGAATGTAGATAGCGTCAGGACATACCTCCAGCGTGAGAGCCAGCAAATCATGGCAGTCCAGCCCCAGAATAGGACGGCCGTCGGAGCGGATGTTGCCAATGGCCTCCAGCTTGAGAGAGAGCGTGTCAGCAGCCGCCAGATCCGGCAGAAGAATCAGGCTGTGAACCTTCCTTATACGGCCGTTTTTCTTATAGATGGAGCTGATCTCTCCGCTGACAACAAACCGAACCGGTTCCTTAAAAAATCCCCCTTCAAGGGGGATAGAACGCTCCTGTTTCAGTGTATAAAGCCCCGCCTCAGCAGGCTCCAGCGCTTCCTTAAGCTCTCTGCGCCATGCAGGATGGGTAAAATCTCCAGTACCCAGAATATGGATACCCTTTTTTCTTGCCCATAGATCCAGAAGCTCAGGAATTAAATCCCGGCTGGTGGCCATGGAGTATCTGGAGTGGATGTGTAAATCAGCAATATACATGTGTGAGCCTCAGTTTTACAGTTGTATTCCTTCTACTTGTTCCACAGGAAGGGAAACAGCCAGCGCATGCTCCCCCGTCTCCTTTAGTACGGTTTCGCAAATGGCCCGCAAGATAGACTGCTTCTGGCTATTGGGAGTGAGAATCAGAAGAATGGATTTCTCCTGGGACAAGGTTAGCCCGAATAGCTTCTTATCCTCTCCAGATTCTAATTCTCTGGCCTTTAACAGAGTTCCTCCCTTGCAGCCTGCTTTTCTGGCGGCTTCCATAACAGGGTTAATCACATCTATGTTGATAATGGCTGCGACTAATTCATATTTTGCACCATCATTCATTGAAATATCCTCCTTTTTGGAATCAGTGGGTACAGTTAGGGCCTCTTTTTTGTATAAGCCCTTTAACTGGCCGGCAGCGGCAGCGCTGATGCCTGATAGCGGAATGGTAAATGCGATTCCATGGCCTGGCCTGTCAAATTCCAATTCGCTTTGGAGCGCTTCCAAAAGCTTTCTGGAATGTTCAACCGATGCCATGCCTAAAACCAGATCCTTCTCTGGCTCGTCTAGGCCAAGGCAGTCCATAATGGCAGAGCTGGCAGTGCCATGGCCTCTGACGGCCAGAAGGATTTCATGATCATATTTTTTAACGAAAGCCGCAACACGGTTGCCCTTTCCGCGGTCTACAATGATTCCCGTCCATCTGATAGGGCTGCTAATCATGGGATTCCTCCTTTTCCAGTTCAATAAATTCTTCATTCATATCCAGAACGAGCAGGTCTGTTTTGGCATTTGCCCTGCGGGTCTTAAACTCGTAGGACAGGCCGATAAGCTGAATTATAATGAGAGGGGTCATGGCAACCATTGCCACAATTCCGAAAGCATCTGTCAGAATATTTCCTCCCAACGCCTCGCAGGCACCCATGGCGAAGGGAAGGAGGAAGGTAGCTGTCATAGGGCCTGAAGCAACGCCACCGGAGTCAAAGGCGATAGAGGTAAAAACCGGGGGCACTACAAAAGATAAAAGCAGAGCCAGAGCATAGCCAGGCAGCAGCAAAACCAAGAGATGGAGACCTGTCATAACTCTCAAAAGAGACATGCCAAGGGAAATCGCCATTCCGATAGAAAGTCCTTTCATCATGGTGTGCTCTGAGATGGTGCCTCCGGTGATATCCGCCACCTGCTTATTCAGTACCTGTACGGCAGGCTCTGCTTTTACAATGTAAAAACCGATGAGCATGGATATGGGGATAATTACCCAGTTATAGGAAAGCCCGGCCAGCTGTTTTCCAAGATAATTACCTGCAGGCATAAAGCCTACATTAACCCCTGTAAGGAAAAGGGTCAATCCTATGTAAGAGTATAGTACGCCAACCAGTATCTTGATAACCTGGCGCTTTCTCATTTTGAGGAAAAATATCTGGAAAAAAAGGTAAAATGAGAAAATAGGAAGCAGAGCCCAGAATACCTCCTTGGCATAATCCGGCAGCTCGTGCTGGAAAGCAAACCACAAATCCTGAGAGTTAGCGATGGAGGGGATGGTCATAGGCTCGTAGGAGCCGGAGGATGACTGGAATAAAATCCCCAGTATCATAACTGAGAGAATGGGGCCGATGGAGCATAGGGCTACCAGTCCGAAGCTGTCACCATGGGAGTCCTTGCCCTGTCCGATGGAGGAAAGACCCACGCCCAAAGCCATAATAAAAGGAACGGTAATGGGGCCGGTGGTAACGCCGCCGGAATCAAAGGCTACGGCCAGAAAATCCTGAGGGATATAAAAGGCCATAATAAAGAGGACAAGATAGCAAACAATAAGGATATGGGAAAGGCTCCAGCCAAAAAGGGTGCGGAGAAAGGCCAAGGCCAGAAAGATGCCCACTCCGGCAGCTACTGTCAGTATCAGAGTTATATTAGGCACCGCGGGGGTCTGCTCTGCCAGAACCTGTAAATCCGGCTCTGCAATAGTGATAATCGAACCGATGACAAAGCAGGCCAGAATGATAATAGACAGTTTTTTCGTTTTCGTCAGTTGGGCGCCTACTTTTTCACCAATGGGCATCATGGCCATATCCACGCCCAGGGTGAAGAACCCCATGCCAATAATAAGAAAGGCTGCTCCTGCCAAAAAGAGCATCAATGGATCTAAGGGAATAGGGGCAATGGTAATGCCAAGAATCAAAACGATGCAGCTGACAGGCAGAACAGAGGATAGGGATTCGGTGATTTTTTCTTTTAGTTTCTGATTCAAATCGTTACCTCCTGTTGTCTGTTTTATAGAAGCGGTTTGAAAGGCCGGTTTGGGAGGCGCAGTTCATGATGCTCCATAGATCTAAATCTAGTGTAAGCTTAACATAGGACAAATGCGGAGGCAAGTGTGCAGAGCGTTAAAATTGTGTTAAGAAACCTGCTTTCATTACGCATGGGCTTGTGGGAATGCATGCTCGAAGCCTTCGCTTATGGTTATATGCCGAAGGGTACACTGGAATCAGCAGCATATGCTCCAGGGCTTCCTTGGACGGAAAGCAATTTGGTAAATAGTCAAGAGTTATTTTGAAAAGATTTTTATCCAAAAGG